>Ga0326728_10000994_pt1 | contig 103636 bp, 119 predicted proteins | sample MB3enrmetagenome_FD_207602 | JGI IMG/M metagenome (GOLD analysis project Ga0326728, IMG submission 207602) | Lab enriched peat soil microbial communities from McLean, Ithaca, NY, United States - MB31MN | ecosystem: Environmental > Terrestrial > Soil > Wetlands > Peat | place: USA: New York... | reverse complement strand
GATGCAGGAGACTCCGAGCTCTTGGACAGACTTGGCTAGCTTGGATGCAGACTGGATTCCAAAGTCTTCCGGATCAATGAGAGCCGCGATTAGGGTTCCTTTCTTCTTTCTCGTGCTCAAAAGAGCCTTTTCAGTGGGCCCTGCCTCGCTCATTTCATACCACCGTCTTGGCGAAGTCGTCGACGAAGGTGTTGTAGACGTCTATGTCTGGCTTCTGGGTGGCGAATCTGTATTCTCGCCTGAGCTTGCAATTCGAGTTACCACACGCAACTACAGTGATGTAATCTTGTGATGTTTCATCTTGATGCGACGTGATGCGCACCGCAACGACCCCACAATGTGGGCAGCTGAATACCTTAGGCAGCGAACGTTTGTTCACTCGCAGGACTTTCCTTCTCCTTCTCCCCATCTCGCTCGTCCAAAGCCTCCGTTCTGCATGGTTAAAACAATTTTATCAGTCCTGCACGCTCAGGCCTGGGGCCTCTTAATTGCATGAATTGTGGATATTGAGGCATGAATACGAAGTATTGTTCTTTTGTACGGTAGAACCTATAGGATATCTATGATGAGGTCCTAGAAACACTAATACAGAAATGGATATGCAGGTGTGGGTAGATGAAATCCCAGCTTGATAGCTTCTTGGGCGACAATTCCTCGTTGACACGAACTCAAATCGAGAGATTGATGCTACAGATTTCGCTTCAAAGCCCGCTAGCACTCGGGGAGGAAGAGAGCGGCTCGAAGATTAGTGGTGTATCCCCTGGAGCGTACTACCGGGTGCTCAGTCAGGCCAAGAACAACATTGATCAAGCGCTTTACACGGTGCTCTTCTGCACTCGGATTGGAGTAATCCAGATGGAGGAGCTGCGACGCCTCCTTGATTTAATCAGTAAGGCGCCGCCAGACGTAGCAAATGCGGACGCGACCCAAGTGATGTCGCTCGTCGACGCACTTGTGAAGCGGATTGTGATGTTATGATGTATGCTTATATCCTGTCACATCACGACCTCACTCCCGGTCGCCTTGGTTCTGATTGATGAAGTCTTCATAGCGTTGGCCGCGGCCGTCACCACCGCGAGCCTTGTCATCCTCCTTGCCCTGCTTTCCAAGTACCGGACCCTTGTGAAGGAGGCCACAAAGGCAACTGACCTCGCGAAGAACCTGTGGGACGCCATGAACGCACGCCTCATGACGCAAGACATGCGAATCGTCGATATGATGGCGAAGTTAGAGGTATACTCTGTGAGGCGCGCACCCCCGCCCCCTACGGCCCAGGGTTCCCTCCCGGCGGGCAGCAACATCGCAAGAGTCGTGTCACGTGCTCAGGAGCCCAGGGAGGAGACATCATGGGTCACATCACAGCCTGCTGGGTCCGCCCCCCAGTCAGGAATTGCTACTAAGGAAACTCAGGTAAGAATCCTGCAAGCGCTGCTTCAAGGCCCAAGGACGTCTCCGGAGCTGAGGGAGGTTCACGGCTTGACCAGGGAGCACAACGCCAGGCTGCTCAAGGGGCTGTATGTAGCAGGTCTGGTGGTGCGCAACACCCAGAACAAGCCCTACGTCTACGAGATAACAGATGCCGGCCGCCGCTACTTGAGTGGGACCTGATCGGCTGTCAGGTGCACACGCCTGTAGACCCAGGAATTGCCGAACTTCTGCCTCTGGAGGGAGCCCCTTTCAGCGAAACGTGACAGGTATGTCGACACGGTGCTAAGGGCTATTGGCTCATTGTACGCGTCCTCATAGTCCCTAGCTATGTCTGCCGAGGAGAACTCCTTGCCGAGATAGGAGCTGTCGATTATCTTGAAGACACGCCCGAACGTGCTCGATTCCCTTGGCGCGGGCTCTTCTATCCCGTCGTTCCCTTCGACGATCTCCATGAGGTCCATGATCTTCAGGACCTTCTCCCGCGATATGCGCCCCTCCACGGCCAAACTGTACTTGGTGCCCTTGTCGTCCTGGAACTCCACCTTAACCCGTTTGCGCAAGGGTGAGGAGCCGCCGTAGGAGCCGATAAATCCTGCGTTGGTGTGAAGTTGTGAACAGCTTGCAAACTAGTGTTGACCACCCAATGATAGTGTTTGGGGCGTTCACAGCGCTTCACATTAGGCTCCATGCTTCGGAGGGTTTGCAGATGTTCCAGTGGAAATACAGGGGTGTCCTAGTGTCCCGAATCTTGGTTTCGTATGAAACAAACCCCCTCTTGGCGGATAAGGTCGATTCTGCAGCCTTTCAGTGGGTTCGTTCACTAACCTTCACTTGATCCCCCACACCCCTTCGTTTCCATTGGAGATGAAATCAAGCTCCTTTTGTCAGTCAATGAAGACAAGTCGCGTAAAACTCATAAGAATTGGGTGATTAGTGTTATCTCTACACAAAACCATCCAAGAGCGAGCATCTTTAATAAATCAAAATATGAAATATTTTGCAACCATCTTTAGGTTCCAGTGGAAATTGGGGGGAGTGGGGGAAATGAAGAATCCTATTCTTCCAGATCCTCTCACATACCCACTGAACTACTATCACAAAGATAACTACCTCTTTACTCCACACCAGTCACACAATTGTACAATCCAAAATGGTTTAGGGAGGATCGGATTGAAGTCCTTCACGCACAGATAACCAAGATCAGCTTCGGTACGCTCATCACCTACGGCGCGTCCTCCGGCATACTCGCGACTCACATTCCAATCATGCTCGACGCAACGAAGGGTCAGCGCGGGACTCTATTCGGGCACATCGCGTGTAGGAACCCACAGTGGCGCGAGACCCCACCCAACAGCGAAGCCCTTGCCGTATTCCTGGGGCCAGGGGCATACATAACACCAAGATGGTACCAGACGAAGAAGCAGAACGGCAGAGTCGTGCCCACTTGGAATTACATCACAATCCACGCGCGAGGCCCTATCACCTTCTTCGAGGACTCAAGCCGCCTGAGGCAAACAGTTGCCACACTCACAGACCTCCATGAATCGGCAGCCCAGGACCCATGGAAGGTGGACGACGCGCCCACCGACTACATTGAGAACGAGCTCAAATCAATAGTGGGGTTCGAAGTTCCGATCTCCAAAATCGAAGGAAAGTGGAAGATGAGCCAGAATCGACCTGACGCGGACCGCGCAGGCGTCATCTCAGGTCTCGAGGAACGCGACCTAGCGAGGGACCAAGATGTCTCCGCAGAGATGCGCAGGCGGGACAATAATCCAAGTGAATAGAAGGGGCCCAACTCTCTCATATGAACTCCCCACAGAACTCCAACCACTTCCACCAACATCATGTCATGTGACCTCATCCCAAGGGATTGCTAGCTACTACATAATCCAGTCAGCAAACGGCACAAGAAGAATCAGATGGCGAACTCGACCAACACTTCGGAAGCGCTATAATGCGCCGCACGACTCGGCCGATTCAAGAGCGATAACCAATGAGAATCCTCAACCATGACGAGCTCTCATCAGATTTGGAAGTAGATGTACAACTCCTCCGACTTTCTGTGAGCTGGCCCCCTCGGGACTTCCACAGAATGGAGCAAGCAAGGAAAGCCGGCTTTCCAGCGCCAGACTACGTCGGACTATACGCGGTCGAAGACAACAGAGTCGTTTCGACGGTCCGGGTGGTACGACTCCCCTTCACATTCCCGGACCTACGCACCGAAACGGTCTCGGTCATTCAGAGCGTAATCACAAGGCGGGATTGCCGGGGACGGGGCCTTGCCCGAGAGCTGATCAATCGGGTCAACACCAGGGAACGCGAGGCCGGCAGCAAGTTCTCCCTCCTGTGGACCGAGCACTCGCTTCAAGCTCACCAGCTTTACGAGCACATGGGATACAGGGACGTGTATACGGTCGACTTGGCCCAGAGAGCACCATCGAGGCGAGCGGCAGCTTCACCCAACTATGCTTTCCGGCGGGTCAAGGACGACGATGTAGCGAAGGTCGAGCAGCTCCACAAGACGGCAACACAAGGCAGGATTGGCTTCACCCCACGGAATCGCGGCTTCCTCAACTCAATACTGAAGCTCGGCCTCGATGAGTCCCACCCTCTGCACCTAATCCTGAAGGAAGGCGTGCCTGTTGGCTACCTTGCTCTTGAGGAGGCCCCAAGTTGGGTGAAGGTCTCCGAGGTCGTCATGGAGGGCGGACCCACCAATACGACCAGCCTAATCGCAGACCTCGAACGAATCTCCGTCCGCAGGTGGCTGTCGATATGGAACACTTTCGTGCGCGACTCCATGCCAGTCCTGAAGAGCCATCGATACGTTCATGGAACCGGGGACCGCGTGTTGATGTCGCTGCCCCTCGAAAGTTCACTACTCCTAGACCAAGAATCCTTGCTCGGCGTCACCGACCCAAGATTCACATGTCAAGCCCTTGACTACTTCTGACAGATTGGAGCACCCACACTCTCTGGTCCACTCCAATTCCATCCATCTCTATGCAGCCACGGCACAGGAACCCTGCCCACGGCAACACGGTTCCTCCACTCATCCGTCGCAGGACTCCCAAAATGGCCACCAGAGAGTGCATTCGGTACAATACTCCTGACCTCGGAATCATCTCCCACTTCCGCCATCCAGTCACTTGTGAATGCCTCCCCACGACGCAATGACACCCTAGACAACACAAACACAGCCAACCATCCATCAGCCAGGAAATTTCAGATGATTACGAGAAACAAATTGTTCAACACATTACTGTGTACGTCCCCATATGAGTCCAAAGACCGTAAACGAAACCAAGTACGTCCCGAATCCAAAGAAGTACGCGGTAACCGACCAGTAGACGGCGTGACCTGTGATTGGGGCGGCAATCGCGAGCGGGCAGGGCATCCTATCTCTGACGCACTCCGGCGACACATTCGTGTCCAACCTCACGACAGGGACCAAGAACACGAACAACAACAAGCCCACCAAGATGAGCCCCAGCATCTCCCCCACCCGTCCCATGCTCATCTTTGGCACCGCTACCGCATAACCTTATCGTCAGAGCAGGTCAGGTGTCATGGAACTCCAGCAGAAGTGAGACTCCCGGGAGGCTTCTGCAGGACGGATTTCAGGTTAAGCCTTTAACCCCCCTCCACACTTCAGACACCCATTGCCCTTCTCAGCCGAGGCCTCTTGGGAGAGAACCAAACACCTTACGGCGTTCCCTGCCCACCTCGACGATTACTACAAGGGCATCTTGGCCGATTACGAGTCGACGTTCAACACGGCTGAGAAGGCTAAGGCGAAGGGACTTGACCCGAACGAATTTGTCGAGTCCAAGGTCGTCTTCGACCTGGCGGACAGGGTCAACCAGATGCTCGGTCTCACACAATTCGAAGGCCTCGCTGAGAGGCTCCGCGAGCTCCTGAAGTCAACTTCCAAAGAAAGGGCGACCCTCACCATCGCCGAGGAAATAGCACTGGGGAAGTTCGGGCCGATGCAGAAGGAACAGGCGCTTGACCACGCCGTGCGCGCCGGTCTTGCGGTGATCACCGACGGAGTGACCGTGGCTCCCATTCAGGGCATCTACTCGGTCTCGATAAAGAAGAACGACGACAACAGCGAGTACGCGTCCATCTCCTATGCGGGCCCGATGCGCTCTGCCGGAGGGACCGAGGCCGCGCTGTCAGTCCTGATCGGCGACGTCGTGGCGAAGAAGCTCGGGCTCTCCCCCTACAGGGCGCGGGAGGAGGAGATTGGCAGGTACATCGAGGAGCTCCGCGTCTACGAACGTGAGGTCGGCAACTTCCAGTACCGCGTCACCGACGACGACATCCGGGTGGCCATATCCAACCTGCCGGTCGAGATTGACGGTGTCGAGACCGACCCGGTCGAGGTCGTGGTACATCGGAACCTGAAGAGGGTGAGCACGGACCGAGTCAGGGGTGGCGCTCTCAGGGTCCTCAACGACGGAATAATCGGGCGCGCCCACAAGATATCCAAGGTCCTCCGCCAGCTCGACATCCCGGGCTGGGAGTGGCTGCCCCAGCTTAAGGGTGGGAAGCAGGAGTCCACCAACGAAACCGAGAAGGCGGGCGCACACTTCGAGGAGGTCATCTCCGGCCGCGCCGTCCTTTCCTCACATAACGCCAAAGGAGGCTTCAGAATCAGGTACGGCAGGGCAATGAACACTGGGCTGTCCACCCTCGGCATCCACCCGGCCCTTGCCACCCTGCTTGACGACCCCGTCGTGGCTGGGACCCAGGTGAAGGTCGACGCGCCCGGAAAAGCTGCGACCATAGCATTCGTGGACTCCATCGAGGGGCCGACAGTAGTCCTGCGGGATGGCTCGGTCTGCAAGATAAACACAGTAAAAGAGGCGGAGGCCCTCCACAACAGCGTCGCTCACATCATCGACCTCGGGGACGCGCTGATCAGCTTCGGAGACTTCCTTGAGAACAACAAGGCCATCCTGCCCTCTCCATATGTGCAGGAGTGGTGGCTGCAGGATCTCGAGCACGCCCTCCTGAGCGACCAAGGGGTTGCCTCAACGCGGAGGATTGTCCGAGACACAAGGATGACAGAAATCCGTAGCGGCAGCCTTCCGACGGCCGAAGAAGCCCTGATGCTATCGGAAGGTCTGCGCATACCCCTGAACCCTCTCCACAACCCTCGCTTTGATAGGCTGTCCGTCCCCGACCTCATCACGCTGAGGAGTTCCATGAGCCTTGTCGGCCGTGATGTGCAGGTCGAAGTCACTTCGCGTCACTTGGAATCCATGCTGCAGAGCCTGCTGGTGCCATACACACGTCGAATGAGCATGGCCGTCATGGAGGGAGAGACGGCTCTGGTTCTAGCCAGGCTCCTCCGGCTCGGCGAAAGCATCGGGACAGAAGAGCAGTATGCAGACACCGTGGAGATGGTCACCAGAATCTCCGGAATCAAGGTGACCCGGCAGACGACCGCCACGGTGGGGATGAGGGTGGGACGGCCCGAGAAGGCGATGCTGAGACACCTGAAACCACCTGTGCACGTACTGTTCCCCGTGGGCAGCGGCGGTGGCAGCACCAGAGACCTGCTGGTCGCCTCAAGGCAGGGAGTGGTCCCGATCGATGTGGTGAACATCCTCTGCCCCTCATGCGGGCAGAGGAAGCTCTCGAGCAAGTGCCAGGAGTGCAGCGAAGCCACCATACGCTTCCTCAGCTGCCCGAGGTGCGGCCAGATGCTGAAAGAGGAGAGAACATGTCCCAATTGCAAGGTAGACGGGGTCAGACACTCAAGCTACGGCTACGACCTCAAGTTTGGAATGGAAAGGGCCCTCAGGAGGGTGCCAAACATGGCTCAGCGGCCCATCAAGGGCGTGCGTGGCCTCTCAAGCGAGTCGAAGTTCTGCGAACTGATCGAGAAAGGCGCGCTCCGAAGCAAGCATGAAATCTATGTCTACAAGGATGGAACTACGAGGATCGATCTCACCAACGCCACACTGACCCATTTCCGTCCGCGGGACATCCATGCAGACATCGAGAAGCTGAAGTCCCTCGGCTACACCAAGGACGTGTTCCAGGCCCCCCTCACGAAGGTCGACCAAGTGCTCGAGCTCAAGCCGCAGGACATAATCATCCCGGAGAACATAGCCGCCGACCTCGTCAGGATTGCGAAGTTCGCCGACGAGGAGCTCGAGACAATCTACAACCTCGAGCGAATCTACAACATCGCTGGCACAGCGGACCTCCTCGGCAAGATTGCGGTGGGCCTGGCGCCACACACGTCTGTCGGGGTCATCGGCAGGATAGTCGGCTTCACCAACGCCCAGGTCTGCTTCGCAAACCCATGCTGGCACGCAGCGAAGAGGAGAGACTGCGACGGTGACGGCGACTCCCTCCTGCTGCTTCTCGACGTGCTGCTGAACTTCTCAGTAGAGTACATCCCGAACCAGATAGGCGGGCTCATGGACACGCCCCTGCTCATCCAGCCGATACTCCTGCCCGCGGAGGTGGACGACCAGGCCCACAACTTCGACGTTGCGTGGAAGTACCCGCTTGAGTTCTACCAGCTCAGCCAGGAGTCCCCCAACCCCTCCAGAGTCTCGCAGCTGATCGAGAGGATTGGCAACAGGCTCAACACCCCCGAACAGTTCTTCGCCTATGGTTTCACCAATTCCACCGAGTCCATAACCATCAAGCATCCCAGGAGCGCCTATCCAACGCTGACGAGCCTCAGCGAGAAGATAGCGAAACAGATTGAGGTCGCCGAGAAGATCGACGCGGTCTCGACGAAAGAAGTCGTCGAATCAATAATCAAGACCCATCTGCTGAGAGACATCATGGGGAACATGAAGAAGTACGCCACCCAGTCGTTCAAGTGCAGGGGCTGTGGGCGTTCCTTCAGAAGACCGACCGTGTCCGGCAGATGCGACATGTGCGGCCAGGAGCTGAGGGAGACCCTGACCCGGGGCTCGGTCGAGAAGTACCTCTCACTGGCCAGGAGGCTAGCCAACGACTACGACGTGGACCCGTACATCAAGGGCAGGCTTGATCTGATCGTAAGGGAGCTGGACCAACTCTTCCAAGAGCGTGAGCGCTCCACTCAGCTGGAGCTGACGGACTTCGCGCCCGTCTAACGGTAGAAGTACGCGGGCGTCGTCTTGAACGAGTAATGGACGGTCTGGTGCGATTTCCGCAGACGCAGCACGCGCCTCTTTACTTCCGTGGACTTCTCGGAGCTCAGCGCGAGATGGAGAATCTCCGCGACCTCCTGCATCTCCCCCTTCTTCATCCCTAGTCTGGTGAGTTCCGCGACCCCGAGCCTGATTCCGCCAGGATTGGTGTAGTGTCTCCCTGCCTGGAGGTCGCCCGGGAGCAGCTGTCTGTTGGCGATTATGTTCATGGATTCCAGTCTCTTCTCGACCGACCCACCGTCTCCGTAACGGGTGACATCGAGGGCGACCTGATGGGACTTCGTGAATCCCATGTTCTCCCCCACCACGTCCTCACCCAACTCTGAAAGCCGCTCGGCAAGAGCCAGGGCGTTCCTGGTGACGTCCCTCGCATATGCCCGGCCGAATTTCAAGAACTCTGCGAAAGTGAGGGCCTTCGCCGCTACGCTGTGGAGGTGGTGGTTGCTCGAGGTTCCCGGGAAGACGGCCTTCTTGATTGCCTCGCCGTACTCAGCCTTAGCCACGATCGCGCCTCCCTGCGGACCAAAGAGGGTCTTGTGCGTGCTGAAAGTCATCAGGTCCGCCCCTTCTCTGAGAGGGTCCTGGAACTGCCCGCCGGCTATGAGCCCCACCACATGGGCGGCATCGTAGCACGGAGTGGCTCCGACCTCTTTGACCACTTCGCTCAACTCACGTACAGGCTGGGGGAACAGGAGGAGGCTTCCTCCGAACATAACCAGCTTCAGCTTGCAGCCGCCGGCCTGCAGGACCATCAGTTTCTTCTTGGTCTCGTCAACGTCGATGTTCATGGTCGCCCTGTCGAAGGCGAAGTACTCTATCTGCAGACCATGGACCAGACCAGCAGTCCCGGAGAACTCCTTCTTGGCGGCCGAGACGTGACCGCCATTGGGAATCGAGAGGGCCATCAGGCTGTCGTTGGGCTCTGACAGTGCCGAATACACCGCCAAGTTCGCGCAGGCTCCGGAGACCGGCCTGACGTCGACGAAGTCTGCCTTGAACAGCCTCTTGGCCAGGTCGATTGCGCAAAGCTCAATCTGGTCGATGTACCTGCAGCCAGCATACACCCTTTCACCGGGCCATCCCTCTGCGTACCTTTGGCCGAGGTCTGACGAAAGAACCTCCTTCACTCCCCGCGACGCTACGTTCTCACTGGCAACCAGCGGCAGGCTTTCCGAGAACCACTTCTCGTGCTCCTTCACCAGGCGGGTGATCTTCTTGTAATCCGACAAATCTGACATAATGTCCTCGTGACCGCGCTTTCGCTAATTATGTCTTTGTGGAAGGAAACGACCAACTCCTCTGCACAACATATTTTAGAAGGCTCCGGAGACCACCACAACGAGCGTAGGGAGCCAGCTAACAATGAGCAGCAAGAAGAAAAACGCACCGATGCCAGCATCCAGCGCGGGTCTACTGCGTTTCTTCGAAGACGAAACTGAAGGAGTGAAGATAAGGCCCCAGTTCGTCTTGGCCGCTTCCATGGCGCTTATTGTCGGCTCCATAATAATGAACCTGCTCTTCAGGTAGGTCCAACTGTACGGGGCATCTACGGACCAGCTAGCAAAGAGATACAGACACCTCTTCGTCCTACCCTCCTTCCCGGTCTCGCTGCTGCTTGTACTTGCATCAAGCGTGGTCCTCATGGGCCTAGCATCGCTCGCCAAACAGCTCTCCTTGGAGGTCATCACAATCTGCGTTGCCATGCCGCTAATCTCAGGGTTTCTGGTCGCAGGCCTGATTCGAGTCACCGACAGCAAGTCAATCGCATCGGCGAGACGGTTCTTCGGCCTGTTCTTCGTCTCCACGCTCATCTGGATCGTTCCTCTTGCGCTGGGGCTGGCCGCGTCATCACTTACTGGGCTCCACGCGAGCTCGAACGAGTTCGTCTTCGGCGCGTTCCTTGTCTGGGGCTTCGAGTGCATCGTGATCAACGGCGCCTTTGTCAGGAGCACTCTGGCGAGCCTGGTTCTCGCGGGGGTCCATCCATTCACAGTCCTGCTAATCGCTCTCTCGACTGGGGGATACTCGTACGTCTATCCTGCTCTGACAGGGGTTGCAGCGATGGTTCTGATGGTGGCCTTTCTCCTCAGGCTCACGAACCTGAGGACGAAACATGGAATACCAGCGCTCCAGGTCCTGCAGGCCTTTCTGAAGACCTGGGTCGGCCACGAGCCCGAGGACCTCGAGAAGTACTTCTCGAAGTACGCTCACACCGAATCGGTGTCGACGGACGTCATGCTGGCCAAGGGCAAAGAAGATGTCGCATTCGTCCTGCCTGGAGTACACCCTGGCCCCTTCTTCCCCGTGGGAAGCTACAATCTCTCCGAACTGATCTACCGCGCTCTCCGAGCTGAGGGTCTGTCTCCCGTGGTGCTCCACGGAACAGGCGGACACGAAAGGAACACACCGACAAACAGCCTGGCCGCGAGCTACGCGGACGAGATTTCGCGGTTCGTCAGATCGCTGGAAGCATCGGAGAGAAGCCTGATGAAAGGCCCCATGCGCGACAAGATCGGCACTACCAACATAACCACACTCGCTTTCGGGAAGGCGGTCCTCTCAATAATCTCGAACTCACCATTCCTGTCTGATGATCTGGACCCGGGCACCATCGCAGACGCCTCAAACGTCGCCTCCAAGCTCGGCCTTAGGCTCTCGCTGGTGGACGCACACAACTCCGTGGACGGCGAAAGGCGCCCCCAGGCACAAATCACCGAAGACGACTGGGAGTCGATACTCGGGCGGGTGATGGCCCTCCCAGAGAAGCCATTCGGTGTAGGCTTTGCCAGTTCAAACGAAATGGGCCTCAAGCTAGGTTCCGACGTCAGCGACGGTGGAATCTGCGTGACAGTGTTCGCCACCAATGATGCCAGGAGCGCACTGGTGAGTGCCGACGCCAACAACGCGGTGTCTGGCTTGCGGGAACGAATAGCCGAGGAGTTGGGGAAGAGCGGAGTGGACTTCATCGAACTCTGCACCTCCGACACGCACAACTTCGCAGCACGGAACCTCACCGAGAGAGGATACTTCGCATTGGGGGAGAGCAGCGGGGTTGACACATTGGTCGAGACTGCAAGGAAACTGCTCACGGCAGCACAGAACCAGGTCGGTCCATGCGAACTCACGGTCGCGCGGTTCGAGACTGAGACCAGGCTGATTGGGACAGAGTCGCTCGACGACTTCGCCGGGCTGACAAAGAACGCAATCTCCCTTTCGAAGACGTACGTGACGACGATTGTCCCAGCAATCCTCGTACTGATGGGCATAACACTCTTCTATTGAAGACACCGGGTCGCGGTCGTTGAGCCGCATGGGGCGAATAATCGCCATAGAGGGCGTGGACGCCGTGGGAAAGCAAACGCAGAGCCTCCTCCTACAGGGATGGATCAAGGATCAGGGATTCAAGGTGGCCTCACTATCCTTCCCTGACTACGAAACCCCCATCGGCAGGGAAATCAGAGCATTCTTGGCGGGCAGGCGCAACTTCCAGGCCGAGGTCAGGCACATGCTCTTCGCAGCGAACAGGTGGGAGAAGATATCCCAGATCAAAGAACTGCAGAAGGAGAATGAAGCACTCGTTGTCAACCGGTACACCGAGTCGAATCTGGTGTACGGCGCAGCCCACGGACTTCGACTGGAATGGCTGGTCGCCCTGGAGGAGGGCATACCGAAATCGAACCTCGTGATCGTACTCGATGCACCTTCCAAGAGCCTGACGTCAAGGCGGCCCGGCGTGAAGGACTCCTATGAGAAGGACCGCGAGCTGCAGGACCGCGTCCAAACTCTTTACAAGGAACTGGCACCCAAGTTCGGTTGGATGATCATCGACGCTTCCGGGAGCATCAGGCGCGTCCACAGCTCGATTGTCGAAGCCGTGAAGGACAGACTTGACATGCGGTCGAGACCGGGGGCATGACCCTCCGATACGTGGCGGAGATTAGAGACCCCGTACACGGATACATCAAGATCACAGAAGAGGAACGCGCCGTAATAGACTCCCCCTTCATCCAGAGGCTCAGAAGGGTACATCAGCTTGCGGGCGCGTACATGGTCTATCCCGGCGGGGTCCACAGCAGGTTCGAGCACGTGCTGGGCACAATGCACGTGGCCGGGCTCATAGCCGAATCCATAGCTGACAAGGTCGACCTCGATGAAGAGAAGATACAGGAGCTCAGGCTCGCAGCCCTGCTGCACGACGTCGGGCACGGACCGTTCTCGCACCTCTTTGAGGAAGTCCTCACCGACAAGACAGGTCTGACCCATGAGGACATGTCACAACGGATAGTCCTCGAGTCGGACGTCAGAGACATCCTTGAGAGGCACGGCGTCTCCTCCAAGAGGATGTCCCAGCTGTGCATAGGAAAGCAGAAGACCCGCCCCTTCATGAACGAGGTGATTGCCGGCGGCCTCAGCGCAGACATCATGGACTACCTGCTGCGGGACTCCTACTTCACCGGCGTCGAGTACGGCAAGGTGGACATCCATCGTGTGATTGACTGCCTTGACGTGATGGGTGACCACCTCGTGCTTGATCAGGCGGCCCTTTACGCCTTCGAGGCCCTCCTGATCGCGAGATACGAGATGTTCAAGGCAGTCTACTTCCACAGAACCGTTCGCGCAGCGGAGCTGATGCTCGCCCACTCGATGGCACTGGCAGACGACGAGCTCGGTCTTACGAGCCTGTCGAACATTAACCGGTACCTGAAGCTCACCGACGAGATTGTGGTCTACCGCCTTTCATCTCTTCAGCCGAAGACTCAGAAACTGCGGCTCGCAAGAAGGCTGGCTGAGAACTACAACAGCAGAAGGCTCGTCAAGTGCGTCTTTGAAAGGGTGATGCAGCGAAAGGACAGGGTGGTTGAGAAGATATTCAGTCAGAAGAGATTCAGGAACGAGCTAATCGAGGACATAGCCAGGCAGGCGGGCGTCGAGCCAACGAACGTCTACATAGACGTGCCCACAACTCCATCGGTCCCTCACACCTACACCAGGGAAGCCCTGAATTCCATCACACTGGTCTCCAAGGACTTCAGCGGAACACACAGCGAGAGGATATCCATAACGGAACTTCCGCTCGTAGGATCGATCACGGGCTTCACGGACGTGCTACGAGTCTACTCCAGCTCCGAGGAGAGGGACAAGGTCGCCAGGGCGGTGAAGACCATATTCGGCAAGGAGGATTTCACATCCCGAATCTCGCTCTAGTGATTTGCGCTAAAATACTCTGGCACACTGTCTGTGAGTGAATCTGCAACAGGTCTTCCCATACCAGGCCTTCAGGGAGGGGCAGTTGAAACTGGCAGGTTCTGTGTACGAGACTTGCAAGAGCAGAAACCAACTCGTCGTCGAGGCGATGAGCGGCTTCGGGAAGACCGCACCGGTCCTTGCAGGTTCAATCCTCGCGGCAGAGGAGGACGACAATCGCATAATCTACGCCTGCAGGACCAAACGGCAGGTGTTCCGGGTCATGGAGGAGATAGAACGGATACAGAGGAAGATTCCGCTGCGCACGACCTATCTCTTCGCAAAGAACGACTACTGTCTGCTGAAGGAGACGTCACACTTTCCCGTAAGCCAGGAATCTTTCAAGTGGTACTGCAGCTTCAACGTCACAAACAACCTCTGTTCCTACTTTCTGAACCTGAGCCTCTTGAACAAGGAGCTGGATTCGCTGGTCGCCGATTTCAGCACTTCAGTACGCAGCCACTCCGGGTTTCTTGATACCTGCAGGACCACTCACATCTGCCCGTACGAGGTCGCTCGTCTCGCCATCGCCAGTTCAAGGATTCTCATTACGACCTACCACTACCTCTTCGATGATGCTTCCAGGTCAATCCTGCTGAACAGCGCGCGCTGGAGTCCTTCGGAGACCATCGTCGTCATCGACGAGGCACATAACCTGAGGGAGTTCATCAGAGACTCATCGACCGTCGAGCTCGCCTTCAACGAAATCGAGCTGGCGCTGAAGGACGCACGAGAACTGTATCTAGACCGGATTGCAGTGTCGCTCGCTGAGCTCCTGGGGTCGCTGCGCGACTTCTGCACCAGCGACCCTTCCTGGTACGTGGACAAGAATCTGCTCGTCGGGAGAGTCTCGCGATTCCACGACGCGAGCTGGCTGCCCAACATCGCATTCGAGCTCTCCACCTGTTCCGGCGTTGCCTGGGAGTCCATTGCCACAGGAAAGAACCTTCCGACCTCGATCACCCGAGTCGGCGACTTCCTGAGGACCATGCTCTCTTCGCTCGGGTTCGAACGGACGATCATGGCCAAGTCCGACAGGGCCCTTTTCCTGATCGATACGGACACTTCGAGCCGGTTCCTTGGCCTTGTGAAGGACTACAAGAGCCTCATCCTGCTCTCGGCGACGATAGACCCGAGCGACCTGTTTCTGAAGTCGATTGGTCTCGATGCGCGCACCCCCATCCACAAAGTCGACCCCGGCCAAACTTTCCAAGTCCGGACGGTCATCGACACGGGAGTCAGCACCCGCTTCAAGCTCCGCACCTCGGAGATGTTTCGCAAGATGGCTCGCAAGATACTGGCGATATGCGAGGCCATCCAAGGCGGAATCGGTGTGTTCGTGCCATCATATGGCGTACTGGAATCGCTCCTGCCTCTCCTCTCAGACTTGGGAGGCCGCAATCTGCTGACCGAGTCTCGCAACACGGGCAATATAGAGGCCGAGCAGATAATGCGCTCCTTCAAGTCACGACCCGGATCGATTCTTCTGGCGGTTCAGGGAGCCCGCTTCTCCGAAGGCGAGGACTTCCCCGGGGAGCAGATGGACGCCTCTGTGGTGGTCGGCCTCTCCCTGCCTCCCCCCTCTCCCACCATGTACGCCGAGTACACCCGGTCGGGCCTCAGCAAGCACGACGCATATCTGATCATATCCCTGCTCCCCGCCGTAAGGAAGGCAATCCAGTCGGCGGGCAGGCACATGCGGAGCCCTGACAAGCGAGGGATGGTCTTCTTCCTTGACTCGCGGTTCGACGACCACGAGATAATCGAGATGCTCCCGGGATGGCTGAAACAGGACTTGCACGAAGGCGACTTCAAGAACCAGGAAATCGAACGGATGGTGCAAGATTTTGCTCTCTAGTTGAGGTGTTCCCTGAGGTTGGTGCCCTTTCGTAGCGCTATCCTATCTGCCGCGCGCTGGTCTTTCGTCAATCCTCTGGACTTCAGTTTGCTCATGGTCGTTCCTCTCTCATCGACCAACTCTATCCTCGCCTCGGGGAGGTGCTCTGTCATGGCCCTTACGATGCTCTTGGAGAGCCTGGGGGCTCCATCTCCGACCTTGATTACGACATCCGTGTGCGCTATGTTACGCACAAGGCTGAGTATCCTCCACTCCAGCGAGTCGATTGAGTTGACCGTGAAGGAACCCAAACTGGAGCCTCCATAGTAGACGACCACTCCTATCCTGAAGCCAGGATCCACTCCAATCAGGATTACCCGTTTGCTCTCCTTCAGCGTCTTGGACAGGATTTGGCCCTCCATTACCAGCGGGTTCTCATCCAGGTCCTCAATGGGTATGGTAACGAGGCTGAACAGACCGAGTTCGTTCTTCGTTGTTATGAGCGGCTCCGGCGTCTCCTTGGCCACCTGAGATGGTGTCAGGCTCACGAACCGCAGGTTGGTCTCCTTGAGCCTTGATAGAATCGAGTAGTAGGCCCTGCTGTCTGAGGTTGCGACACCAACAACCTTCATATCTTCTTATGACGCAGTCACTCTTAATGAGCGTTCCTACCTCAAGACAGGCGTTTGCCTTCCTTGGGCCGCTCAGGGGGAGGACCTCGGTCTTCATCACGCCAAGCCGGAGGAGGAACTCAAACGTCGCTCGCTTCCTTCTCGGATGTCTGGCGGCCTCTAGGACGCGCACCATCATATTCGACACGAGCTCGTTCTACGGGACCAACATCCGAAAGCTCACCGAGTCGTTACCAAAGGACTTCCTCCAGCAATCCGCCCTGATTGCGCCGCAGGAGGGTCTGGTACTCGAAGAGTCGTTGGCAGAACTCCTCGACCTAAAGACGGGCGCGATTCTGATAGATGATCTGAACGCGCTGCATCATCTCCTGTCCTCAGATAGACGGAACTCCGGAATTCGTCAGTTGTTCACGTTCCTGCGGTTGCTTTCCTATCAGGCCCGCATCAACGGAACATCCGTACTGGTAACTCTGTACAGGGCAGAGCCGGACTCCACCCCTGCCAAGCACGTGAGGAGGTCGCTTTCAGCAGCAGCAGACCTGCAAGTCTCCACCGATGACAACTCCGGCAGGATAACGTTCAGGTGCAGCGAAGTGAAGGGCTGGCCGAACAGCGTGTTCAGCGCACCGGTCTACTTCTGAGTGAGCACATAGATTCCGATGTACACAGCAATTGCAACCAGAATCAGGCCAATCGCCAGATAGAAGTTTACCATCCTCGCCTTCGTGGTCTGTCTTCCGCTAAGGTATGACACATAGACCCCCACCGCTCCGATGAGTATTGCGAGGGCGTCGACCCCCGTCTCGGTGGCAGACTGAGCACCCGTCGAAGGGAATATCACATATCCGAAATTCACTGGCTGAATCAGCGCGCTGACAATGCCCGAGGTCATGAGGACTATTCCGAGGATATAGAGCACTTCCATCCATCTCTTCTCTAGCTCGGAAACGAGACCGCTCTTGCCAGCGACCTTGTCCAGCCTGTTCCAAGCCCCACCTAGGTGAGATTCAACCCAGCTTCGTATCAACGGTGCTCGCCTCCTCCAAGCTAATCACTTCTTTTATCCACTGACCCGTTTCATCAAGGGCTTTAACTCTATTCAAGTACTCTCGCCACGATACACCCGAATAAGCTTCCTGCCAGGCCCCATGAGCCCTTTTAAGCTCATCTCTCGCCGCTGAATGGTAGCGGCAGAGGTAGCCCTCCTTCTCAGCTTCTCTTCTGCAGAGTTTGCACTGCATGATTCTTCTCCACCTTGCTGGGACAGCTCACGTTGACGCATAGCCTCCAGGGAAACCTTCCTGTCATGACATACACCACAGGCCATCCGCAGAACCTGCACGCCCGGGTCGCCACCCTGATTGACCCTCTCTGTGGGAGCGGCGCTGAAGCCCTGCACCCACTGGAGTAGTTCGTACAACCGACGAACCTCTTCTTGGTCTTGAATGACCGAATGATTCTCAGCTTGCCAGTCCTGCAGACCGGACAGGGGCCGAGGACGCTCTGGGAGATGGTTGTCTGGATCGCAGAGTCATTCATCTTGCGACCAATCTCCAGTTCGTTCAACTTCAGCCTCTCGATTTGCTTGGACAGAAGGTCTATGGCTCCCTCTATGAGCTCCGTCCCATCACCCGTGCCGTTCTCCACATCTTCGAGCGCGCTCTCGGTCTCACGAGTCAACTCGGTGGAGACTATCTGAGGACAGAATTCCTCCATCGTCTCAATCACCGAGAGCCCCAGGTCCGTCGGGACGAGGCTGTCGCCTGAGACATAGCCTCTGCCTATCAGCGTGGAGATTATCTCGGCGCGGGTCGCTTTTGTGCCGATGGATTCCCTTTCCATCTTCTCGAGCAGGCTGCTCTGGTTGTATCTTGAGGGAGCGGCCTCGAACTTCTCTAGGCAGTCGACCTTCACCACAGATAGTCCGTCTCCTTTCTTGAGAGATGGGACGCTCTTGTCCTCGATTCCCGCGTACCTTGCGTAGTACCTCATCCAACCTGCCCTCAGTGTCCTTCTTCCGGCTGTTCGAAACGCATGTCCACCCACCTGAATCTCCGCGCTTACCCTCTCGCGGACGGCGTCCTCTGCAAAACAGACGAGGAAACGTCGAACTATCAGGTCGAACAACCTGGTCTCCCACGAATCAAGCCGTCTCCTGGGGAGCTCCCCCGTGGGGTAGATGGCAGGATGAGCCGAATCGAACTTCTCGCCGTCCCGCGGCCTCAGTTCTTCCTTGAGCAGCTCCTCGACCGGCAAACTGTACTCCCGCATTCTGCCGATGTTTGAAAGGACCTCGCGGAACTTTATGGAGGCGGGGAGTTTCTGGCTGCTGGTCCTAGGATACGAAATCAGGGCGTCGAGGTAGAGCCTTTCGGCAATCTGAAGCGTCCTGCTTGGCGTGAAGCCGAAGAGTCTGTAGGCCTCCTTCTGCAGATCTCCCAGGTTGAAGGGTGGCGGAGGCTGCTGCTTGAAGACGCTCTTTGAGAGCTCGGAGACGTAGGCGTTCTTGCCCTGGCATCCATCCCTCATCGCTTCCGCATCAGCCTTCTTTGCGAACTTTGATATCACACTGGGTGCCTCGAACCTGAGCCCGTCCTTGTCGAAGAGCCCGGTGACTGCCCAGTAGGGTGTCGGCACGAAGGTCCGAATCTCAATCTCCCTCTGCACAACGAATCCCAACGTAGGACCCTGGACGCGCCCCATACTCACAGTTCTGTACCCTGAATACGCAGTCGAAAGCGATGCGGAGAGGGCCCGAGACAGGTTGATTCCCCACACGAAATCCAGTACATGCCTCGTCCTGCCAGCCTTCGCAAGGCCTGCGCCCAGGGCGACAGCGGCCTCTCCAAAAGCCGCGACAAGCTCCTCCTTGGTCAGGGTCGAGAACTTGGCTCGGAGTGCCACATTCTCTGCGCCGCCACAAGCATACCTGAGAATATTGTAGCCTATGGTCTCGCCTTCGACGTCATAGTCACACGCGTTGACAAAGGACTCCGCCTTGCCAGCTAGCTTCTCTATCGACAGGATGCGCTTCTCGATACCCTTCGCTGCCTTGTCTATCAGATGGGTGGGGTACCACTCAAGGTCGAAGACCGGATAGGTCTCCCTATGTCGAAAGGAATCTGAGATTGCGTAGAGATGACCAGCCGCGGAGCAGACCAGATAATTGTGACCTTCGTGGACGAAGCCCAAGACCTGGACGCCGTTGACCATGATGGTCTCTACACCATCGCTTGCCAGTGCCTCGGCGACCCTCCTCGCAGCGTCTGGCTTCTCACAAATGACCAGACGGTACTCAGAAGGTAGCTTGTCCATGGGCTCCAATTCTCGCTAGGGTGAAACACAGCACTTCCTGTAATGCTTTTAAGACTAAGGTGGACCTGACCAGAACATTGACGTACGAGCTCATCTGCTCAAAATGCGGACATACGATATACTCGGGCTTTGACCTCCGTTCACCCAATGACATCCTAAAGCCGATGGGCTACTCCTGCAGGAAGTGCGGCGCCAAGCTGACTCCGAGCAACTTCAAGGTCGACGTCATGAAGCTCGAGGGAAAGTTCGCCTAGCTGGGTGTCCAAGACTCCGCATGTACACGCACTGATCTGCCCTGACTGAGAAGCTCGACGTCGAGTACCCCACCCTCCGTACCAGTTTGCTGTTTACCCCCCTCACCAGAACAAAGGGCATCGCCTCATCGGATTCCCCCATTACCAGCTGGGCCGCCGACGAGAGGTCATCGGCTATCGCCTGGCTTGTCACCCTCAGGATGTTCCCGAACAAGTCTTCCTTCCCACGAAGGTCGAGCACGGCCTCCAGGCCTGCGGCCGCTAATGCGACGCCCACCGTGCCTCGGCGGGTTGGCATCAGCCTGCTGTCGGAAACTACCACGCCGACGTGCACGCCGTGCCGGAATTCCATCGCATCAACGAGCGCCGATGCTGATTCGAGAGCGTTCCTGGGATAAAGGACGACCTTTCCGTGCTCGATGTTCGACCTGTCGATTCCCGCGTTGGGAGACAGGAGTCCATCCTTGGATGCGAGTATGAAGCCAACGACTCCTCCAAGCACTTCATCCGATTCTCTGATTATCAGCTCACACAACTGCGGCGGTAGGTTGAACTTGGACGAAAGCTCCACAGCGTAGTCGCTGGGAACGACCGAGTTCAAGGACAGGACTCTGCCTTCTGAGATTGCGATGAACTTGCTGGAGACCACTAGGATGTCCCCCGTGCGCAGTTTCTTGCCAACTAGACTATCGAGAAGGGCGATGAGGTCGAAGGACTCACTTCTCCTCTCGGTCTTGATTGGCGAGAGCGTTATCATGTCAGCGGTTCCATGCTCCGCTTAAATAAAGAGGCCAGAGCATCGGGAAGAGTTGAAGAGAACTCCCCTCTATGATTTCCATGTCGCACACGGGAAGCTGGTTGAGTTTGCGGGCTATGACATGCCGATCTGGTACTCCAGCATAACTGAAGAGCACCTTGCAGTAAGAAACCACTCCGGAATCTTCGATATCTCTCACATGGGAAGGGTAATCGTGGGAGGCGTTGACGCCGAGCCGTTCATAGAGAGGCTGGTGCCGACCTACAGTGCTTCCCAACCGACTGGCAAGTCGTTCTACACGCTCCTGCTCAACTCCGACGGAGGAATAATCGATGACATCATAATCATGAAGAGGCCGAACGACTACGTTCTCGTTGTCAACGCGGCCAGCAAGGCGAAGGACCTCGAACACCTGGAGAACGTTTCCAGCTCATTCAGGGTGGACATGGACGATGTCACCGACGACACGACCATGATTGCGATCCAGGGACCAGAAGCGCTCCACGCCCTTCAACCCATGAGCGCCGTCGACCTCTCGGAGGTCAAGAGATTCACCCACACGAGGTCAAGGGTGGGGGGCAGCGACGCAACTATAACGAGAACCGGTTACACCGGGGAGGACGGGTTTGAGATAATACTGCATGATTCCGGGATCGAGAACAGCTCCCCTGCCGTTTCTGTATGGAACGAGCTTGCGACCAGGGCCGTGCCATGCGGCCTAGGCGCGCGGGATTCCCTTCGAATAGAGGCGGGCCTACCACTGTATGGGTCAGACATCAGTGAAACCACGAACCCAATCGAAGCCGGGTTGTCATGGGTCCTGTCGAAGGGAAAGACAGGCTATGTGGGCGATGAAGCCGTAGCGAGATACGGGATGACACCGCCCCAAAGGCTGCGAAGGGGCATAATAATGGCCGACAAGATTCCGCGCCACGGATTCCCAATAACAGATCTGTCCGCCCGGAAGATAGGCGAGATAACCAGCGGGACCTTCTCACCTCTCCTCAGAAAGGGGATAGCGATGGGGTACATCAATGCGCCCGACGCACAGGTGGGCGGGTCGGTCCTGGTGGACATCAGAGGCTCCCCGGCCCAGGGGAAGATAATCAAGACGCCATTCTACGATGAAACTGCCTACGGGTGGAAGCGGACCAAGTAGTAAGCATAATAGCGTACTAAGTTTGGGCCTGACCTCCGGATGACCGACACCTACACGATTCCCGCAGACCTGCTCTACACAAGAGAGCACGAGTGGACCAGACTCGATGGCTCGGCGGCGCGGGTCGGGATTACAGATTACGCCGCAAAGACGCTCAATGACGTCGTCTATGTTTCGTTGCCGTCTCCTGGAGATAAGATGAAACAGACGGGCACCTTCGGCACGATCGAGTCAATCAAAGCGGTGTCGGAGCTCTACTCACCGGTCTCAGGGACGGTCAGAAAGGTGAACTCCGAGCTTCTGACCCATCCAGAGCTCGTGAATCAGTCTCCCTATGGCGAGGGCTGGATCATGGAAATCGAGGCGTCGGACCTCTCAACCGAGGAACCGGTGCTACTATCTTCAATCCAGTACAAAGAATACCTAGCCAGCCTTGGAAAGTAGTATAGGCTAGAAAAACTCATAAAGCGAGGTAAGTGGCTCTCGTCTAGATTGAAGCTCGGCGGCCAGTTGAAGGCCCTCGTTAGAAGGCCGACGATAACAAGGCAAAACATGATAATTGCCTTGACGCTAACGAGCGTCTTTGTCGTCGCCCTGTTCATGAGGTCTTTCCCGGCCAAGTACGGTTTCTATCTCAACGAGTTCGATCCCTATTACGACTACAAGGCGGCTCAGTTCATAGTCAGCTCATTCGACGCCAGCTGGGCCGCGGGTCATGGCGGCTTTCCAGGGCTGCTGAACTACTTCCACTGGACAGACTACACCACTTGGTTCCCTGAAGGCAGAGCGGTCGCACCCACATCCCAGGATGGACTCCAGTTCGCAGGAGCGCTGACCTACCTCTTCTTCCGGAACATCTTCGGTCTTCAGATTAGCCTCTACAACTACTTGGTGCTCTTCCCGGTCTTCATCGGGTCGTTGACATGCATAGTCTTCTTCTTCCTGGTGAAGAGAATCGCCGGGACAGCGGGAGGCCTGTTTGCAGCTCTGATGTTCGCCGTCTCACCTCCCATTCTGGAGAGGGGGAACCTGGGATGGTTCAAGTCAGAGCCCCTGGGCATATTCCTGTTCGCCGTCTCTGCCTACGTCTTCCTCACGCTTCTGGACAGCGACATGAGCTCAAGGCAGAGGGTGCTCAGAGGGATATTCGCGGGCTTCCTTCTGGGCTACGCCAATACCGCCTGGGGAGGTGCCGAGTACTTCACGGCAGCGTTTGGTCTGTTCTTCATCCTGCTACCCTTCCTCGACATCGACCTCTCGAAGCTCGCCATAACAGGTCTATTCTTCACGGCGGGGGACATCTTTGGGAGTGCCATCTTCCCGCGACCCGGGGTCGGGGTGGTCACCAGCGCAGAGGGACTTGCCATCATAGGAGGGACGCTCTTCATCCTAGTGGCGAACTGGCTGAAGAGCTGGGTCAAGCCCGACGAGTTCAGGAGGACTCTGGTGAAGGTCATGCTCGGGGTGGCTCTGGTAGCGGTCGCGCTCGTGAGCTTCGGGTCTGTCTCATCATTGAGTGCTAGGTACCTGTCGGTCATATTCCCCTGGGTCAGAAGTGGCAACCCTCTGGTGGAGTCTGTAGCAGAGCAGGCGCTCCCGACCGGCAGCGACTACTTCTCGTCCTATCTCCTGTTGCTCCTGCTGGGCGTCTTCGGGGCAATGATTGCATTCAGGAGGAGAAGCCCGGCGACGGTCTTCGCTCTTGTCACCGGGATAACCCTGATCTACGCTTCGGCCGCCTTCTCACGTCTGCTGGTCTACTCATCAATCGCATTCGTCATCCTCGCAGGAATCGGCTTTGCTGAGCTGGCATTCTCACTCATGAAGCCGACTTCGTCCTCGATGGTCAAGCGCAAGCCCACCTACTCAACAGGGAGCGAGATGCGCGCTGTCTATTCGGTGGCTTTCATCGCCCTGCTGGCGTTCCCAGCAGGCATATTCTGGATACCCAACCCAGTCGCCTGTACGACAAGCGGCATAGTCTGCGACCAGAGCCCCGCAGACTACGGTGTGAGCATCGCCAACGGGGGAACAATCTTCGCCCACTCGGAGCTGACAGACTGGACACAGGCTCTCGCTTGGATCAATACCAACACACCGCAGAACGCGGTGATAATCGCGTGGTGGGACTACGGCTACTGGATAAACGTCATGGGGAACAGGACTACGGTCGCTGATAACGCCACCCTCAACGATACCAGGATAGCCGAGATTGGCCAGATGTTCATGTCCAACCTGACCCAGGCAGAGGTTCTGGCGAAGGACATGGCCGACGGCCGCCCCGTGTACGTGCTGAGCTTCATCACGGGAAGCCTGCTCTTCTCCGGTACCACGCCCGCCTATTACACACTGCAGATACCCTCAGGCAGCGGGTTCACTGCAGGAGGCGGAGACGAGAGCAAGAAACAATGGTTCATACGCATAGCCGGGCTGAACGAATCTGAGTTCCTTGAGTGTCCCAGCGCGAGCGGAGCGGTGTGCACCAGTGTGGACGATTTCAACCTGACTCCGTATACTTTGCAGAACACACTGTTCGGCCAGATGCTTCCTTTTACATTCGCCGGCTGGTATAACCTGGCGAACGGTACCGTCGGTTCAACATATTCGTTCGATTCCAACGGAAACCCGCCCCTGCAGCTGTTTAGCTATCCCCTAACGTACCAGCTGGACAACTCCACCAGTCCGTTCCAGGTGGCGTTCACTTCATCCAGCCTGCAGAATCCGATAGCCTGCGGAGGCACTTCCAGCAACCCAATAGACTGCTTCACATCGGTACTGATCTACAAAGTGAACTAGGCCTCAGTCTGATAGGCCAGAGGGTTTCGATACCTTGCGTACTTGTCATCGGGAGAGTACTTGGCCGGATGGGCTACAACCGTGACAACTCCGCATCTTGGGCAAGCATCTTTCATCGTGTAGCTGTGACATGAGGGGCACTTGAGGAGGAGGCTCTTCAGGCTACCCCACCATACTTGCGGGACATTTCCCTCTTGCTGCTGAAGGTACCATGCTTCCCGATTTCCGCCTGGATGTGCTCCAGTGCAGAGTTCATGAGCTTGTCCGCCTGTTTGTAGTCGTCCGCTATTACGCGGAGGCGGTATCTCGGGGCCCCAACATAGCTCACCTTAATCTCAGCGGTCGAGGAAGCCGCGGCCGCGGTCTCGAGCGCGTCCTTGATCTGTTGGATTCCATCCGAGGCTTTGGAGCTTATCTCCACTATCGCCCCCACCTCATACTTCGGCGAGGTTATCTTCTCCTTCGCCGCCTCCACTATCTCCTTTCCGATCGCCTCCGGAACCTCCAAGGAAGCGATGGCCTTGTCGCCCTTCTTTGAGATGGCCTCAAGCGCGTCATAGAGCGAACCATGTTCCTTCTCCAGCTTGGCGACTATCTCGTTGAACTGTGTGTCTCCCAGGGCGAGCTTCTTCTTCACGGTACCCATAATCGTGGTCGCCCTCTCCTTCTGCTTCCACTCAATCAGCTTGGTCCGCTTCTCCTCGTTAGTGACCTGGCGCAGCGACAGGTCGACCTCCCTCCTCGACCTCTCGGCACGAATTACCTTGAGGACCAGCTTCTGCTGAACCTTCGCCACCCTGTCGATGTTCCTCACCCACCCCGTCGATATCTCTGAGATGTGCAGGAAGCCGTTCATGTTGTTGTACTCGTCCAAGTCCACATAGATACCGTGCGGCGTGATCTCCCTGACCGTGCAGAGAACTATCTCTCCACGGTCTGGCAGTTCAGAAGCTTCCATGAAGTCTACACCCCCGACAGGACGCCTTTAGCTATTGCGAAGCCTAGTCGAGTCGCTTGATTACCTGTGCGTCGACCCTTACCTTTCCGCCTGTCCTCTCCGCCAGCTTCCTTCCACAACCCTTGCAGGTTACCTCTCTGGTCGACGCGGAGAACATCACCCTCTCCTCTCCGCAGTCCGGGCACTTGATCAGTACGAAACTGCTACGGGGCTTCGGTATGAATTCTCGCTCTCTCTTCACTGGGTTATCTCCGCCTTTCTCAGTCTCATGCCCTTGCGCATGACCTCCTTGTTGCAGGTCTTGCACTTCAGCCTGAGCGTTGCCTTCTTCGTGGTCTTAGCTGTCCTGACGAGCTCAGGGAACTTCTGACCGCCGTACCCCATCTTTCTGCGCGCCTGGCGCCTGGCGCCCCAAGACGACGCTCTTTCCTTGCCCTTCTTGTAGAGACTAACAGAATGTAAGGTGTGTTTGTGACAATGTGGGCAAAATGTGTTGAGCTCCTTGGGAATCTTCATTGTTTTCAGCCGACTCCTAAGGAATCCAAATTTATGTATTGTGGTCTGTCCATCACGTCACATGCAGACAGCCAGCCGCCTGATTGCTCGAGCAACCTAAAACCTAATTACTAGTGAACCTCGAACCTGAGCTTGATTATCTTCCTTTGCTCTTCACCAAGACTTCTACAGCAGTGGAATGGAAAGCTGTGGCATCCGCCATAAAGACGCTGGTCGAGGAGGCTACCTTCGAGGCGAGCAGCGAGGCGCTCATCTTCAGAGCCATGGACCCTTCCCACATAGCGCTCGTTGATCTGGCATGGCCCGCTGTCGCGTTTGAGAAGTACGAGTGCGACAAGCCGTTCAAGTTCAGCATACGCGTCGAGGATTTCGTGAAGCTGATAGGCAGGACCGACGCCAAGGACAGCATAGAGCTGACCTCCACCGAAGAGGACGCGCTTCTCTTGAGGCTCATGAACGGCTACAAGAGGGAGTTCAGGATTCACCTGATCGAAAGCACGTCCGGAACCGCTCCTCTTCCTAAGCTGGATTTCGACGCCAGCATCTCAATGAGCAAGAGCGTCTTCGAGAAGGTCCTGGGCGATATCTCCGTCGTCGCGGATCAGGTAGCCATTGGCGCGCTGAAGGACAGCATATCATTCAGCGGGAAGAGCGACATCGGGGCGGCCACAATACAGTTGGACAAGAACGGGGCCGACGTACTGGAGATGGACGTGAAGGCGGAAGCCAGAGCGTCGTACAACATAGACTACTTCCTGAGCATCTCAAAGGCGCTGGGAAGCACCGCCGAGACCGTGCTCCTCCAGTTCTCGAGCAAGAAGCCCGCGAAGCTCACCTTCAAACTCAACGAACAAGGCGCAGTGATTGCCTACTTCCTCGCACCAAGAATCTCTGACTAGCGCAGAAGTAGTGCACCGCGTCAGATGGCACCCGGCCGCATGCTCAGTGCAGACGCTCGCCGAGACGTCGTGGTTCAACAGGCAACTCTGCCATCGACTCCATCCACAATCAATTCGTTTTTAGGCATCCAACTAAGGTCGGCTCTTAATGGACGAAAAGGTCGTCTCCTTCCTTCGTAAGGTCTACCGTGAGCACTACTTCAGGCATCATGATCTTGTCGAGATTCCATCAATGATCGAATCGAGGGAGTTCGGCTACATCCCATTCGGAGGCGGTATGATAAGGCACCTCTCGTTCAAGAACGCAGGGGAACTATTCGCAGAACTGGTGAGGCAGGCTCCCTCCTCTGTGTTTTGCTCGAACGCGACCTATGAGAGGCCAACTCTCCAGATGGACGAGAAAGGATGGAAGGGAGCCGACCTGATTTTCGACATCGACGCGGACTCGATCCCAACCTCCTGCAAGACCAGCCATACGTGGTGGTATTGCAGCAACTGCCACAAGGGCGGCATGGGAACGAAACCCGCAAAATGCCCGAACTGCCAGGACCTCGCCGTCGAGCAGGTGCACTGGAGCTGTCGCGAGTGCCTCAACGCCACCAAGGAACATGTGAAGCGTCTGGTGGACTTCCTTCAGGATGACTTTGGCATAGACAACCAGGACATCCAGTTGTACTTCTCCGGCAATCGAGGGTACCACGCCCAAGTCCACGACAGAAGGTTTGAGACCACCGACCCCCAAATGAGGACCGAGATAGCCAACTACATCAGAGGAACCGGTTTCAGCCTGAAGGCGCAGGACGGGGTACCCGGTCATCTGGAGTTCGGCTGGAGCCGCAGAGCCAAGCTGTTCCTAGCATCAACCGAGGGGCCCTCTCGCCCGAAGAAGAGCTACCAGAAGCTCGCGAACCAGATCATCGCATCCAACGCGGCACTCATAGACGAGTCCGTCACCACGGACATCCACCGGGTCTTCCGGATGCCGGGGACCCTCCATGGGAACTCGGGGCTGCTCAAGATGAGGGTCAAGTCATTGGAGGAATTCGACCCGCAGAAGCAGCCAGTGGTCCTCAGCGGGGAGGCGGTCAAGGTGAGAATCCACTACTCACCAGAGTTCTTCCTGAAGGGAACTAAGTTCGGACCGTATGATTCGTCGACCGTCCAGATACCTATTTACGCAGCAGTGTTTCTTCTGGCCAGAGGATTGGGTGCAGTGGTCGATTGAGGCTCGAAGACGAGACCGTTCAAGTTCTGAAGCAGTTGCTCGATGCGGAGGAACAGTCGGAGACCCTGACCAAGCTGCCGGCCGATACATATACGAGGATTGCGACCTATGTGCAGAAGCTGCGGAAGAGCGGCGATCTGGCAGGAGAGGACCCTCAAAGCAGGCTGACGAGGAAGCAGCTCATTCTTCTGGAGGGCATGGGCAGGGAGCTGCTCAACAGGAGGATAGAGAAAGCCGTGGGCAGGCAAGACATCAGAGAGCTGCTTCCCGAAGAGAAGTTCGTGTGCGAGTTCTACATGGAATTTGAGAGGATGCGTGGCAGGTTCGTGAAGGCGATGATCAACGGCCAGCAGTCAATGTTTACAATCCTGCAGAGGAACCAGATGCGGAAGAAGGTCACCGTCCGCTTTCAGAAGCCACTGGAGGAGGTCGTCGGCTTTGACCTTAACAGGTACGGTCCCTTCAGGGTTCATGATGTTGCAGAGATTCCTGCGGCTAACGCCGAGGTCTTGGTCTCAAACGGAGACGCCGTAATAGTCTACACGAAGGACTCGGTCTAGAGACCGTCACAAAGGCAGCCTCTCGGCGCGCCCTTCTTACACGCCTCTTTTGATGCCCAAACGCGAGCCAGAACCACCCACCACCCTGAACGCACGGATTCCCACAGCAGCAGGTGACCAAGGGCCGCTAGGAGTAGCTTCGCCAGGTGTGGTTGCACTTCATGCAGCGATAGAACTGGGTTGGGGGTTCATCCCCGCTTCGAGTCTGCAGGAACCACCACATCGCTTCACCATGCCCGCACTTGGGGCACTCGATCTTCGTTGTAGGTAGGGATGTAAGCTTGCCTTCCTTCTCTCCGAGCACCTTTATGACCGGCGCATCAGCCAATTCTTCCTCGGTCGGCTTGGTTACGGTCTTGCCCGCTTTGTCTGAGAAGCCGCAGTTATCGCAGACATAGGTCATCGATGTGCCCTTGTCTAGCTTGACCTGCTTCAGCTTTAGCCTGGTGCCACACTTCGGACAGAACTTCATTCCGTTCCACCGCTGAACGCTTTGTTCACGGCTTCCAGCAGTTCGTGGGCGCTACCCTGGGCCCTCTCCAGGCTCGTGAGGAACGCTTTCTCGGGCTTGATTCTCTGGGCTCTCACCTTGAGCACCAGCTTCTTGATCAGGGGATGAGGCGGGAGGACGCCCGCAAAGGTAACATTCTTCTCGTCCAAGAGCTCATGATGGATTATCTCTCCGAGGGAGTAGTCCTCGCCAGTCACTTCTACGATGAACTCCCTTTCGCCCTCTCTAAGCACTTGGACTTGCATTATTCTGAACCGTCCGAATTCAGTGGGTTATTAAAGTCATGGTTGAATCGGTTCTCTGCCGAAGTCGTCGGCAAATTTCCGGTCTTCCACGTTTCCGCAGTTGTTGCACTGCGCCCGGCCTCCGGCAACCATGAGCGGCCTTCCACAATTGCTGCAGAGCGAAGCAATCACCCCCAGATGAGGCTCTCCTATGGAGAGGTGAATCATGGCGTTCATCGTGCTGGTCACCCTGGCTCTCACGATATCGCCGAGCTTCACGGCAGTCCTCCGCATCCCCCTGCCTCCCCTCTCCTCCCTTAGGAAGAGTATGCCTACGAAGCCACCCTGGGTGGGCTTCCCGTTCAGGTAAAGAATCTTGAGATTGGAGGTGCTGGTCTGGGCAACCTCGATCTGGCCCGTGACCACGTCTCCCACACTGGGAATCTTCGGCACGACGGTCGACTTTACGTTAATCTCTCTCTGCTGCATGTCCTTTACGACGATTCCAGCCTGAAGAGCCCGGATGGTCCCGTCAGCGTCATAGGCGTTGTTCCCGGGTAGGTACTCCTCCGAGACAGCCAGCGCGTCCCCGGGCAGCGCTTTCGATTCCTTTCTTGTGCTCATCTTGATTTCGGCCTTGGTATCAACCCGGTCGTCAACTCAATCCACTTAGGTCTTTCTAGGAACTCCCCCAGCGGCCTCCCTTCCATTAACCTGACTAATGCATCAGCCTGAGGGATGGAGAGTACAGGTCTGTCGAAGGTGAACCCATCTATCGATATCCTGGGGCACGCCGTCTGAACGAACGCTTCTATGTCCCTATGGGGGGCCAATCCGTCAGGGGTAATGTCCCGCATCGCGAGCTGCACGACCTCCCTTCCATTCATCTCAAGTCTCTTGGATATCCATCTCGTGCGCTCGAGCATCATCTGGCCTTCCTTGAGGCCGGTGATGACCCCGAAGACACGGGCGTCCAGCGCGCTGTAGACTGCGAGTATCGACCTCTTCCTTCGGATAGCCGCCTCCTCCTTCATATCCCGTACCTCCTCTAGGTAGGGATCCAGAAGGTAGGTCGGCTTCCCGGTGGCGAGCGCTACCCCAACGGCATGGAACTCGCTCTCGCCTAGATAACAGAATGCGTCAACCTCCTTACTCATGGGATAGATTGTCGAGAAGTCGCAGCCGAAGGTCTGGCTCTGCAGGAGAAGGTTGTTCTCTTCGCCCATGAGCACCTCAAGCCCGGCTGCCTCCAGCTGCTTCTTCGCCGGTTCGAGCTCGTCGAGGTGCTGGCTGAACGTGGCCAGACCAATCCGCTTGTACTGCTTAAAGATGGGCAGGGACTTCTCTATGATCGCCTCGAACTTGACATCATCCTTGGCATCAATGAGGTGCGTGAACTCCCCTATCTTCTCGACCACGGCGTTGTGGCCGATGTGCAGCGCTAGGTCTGCGCCGAGTTTGGCCACTTCGTCATCCACCGTGTCGCATATCCCGAAGCAGGAGTCCCCGACCAGGAAGCATGGGATGGCGTACTCCGCCTCTATCCTCTTGATGAGGTTCCTGGTCTGCCGTAGGAGGCCCCCAGGAGCGTTGACCACAATGCCCTTGGGTCTTCGTTCTCTGATTAGCCTGAATACCTTCTCCTCATCAATCCTTACCGTCAATTACCTCTTGACCTGACCTTCCGCTTCACCGTCCCTTAATTAGGGTTCTCTTCACTGGCACGTTGGTGGCCACACTGACCTAGGCTCCAAGAACCTCGATGTGGCCAAGACCCTCGATCTCGGTTCCAAGTCTTGAAGCAGACCGAGTCTCTGCGGGTTCGTCATCACGGCATCCCCGGGTCATCGCCTTGTCCTTCACTGCTGGAATGTGAGCAAGGGAACTCCGACAGAGACCAACGACTTTCCAGCATCGCAGAGCCAGTCTCATGGAGCTCGACCAGATCATCCTCCCCATGTGACCTTCCTCGACATAGACGCAGACCGAAACGAGCTCGGAATTGCCTGACACCACCCCTGAATCACATGCAGCAGAACAGCCGTTCCGGGGAAAGCTTTGTAGCGTCGGTGCTCTGAACCACTCGGGCTTTGACTCCAGTGGAGCAGCAACAGCTCATGCACGCGGTTGAAATCCAGCCCTAATCAGACACGCCTCAGCCGAGACACATGAGAAACCAGTGTGTTTCGACTGTCGACGAACGGCTAGACGGGAGAAACTCTTGCGATTTCCGCTACTTTGACGTCCGTCAGCACAGGCAACTTCGCCTTGGCAGCATGGAGAGCGTCCTTCCCCTTCTGGAGGTCAGCGGTCCGAACCTGTAGTTCGAGGATGGTGGTCCCTATGCCCACCCTGGCGGCGAGCCCTATCGGCTTTCCGAAGGCCTTCCTCATCCCTTCCTGCAGTCTGTCTGCGCCTGCTGTCGCAATCATCTTGTTCTCGCGGAGTATGATGTGAGGGTATGTCTTGACAGTCAGAAGATATCCCTCTTCGCCGAGGCTTGTCAACTTCTTGTTAGCTGCTACGCGGGCTGCCTCCAGCGCGTTGTGTCTGATCTGCACCCTTCCCTTTGAGACCAACTCCAACACGTAGGTGTAGTCCTGACTCGCCTTCCCCGTCGTGAATCTGGCCACCTTCGAGTTGGGCGCGCCCGGGGCATAGACCTTACTAGTGTAGGCCATACCCTTGATTTCGCGGTAGTTCTTTCCTTTCGTCGCAGCCACCTTTTCTTCCCGCGCTGAATCTCTGGTATTTAAATGAACTTCGGTGAAATCGGGTAGGATTCCCACCAGTTTCAGTCTTCCCTCCCCCACCGAGTACTTTCAACTATCTCCTTTCCATAAATCTCAGCAAGCCTCGCAAGAGACAAAGGTGGTCACTTGCTTCAAGAGCAGACGTTCAGATGCATCGGCTGCGGTGAGAAATGCGGCTTCTCGCTCTCGTGTGGTGATTGCAGGCAGTGCCCCGACTGCTGCCTGCGCGTATGTCAAAGGAATCCCGAGCCGCTGATTCGCTGAGATGGCCGAGCCCGAGAATACCCTTAACTAAGGTCCGAACCGTTTCGGAGATGAGTTGCCCTACCTCCTGCCTCGCGCCTCCACCATCAACAAGCAGCTACTGTTGATTCTGGCCTTCGGGAATCTGTCTTATCTTGAAGTGTGCACCGTCTTCAGAGGGCGGCTTTCGAGCTCGAAGCAGCTGTGGGAGGATGTTGCAGCAGTAGAGCTGAAGGACACCAAGGGGGGCTACGAGAACCTCGCCGGGGTGCACAAGGTAGCGGTCTCGATCACTGCAAGTCCGCGTGCAAGGCTTGACGACATCGAAGAACTCGATGACTTCCTTCATGGGCTCGACGATGGTTTCAGCTTCTCGGTCAGCCTGTACTCCCCCGAGGGAACAGGAGCGGCCGAGTACGAAAAGGTGCTCTCGACGCTTCTGTCGGTCGTCAGGGAGGCAGGATTCCGGAAGGCGAACCTAGTAAGGCCAAGAAACGGCACTGAGGTGCTGACAAGGGAGATTGCTTCCAGGAAGATTATCGACTTCATCGTTCTCAGGATTGGTGGGAAGTACTGGTTGGGAGTGACCTTTTACGTCTCCGACGCAGCACAGTTCCAGGTTAGGTCGAAGGAGAGACCGGTAGTGAGTTCGCAGATCTCCATCTCTTCCAGGCTTGCGAGGCTCTTGCTGAACCTGAGCGGGGTGCCGAAGGGCGGAGTCGTCCTGGACCCGTTCTGCGGTTCGGGTACCATACTCTCAGAAGCGATACTGATGGGAGCGGGCTGCATCGGCGTCGACCGCGATAGGAACCGCATCGAGAACAGCAGACAGAATCTGGAATGGCTGTTGAGGAGCATGAAGGCCTCGGCCAAGCCGTATTCTCTCAAGGTGGGGGACTCGACGAGGCTCGAGTCACTGATGGACGGGGTTCAGGTGGACTCCGTCGTCACGGAACCCATCCTGCTCCCAAGAATAGACTCCGCTCCTACAATGGAGAAGGCAAAGAAGATGGTTCGAAACTCGAGCAGGCTCTACTCCGAGGCGCTTTACTCAATTGCGGCCGTGATTCGCAAGGGAGGAAGGGTGGTCATGGTGGCGCCATCCCTGCGGACTGCTGAGGGCAGAGACGTCTCGGTCCTGATGGAGAACGTGGGCGCTGCCGGGCTTAGGCTCTTCCAACCGGTTCAGGAACCTTTCGAGTACCCGGTAAGAATCGCCCATGAGAACACCAGATGGATCAGGCGCCTGGTCTACGTCTTCGAGCGAGTCTGATTACCTCTCTCCAAGATTGCATTGTTCGCCCTTCGCATCAGAGAGATCAGGAGCCTCATTTCCTTCTCATCAAGCTGAGAGCGAAGAGTTACCCTTCTGGCTAGCTTCCTGAGCCTTTCGGCGCGCTGCTTCTCCATTCCGGTCACGACAGCGAGTTCGTAGGCGTAGGAAGCGAAGGCATCGCGCTCGCCGAGGTCAGGCAGTCGCCTCCTCTCCATCCCTGATTTCGAGAGGACATAGAGGAGGATGCCCATGGAGTGGCTGACGTTGAGGGTCTTGTAACTCGTTCCGGTACCTATGCTCGTCACCACGTCGCACCTCGCGAGCTCATCGTTTCTCAATCCGGTGGTGTCCCTCCCGAAGACCAAGGAAGCAGATTTCGTGGACGACACGTAGCCTGCCACCTCTTCAGGAGCGATACCAAGTCTGTCAACATTTGCCCTTCTGACCGCGGTCACGGCAGTGGTTCCGACCAACAGGTCATGCCGGGCTCTTAGCACTCCGAAATCAAGTTCCTCGGCGTCTTCCAGGACATCTGCCCCGTGCGCGGCATAGACTGAAGCCACGCGACGGTCGAAGTTAGGCTCAATCAGGTACAGTTTGCGCACGCCGAAGTTCTTAATCAGCCTGGCCGCATATCCCACATTGATTGGAAACTCCGGTCCGACCAGTGTAACAGTGAGATTCTCAAGCCTCACGCTGTCCTCGGCAATCCCCACCGCTTGATATCATTTGCACATCCCCTCGTACCTCGTCGAGCAGGTGCCTGAACTCCGAGGCAGAGAGCTCCTGGACTCTCTTGGCGAGCTGCAGGGGGTCAGTCTGTCCGCCCTCCAGCCCGAGCCGCTTGAGCGCAGCGCTCAGTTTCCTTCTCCTCTGAGAGAACAGCATCTTCACCATTCTAATCTGGTCCACCGAAAGGGTTTCCTTCGGCGTTATGACAACCACGGCAGACGAGACCTTGGGTGGAGGGTCGAAGGCTACCCTAGCGACCTCCAACTTCAGTCTGACATCTGAGGAGATCTGTGAAATCACCGACACGGCCCTGTACCTGTCCTCACCTGGCGGAGCCAGCAGCTTGTCGACGAAGTCCTTCTGGAGCAGGACAACCGCCCTCTTGTAGCGATGTCTGCTCAGCCATTCGACGAAATTGGAAGATTCCGAGTAGGGGAGGCTGGAGACAAGGACGTCAAACTCTCTGGAATCCGCAAATCCATCCCCCCGGTGCAGCACTAACCCATCGAGACCCAGCTCTCTGGTTGCGAGGTAGTTGCTCTCATCGAGTTCGAAGGCCTCAAAGTGGTTGGAGAGTCCCTGTAGCTTCCGTGTGAGCGCGCCCTTGCCGGTTCCTATCTCCAACACCCTGTCATACTGCCCAATTGAAGCCAACCTAATCATCGTTGACGATATCGATGGATCAATCAGGTAGTGCTGCCCCAGCGCTCGCCGCCTTCCCGGTCTTTGGGGGGACATGATGACCTCGGTGTCAGGAATCACTTCTTCACGAAGATGTTTATCCTCGAATCGCCAGAAATCTCTTCCGTAATCCTCTTTGCAATGAGCTTGGCCGGGTCCCTCAGTCCGACTCGGTCCTGGACATCTTCGAAAGAAATGAACGGACTCTTCTCCCGGAGGTCAACTATGGTCTTCATGAACGTCTTTCCTATGCCAGGGATTAGCTCGAGCCCGTGGAGTCTGGGTGTGAGCGGTTGTAGCTCATTGAAGTAGGCAACGTACCTTGGCTCGTTGTTCTTCACTATCGCCTCACACACGCTCGATAGCTGGGATTTTGCTTCTTGGGTCAGTTCTTCGTAGGACAGCTTCCCAAGTACACTCAGTATCTTGTCGCGGCCCTCTCTCCCAATCCTGAGCCTTTCTTCCAGCTCAAATTCTTGGTCGTCTCCTGCGAGGAGTTCTAGGAGGGTAAGTCTCTCCTCTCCAATCGCTTGAACTATCGAACCCTCCCTGCCCTTTATCACAATGGACTTCCCCTGTGGAAGGAAATCAAGGACGTATGCGAATTCTTCGTATCTCTTCTCGTTAGAGAGCATCTCTCGGGCACTTTCCCCTTCTATCTAATCTGTCGCACGTCGTTCATATGAACGTCGATGCGCGCACGGGAAACAGCAGACATGCCCTTTGGACCAGTGGACTTCAGGGGGCGCCATGATATATAATCTTACTCAATCGAACCCTGAAGAATCCCACAGATTGAGGGACTTGTGGGAACCGGTACCAGGACCAGTCGGGCCGCCATCAGCTTTCTTTCGCAGACTTGAGAATCTTCAGCATCTTCTCGAGGGTCTCCGTAGGCAGCAACTTTCTCCATCCCGCCGTGAACGTTCGGAGTTCCTCGATTGACTTTGGCATGATGTTGATGACTTCCACCGCCTCCTCTGTGCTCAGACCACAATCGGATTCAAGCTGCTTTCGTAGCTTCTTCGCGCTTTCGACGGTGATTTTGGCGAACTTGGATGTGTAGTCGAAGGTCCTCTTCTGAATCTGGTCTGCCTTCTCAACATCAATCTTCTCGAGAATCTGGTGCGCCTCGCTGAGTGTGAGTATCTTCTTTTCGCGCGGTTCCGACATCAGGATCCCTCCAACGGCGCGATGTGTTCCTTTCTCGCGACCACCGCCTTCGTCTTGTCGCCCACGGGGACGTCTATCCTCAATCCCCGCGCTCCGACCTCCGTGACCACTCCCACAAGGCCGTTGAATCTTCGATGGGGCATGCCCTTGACCTGGGTCGAGTCAATCTTGATAACCACCTTCTGGCCGACGGAGTATTCCCTGAGAACTCGGCTGAGACCACCCAAGTTGCTCTTCTTGAGCAGTGACCTTGTGCGCCTGCGATATCCCTTAGATCTTCCCAAACTTGAAACTCCCTGACTCCCAAACCCTGAGTATATCAAATCTTTGGCAACTCAAGGGTGTTTTAAGGAGTTCGGCGAGGGACAGCGACACCGACCCCCCGCTCACAAGCCGTTTGACGGGCAGGCCGCCGTCGAGTTTGATTTCGGCCACAAGGCCTGTGCCTCTCCTCTCAATCCTGACGGAGTAGACCTTCTTCCTGACCGTCCTGCCCTTGCTATTCCTGAACTGGATTTCTACGTCCTTCATGGACTTTGCTACGCCCCTTGGCAACGCCTCCATCGGCGCTTCTGGCTGAATGAATGCCCTCGTCTTGAACGTGAACGAAGGAATCGACGTGGGCTTCCCCTTCAGCACCTTCAATCTGGTCGCTTTCAATGCCCCTTTGCCCGTTCTCGCGACGAAGTTTGGCGGCACCTTTCGCTTCCTGGGGTCCTTGAATTCGGCGATGAACGGACGCCCGGGAGGGAAGACCATGCTTTCGGAATCCTCGCTGCCCAGCCAAGTGAACTTTGCCCTCGGGGAGTTCAGAATCCTACCGAGCCTCTTCCCCAACACCTCTTCGACGCTGACGCCCTCCTTGTAGCCGGATTGGCATTCTTGGCAGCCTCTTCCCTTGCATCTGTCGCAGAGTTCCCTTCTCTGCGGCACTCCCGAGGGCTTGGTGTACCTTCCGTAGACAAACACGGACCTTGCACTGATGACGATGGTGTCCCGATCAAGGTCGACCAGAATCGTGGCATCGGGGTGCTGACGGTCAACCCTCCTCCTAGTCCGGCTCCTGACGGAAGCTGAGATCTCCCTGGCCATCTGAGACTTGATGGTCTCTCTGCCGCGTATCCTGAGGTCCGACCTCAGCTGGTCATCTCTCTCCTGTATCCCTCTAGGGATTATCACCCCGACGGAGAAGGTCCTGAACTGGTAGCCCTGCACGCGGCGAACGGCCCTCCGTCCCATTTCGGGGAACCTCGATGTCAGCCCACGGCAGATGAAGCAGTCCTCGCTCCCGACGATGCTGAATCCTGTGCGGTCACCCTGTCTCTCGGCACAGGCGTCGCAGAGCGAGAACTTCTCCCTATGCGCCAAGGGCTCCTTGCCCTCCGGCCCTCCTCAGCATCTGCCTGAACTCACGGCCCTTGCTCGCCTTCATCAGGGACTTGGTCTGTCTGTACTTGGTGATGAGCTCCCGGACTTCCTTCTCGCTCCTGCCAGATCCCTTCGCAATCCGCCTGATCCTGACCGCGTTGAGCATCTCCGGGGTCTCCCTCTCCTTCTTGGCCATGGACTGGATGATGCTCTTCCAAATCTTCATGTCTCTCTCGGCCTTCTCAAGGTCTTCGGCCTTCATGTTCCCCGCCAGTCCAGGTATCAAATCCAGAATCTTCTTCAACGAACCCATCTTGTTGACCTGTTCGAACTGGAAAAGGAAGTCATCCATCGTGAGCTTCCCAGAGGTCATCCGCTGGACCCTCTTCTCATCAACCTCTGACTCGAGCTGCCTGGCCATCTCGAGTAAGGACTTCAGGTCGCCCATGCCGAGGAGCCGCCCGACGAAGCGGGTCGACGAGAACTCCTCAAGGTCGTCTACCCTCTCGCCGGTCCCTATGTAGTATATCGGGGCGCCGGTGGCAGCGACGGCCGCGAGGGCCCCTCCGCCCTTCGCCGCTCCATCGAGCTTGGTGATGACTATCCCGCCCACCGGCGACGTCCTGTGGAAGGCCATCGCTTGGTTGTAGCACTGCTGTCCGATGGTCCCGTCGACCACGAGGAGGTTGATGTCCGGTTTGACCTTCGAGACGATGCTGTTCATCTCGTCGAGCAGGCTCTTCTCTTCCTTGTGCCTGCCTGCGGTGTCGATTATGATGAGGTTCTTGCTGGCTTCGAAGAAGCGCTTTCCGGCCTCGGCCACCTTGATCGAGTCGCTCTGCTTCTCATCGCTGTAGATGTCGGCCCCGATACGTTCCGAGAGAGTCCTGAGCTGTGTGACGGCGCCCGGGCGGAATGTGTCAGCCGCCACCACGCCGACCCTGAAGCCCTTCTTCATGTAGAGCCTCGCGAGCTTGGACACCGTCGTTGTCTTTCCTGAGCCCTGAACTCCGAGCATCACGACTACATTCGTCCTTCCCTTGTCGAGCTTCAGCTGCTGCTCGCCTCCCAGCATCTTGTCGAGTTCCTCGTAGAGAATCTTGACGATCTGGTCCTTGCGCGTCAGCCCCCCCAGCGGTTTCTCTTCAATCGCCCTCCTCTGCACATTCTCGGTCACGGATAGGACGAGCTTGACGTTCACATCTGCCTGGATTAGCGCCCTCTGCAGGTCTCGCACGAACTCCTTGATGGCCGCCTCGTCCACCACGGAGCTACCCAGTAGCTTCTTGATTGCGCCCTGCAGACCGCTCCTAAGGGACTCTAGCATGCTCGTTCACCGGATTGACCCCGACCGGAGGCACTGTCGAGATAAGTCTTTAGCGACCAAGGTGCTGGTTATTTAGTAGCCCTGCCCACTCGACGACGATTGAAGGTCGGGATACTCTTCTCAGGTGGCAAGGATAGCACATATGCGACGTACCTAGCTAGGAAGGAACACGCCGTCACCTGCCTGGTCACCCTGAATCCTGCGCGCGAAGATTCCTACATGTTCCACTTCCCGAACGTCCACTGGACTGCGCTCCAGTCGCGTGCCATGCAGATACCCCAGGTTGTCATAGCGACAGAGGGTGAGAAGGAGGTCGAGCTCCAGGACCTGGCGAGTGCGCTGAGGATGGCGAAGGACGAGTTCTCGATAGAAGGTGTCTTCAGCGGGGCCCTGGCCAGCGTCTATCAGAAATCCCGTGTCGAGCGCATCTGCACTGAGCTCGGCCTCCAGAGCTTCTCTCCGCTGTGGCAAGTCAATCCAGAGTCCTATCTGCTCAACCTGATTCGGGACGGCTTCGACACAATAGTTACAGGCGTAGCCGCGCTCGGTCTGGATGAGAGTTGGTTGGGCAGGCGGTTTGACAATCGCATGGTCCAAGAACTGGTCGAGCTGCAGAGGAAATACGGCATGCACGCCGCCCTCGAGGGTGGCGAGGGCGAGACGTTCGTGCTCGACTGCCCTGTATTCAAGGAGCGCATCGAGGTAGTCTCATCCAAGAAGCACTGGAATGGCATGTCCGGATACCTAGAAATACTGGAAGCCAGACTGGTTTCGAAGCCACTGCAGTCCTAGACAAGGAATAAACATCAGCGACGCGGGACTCAACCGGTCTAGATGACAAATCGGAAGAGCCGTCTGAGTACTACGATGAAGAAATCCGATGCGGATAGACCACGAATGAGACTAACCTGAACCCTTCACACGCATTATCTTGTTCTTTCCCAGCACGGCCCAGACCTCCACTTCAGCACCGGCTACCAGCCTTCCTTGTAGTTCCGGCTCCGTCGGAATCGGACTCTCCGTGACCTCGAAGGTTTCAAGGTCCATCAGCTGGACGCTGGCGGGCGTGGTGGAGACGATCTGAGCTGATCTCTTGTCTATCATCGGCACTTCGATGTGCGTGTCTACGGTACCGATGATGGTCTTCTTCGAACCTGTGAAAACCGAGATGGCCGTTAGCCTCACCTTCGCGCTGCCGTGCTTACCAGGCTTGCTCTTTTCAACCTCCACGGTCTTGCAGGGCTCGCCGTCGATTATGATATAGCTCCCTTCCTTCAAACTACCGAGGTCTGCTGGCCTGCTCAATTTTACTGCCTCTGAGTTTTCATTTCTCAGTAATTAAGCCTTGAAGTCGCAATCTTCCACGGACCAGCGTGGCACCGAATCGTATATTATTCCGAGGCGCGAAGGGTTTACTAAGGCGCTATGCGGAACCTGACCCCGTCTCAGCAGTGAAGAAGACGACCTAGAATGAGGACTGTCTTTTGAAGAACACCTTCGCATCCAAAGACGAACTATGACAGTGAAACTTGAGTGTTGAGCGAAAAAATCCACGTTCTTGATTCAACGGCCTTCTTCAGGGGAATACCCTTTCAGGGGACTGGAAGATACTACACGACATATCACGTCATGGACGAGGTCGGGAGCAGGGGCATCGGAGCACAGCTGATTCATTCCCGGGTTCAGGTCACCGAACCATCAAAGGAATCGCTTCAGAAGGTCAAGCAGGTCTCCGCGAAGACGGGTGACCTGAAATCCCTCTCGGAAGCAGACGCGTCGATACTGGCGGTGAGTCTCGACCTCGCGTCCGCTGGCGGCGACGTCACGCTGGTCACCGACGATTTCGCGGTCAGGAACGTGGCCGAGGTGCTCGGGGTTGACCTATCCGAGACCAATGTGCGAGGGGAGTGGAAGCAGATAACCTGGATCACATACTGTAAGGGGTGCGGCAAACAGTACCCAGACTCAAAGGTAGCAGTGTGCGACGTCTGCGGCACCAAGCTGTCGAGGAAGCCGAAGAGCGACTAGCCTCGCAACCCCTCCAAGACATGCTCGACGAGAAGCCTCCGATTCGAAGCCTAGAATTGCATTTTTAATAGTCCAGTTCTGGTGGTTGCGCTGAATGGGCCGGTAGTTCAACCTGGTAGAACGCCCGCCTCGCACGCGGGAGTGAGCAAAGGTGCTCCCCGATGCCGGGGGTTCAAATCCCCCCCGGTCCACTCACAATTACATCCCCAGTTGCTCGGGTTGAAGTACAGTTAGGAGTCCGTCAAATGTTTGGCTCATCACACAGGAGGGTCCGGCGTCTCTTTCGCCACAGTCTTTCGCCTCCCAGACTTGGAACTGCTCCTAGTAGCCACCACCAGAGCGGAGAGAAGTATCATGGCGCCCCCAACGGCCTGGATCGTGGCGAGAATCTCACCAAATATCAGGAATGAGAGAGTCACCGAGGTCAACGGCTCCAGGAGGCTGATGAGAGAAGACCTCGATGGCCCAATCAGGGCGAGCCCCAGGAAGAAGGTCGTCACCGCCAGAACCGTACTCACGAGCGCAATCAGGATGATCCAGACCCACCCGTAGGGCTGCCAGCCCAGCGATGTGGAACCAGTTGCCAAGTCCGCGACGCCGAAACTGAGGCAAGCTCCTCCCATGACGTAGAACGACGCCAGCTCTCCTCTGACCCGCTTCAGCACACCAGAACTTGAGAGGATGTACACCGTGTAGGTGATGGAAGCGAGGAGCGCGAGGACCGCCCCAAGTCCCAGTGAGTTGCCAAATGGGTTTGCCACCAGAATCAGGCCGACGACAGCCGTTGCGACCGAGACGGCCACGCGCCGCGTGATTCTCTCCCATCCGAGCAGATGCGAACCGACCGTGACGAAGGCCGGGTAGGTGTAGAGGACCAGTACCACTATGGGTACCGGCGAGTAGAGAAGGGACGTGAAGTAGAAGGAGGACTGAAGGAAGTAGGCTATCGCGCCCAGCCCGAGGAGAATCGCCAGGTCCCTGCTCGAAGGCAAAGCAATCCTCCGAGTGGAAGAGAGAAAGGCTCCCATCACGGCGAAGGCCACCAGGAAACGCAAGAAGAGGAGCTCATCGACACCCACTCCTGTCTGGTAGGCTAGCTTGGCAAAGATCGGCATGAACCCGAATGAGACTGCTGAAGCGACGAGGAAGAGCACACCCTTGGTTGACCGCTCCACCCCTCATGGGGTCCATGTCCGATTCTTAACGGGATTGGAATGGAGCGGGCCTATTGGATGACTGCCCGCCTCAAGTCAGTCCGGAGAATCCATCGACGTTCCGTGAAATACTTTTTCTATGAGACAATTCTGTCACGCCAGTAATGGAGCGAGCCGACCTCTCTGACCGTCTCTTTTGGATGGCTGACGAGGATGAGATAAAGAGCGCCAAAACAACAGACGTATACTTCATCAATACGAAGGAGGTCCTCGCCAAGAACCACATCGACTCAGAAGTCGTGATGGAGGTGTTCGCGAGGGACCTCCCGTACCCGGGGATATGGGGTGTGCTCACAGGGGTGTATGAGGTCGCCAAGCTTCTGGAGGGTGTCCCGGTCGACGTCTGGTCTTTCGACGAAGGCTCGATATTCCTAGCCGACGGGAAGACCACGTTCTACGAGCCGGTGATGACGATAACCGGCAGGTACCGAGACTTCGTCGAGTACGAGAACCCACTGCTCGGCCTGATTTCGTCATCCACAAGCATCTCGACGAGGGCCGCCCGTTTCCGTGCCGCCGCCGGCGACAGGACCCTGATCAGCTTCGGGACCCGTCGTGCCCATCCCGCCCTGGCCCCCCTCATCGAACGCAACTGCTATCTCGCCGGCTTCGACAGCGTCTCCAACATCCTCGGTGCGAAACTCCTGGGGCTTGAGCCCGCCGGAACGATGCCGCACGCGTTGGTGCAGGTTGTAGGTGACCAGGCCGAAGCCTGGCTCCTCTTCGACAAGACGATTCCGAAGAGCGTTCCCAGGATAGCTCTCATAGACACCTTCTGGGATGAGAAGTCCGAAGCGATCAAGGCCTTCGAGACCCTCGGCCGCAGCCTCTGGGGTGTGAGAATCGACACTCCGAACTCGCGGCGGGGCGACCTTCGGAAGATAATCGAGGAGGTGAGGTGGGAACTGAACATACGCGGCGGCAAGGACGTGAAGATAATCGTGTCCGGCAGGCTCACCGAAGAGAATCTTGTCCAGTTTCGGGACTTGGTCGACGGATTCGGGGTCGGGACGGCCGTGGCCTACCCACCCGTGATTGATTTCAGTGCCAAAATCGTGGAAGTGGAGGAGAAGGGAAAGCGGAGCTTCAGGGCAAAGAGGGGTGGCCTGGGTGGGCGCAAGACCGTGTTCAGGTCGAAGGGGTTCAGGGATACCGTGGCTCTCGATGGGACCAGCCCCCCCAAAGGGTCCACAACATTGCTGAGACAGATAATGAGCAGGGGCCAGATCACCTCCGAGTTCAAACCACTGGCGACGATTCGGGCGCAGACTCTGAAGGAGATAAAGGCCGTCAACGCGTCCGAGCCCTACCTGGGCTGGATCTAGGCCTTGAAGGCAAGACAGGCGTTAATCGTAGTAGACCTCCAGAGAGATTTCTGTCCTGGTGGAGCGTTGCCCGTGAGAGACGGGGACAAGGTGGTGGAGCCAATCAACTCCCTCATCGACGCGTTCGAGTCACAGAACCTGCCTGTCCTCTTCACCCGTGACTGGCACCCGAGGGACCATTGTTCCTTCAAGTCGAGAGGCGGAATGTGGCCTCCCCACGCCGTCAGGGACACGCCAGGCGCACAGTTCCCGCCTTCTCTCCATGTCCCCAAGAACGCAACCATAATCAGCAAAGCAAAGGAGAAAGGCGTCGAGGCGTATTCTGGCTTCCAGGGGACTGACCTGAGCGACCGCCTGAAGAGCATGGGTGTGAAAGACCTCTACGTGGCTGGTCTAGCCACAGACTACTGTGTCAAGAACACAGTGATTGACGGGATAGGGGAAGGCTTCAGGGTCTTTCTCATAACCGATTGCGTGAGTGGGGTGAACATCAAACTCACAGACTCGGCGACCGCATTCAGGACGATGATTGGAAGAGGGGCGAGAAGGATTACCAGTCAGCAATTGGTCAGGTCCCTGAGTGGGCGCGTGGCAGTTTCGTCTTCATCCTGACTCGCGTCAGTCCAGATCGCCCGTCGAAGCACGCCACGCGTCCGATGGCCGGAGGCGCCGGAGTGTTCTTTTACTTATCGGGGGACGAAGGCCGATGTTCTCACCATGACGTCTGCACCTACATGCATCCCGTCCTAGGCATTAATGCGCCCAGTCGGAATCTGTTACGAAGGCGAACCGACCACGGTCACTAATCTGGCGCAGACTCTTGGTCCCCCCACGAACCTGACAATCGTTAATTACCTGCCAGTGGGCTTACAACAAGAAGACCTTGCAGAGAGACGACGAGCCTCTTGGATGGCAGGAGGCGCTGGCCCGAGACCCAGAGTACTACATGAACACGAAGGAGGGCCAAGAGGAGCTCGCCCAGATGATCAGACGTGAGTCAGAAAGACTCTTGGAGGAGATCGGCAAGTCCGTCAAGAGGACCAAGGAGATAATCTGGCTCTCGAGATACTGCACATCCTGCAACTTCTTCTCGAAGCAGGGGTCAAAGCTGTCCTGCCAGAGATGGAACGTGAGGATAGTGAAGCCGTTCTACGGCCGACCCGTCTGGGAGACGGTGCCCGTCAAGGGGAACGAGTCGGAGAAGGAGAGGGTCGTGGCAAACATAGACTGGAGCAGGAAGTGGAAGGAGATTTCGAACCAGATAGTCGAGTGGGCCGTGGACAAGGTCAACGGCGGCTTCCCGTACTACTGCTACACACACGACCAGTGAATGACTTAAATCAAGACTCTTCTGCCCGCTAACTTCTGTGGCCGCGGTGGTGCAGTCACCTACGAGAGCATCGTGGTGGCACAGCTTGGTTAGCATGGGAGCCTGTGGAGCTCTAGACCGTGGGTTCAAATCCCACTCGCGGCCCCTCTTCTTACAACCAGCGCAGGCTTGATTATGGGATAGGTTCCCGTGTTCTGTTATGCCGCAGCGGAGCAGCACACGACCGGCACCCTCCGCACCATCCATTGGTCATGACGGAGGAGAGGACCTCCCTAGGATGCTTTGTGGTTTCTCGGACCATCCCTGCCCACCAACTCGGCAAGGTATAGCGAGACGACTTGGATGCCGTCGACTATCTCGGGGCTCAGGAGGCCGACGAGGACACAGCCTATCGGGATGAACAGGTAGACCTCGAACCAACCCAGCGTCAGCCACGATGTGACTCCGCCGATGATGACAGGTATTGCCGGCGTGAAGTAACCACCCTCAAAGGAGTAGACGCCCCCAGAATGGAAGAGAGAGTACGCCAGGGAGATGAAGCCAGAGGGGTTCGAAAGGCACACCGTGGCGCCACCGTTGCACGAGAACATGGCTCCTACGGGAATCACCGGTACGAAGTAGAAGAACAGGTACCCGATGACGGCCAGCGCTATTGCCAGTCTCACGTACCTAAGATTCATGCCCTACCTATTTGGCAAGAAGCTGCTATTATCTCTTATCAATGATGGGTCTCATTCCATTCCTCTTCTGTGATTGTCGACTGGGCAGGGCTGGCTCCTCAGTTCGGGAAAGACCCGCCTGCAGAGGCAACCATGACGGCTACCATGGATTCTAACTAGCGGTTGCAAACTGGCAGTTCATCAGATACAGCAGATAGTCTCCAGACATCGACATCTCCATGCCCTTGACGTTGCACTGGGCCAGCACCTTCTCGCCAGGCAAGACCTGCAGAGCCTGTGATTGGTGGCTCCAGTACAACACAACGGTGCCGAAGTCTATCGTGGAGAAGTACTGGCCCATGTTGGGATCGTTCATAGATCCCACCTCGCCGGGGTCTATGACGTCCTGCACGTAGACGTTCTTGGTGGCGTATGTGGCGTCAGCCAAGGTCTCGTTGGAACTGAATGCAGCGAAGAGTTGCTCCCCGGACAGCGGGGTGCTGGGTGAATTGACCGCGCTGCTGGAGCTCGATTTGCCTGCCAAGTTGCCAACCGAGGCGCCCACCACGACAAGGACGAGGAGTACGAGGACCGCTCCGACGATGGCATTCCTTCCCATGTGACGCCTCCTCGGCTCAGTGGTGCCCTGCGCCAGAGGCTGGCTAGAGGTCAACCCTACCGTCACCACCCAAGTCAAGGGTAAGTTTCAAGCGCAGTCCTACATTTGCAGTAGGAACTTCCCTAATAACCTTCACCTCGGTGACGCCACAGAAATCTGCTCTAGTCATGGCAGCGTCGCCCCCAAGAGCACCTAATCCGCCCAGGGCCAGGGAGATGATGAGGGCCAATCTCATTTCGTTAGAGCAGGACAGGTCGCCAGGGGGCCATCGACCTGATGGACCGGAAGGGGGTCATGAGGTTGCCCGTCATCCAGGCAGGAGAAGCAGTAGAAATCATAGCCTGCAAATACATTCTGAACCTGATCAGGCTGTATCTGCACTGCGGCAAGGAGATAGAATCTGTCCCAGAGCGTGGCTAGGCGGCAAAATCCTACACCGAATGGCAACATGGCTCAAGATATCATCTGGACGGTGCGAACGACGTCGTACACTATGTCGACAGTTCAAGAAGCCTGGGGCCAATGACGCCCGCCCCGAGCCTCCCGAGACCACGGGCGAATAAGGCTCCAGAGGTAGCGCTCCGGAACAGACATCAAGTCAAAGGGCTATCATTTATAGAGGCAAGTTTGAGTTTGCCCATGGACAGAGCCACCGTTGTCACATATCCCGACGAATTCGCTAAGCGCGAAGTCACGGAGCTGGCGAGCGCCGCCGGCTACTCTGTCCAAGCGCTCATCACCCAAAAACGCGTGGTGAAATCAGAGTTTGGAGTCGGGGTAGGGAAGGCGGAGGAGCTCAGGGATATCGTGAGACAGAACGGCTCGAACACCCTGATCATCGATGAGTCCCTCACATCGGCCCAGGCCTTCAAGCTCGCCACAGTCACACGTGTGGAGATAGTGGACAGGGACCGGCTCATCCTCAACATATTCGCGAAGAGGGCGAAGACCACTGAAGCCAAGCTGCAGGTCCAGCTTGCGGAACTCAGGTACGAGATGCCTCGCGCCCGAGACGCCGTGCGCTACTCTGTGAACGGCGAAAGGGCCGGCTTCATGGGGATGGGCGAAACCTTGGTGGACACGAAGTTCAAGGCGCTCAGACGCCGGATGGTCTTTATCAAAGAGAAGCTGGCGAAGGCACAATCAAGCCGTTCGCTCCACAGAATCGAGAGAAGGAAGCTTGGAATACCTCTGGTCTCCCTGGCCGGATACACAAGCAGCGGGAAGACGACCCTCTTCAACAGGTTTGCCTCCGAATCAAGGGAGGAGTCGCCCAACCTCTTCACCACGCTGACAACGACCACGAGGGCCGTCAGCTTTGCGGATTCAAGGAAGCGGGTGATGCTCTCGGATACGGTGGGCTTCGTCTCGAGGCTCCCGACCTACATGATAGAGGCATTCAAGTCTACCCTCGAAGAGCTTACCTACGCTGATCTGGTGCTGCTCATGCTGGACGTGAGCGAGGATGAGGAGAGCATCAGGATAAAGCTCAACAGCTGCAGGGAGACGCTCGCCGAACTCAATGTCGACCCGGCCAAGATTCTCCTGGTCCTGAACAAGATTGACCTCATCAAGGACGGCGGCGCAAGGGAGATCGAGACCCATCCTCTCTTCAACGAGTTCTCCGCCGTCAAGATCTCAGCTGTACGTGGGGATGGACTCACCCAACTGAAGAACCGCATCATACAGAAGACCTATCCAAACGAAAGCTCGCGGGCGAAGCCCCAGACTGAGAAAAGCAAGGCCCAGACCATCAAACCTTCGGCCGTCACAGAAGGGAACCAGTCCGCCTCACCTGTGGCTAGAAACCTACAATCACCACAGTGATGGACGAGGCTAGGCCAGCCTCCCCGCCAACCTGGAGGGGAAACCACCGCCTGCTCTCAGTGGCCCTCAATAGGGTGAACGGGCTAGAGATGACGTTCAATGAAAGCGTTCACTCACTACATCTTCTCCATCGGTGTAACACTTGCTGTGCTATCCCTTCAGCACGAGCTCTCCCTTGGGTCATCATTGATGGCGTTGTGGCTCTCGGTGTCAATCAACTACCTTGTCGATGTGCTCGGGCATGTATCTAGAAGCGGCAGGCCGGTGCGGACATGGGTGACCCACTCCATCATCACAGCGCCGCTCTGGGGTGCCCTAGTGGGGGCAGTCTCCCTAGCTACCATATCACAGGCTCCCGGTTCAGGTCCTCTCTGGTATGCTCTGGGCTTCTGGGCATCAATCGGCGTTCTCATATCGGAAGAACATCTTTTCCTCGACAGTCTGACGCAGGCTGGAATCTATCTTTGGAGGAGGCGCATAGCAATCGCCCACTTTCGCTACGACAACATAGGTCTGAACCTTGGATTCGCTCTTCTGGGGGTGCTTCTGATAGGGGCAGCCATTGGCCCATAGTCCCTATTATTCGATGAAGGCCAACCACTGACTGACGGAATAGACTTATCTTGTTAGGCAGGATTTCAAAGACCCTTGAAGGAAGCTGAACTGGGCGTCGAAATCAAGCGCAACGCGGAGATCAAACTCTTCCCCTTCACGGACTTCTTCGTTGGTTTCGAGAAGATTGCAGCCGTAAGGTCTCTATTCGGGGCAAAGACGGCGAAGGTCCTCAAGAATCTGAAGGTGGAGTTCTTTTCTCTGCGCTTTGGATACATGAGTGTCAGTGATGAGGACGGCCACATTCTGATTAGCACTAACCACCTGAAGAACGCCGATCAAAGAGTGCTCTACCTAGACTTGATTCACGAGCTGTTCCACGTGAAACAATTCATGGAGGGAAAGGACCTCTTTCAAAACGAGTTCGAGTACGTCGACAGTCCGATAGAAGTGCCTGCCTACAGGTTCACCATAGAGGAAGCGAGAAGGATTGGAATGAAGACCGGTGAGATAACTGAGTATCTGAAGGTAGAGTGGGTAACAGAAGAACAGCACGCTCGCCTCGTGAAGACCCTTGAACTCCTGTGAGAACATCAGAGCGACCTACCTCCGCTTCGGGGTCTCTCGTAGCATCCGCAATAGGCAGAAGATTCTGGGCGGGGCCGCAGAAGCTAAGATAGCCTAGGCTTATAGTCAGCCTTCTGGGAGTCCCCGCAGAACCGTACTTGAAGTTCCAGAGAGACGCCTACAAGGATGCGATTGAGAAGGTGCGTTCTGCTCACAGAGACTCTGCCCCAGCGGCGCACGACACGATGGTCTGCCCGCGCTGCGGTACGAAACAGGTTATCAATGACACGCCGGGGATGCGCACGTGCCTCAAGTGCGGATTCGAGTTCCGGCCGAAGAGCCAGCTGAATCGGGGACCTCCGCGCATGTAACTGGCAGCGGCATCGCGGGTCAAATCGTTCCCCTCTTCTCATGAGAGTCACAGACAGTCTTTTAGTCCAGCCGAAGTTCCTTCCCTAGGGTTCTAGAGGATGACCAAGTCGTGGGCGTCGGGAGAGAAGGGGACCGAGGCGATAGACAAACTCAGGTTGCAGGTCACAGAACTGGAGGCGAAGCGAGATGAGCTGGTCGAGAAGAATAAGCGGCGTGTCTTCGAGTGGGCATCATTCGTCCTCACCTCGAGCGCCGCCCCCTCTACCCTGAGGGATCTACGTGACTACCTAGGAAGTTCGGACGTCAAAGAGGTCTTGGCGATCTACGAACTTCTAAACCAGCAGATACTGGACAAGGAAGCCCTCCTCAACGAGAAGCTGGACGAGCAGGCGCGGTACGATTCCCTGGGCTGACCGGGACGAGGCATGAACCTTCACCCTCGCCGCAATGTGATTCTCGACCCGGAGGTGCCCCGCGATTCCTATCCTTGCTTCCACGCCTTCGCTCTCTCAGAGAAGGTGCTCATCTCCTTCTCTGTTCGAGGACAGCTCTTGTAGTGCAGGGCGATTTCTCTGATGGCCTCGACAATCGGCGTCGGTTCGCCCGGGCAGGAAGCGTCCAGCTGTGAACGAATCTCCGTCAGGGACTGCCAGACGTCCGCGGGTATCGTCACCGAGACCCCTGTCTTGCCTGTCTTCATGTTCTGGCCTCGGGACGAGGGATTATTTCTGGCTTTGGCGTGTTCCACGGTGAGCACCGAGGGCCGGACACGTCTCTATCGACTTACCTGTCGAGGAGCGCTCTTCTGACCCATCTTCGGTCGGATGACCACTGAAGCCAAGATGATGCCGATTACCGAGACGACGACGAGACCTGCAGCGTATTGCACGGGCAGGAAGACGAACGTGGAGAGAACGGCCACGATGATCCCGAACCCAACGTCGTAGAACCTGTCGTTCGCGTTTTCGAAGACCACTCCAAATACTGCGGTCCAGAGTCCAGCGAGAAGCAGAATGAGAGCTGCCGTCTGAGCAACATCAACAATTCCGAAAAGGAGCAGCGCCACTGGCAGCAGCACGCAGACAAGCAGCCCAATTCCCCATCCTGTCTTCACACTTCCATGCCTCTGATGCCGAAAACGTCATTTCAGCTATTTAAGGCGATGGACGACGGCATCCAGTGGGACGAGCAAGACCCACCGACTGCGAGGAAGCGCCTCATCCGGCCTCGCATCCAGAAGGTGCCAAAGATGAGCCCAAGGCCGACTACTATGAGGACGAACCCGATGAGCAGGCCAACGATGCCGAGCAGGACGAATATCACCTGAAATAGGAGGTGCCTTAGCAAATACAGGACGAGCAGCCCCGCCAAGAGGAAGACGACCCCAATCGCAGCAGATCTTCGCACAGAATTTGCAAGGCGCATGACTATTTAGTGATTTTGCGGGTTTCTGGCATCCATGATGGATGGGGGTGGGACGCGAGGAGCGGCACTCGCTGTGCCGAGGACGTGACAAGGTTATCAAGCACCTTTGTATCTGAATGAAGCAGATGGAGCCTACCCGTCGGAGGTTCTACGTCATTACCGTTGCAGTCTTGCTGGCCATCTTTCTCTTCGCCGCAGTCATACTTGTCTACACGGAGCAGAGCTACGTCAAGATTGAGGTGACAGGCACGAACCAGGCATACTTCGTGCTGTCCTACGATTCGACCAACGTCACGATCCCATTGTCCCAGAACATCACGGTCGAGGTCCTTCCGAGCGCAAACGTGACAATCACCGCCCATCCCAACGCGACGTACAGTGTGTCGAGCTGGCACACCTCCGGCGCTGAGGTGCTCCGAACCGGAAATGATACGATCAGTCTGCTGACCGGCCAAGGGGGGAGCACAATCCAGGTCTCCGCGGTCCTGGTCGCAAGATTCCCTGGCTCCGCCTGAGTTCATGACGCAAGAAGCAGGAGAACTCGACCGGAGCCGATGAATGGCACCGGACCGGTACTTCTCACTCGTTCTGCGGCATTGGTAGATGCTAGGCCAGGAGACTCGAGTACTTCTTCCGGAACTTCAGCAACTTAGGCGCTATCACGAACATGCAGTAGCCCTGTCTTGGGTTTCTTTCATAATACCCCTGATGGTAGTCTTCGGCCCTGTAGAAAGCCACGAGCGGGTTGAGCTCCGTCACGACGGGTGCGCCCCACACCTTCTCGGCTTCGAGTTCGCGGATGACCGTCTCGGCGATCGCCTTCTGATTCTCATTCAGGTAGAATATCACCGATCTATACTGACTGCCCACGTCTCCCCCCTGACGGTCCGGTGTCGTCGGGTCGTGAAATGCAAAGAACACTTCAAGGAGTTGCTTGTAGGAGATTGAATCTGGATTGTATGTGATTCTCACAGTCTCTGCATGGCCGGTCTCCCCCGTGCACACTTGCTCGTAGGTGGGGCTAGCTAGGGTTCCGCCGCAGTACCCCGATTCCACCTTCTCCACGCCCCTGAGCTTCGAGAAGATTGTCTCGAAACACCAGAAACAGCCACCTCCAAGCACCGCGACCTCTGAACGAGAGCCGCTGTCTCTTCGCTCTGTCACTCCGGTGGAGCCGATGCTGAAGAGCAGTATAAACGCTTCAGCCCTGCTCTCGGATGCAATCCATGGCTTGAATGAGGCCGCACCGAACGAAGGCGGCCAGGGTGAACATGCCATAGGTTAAGTACGGGGGCCGAACCCTGCGCATCATGGCAGCCGTCGCGGTCTACATAGTCCTGGTTGTAGCCGCCATTCTCTCCTTCTCGTCGGCTCTAATCGAGGCGACCTATCTCGCGGTCAAGCAGGTTTCTCTCTTTTCGATGCAGAAAGACGGATCGAGCAAGGCGAAGGCCGCCCTCAAGATTACCAGTGAGAAGACCAGGCTCGTGAGCGTCACAACGCTCGTCGGCACGTTCGCCAACGTGGCGCTTGCTACGACCGCTGGGATTGTGTTCTCCGAGGCATTTGGGCCTCTCGGATGGCTGGTCAGCGTCATTTTCGGTTCGATTGTAATCATGACCTTCCTTGATCTGGTTCCCAAGACATTGGGCATCGAAGACTCCGTGGGCATGGCTGTCTTCCTCGCGCCAGGGACAGTCGCTGTGACGGAAATCCTCTCCCCAATTGCCCAGCCTCTCATGAACGTGGCGAGAAGAATCGCCACCTCCATCAGCGGGAAGCCAGCCTACAACAGGGACGACATTGCGGAGGAGCTCGAGAGCCGCATCGAGATGCTGGAGGCGGACGGAAAGATAGAGCCAGACGCCGGAAGGATTCTGAGGACGACTCTGGCATCGTCGAAGTACGACGTCAAGGACGCGACCACACCCATCGAGGAGATAATCTCCGTAGACTCCGACACCACGGTGATGGAAGCACTGAAGGTCATGGGTTCCTCGCACCACCCCAGAATCCCGGTCTTCGGGAGGGATGCAGGAGAGTTCATCGGGGTTGTGACGTTCCGGTCTCTTACAAGAGGGCTATCAGAGGGGAAGCTGAGCGAACCAATCTCGAGCTTCGTCGTCGAAGCGGCGAAGGTCGATGCGGACGAATCGATAGCTACGGTGGCCGACAGGATGAGCAGGGGCGGCGTGACCATAGCCTTCGTCTATCGTCAAGGGAAGATGGTCGGGGTGATTACGCTTAGCGACCTTCTGGAACGCATACTCGGCTTCAAGGTAGCATGACAAGGGAAGTCTACCCCCGATCTTCTTGGTCCCTGCACAACTCCACACGGTCCCACGTCGGCAAGGCAGCTTGGTCAGTCGCTCGATTCCGAGAATCCTAGCTCTGGCCTCGCTTCCGACCGGGCCAGGCCGAAGCCTCGTTGAGCAACCTGAGGCGGAATGGGGTTCCAATGAGACACAGGGGACTGTTCGGGTGCTGCATGGGACTGGCCTAGCTGGGGAAGCGGGGGTACAACCTGAATCTCGAACAGGCTTGGCCACATCTTCCCCGTGACGAAGAGGCGGTGGTTCTGGGCGTCATACGCTATGCCGTTCAGGACGTCGTTCGCTAGGTCGCAGTGACAGCCCGTTAGGTTCTCTATCCCGGTGAGGTCAATCCAGGCGGTGACCTGCCCCGACCCCGGATTGATCACAGCTATTCTGTTCGTGAGCCACACGTTGGCGAAGACGCTCCCGTTGATGTACTCCAGCTCGTTTAGGTTGCTAATCTGGGTCGCTCCGTCGTGAACCGTAATCTCCCCCGTTCTTTGGAACGTCTGCGGGTTGAGGAAGAAGAGATTCGCTGTCCCGTCGCTCATGATGAGCTGGCTGCCGTTGTCGGTCAGGCCCCAGCCTTCATCTGGGTAGCTGAAGTTCTGAAGCAGCTTGAACGACTCGAGATCGTAGACGAAACCAGTATGGTTCTGGTAGGTAAGTTGAATGATTCTGTCGTCCATTATCGTGATTCCTTCTCCAAAATACTGGCTGGACATGTTGTAGATCTGGAGGACCTTGCCTGAGTCTATGTCCACACGGCGAAGAGAGGAGTTCCCATAGAGCCCGGTGCTTTCATACAGGTACCCGTTGTAGTAGACCAAGCCTTCTGTGAAGGCCCCTATGTCATGTGGATACACGTCAATGACTTTGTACGTGTAAACCGGAGCCTGCACTATGCCACTAGAGGCGGTCGTTGAGCTGGTCGCCAGAGACTCGCTTCGGGGGACGCCGAGATAGTAGGACGCGGCGGCTCCTCCGGCCAGCACGAGGGCCACAACGACAACAGCGAAGGTGATTCTCCCGGTCCTTCCGTGGGGCATTCTCATGCCAACTGTGGGAACCCATGTCGCTCGTCAGTTATACGTTTGTCTTGCATGGTTCAGGGAGCGTTAGGAAGCGGGGAAGATGGGAGAACGCCGCCTCCACCGCCGAGGGACAGGTGAGAAGGGATTTCCCTCCTGCATCGGGGGTCAGTCCAAGACGAGAGGGAGGCTCTACTACGGATTCGGTCTGGCATCGGTCCAACGTCGTCGCCTTGAGTCTCAACATACCTGTTAGTGAAGAGATTTTCACTAGCTACAACATAACCAGACGTCAAGCCAAACTAGTCGACAATGTCACAGTTCTCCAACAACTGGGATAACAAGAAGTCTCCCGGAATCGGGAGTAGAATCGTAGGGAGATTCAACAATCCTGGACCGCTCAAGCCGCGGCTGGACGAAGCGACGCGCCAGATACAAACCGTGATGGCAAAGCTTGATGCGGCAATTTTCAAGCTTAGGGATAGGGACGCTTTTCTCTTCAGCAAGATCGTGTCTTCGGTGCAGAAGAGGGACTCTCAGCGGGCTTCGATGTTCGCCACCGAGCTGGCCGAACTCCGTAAGATGAGCAAGATGGTGACCCAGTCGAAGCTGGCCCTGGAGCAGGTAGTACTCAGGCTAAACACGGTCACAGAACTGGGCGACGTCGTCCTGACTCTGGCCCCGGCCACATCCATCGTCCGCAACCTGAGAGAAGGACTGTCCGGCGTCATGCCCGAGGCCGAAGGAGAGATGAGTGAGATTTCGGGTCTCCTCAGCGGAATACTCGTCGACGCGGGCTCAGTCAGCGGCACCTCGCTCAACTTCGAGACGGCCAACGAGGAAGCGGAGAGGGCGTTGGCGGAGGCCGCGGCCGTCGCGGAAACCAGGATGAGGAGCAACTTTCCAGACATACCGCAGTCCGTCACAGACTCGGACCAAGAGATGGAAACGGCCTAGGGAGGCCGGGAGCTCTCTTCCTCCTCGGAGGGAGAGCTACGGGGACCGCGCTCCCAGAGGCGATCATATAGCCCTCAGCGAGGACGAGGGAGCTCTAGCGTAGCTCCTATGCCACCCGGTTGCAGGTTACCGAGTCGGTCCTTGGCACAATGAGGGACAAGACATCCTATAAGGGGCCGGAGAGCCGCAAAGAGAATGAGTACCTTGCCTACGTCGGGTCGTCCAACATGGAGAGGCGACTACCTCAGGTTCGCGATTCTGACGAAGGACAAGGGCGTTCCCAGGAAGGTCGCTTGGATCACGGCGGGTCCGGGAGGCATCCTCTTCGGCACTGCCAGAGGCACAGGTTGGGGGACAAAGTACAGCTATCTCAAGGACGGCCGCTTCTATCGCTCCGTTCGGTCGCAGGGGCCAGCAGGTTCTAAGGAATCACAGGAACTGATAGCCACCCATCCTCCACTAGACCAAATCAAGGGGCTGATGCAGTTGCTCTCGGTCGAAGTCGGAGCGGGAGATCGGCTTCTCGCTTTCCCCTTTAAGCGGAGGTATGACTCGGCCTACGTCAGGCCCATCGACGGGAGAGTCTCGTTCAAGCTGGGGCTGCTCGAGCCGGGAGTTCCCCAGGCTCTTGACACAATCAAGAGAAGGGAGGAACACCACTTCCGCCTGATTACACTCACTGAGCCCTGGATACTTCTATGGAACAGAGCGGGGTTCGAATCCTCTGCCGCTGCACGGCAAGCAACCCAGACGCGAGGCCTTCGCAGCATCTAGGGCTGGGGGCTGAAGTGGCAGATCCACCGGGCCAGCATGGGTCAGGATGTCCCGTGAAGACAGGTGGTGACCGTGGCACAGGACCACAAGATGCATCAGGTCGGTGCGGAGCTGGCAGATCCCGCCAAGTGGGCTTCTGCGGTGATGAGACACGAGAGAAGACTGTCGTCGGGAATAAAGGAGAGCAAATGCACTCCCGTGAGGCCGCGTTCAGCCTTCAGAAGCGGAAATCCGAAGGGCCCGATTCTTCCTAGCAAAATCCTAATCTAGGACCGAAAGAGTTTCTGCGTCGAGTGAAATTGGACACCTACGAAAGCATTGTCGCGAAGCCGGACATACGGGAGTTCGCGCATGAACGGGTCCCTGGGGAAGTGCAACGGAAGATAATCGAGTCTGCCCGGCTCACCGGTTCCTCCATGAACTCGCAGCACTGGCGCTTCGTCCTGATTCAGGATCGCTCCAACTTGAAGAAGCTGGCGGCGGACAGTACCTCCGGGTCATGGGTCGCTAACGCAGATCTAGCCATAGTCATACTGACAGATCCAAAGGTTCCCGGTCACGCCATAGACGCCGGCCGCGTCCTTCAGGACATGGAGCTCGCCGCCTGGAACTTCGGAGTGGCGTCCTGCCTCTTCACGGGCGTTCGGAGAGATGAGCTTGTCAGGGACTTCGGCATCCCGCCTGAACTCGAAGTGTCTGCCGTCTTGGGTTTCGGATATCCCAAACGAAGAATCCTGGGGAGGAAGAACAGGAAACCGGCTGAGGAGCTCTTCTTTCCCGAGAGATACGGCAATCATCTCAGCGCGAAGGACCTAGCCTGAGGAACAGGCGGGAAATGCAAATACGCATTGGTGGATGAGAGTGGGAGAAATGGAGCTTTCCGGGAAGGTCGCAATCGTGACGGGGGGTGACTCGGGGATAGGGAAGGCCATCTCCGAGCTCTTCGCAGCGGAGGGGGCTAGCGTCGTCGTGGCCGACATCCATGACAGCGGGACTGCCAGGGAGATATCGAAGAAGGGCGGGAGGGCCATCTACGTGAAGACGGACGTGGGCGACGAAGCGCAGGTCAGGAGGCTCGTTGCCAGGGCCAAGAGGAGCTTCGGAGGAGTGGACATCCTGTGCAACAACGCCGGGATAGAGCTCCTGAGGCCCATGTTGGAGACCACGGAGGAGGAGTGGGACAGGGTCCTGCGGACCAACCTCAAGGGGGTCTTCCTCACCTCCAAACACGTCATCCCAGAGATGCTCAAGAGGGGAGGCGGCACCATAGTGAACACAGCCTCGCAGCTCGGCCTGGTCGGACTGGAGAACTTCACCGCCTACTGCGCGTCCAAGGGAGGCGTGGTGCTCCTGACCAAGTCCATGGCGCTCGAGTACGCTCGGAAGAACATCAGGGTCAACTGCATCTGTCCTGGTCCCGTCCAGACGCCGATGCTCGAGAGGGAGCTCATGACTGAACCCGACCCGGATGCCGCCAGGAAGATGTGGGCTCGAAGACAGCCGGTGGAGAGGCTCGGGCAACCGCAGGAGATAGCCGAGGCCGCTCTGTACTTGGCTTCGGAAAGGTCGTCCTTCGTGGTCGGGCACGCGTTGGTGATTGACGGCGGCTACACTCTGGATTAGGCGAGCCGGCTAGGGCGTTCCCCCGAAGTCCAGTGTCCCTTGGTCACCGGCCGGAGCCGGGCTCCACCTCGAGTCTATCGCCTTGGTCACCCGCGCCAGCAGCGATACCTGTTCGTCGTTGGCGATGCCGAGGAGCTCCATCTCCTTTAGGGCGCTCTCCACCGCGTGCCCGAATGGATGGTTGTTATGATAGCCGAAGACCTTCTTGACCTTCGAAGCCACATCCTTCACCTTAGGAACCCACGAACCCAGCTCGCCATCAGCGTACCGGTAGTTGTACCAAGTCCGTGCTCCCCGGCCGTGCCACCTGATGAAGGAGAAGTCAGCTGTGACTATCGGATCAGGCGGAAGAAGGGGCTCGTCGACTATGGTGTTCGCGACGTTATACTTCCTGAGCAGGTCCCAGGTCTCCGGCCTCAGCCAGGACAGGTCACGGAACTCCACCGCAAACCGCATGTCCGGGGGTATGGCCTCAAGGAAGCCCTCCAGGCTCGTCAGGTCACGTTCAAACGTGAAGCTAGGAGGCAGCTGGATGAGGAGGGCACCAAGCTTTCCCGTGTCCTCCAGCGGCCGCATGACATGCAGGAACCGCATGAGGTCCTGCCGGACCCCCTTTCCGACGTCCAGCCTCTTCTCATGGGTAATCAGCTTCGGGAGTTTCGCCGAGAAGACGAAATCGTCTGGGGTGGCATTGGCGAATCCCTGGACCATGGTCTTCGCGGGATAGGCATAGTAGGTCGAATCTATCTCGACGGTCTTGAAGTACTTTGAATAGTAGGCGAGCTTCCTCTTCTCGCCCTTGGGATAGAGCACGCCCTCCCATTCCTTGTAGGACCACCCTGAGGTGCCCAGACTGACGTTGGACAACTTTCAGATGAAGAAAGCTCTTCATCTCGATTTAAGCCATTGGTGTTCACTTTCGACCACCTCTCCCGGCGAACTCATCGAGATTCTAGTGCCCAATTATTAGCCTGGACCAGCATCGAGCCATCAGATGCCATTAGCAAGCGGTATCCAGCTTCCCGAGTTCGCTCAAGGGTCAAGACAAGGCCGCCCGGCCTTCGTAACGGCCCGTTCCCTGCTCGGCCTCACCTCCGGGGTGGCTTTGGTGGACTCCCTCATAGGCGGGCTCAAACCTGATACAGTGGCGCTCATTACGGGTTCCAGCATCAGGCTTCATGCGGCGGAGCGGTACTGCATCCGCGCCCAGCTTCCGCCTGCGCGGGGCGGGCTCGATGGCAGCGCCTTTTTCATCGACGGAGGCAACAATTTCGACATCTACCTCTTCACGGACCTAGCTCACAGGCATCACCTTGCTTACAAACAGGCGCTCGACCGCCAGTTACTCTCACGCGCCTTCACCATCTACGAGCTCCGTTCCTTGATCGAGGATTCGGCGGCCGTGTTCGCGGCCAGGAAGCCGAAGCTCCTCGTCGTATCCGATGTCTTTTCGCTCTTCAATGAGGGTGTGGAGAAGGCCGAGGCGAGGCGGGTCGTCGGTGGCATCGCGTCCTCAATCTCCGAGATTAGCGGGCGTGAAAAAGTCTCCATACTCATCACCTCCGCCGACCGACCAGAGTTCCTAATCCCAATCCTAGAAGAGCATTGCAGCATCTCGGCCGAGATAACCGAGGACGGCCATTGCGCTAGAGCGCGCCTCTTCAAGCACCCCTCGAAGAGCCCGGTGGAGACACTGCAGGAGATCTGTCCCCGCAACTACAACCAGGATACACTGGAGGTGAAGGCGAAGCTCCATGGGTAGGACCATTCCGTCGTTCCGGATAGCCCTCGAGCAAGAGATGACAAGTTGGTCGCGATACAGGCGCTCTCTCGGGGTGGTGTCGAGAGAGGCCCTCGACGCGATGTTCAACAAGGCGAGGACATACTGTTCCGCGTCATCGAATGCCGTCCGCCCGGTGAAGTTCGAGGGGATGTTCATGGCCGTGGCGTTCGACCACGCGAGGCGCCTCGAGGACCTTTCGGTCGAGATAGAGAAGCTCAGGATGGGGATGCGCAGTGGCGTCTGAAGAGAAGGTCCGCATCAGGCTCCTCAAGGAGGAGTTGGAGGGTTGGAGGCCCTTCATCGAGGCGCTGAGGTTCGAGGACAGGCAGGTCGCCCGGGAGATGATGGAGTCCTGCTGGAGGTATGCCGAGGCCATCGAGCAGTCTGGCAAGGACTACCTGACCGAACCGTTCTTCCTCACAATCATGCTCATGCAGGAGAGGCGACTCAGAGGGTTCGAGACCGAGTTCGAGAAGCTGAAGGGTGAGGTCGAGACATGGAAGTCGAAGGCTGGCTCCTAGACGTCTATCCCGGCGGGGATGGGGAGATGGTCGCATGGGTCAAGAAGGACGACGGGGCGGCGGTCCGTCTGACCGACGGCTGGCGCAACGCAGTATACGTCTCCTCGTCCGCAGAGGTACTGGATCAGCTAGTTGAGTGGGCCGAGCACCAGTACCTGGTCTTCTCTTGTGAGTACGTAAATAGGCGCGTCAACGTCTTCGAGTACGCAAAGCGTCCGGTGCTCAAGCTCACGCTCAGGAACGCCAATCATGCGGAGAAGCTCGCCAGAGAGCTGGAAATGCTCGATGCCAGGTCTCCACTCCACATTTTCAACGCCGACCTCATGCCCGCACAGACCTACTTCTTCGAGAAGGAACTCTTTCCGCTCGCCAGGGTCAGGGCCGAACAGGCGGGCGATTCAATCAGGTGGAAGCTGCTCGACTCTGTGATGTCGGAAGATTATCAGGTTCCTCCATTGAGGAAGGCCTGGATCAAGATTCGCGTGGGCGCGTCAGGCCGCATCCCAAAGTTCTCAGACCCAATCGAAAGAATAACCGTGAAGAGCGCAGAGACCGCAATAGAGATCTTTGAAGGAGACGAACGGGCGAAGATACTCTCGCTCGTGGATGCCATCCGGCGGCTGGACCCCGACATAATCTTCGTCGAGCATGGGGACGGATTCACCACTCACTACCTTGCGGAGAGGGCCTGGGTGAACGGAATCGCTGATGAACTCATCCTGAGCCGGGACCCGGAGCCCCTGAGGAGGCTCCACAAGAGGGGGACCTCTTACATGGCCTATGGCAGAGTCCTGCACACGCCGACCTCGCACAAGCTCTACGGCCGGATTAACCTTGACGCCGAGAACTACTTCGTCTTTTCGGAGTGCGGCCTGGACGGGCTCTTCGAGATTGCTCGCCTCTGCCGGATGCCTCTTCACAAAGGGAGCCGCGCCTCGATAGGCAAGTGTCTCAGCAGCCTCCAGGCCTACATAGCCTTCAAGGACGACCTCCTGATACCTTGGAAGCCAACTCGGGCGGAGATACCCAAGACCGCCAGAACCCTCCTGGTCGGGGACAGAGGCGGCTTCATCTACGAGCCGAGGGTCGGGCTCCATGAGAACGTCGGGGAGATTGATTTCACCTCGCTCTTCCCTTTCATAATGCTCAAGTACAACATAAGCGCCGAAACGGTCCTCTGCTGGTGCTGCCCTGATTCGAACACCATCGTCCCAGACGTCGGCTACCATACCTGCGAGAAACGGAGGGGGATCATCCCAAGGAGCTTGGAGCCCATACTCACCAAGAGGGTGAATTACAAGCTGAAGAAGAAGGACGAGAAGGATCCTGAGCTGAAGCGGGTCTACGCATCTAGGGTCGACGCGCTGAAGGGAATCCTGGTGTGTTCATTCGGATACCTCAGCTATAGAAACGCGAAGTTCGGTCTCATCGACTGCCACGTCTCCGTGTGCGCATACGCGCGCCAGATTCTTCTAGAGACTGCTAGGGTGGCAGAGATGAGGGGTTTCGAGGTCGTCCACGGGATAGTCGACTCGCTCTGGGTGAAGAAGCCCGGGGCGACGGAAAAGGACTTTGAGGAGCTGCGCAGGGAGATCCAAGACGCGATAGGACTCCCGCTGGCGTTCGATGGAATCTACAGATGGGTCGCATTCCTGCCCAGCAGGACCCACGAGGATGTTCCCGTTCTCAACCGCTACTTCGGGGTATTCAAGGACGGGTCCATGAAGGTTAGAGGGATCGAGCTAAGGAGGAGAGACGCGATAAAGGTGGTCACCGACTGCCAGAGCGAGCTATTGCAGTTGCTTGCGCAGGGAAAGACCCTCGAGGATGCCAGACTGCTCCTCCCCAACGCAATTCAGACTGTGACCAGGTACGTTGGCATGATACGGAGCGGGGGTGTCTCTGTCACCGACCTCGCGATACTCAACTCGCTCTCGAAGAATCACGACCAGTATGGCAGCAACTTGGTCCAGGTCTCCGCCATCAGGCAGCTCGCGGAGGAAGGCTTGGAGCTGGTCGCGGGGCAGTCCGTCTCCTACGTCATCACGAACTACAGGTCCGTGTCGCAGAACGAGAGGGTGCGCCCCGTCGAGCTGCTCGATCCCAACACAAAGTATGACCCTGATCGCTACGTCGAGTTGTTGCTGCGAGGCGCCTCAACCATCCTGCAGCCCTTCGGAATGGACGAGGAGGTGCTCAAGAAAGCCGTCACTGGTCAGAGGGAGCAACAGAGCCGGCTCAATTCGGCGTCTCTGCAACCTCGAGTCTCCTGAGTCGTCCAGAAGTCAGGACGTCTCGCAGTGCCACCGGCCGGCGAGCCATCATGAGGTCGACTCGCCAACCGACGGGCCGATTGATGGCAACGGGGAAGTCTAGGGAGGACTGACACATGCCGGCACCGGACCTCGCAGGAGAAGCAGACGGGCTCGCCGGGGTCATCCAGAATGAAGGTCAGGACCCGCTGAAGATGTCGGTCAGGAGGTTCGAACGCATCTGGGATGGAAATGGAACAGACCAAGAACCGGGCGATCACAATCGGCACCTTGAGCTCTCAATGTCGCATCCGACAGGATTATCGGTAGGCCTCATGTCCACCCGCGGCCGTGGACTCCTTCGAGCGGCTCCTGTGGTGGCTATTTGCAGGGAGCGCCGGAGCCAGCACGAGGAAGCTCGTCCTCTTCAGCATCAGGGAGAAGCCAAGGAACGCACAGCAGCTCGCCCTCGCGCTCAAGCTCGACTACACTACAGTCAGGCACCATCTCAAGGTGCTCGAATCGAACAGGCTGGTCCTCACCGCCGGTGAGAAGTACGGAAAAGTGTACTTTGTGTCTGACTCGATGGAGGCTCACTGGGACAAGCTCATGGAGATCGTGGAGAAGAGCCGCGAAAGGCAAAATGGGGTTAGAGATTAGAACTTGACGACTACGAGCGAAGAGCCGACAAACAAGGAAGGCAGAAGCTACATTCAGAAGCTGTGGGTCCCGGTGGTGCTGGTCATAGGTTTCGTGACTGGCGAAGCCATCTCCTACGTGGCCGAAGCACAGACACCCGAGGGAAGAGGCGGCCCATTCGGCGGTCACTTCTATCCCTTCCCCACCAATCCTGTGTTCCCTTACCACATCGTCCTGGCGACCATTGAGGTGGCTCTGCTGGTCGCATTAGTCGTGATTTATGGCAGGATGTTTCTGGAGACAAGAGCGAACTTCGCGCTCGGCCTGATAATCGTGCTCATCGCCCTCTTGGTGCAGACGGTGCTCTCGAACCCAATGCTCGAGGACCTCATGGGCACGCCTCCTCTAGGCCCGGGCTACCTGACCCCGACGGCCGACATACTCACGATATGTGCCTACACCGTGTTTCTCTACCTCAGTTTGGATTGATCCATCTGCGTCCTCTCGATACCGCAGAATGGAGCCCAATTGCGGCCGTCAGGGCAGCCGCCACCGGCGAGCGAAGGCCACTGGTGGCTTGACTCGTCACTGTCTCCTGAATCGGGTCCTCGGTTTATAAGAGACCGCTGAGGGCTACCATCCGGTGAGGTCGTGGATGAGCGTCAATCATCGGCGGCAGGAGCTTCCACTTGAGGTCGATTCGGATTGAGCAATTCCTACAAGGAGCCGCACAGGAAGGAGGAGAGCAAGGGCCACAACCATCCCGTGAGCCAAAAATGTGGCCCGCAGTGCCCGCGGAATGAGAGGTACAAGGGACGAGAAAGGAAAATCAACCCTTTCCACCGGAACAAATGACCCACTGAAATCACCGCACAATCGACTGGCGTCCAAATCACTGGCTCCAATGGAGCTCTTCCCGGACAGACCCAATGTCACATCTGGAAACACTATAATTTCCACCCATTTCGGCCTCCCTTGATGGCAGGCCGGCTCAACAGGCACTTCAGAGTCGAGAGCGTGGTCTTCGACCTCTTCCACACTCTGGTCGACCCCGACGCCTACAGGCCGGAAGGTTTCGTCCGGCCTCGAAAGATAGCGGAGGTCCTCGGGCTGTCGGAAGTTGACGATTTCGTTCTGTGGTGGAGGGGGATGGAGGCGAAGAGGCATGTGAACGGTTCCAAGAAGGTGGTGCAATACGCTGACGAGTACCTGGTGAACCACACCGGCCGCCACTGTTCCATGGATGAGCTCGCCCGAGTCGACCAGATCTGGGGCCAGATGTACGACATGTCGCTGCTGGAGCCGAGGGGCGAGGTCCTGGAAGTCCTCAGACGGCTCCGCGAGAGAGGTGTGAAGCTAGGTCTTCTGTCCAACATCGACGAGAGGGAAGCGCGCAACTGGTCGAGGTCTCCGCTGGCGCCGCTGTTTGATGTCATATGCATGTCCTTTGAGACAGGGCACAGCAAGCCTTCCGGGGAGGCGTATTCGCACGTTCTCTCCAAGCTTGGAGTCCGTGCCTCATCCTCGATCTACGTGGGCGACGGGAACCACGACGAGCTCGGGGGAGCGAGAATGGCGGGGTTCGGTCTTGTGGTGTTCATGAGGGGCTTCATCTCGAGAAGCGATGTTCGCAGCATCGAGACCATGAAGAGGCGGGAGGATGAGGCGGACGCCACAATCACGGACCTGAAGGAGCTTCTGGCACTGGTCGAGGGCTAGAGGCCTGAAGCGACTGGCGGATCGATTCCGGGAGCAAACTTGGTGAAAAGCCCATCGCAGACCTGGGCCCAGGCACTCACCATCAGCCCAAGGTGACGCGACTTGCTCTTGCCTTCATGACCACTTTCTTGGCTACTGGCTTGCCAGTCTCGCCGGACGATGACATGGAAGAGAGAGGACGAGTCTGGGCCCGCGAGTCGCCCAATCCGGGTATTCGACATGATCGGTATGCCGAGCGCAGACCATGAGTGCCCCTCAAGACGCCCAATCTCCACCAAGAATCTCTAATGATTTGGGATGAATCTTGGAAATCGCCTAAATATCTTCATCCAAGCAGCAACGCCCAGCTCAATCTTGTCTTCGTGGAGTCTGGCGGCGAGAAGCCTGCGCAGGCGGCGGACTAGGACAATCCTCACCGTCTCGGGGATTGTGGTCGGGGTAGCTATGATTCTCGTTCTGCTTTCGCTTGCGGCGGGAACGTCGACGCAAACGAGGGGCCTTCTCAACAACCTTGTCGGGGCAGAAATCACGGTCGTGAACGATACCACTCCAAGGTTCCCCGGGACTGGCACATCGTTCAGTTTCGGCGGGGGCGGCTCTGGCTTCGGGGGCGGCGGGTTCCGAGAGATATTCGGAGCAGGAACCACCCTGAACCAATCCGTCACCAGCACGCTGGCCGCAATCTCTGGAGTCTCCGCTGTGTCACCACAACTTAGCACATCGGGGTATATCGACGGCAGCTCCGCATTTCTCTACGGGATTGACCCGAGCACGTTCTCGAATGTCACGAACGGCCTCAACATTGTAAGCGGTACGATGCTCTCGGCGTCCTCTGGGGGCAGTCCAATTGTCCTCTCGAGCACCCTCGCAAGCAGCCTGAACGTGACGGTGAATTCCGCGGTAACCGTCGGTGCGAATTCCACAGGCGGCGAAAGCTACATCGTGGTCGGGATATACAACCCCGGGAGCACCTTCGGCCCGCAGGCGAGGTCTGCTTACATCCTGCTGCCCGCCGCCCAAAGCATCGCAGGAGAGGCGGACAAGGTGACCGAGATCTTCGTGAAGACTGACAACCCGAGCATAGTCAGCTCAGTCGCATCTGTCATCGATTCCACCGTGTCGGGCGTGGTGGCCAACACCGCGACTACCGTAGCGAGCACGGCCTCGACGCTCACGGACACCCTTTCCACCTTCTTCACCGTGATAGGGCTCGTCGCCCTGATGGCGGGCGGTTTCGGGGTCATCAACACCATGCTGATGTCCATAAGCGAACGGACTCGTGAAATCGGAACTCTCAGGGCGATAGGCGCCAAGAAGGGTGAAGTCTTGAGGATGTTCATGAGCGAGGCGTTCCTCATCGGCCTAATCGGCGCCGGGGTCGGCGTTCTCATAGGAGTAGTCGTTTCGATAGCGCTGCCATCATTGAGCGGCTCGACGACGGCCGCGACGACCGGTTTTCCGGGCGCAGGCGGGGGCGCAGGTGGGCTCCTTCGCGGTGGTCTTGAAACTGCATTGACGGCAAGGAACCTATTGCTGAGCCTCGGTCTCGGCGTGCTCGTCGGGACCTTGGCCGGAGTCTATCCGGCATGGCGGGCATCACGAATGGATCCGGTGGAGGCCCTCAGGCATGTCTGAACTGGCGGTTCAGACGGAGAACCTCGCCAAGTCATACACGCGCGGAAGGCTATCGGTCTCCGCGCTGAGCGGCGTCGACCTGGAAATCCGAAAGGGTGAAACCATTGCGATTGTTGGTCCGTCCGGGTCGGGCAAGACATCCCTGCTCAACCTGATCGGGGGCCTGGACACCCCCACGGGAGGGAAGGTCATCGTCGACGGAACCGACCTCAGCGAACTCAATGACGATGAGCTCTCGCAATACAGGCTGCAGAAGGTGGGATTCATCTTCCAGTTCTACAATCTGATGAGCACCCTGACGGCGCTCGAGAACGTCGAGGTCCCCATGAGCTTCGCAAAGGTGCCCAAGAAGGAGCGGCGCGACCGGGCCGCGGAACTCCTGAGGTCGGTGGGGCTTCAACTCCGAGCCAATCACATGCCCGAGGAGATGAGCGGCGGTGAACAGCAGAGGGTCGCAGTGGCTAGGGCCCTTGCAAACAACCCGTCCATACTCCTTGGTGATGAGCCCACCGGCGACCTAGACTCGAAATCGGCCAAGTCTCTGATGGACCTGCTGAGGTCACTCAGGAAGGACAGGCAGATGACAATAATCCTTGTCACTCATGATCCTCTCGTGGTCGCTCGGTGCGACAGGGCCCTTGCCGTGAGAGACGGCAAGATCACTCATGAACTGTCGAGAAAGGACCTCGACAATGCCAGGCTGTCTGACAAGTTCGATAACGCGATGCTGGACGGCGTCTACTAGGATTAGACCCAAGGTCCCCGCGCAGGAGCTACAAGACCGGCGAGCTGGACTGCGCTCGAACTGTTGAGCTACTTCTGCCCGTTGGGCGGGGGCGTCTTCCTCGGTTTCGCGTAACGCATCTCCTTCAGCTTTATGGCTCTGGTGACTCTCGCTCCAATCTCCTTCTGCTCGTCGCTGGCCAGGCCCAGCTTGTCCATCATCCTGATGCTGTTCTCGACAGCGCCTCCTCTGAAGTAATTGCCGAAGTAGCCGTACACTTCCTTCACGCGCCCTTCGACTTCCCTCACTTTCGGGACCCACTGGTCAACCTCTGCGTCGCTGTAGCGGTAGTCGCTCCAAGGATTCCTCCCTCTGCCATGCCATCTGATTACGGCGAAGTCCGCGGTTACGACCGGGTCGCCTAGGAGCAGAGGCGCGTCGCCAATCGCGTTGGCAATCTTGCACTGCTTCAGCAGGTCCCACGTCTCCGGCCTGCGCCAGGACTTGTTCCGGAACTCCACCGCAAACTTCAGGTCGGCCGGAAGCGCCCCCAGGAAGTCTATCAGCCTTCCGAGTCCATCCTCGTATGTGAAGCTCTGCGGGAGCTGGAAGATGAGAGGCCCCAGCTTCCCTGCGTCTTCGAGAGGTCTCAGGTCATGAAGGAAGCGCATGAGCTCTTCACCGGCGCCCGCCCGCACGCCCAGCCCCCTATCATGAGTGACCAGCTTTGGAACCCTGGCTGAGAAGACGAAATCGTCAGGTGTGAGCCTAGCGCAAGCCTGCATCATGGCCTTCGTCGGGTAGGAGTAGAAGGTCGAGTCTATCTCGACGGTCCTGAAGATCTTCGAGTAGAATTCCAGCTTGTTCCTTTCGTTCTTGGGGTAGAATATGCCTTCCCATTCCTTGTGGGACCAACCGGAGGTGCCTAGACGAGTGACTGCCAACTGGGGACGAGCCTAGCACTAGATTCGAGCAGTATTATGCCTATTTCGGCGCGCCAAGCGTCAGCCCTCCAGAGGTCGGCACCGGACGCCATCAGGGTGACTGCGAGCGTCCAGCCGGGCGCGGCGTCGTTCCGCTTCTTCTCACTACGACCACTGTGCACTTCGTTGCAAAGGCCGCCACGACCCCGATGGCCGCGAGCCACGGGGCGAGAAGCACTCCAACGAGACCGGCGGTCACCGGAATCTCCAAGAGAGGTTTCCCCTTCTCGTCCTTCACAATAATCCTAGATACGTTGCCTTCCCGGAAGAGTTCCGACACCTTCCGTGTCAGGTCCTCGGCTGAGACGGTGAACTCCTGGGTCGTGGTGGCCTTTCCAATCTCGGCGCCGCAGACATGACAGAACTTCGCATTGTCAGCGAGACGTGAACCGCATTCGAGGCATGCGTCCAATTCTATCTCCTCTCAGTGTCGTGCGAAGCACTCACTATAAGCCCTGTCGGCGCCTTAAGCAAAACGAATGACCAGCGTTCCAGTGGCATCTAGCCAAAGGGGTCAGCCGCGGTCAGCGCGTCTAGGAAGTACGCAGGGAAGAGGTCGCGATGACCGTTGACGAAGCGGGTGAAGTTCGAGTCGAGCACATAGGTGATGGCATGGTCAGTCTCGCTTCTCACGCTCCTTCCGTAGGTCTGAACTAGCCTGAGCGCGGTCTGCCAGTCGTACCAACCCCTATCTCGCTCGAGCTTGACCTTCGTCCTCCTGTCGGACAGGTCAGGATAGGGGACCTTGACAACGACCTGGAACCTCGAGAGGTCATCCTTCAGGTCGACACCCTGGTACAGGCTCGGCGAAATCAGGACCGAAGCGCCGGTTGTACCGTGAATTGCGAGCAAGACTGATCTCTCGAAGGTGCCCTCGGTCGTGACAAGTCTCGCCCTGTTGGCCTCGGAGACGTGCTCCATTATGTAGTTGACCTGCTGGTACGTCGTCGTGTGTATGACGCCTCTCTCCCCTGCGTGCCGTTCCATTATCTGGTCGACGGCGCTGGCGACGATTTCGAGCGACGAGGCCATGCTCGCCTGGCTCAGCTGGGCGACGTTCAGTGCGCGAATGGGCCTGTTCTCGACGGGGAATATTGACTCGGGCACCGTGATGTAGGAGACCTCTGCTTCCCTTATTCCCAGGGTGCTGCACAACAGGCCCTTGGAGAAGATGGTCGCCGACATCAACAGGACCATGTCCGCTATCCCGAACAGTGGGCCCGCGTAAGGGCCCACTTGGATTGGCTGGAAGACTACCTCCTCCACCGACCCATCCATGGATTTCTTCACGCTGTTGACGACCCAATTCCCTGGCGAGCCCTTCAGCTCTTTGGTGAAGTTCACAAGGGACTCGAGCGTGTTCTTGCAGGAGGCGACCCTGTCCTGAAGATCATAGTCGTCCAGATGAATCGCGCAGAACTCATCCAAGGTCATCTTTGCGTCCGAGAGTGCTCCCAGCCAGGCCGTCGGGTCGTCGACACCCCTGTCTGGAATGGCGACTACTTGCCCGCCGCCAGCGTCGCTGTAGGATTGCACCAGCGATTTCTTCAGAGAGAAGGAGGCGAAGCCGACTATCTGCTTCTCTAGGTCATGGGCCTCGTCACAGACAAGCAACCTCCTGTGCGGGAGGTCCTCCGTGTATCTTATCTCGCTGAGGATGAAGGGATAGTTGCAGACGGTAACAGGGGCCTCGAAAGAGGACCATTTCTGGTCGTAGTATGGACAGAGCTCGCCCCGCCTGAGATTCTCGCACTTGGAGGTCCTGTTGCACGTGTGCTTCCTGTGCTGGTCGTACTGCTCAAACGTGAGGTAGTGAGAGCAGTCGCTGAGCTTCCAATCGACCTCGCACCTCCCCTTGCTACAGGGCAGACGGACTCCCGTGGTCGTCGGCACCAGGCAGCGGAAGTTCGACTTGCCCTTCACCACGGGGTATCCGAAATCCGAAGCGTACTGGTCCTGCAGCTGCTTTGTGGAGGTGGCTATGTAGGCCGAGGCCAGGTAATTGCAGAGAGTGGCCGCCAGGGCTGACTTGCCGAAACCCACGGGCGCCTCTAGGATGATGAACTTCTTCCCCGAAGCGAGAGCGGCCTCCACCTGCTCCAGGACCTCCCTCTGGAACTTCCTCATCGAGCCGTACGGGAATGAGCCCAGCAGGGTGCTCTTCGCTCCTTGAGCCTGGTAGCCACAGTTGGAGCAAGGTTGCGGTCCCCTCTTGGTGACTTTCAGGCGGCTGCCGCATCTGGGACAGAATCTCATCTGGGTCTTGCAGGAGCCGGTCTCATCACGGTCTTAAATTGCTGCGCCTCTGGTTCAACCCGTCATATTCGTCGTAACCAGAATCGACAGAGAGCTACTTGATTCCGCTCTCGACGAATTTTGTGCCAGTGTTCGTGAGGACATAGGCCTTGAGCCCGTCCTTGTCGTCACTTACCTGCATCATGTGGCCCTTCCAGACGTTCTTGAGGATCTTGTCTGCGACGTTGCCCGGTACCTTCTCCCTCGCGTCCACAAACCCCTTCTCAATGTCCTTGGCGTTGAAGGAGACCAACCCAGACTGCTTCTCAAGGTAGTAGCCGATTACAAGCGACCTCTGGACATCATCGGTCGGGCTCTTCTCAATTATGAACTGCCTGATGGACTTAACCTTCGGAGCAGGAGGTGGCACTGGCTGCTGGACCACGATCTCTGTTACCCCCGACTTCTGCTCGAGTGCCTTGATCCTTCTCTCATGTTCCTGCAACATGGCTTCAATCCGCTTCAGTGCGTCCTGCTCGCTCATCTACCATCAATCACCTGTGGGCTTCACGGCCAACTTCATCGCTACTTTAATTCTTGCAAAGGCGCCCGAGGCCGCGTTGGATGCCTGCCCGTCCGGCTCTACGACTTCGTGCGGGGTCTTTCATGTGATTATCACGTAGGCGAACTCCAGCTGAAGTCGGGGCTATCTCGGGAGGTACCGCGCCTACGCAAAGGATAAAATCAAGGCCGTGGACTTGTGAGAACATGCCGCGAAGCAAGGCGAAGCGAAAAGCTCACACGGGCACCGAAGAGGTTCTGGATTCATTTGAAAGCTGGCTGAAGCGACAGAGGCCCAAGGACGTAAGAGCTAAGCCGGGGTTCGTCGGCGGCGAACAAGCAAGGACCGAGACGTCCTGAAGGTCAACGTCCTACCTCTATCACTTTCCAGACTCGGGACGCTATAGAGGTTCCAATCACGTTCGCACCTTCAGTGGGGGAGAGGAAGGCGCTGCTGAACCGGGCAGCGGGGTGACTTCATCCTCAGGTATGTGAGCTAATCCTTTTAGCTGGACAGACTCGGGTCTCGGTCCATGGCCTCAATCAGGGTGGTGGACGATGGCAGTGCCCCGGTGGTCGCAAAGGGTCTCGAGCCACCTTTCAAGCAGGGCGAGTACTACGTGTTCGACACAGCCGACGACATCGCCAGATACTGGAACAAGCTCCCACCTGGAAGGAGGGCGGAGCTCGCGAAGCAATCGCGAAAGGAGAATCGGGACGTGCGTCTGATTCTCGATGGATTTGTGCACAAACCCGCCAAGACCAAGTAACTCCCACGAGCGAACCAAGTAAGGTTCTAGGAAGACCGTCGATCGCCGGTGAAGGGTTTATGGGCGAGGTCCTTCCAGGAAACGTCGAAAGCCAATGATCAATTGGCCAGAGAACTACCGCCCCGAAAGGTCTGTGGTTCACGTCCGTAACGAGATTGAGATACCTGCGCCCGCCGAGGTCGTCTGGTCCTGGCTCGTCCGCGCCAGACTCTGGCCCACATGGTACCCCAACTCTCAGAATGTGTTACTCGAGGGTGGTGCTTCAGATCTTAGGCTTGGATTGCGGTTCCGGTGGAAGACGTTTGGTGTGACGCTGAACTCCAAAGTCGAGGAGTTCGTGCCACCCGAACGCTTGTCCTGGAGCGCGCGCTCCGCAGGCGTATCGGCCTATCACGCCTGGTTGATCGAGAGGCGCGCCTCCGGTTGCTACGTTCTGACCGAGGAGTCGCAGAATGGCATGCTGGCCCGCCTGAGCAGTGCGTTGCGGCCCAACAACATGAAAAGGTATCATCAACTCTGGCTGGAGCAGCTGATGGCCAAGGCGATGAGCGGTCCGCCGACCGGGTCGACCTAGCACAGAGCCTGATTCTTCCCATTCAACCTTATATCATCCTGAAACACGAAATCGAAGGGAAGTCTAGGATATTGCCCACGCTGAGCTTCTCAGACGCCAAGAGGCGGGTGGCGGAACAACTCAGGACGGCCGTAGGCGCTGAGGACTTCGACGTCGCTTCTGCGAAGCTTGAGGAGATCAAGGGCATCTGGAGGTTTGATGTCGAGTACAGGAAGCCCAAGGCGATGTTCCCGGAGACCGCATCTCTCATCCTCGACGCGGTTACTGGCGAGGTCAAGGAGTTCAGGAAGGGAATGTGAAGTGGTCTCAGTGGCATCCGCCTATCTCTCTGGTTTCCGAGTCGCCTTGACAGGAAGCCCTGATGCCCATGCCAAAGACCTCGCGGCCCACGCCCTCACCTTCTCAGGATGATCTCTCCATGCGCTCGGGACCACGACGTAGCCGCTCATGGCCCTCCCCTCGACCGGGACGAACTTGGAAGCACCCTTCTCTCTGAGTAACTCTCGCTGGTCTTGGTCGGATAGTCGGAGGAAGAGGTCTTTCCCGAACAGCCCCATGAACATGTTTCCATTCACGAAGGCCGCATCGTTGCCGAACATGGACCTGACCTTGACCAGGGGGTCCTTCGGCAGCACCGATTGGAAGAACGCTCTGTCTGAGGAGTCTGGATGTGGGAACAAGTCAGACGTGTCCCGTGACGGGTTGGGGGACATAGGGCTCCTCAAGGTACTTCACCTCCTCAGGAGAGATCCTCACGCCAAGAGACCCCACGAATTCCTCAAGGTGCTCCACCTTGGTCGTTCCGATAATGGGGGCCGTAACTCCTTTGCAAAGAAGCCAGGCGATGGCGACTTGGGTTGGGGTGGCGCCCTTGTTCCCGGCGAGCTCCCTGGTTCTTCGGACTATCTCATCGGTAGAGGGCTTTCCCACGTACCTCGAATGGGCCATCGACCCGGGCGAAATCCTCCCGCTGTCCTTCTCCGAGGTGACCACCTTCCCTTCCTCGAAATACTTGCCAGATAGGATTCCGGCGGCCGTCAGGCTCCATGGAATCAGCGCAATCCTCTCCGCCCCGCAGAGGGGGATCATCTCCCTCTCCTCCTCGCGATAGATCAGGTTGTACAGGTTCTGCATGCTCACGAATCTGGCGTAGCCCTTGATGTCGCTCGTGCAGAGCGCCTTGGCGAACTGCCAGGCCCACATGCTCGAGGCTCCGATGTACCTGACCTTCTCGCTCTCGATCAGCCCACTGAGCACCGAGAGGGTCTCCTCAATCGGCGTGTTGTAGTCCCAGCGATGCGTCTGGTAGAGGTCCACATATGCGGTCCCCAGCCTGCGGAGCGACTCGCCGAAGGCATGGTGGACGTGTTTGCTGGAAAGGCCCTGCTGGTTGACACCCTCTCCCATGGGGCTGTACACCTTTGTGGCTATCACTGCGTCATCGCGGGCCCCCTTGAGGAACTCCCCGAGAATTTCCTCCGATTTTCCCTTCGAGTAGACATTCGCCGTATCATAGAAGTTTATTCCAAGGTCCCAGGCGCGCTTGAGGACGGTCTTTGCTGCTTCGCCGTCAACCATCCATGAGGCCTGGTTACCGAAACTCATGCAACCTAGGCAGATTCGAGAAACCTTCAGACCAGTCTGGCCGAATCTAACATACTCCATGTGTGGTGAAGCTTCAGGTCAGGCTATCAGGCTTTCCGTCGACCTGGGCGTGCTTCTCCCCTGGATGCTAGATCCTTCTGAGCCTCTTTCATGTCGATTACGGCATAGCCAATCTTTGAGAAGAATCCCATTGAAGTATCATTCCATGGGAAGATGAGGGCGTTGACCTTCAGGACGCCTTTCTTCTTCATTCTGGACTCGACCTCCTCTATCAACTTGGTCGCGACCCTCCTCCTCTGGTTGCTTGGTCTTACTCCGAGGTGGTAGATCCAGCCCCTTCTCCCATCCCAGGCCCCCATCACGCTGCCGACAATCCTTCCCCGCTCCTCCGCCACCAGGAATAGTTCAGGGTCCCTCTGAATCTTTACTCTGATCTCATCCTCTCTGTCACCCGGCCTGAATTCTAGCCCCGCCTCGGACCAGACCTCGGCCACCTTGGGGTAGTCAGTGATGTCGAAGGTCCTTATCTTCAATGGCTCTCCCATGATTTCCATTCAAGTCTAGCCGGCGTTCGCATCAGGTAGCGCCCATCGCTTTCGAGATCTTCACCGTTTGATCTACCGTGACTGAACCTTGGGGGTTGGAGAGTTCTGCTCCTTGAGAATCTCTCCGAAGACTCGTTCAAAGTAAACCAAGGACTTCGCGAGGCTGGAACGACCCGTCGCAGTAAGCTCGTAGACTATGGTCCGCCCCTCCGGGTGGCCCTTGATCAGGCCGCGATTCGCAAGTTCCTTGAGAGCCGGGTAGATCGTGCCAGGGTTAGGCTTGTCACCGCGACGTTTCCCAATCTCCCCTGCGAGGACCTGACCATTCATTGAACGGTTAGAAAGCAACCAGAGTATCATGAACGAAAGCATACCTCTCATGTCACACATCTCGGAGTCTCCGCGCTCCTCCATTGCCACTCTCATGCCCCAAGTAATCACGTCCCTCCTCAAAATATAAACATATTGGACATACGATATACTTATATTGGGCTCCCAATACTAACCGCCAGCAATCGAATTGCCAACAGCATCAATCCTGGATGATATCCCCTTCAAGCTGACTGATTCACTGACGCTAGGGCCGCCAACTCTGAGTGTTCGACAGCTGGAGCCCATCCTCACATTCTACGAGGAGGAAATCGGCCTCCGCGAGAAGGGAAGGCGCGCGAGTCCCGACGGCCTAGAGCTGGTTGAGTTGGGCTTCGCACAGGAGACTGGGCCGCTGTTGCTTCTCAAGCACGACCCGGAGGCCGCGACGCCGCCTCGCAATTCTGCCGGCCTCTACCACTATGCCGTCCTTCTTCCGGGGAGGAAGGATCTCGCCTCAACATTCCTGGCGGTTGGCAACTCTGGGGTGGCGTTCGAGGGATACGCTGACCACACCTTCAGCGAGGCCATCTACCTTCACGACCCCGAGCGCAACGGGATGGAGTTCTACGCCGACAGACCGCGGAGCACCTGGCCGAGCTGGGATGGGCTCAGCAGAAGAGCGGGCGGATATCAGCGATTCGCCTCCCTGAATGGTCCGCTCGACCTCGACTCATTGTTGAGGGAACTGACAAGCGAGGAGAGGACCAAACCCACGTCCTTCCCACAAGGCGCCAGGATAGGGCATATGCACCTCAAGGTCACCAACCTGGAAAGGTCACTGGAGTTCTACCATTCGAGGCTGGGCCTAGATGTTACGATGTACTTCCCTGAGATAGGAGCCGCGTTCCTATCCGTCGGTGGCTATCACCACCAGTTGGCGCTGAACACATGGCACAGCGATGGAGGAAGCCCGCACAGACGAGGGGAGGCCGGCCTGGAGGAGTTCAGGATTCACTTCCCGAGCACTGGCGACTTGGCCGCAGTCTCAAGGAGGTTCCCCGAATTCAGGGGCGGAGGCCGCAGCCTGACCATCGAGGACCCCGACGGCATAGCCATCACCCTCGAGTCCTAGGTGCTCGCGTCGGTCAACTTGGTAGAGCCGATGACTGCGCAGGGAAAGGTCATCTAGGGCGGCATCAAAGCAGAGAACCTGAGCAAGAGCCACGATAGACCCGTCGCCCTTAATGTGTCTCCCTAGAGAGCCGCTCTTGGTCCTGACTGCGGTCCTGCTGTCGCCCTCTCAGTGGTCTACTCCTTCGTGATACTGACCGTGCTGTTGAACGCGGCGGGCGATTCGATTGGGAAGAGTTCTAGCGCCCCCTAAACAAGTGCCGTCTAGTTTCGTCTATAGTGAACCTCGAAGAGGTCGTTACCCTTAGTTTCGACTCTTGTCAGGAGAGGAATGAGCATCTGCGTCTCCTGCGCGGTCATCACCGGTAACCTGTAATGCTGGTTGAGGTGCTTGAGTTCCCTGCCGTCCTTCCGCATCTTCTCGATGAACTCCCTGTGGTTCGATACCCTGCGTTCGTTGAAGGAGTTTGAAGTGGCCACGACATCCTTGAGCCTCTCCTCGAGCAACTCTCCGAAATGCGAATCCAACTCCACTCCCAAGCTGCTCCTTCCCGTGGCCATTGCAGCGAGCATGGTGGTGCCTGTCCCAAGAAAGGGGTCCAGCACGAGGTCGTTCTGGGCGGAGAACATCGAAATCAACCTGTATGGCAGCTCGAAGGGGAACGCGGCGCTCCTGTCTCTCGTGTTCTTCAACTCAAGCCGCTGCCTGTCTCCCTGAAGGTCCTCCCAGATATCGCGGAACCAAAGATTCCGCTCCTCCCAGAAGAACGCGCTTCTTTGACGCTCCAGTCGCTGATTCGGGCTGCTCCAGGACCGCTTCCCGCGCTTCCGAAGTATGAGGATGTACTCATGCTCCTGGGTCACGTAAGCCGCCCCCGGGAGCATGCCTGAGCCCATGAACTTCGTGGGCTTGTTCGATTCCTTGCGCCAGAGTATCTCGGGGAGCGCCTCGAACCCCAGTCCAAGGCACGACGTCAGGATCCTTGCATGGTTTGGGAAGACCCTGAATGAATCACCTATCTTCCTTGTGGCGTCGCCGATGTTGATGCACGCGATTCCGCCAGGGCGGAGCAACCGGTAGACCTCCCTCCAGACTGGATCGAGTTCCTCATGCATCAGCTCGTACGCCCGCTCACCATCATGTCTCCTGATACACTCGCCGATGCTCTCGCTATGCCGCGAGAAGGTCACGTCCCACATCTCGATCATTGGATAGGGCGGCGAGGTGACGACCAAGTCTACACTGAGCGAAGGAATCTCATCCAACCAGCGCTTGGCGTCTCCATAGAGGACGGAGTGGGAGGTCTTCAACCCTCACTGCGCGCTACTCGGAGCCTATTAACCGAACACTTTCGGGAGCACGCCGAGGTACATCGAACGGCTAGTGCGTGTGTGCCACGTTTTTATTCCTCTGAACTCACTACCTGTCAGTCCTCATGGCCAAGATAATCGAAGCAGAGAACCTGACGAAGGTCTACAAGGGTAATGTGAAGGCGGTAGACCACATCTCATTCTCAGTCGAAGAGGGAGAGATCTTCGGATTCCTCGGTCCGAACGGAGCTGGGAAGACGACGACGATAAAGATGCTCAACACGCTCGCCTCAATCACTGAAGGAAGGGCGAGCGTAGCGGGCCACGACGTCAGCCGGGAGCCCGGGGCCACTCGAGACAGCATCGGGGTTGTGCCACAGGAACTGACCGCCGACGACGAACTGAATGGATTCGAGAATCTCGTGCTGACCGCTAGGTTGCACCACGTCGACCGCGCCGCAGCGCGCGAACGGACGAAGGAGCTTCTCAAACTGGTCGATCTCGAGGAGGCAGCTGATAGGAAGGTGAGGACCTACTCAGGCGGTATGAGAAGGCGCCTGCAACTGGCGATGGGACTCGTGCATATGCCAAAGGTCCTCTTCTTGGACGAGCCGACCCTCGGTCTGGACATCCAGACCAGGAAGAAGATGTGGGACTACATCGGCCATCTCAACCGAGAACGAGGCCTCACGGTCTTCATGACGACCCACTACTTGGAAGAGGCCGACTCTCTCTGCAGCAGAATTGCCATAGTCGACGGGGGGAAGATAAGGGTCTCAGGTACTCCGGCGGAGCTCAAGGAGAAGGTGGGGGGCGACGTCCTCACTCTCAGGCTCGCCGAAGACTCACCCGACCTGACTGAGTTCTTCAGGAGCGTAGCAGACGTAACCGAGGTCAGCAAGACGGACCAGACCTACAGAATCAAACTCCCGAAGACGGAAAAGGCTCTTCCGGAGATTGTCGGAGGAGTGGTGAAGAAGAACCTTGAGATCAAGGAAATCTCATTCACGAAGCCCACCCTCGACCAGGTCTTCCTCGAGGTCACCGGCCACTCGATGAGGGACGAGAACGCGTCGGAGAGCGACTCCTTCCTTCAAAACGTCATGATGGAGAGAGCGAGGTAGAGTGAAATGATTGACGAGACAGTGGCGCTGACAGCAAGGGCGCTGAAGAAGTGGATAAGGAACCCCGCAGCGGTGCTGCCCGGGCTCGCCACCGCGATATTCTACCTCGCGCTGTTCGGGAACTCATTCAACCCGACAAACCTCTTCGCGTCAGGGCTTAGCGGGACCCAGATTCCTCCCGCGGTAGTGGCGCAGATCAAGGCGACAATCCTCCAGCAGACCTTTGGGGGTGCGCCGACCTACATCACCTACCTGACCCCCGGTGTGATCTGTCTCATCCTCGTTTTCAACATGGCCTTCGGCGGCATCGACCTCGTCCTCGACAGACAGTTGGGCTACCTGAACACCCTCCTTACATCTCCCATCCCGAGAGCCGCAATCTTCCTGTCGGGCGTCGCCCAGAACCTGGTGAAGGTCATGCTCCTCTCGCTGCTGACATTCGTCATAGCGCTGCTGATACCCAACGGGCTCGTCCTGCCGAACGGGTTCGGCATCTTGAACCTCGTTGGAATCGCCGTAGCCTTCGGAGTCCTAGGATTCGGCCTCTCCTGCGTGTTCACGACTCTGGCCCTCTCCGTGAGGAGCATCGACTCATTAGTCGCAATCGTAAACTTCCTCACTCTGCCACTCATATTCATGAGCAATGCACTCTTCCCATCCAGTTCGTTCCCCGCCTGGCTCAATGCGATAGCCCAGGTGAATCCCATCTCCAAGGCAGACGACGCGGCTAGGCTACTGATAGTGAACGGGGCACTCAACAGCAGCCAGACGGCCACCTTCGCGACCGACATACTGTACTTGGTTGTCTTCGTCGCCGTCCTGGCGATTCTGGGATACTTGGGAGCGAAGAGGGCGCTGAAGGCCGAGTGACGGCACCCCAGTCCTTACTGGCTCGGGACGAAGATTCAGCCACTTGGGAAGAGGGGCGTCTTCTCTGAGTTCAGCCGCCATGGACCCGGCCAAGGAAGGATTGGGGGGAACTCAGAGACGTGCGAGGCCAGAGAGTTAATCTCCAGCCGCAGCGTCGTCATAGGGCGGGACTTTGTCGGTAGAGCCATCCCCTCGAATCAGGACGTGCAGAGAAGGAGATCTCGACGACGTCCTGAGGATAGAAGAGGAATCCTTCCCGGATCCATACGACAGGGAGACCTTCTCACATCTCCTGCAGTTCGAACCTGAAGGCTTCCTAGTGGCGGAAGGCGACGGCGGGATCATGGGGTACATCACCGCCTCTGCCAGCTATGGGCTCATATTCTCGTTGGCGGTCTCTGCTGGTCGCAGGAGAAGGAGAACAGGTTGGATGCTCATGGAGGCCGTCCTCCGCTATCTCCGAGGAAGGACCGACAGAGTCTCTCTCCAGGTGCGGGTGAGCAACTCCGCAGCAATAGGCCTCTACCGGCAGTTCTCCTTCAGGGAGGAGGGGAGACTGGAGAGGTACTATGCAGATGGAGAGAGCGCGCTAGTGATGTCCCTTGACTTCCGTTCTGTCTAGGTTCAGTTCATGCATCGGTGGAAGGCGGAGGAGGGATGCTATCTTGGGGTGCATCCGCAGGAGCATCTGTACTCCCTGCGTTGGAGTCCCGCAGTCGCTTTTGAAGCACTTTGGATTTTCTGTAATAGTACCAGAACGCATAGAAAAGCGCAGTTGTCAGAATCACTCCGAATATTGTTATGTCAAATATCACGGAGACGAAGAACACAAACACTATCAGCACTATGGTGATCAGAGTGTCAAACATAGGAGAGCGTACGCGCGCGTTTGCTTCCATGGCTTGCCGTCCGTTACGTAGTCTCTACTCCGTGTTAAGTCTTGGGGTGAGTTCTCCTCGCAATCATCCGGAGTTTCTCCATCTAGACACAACTCCGCTCTCTTTCGTCCCCGGCATTCGACTCGAGAGGCACATCGACTCTGGAACGCCCATCTATCTGTTGCAAACACGACGGCGACTGCTTGAATGACTCTAGTGACTGTGTCAAGCACGTCGGAGCTTCATTGTGGAACCCAAACTATTTACCATCGGAGATGGCGAGCGACACAGCTTGTCCGACTCAGAGTCTTCTCCTTCTTGGCTCCCCCGATACATCCAGGCGATAGACGACCGGGTCTCAGGTCTCTTCGGCGCAGGAAGTTCCCCGCTGGATGTGGCCGTGAGGGAGGCCCTGCAGGGAGGCAAGCGCATTAGAGCAGTGCTGGCCCTTCTCTGGTGCGAGGCCGTCTCAGGTGGGTATGAAACCGCGCTGCCAGTCGCGGCCGCCTACGAAATGGCCCATGCAGCGGCCCTCGTCCAGGATGACATCCTCGACGATTCGGGACTACGACGAGGTGAGAAGTCCATCATCGGGAAACACGGCCTGCGACTCGCCATCCTGACTTCCAACATGCTGTTGGCCCAGGTCCCTCGTGAAATCGCTGGCTATGGTTCCATTGAATCGGGCCGGAATATACTGACGAAGCTCTTCGACCTTCTTGGCGAGTCCTTCGGGGCAGCGGTCCTGGGAGAGTTCTTGGACCTCGAGATGGCCGACAGAGACCCCGTGAGCCAGAGCGACTACGAGTACATGATCCGGATGAAGACTGGCGCACTGGTCGCGGCCTCTTCGGCGAGCGGCGTCGTCGTGGGCGGAAGGGCTGATGGGGACGTGACATTGAGGACTGCCTACGCCTTCGGGGAGTGGCTTGGGATGGCCTATCAGGTCCATGACGACCTCCTCGACATCATCGGAGATGAAGAGGCCCTGGGCAAACCCGCCTTCGCCGATATCAAAGGAGGAAAGAAGAATATCGTCCTGATTCATGCATTGGAAAAATCATCCGAAGAGGACCGGTTCTTCCTCAGGGAGCTTCTTGGGAAAAGAGGGGAGTTCGGTGATTCCGAAATCAGGAGGGCACGGGCGCTCCTGTCAACGCACGAGTCCATAGAGTATGCTCGCGGCGTGGCATCCGCATACGCTGAGAACGCCCGCAAGCTGCTTGACACCACGGATGTGGGAGACACCAAGAGCAAGCTCATGGAGCTCTCCTATTACCTCGCTTCGAGGAAGTACTGAGACATCAGTTCCCTTGGTGCACAGTCGAAGCTTGAGCCTATGCACCTAAGCCGTGCCTGGCACGCGCCCGTCAGAATCCCCACCAGCATCCATGCCACTCCGCCTGCCATCAGGCGGTCGTGGCCGGAGCGCCGTTAGACGGCCAGTATGCCCCGATTAGCTAGGATTATCTACAGGCCACGAGTTGGAAGCCTGCATTGGGACAGAATAACTACCCCGGAGTGCCCTCGAAGTTGGAGCGGACCTCCCGAGCGCTCGAGATTCTCACAGTGTTGCTGGTCGTCTTGGTATCACCACTGTCCTTCGTCATCTCCCTTCCCTTCGGCATCACGCCACAGACTTGGCTCTCGCTCTGGGTGAAGTACGTGTTCATCTTCGTCGTCCTTGCCATCTGCATCGCGCTCACGGGATTTGGGGCTGCCGCGTCATACCGGGTGAAGGCCGAGGCCACGCGAAGAACCCTTCAAAAGGGCTGAGACTGACTACTTCCCGTGGACCACCAAATACGCGGGTACAGGTTTGGTCCCCCTATATGATGACCTCTCAAGCATCCTCTGATATGCCTCCTCCTCTAGCAGTGTTGGCTTGGGCTGGAAACGGCCTCCCTGGTCATCCTCCTGCACGTTGAAGCGAACGCGTATCGCGACATCATCCGCGGGGTCGGTGCTTTCGTAATCGGGGTCCCACCTCACCTCACCGTCAGGGAATTCCCTTGCAAAGCTCCTGAGGAACTCGGGGAGTTTCACCAGCCACAACCTGCTGGCGCGCGATTCCAAACCTTCCCTACGGTAGATAGGCACGAGTATTCGGTCTAGGGACTTGCTCGTCATAATCTTCCTTGCCGCTTCCTTCTCGACCCCTATCGATGTCAGGGATCTGTAGAGCGCCCGCGAATCGCCCTTGGACGGCGCGGCCTCCTTACTCTTTGCCAAGCTTGTACATGCCAGAAACGGGGGAGCATAAATCATTATTCCACTCAGTCGAAGAACCAGTTCGGCGGGAACCCCAAGAGTAGGTGCGTCTCCAACTGTCGCGGCCGTGGATTCTCGGATTGACCTAGGGTGCGGTCCGCGGCGACATGGGCGTCCCAGAACAGCTGTACCATCGTCGCGGACAGCCCCACTGCCGCCCCGAGATGTTCCGACCTGTCATATGACACCGAAAATTAGTTAATCCACGCACTATCACTGGAACCCAGAGTGCCCTTCGTAGAGATTGGAGCGCATCGCATCGAATACTCGGTGAGGACGGGGACCAGCAGGCGCTACACCTACTACAGGTTCAGGGCAGACATGACCCTTGAGATTGTGGTGCCGCGTGGCAGGAAGGTGGATCCCGCCTCGGCCATAAGGAGGAGGCAGACCTGGATACTCAAGCACTTCGAGGAGATGTCTCGGAGCAGCAGAGTACTCGACGACGAGAGGGTGATGTTCGGCGGCGAGCACCTGAAGTTGATATTCGAACAGAGTCAAGAGAAGGAGGAGTTAGCCCACGATCCAATTAGAAAGGAGGTGGTCGTCCGGTCGAGCCAGAGGTCCCGGGTCAGGGAACTCGTGAGGAGGTGGTTCCTGAAGGAGACGTCGAGGTACGTGGTGGATAGACTCGGGGTCCTCTCCAAGGAACTCCATGTGAAGTACCGCCGGGCAGACGTGAGGGAGATGAAGAACTGGGGGTACTGCACCAGGGACGGGCGTCTCTCCTTCAGCTGGCAGCTGATTGCCCTCCCCGAGAGGCTCCGTGAATACGTCTTGTTGCACGAGCTCGCCCATCTCTCCGAGTTCAACCATTCTTCGGCATTCAAGGGAAGGCTTGCTGCATTCTGTCCAGATTACCGGCAGAGGGAGAGGGATCTCGACAGGATAACTTCACTCTGAAGTCCCACGCGGTCCCGGGCGTCTGCCCCAGTCCGCCATTGCAGGGTTCGGCGGGCTCCTGCCCTGTCTCTGATGCACCATCAATGGATTTGAGGTGATTGTTTATAGGCCGTCGGAATGAGCAGCCAACCAACGCTTTGACTGCAGAGAGGCTTCCGAACAGGCTTGCCCGGGAGAAGAGCCCCTATCTCCTCATGCACTCTCGGAACCCCGTGGACTGGTTCCCATGGGGCGAAGAGGCCGTGAACAAGGCCAAGTCGGAGGACAAGCCAATCTTCCTCAGCATAGGCTACTCCACATGCCACTGGTGTCATCGGATGGAGGCCGAGTCCTTTGAGGACGGGAAGATTGCCGCTGTACTCAACGAGCGGTTCGTCCCCATAAAGGTCGACAGGGAGGAGAGACCCGACCTCGACGAGGTCTACATGAAGTCGGTAATCGCGATAAATGGGCATGGAGGGTGGCCGCTTTCGGTCTTCCTGACCCCTGACCTGAAGCCGTTCTACGGAGGGACGTACTATCCGCCGACGCCGGCGCACGGGCTGCCAAGTTTCTCCGGCCTCCTAGATTTCATATCTGAGCTGTGGAAGAACAGGAGAGACGAGATAGTCAAGAACTCGGAAGAGATCATGAGTCAACTGAAGGAGGAGTATGAGCTCCATCCTGTTGACGCGCTACCGCGGTCCATTCTCGATGGCGCCTATGCGCAGCTGGTCTCCAGCCTCGACGAGCAGTTCGGAGGCTTCAGCGGCGCTCCGAAGTTCCCTCTCCCGAACTATCACGAGTTCCTCCTGCGCTACTACAGCAGAACCAAGAAGCAACCTGCGCTCCGCGCCGTGAAGAAGACCCTGGTATCGATGGCCCTCGGGGGGATTCACGATCAGATTGGCGGCGGCTTCCATCGCTACTCGACCGACCGGTACTGGCTGGTGCCCCATTTCGAGAAGATGCTCTATGACAACGTCCTGCTCGCCAAGATCTACCTTGAGGCATATCAGGTGACCGGCGAATCCGTCTTCCTCCTCACGGCCGTGGACACACTCGAATGGATGCTGAGAGAAATGAGGGGACCTGAGGGAGCATTCTACTCGGCCCAAGACGCGGACACCCCAGACGGAGAGGGTTATTACTACACCTGGACGCCGAAGGAGACAGAGGAGGTGCTGGGCAAGGAGTACTCCAGCTTGATCAACGAGCTATTTGGAGTCGTTCCCGATGGCAACTTCGAGGGAGGTCGGTCTATTCTCCACATGACAGGCTCCCTCGAGAAGGTTGCTTCGAAGTTCTCCTCCGATTCGGGGAAAGTCAAGGAGGTCATGGAGGAATCACGAGCAAGACTGCTCGAGGCGCGCCAGAAGAGGAGTCGTCCTGCCGTGGACGACAAGATTCTCTCCTCATGGAACGGCCTAGCCATCTCCGCACTCGCCTATGCCTACCAAGCCACCGGGGAGAGAAGGTATCTGGATGCCTGCGCCAAGGCAGCCGGCTTCATACTGGAGAAGCTGGTCGTCTCGGACAAGCTGTTCCGAAGATACAGGGACGGTGAGGTCGCGGTGGAGGGGACGCTGGAGGACTACTCCTTCCTCGCCGCCGGGCTCCTGGACCTGTACGAGTCAGGCTTCAATCCTTCCCATCTCAGGGCGGCAGTGCGGCTGGCCGAGACGATGATACAGCTGCTCTGGGACTCCGCCGGAGGAGGATTCTTCATGAGTTCCCACCCTGAGGTTCTCGTCAAAGTGAAAGAAGGATATGACGGTCCCACTCCTTCAGGAAACGCGGTCGCGGCGCTGACACTCTTGCGCCTTTCTGAGTTCACGGGGAGGCAGGACTTCAGAGAGAAGGCCGAGTTGACCCTCAAGGCCTTCGGAGGCTCGATGGAATCCTCGCCCTACTCGCACACCTATATGCTGTGCGCACTCGACTTCTGGCTCGGTTCGAAGGAGATGGTGGTCGCGGGCGCAGCAGGAGAGAAGGTGGTTCAGGACATGGTTAGCGAGATTCACAGGCGCTTCCTTCCCAACAAGGTCCTGGCGCTTGCAGCCGACGACGTCCCTGAGATTTTGCCGCTCACGGAAGGCAAGACGGAGATCGCTGGAAAGCCAGCCGTCTACATCTGTGAGGACTTCTCCTGCAAGAGCCCAATCACCGGACTCGATTCCCTGAAGAAGCAGCTCGATGCAGGGCTGGGATGAGGAGCAGGCGAGCGGGTTTTGAAGGCATCCATCCTCATCGACCCGGAAAAGCCCAAGGTGAAGAAGGATGAAGTCCTGAGGGCGCTCAGGGAGGCTGGGGTGCAGGTCACCCACAGGGAGCCCGATTTCGGGGTTGTGGTCGGAGGAGACGGAATCTTCAGCGACTACGGCCGGCAAATCTCCGTGCCGCTGCTCTTCGTGGGCGTGCGACCCGCCGAGGCCACATCATCAAGGGGATACCTCGCGCAGGTCCACATTGACCGTCTGTCAGAGGCCCTGAAGGAGGTCAAGAGGAAGAAGTACCGGATAATCGAGTACAGGCGGCTCAAGGTCGAGATAAACGGGGTCGACAGGGGAGAGGTGTTCACAGACGTTTACCTGGAGAAAGGCGCCGACAGCAACTGCCTGAGGTACCATCTTGACGTCAGCGGAAAGGGATTCGCGTTCACAGACGCTGCCATCGCCAACGGTGTGATAATCTGCACCAGCGCAGGCTCCACCGGTTACTACTCCTACATAGACAGGGTGCGCAGAGGAGACAGGCTGGAGCCCAACGCCTTCACACTGATTGACGGTAACGAGGTCGGCGTGTGTCACATAGCCCCTGTCCTGACGGCCCGAGACGATACCGGGGCCGCTCCCCTTCGATATACGGTCCCGTGGGGGACATCGTTCAGGATAAGGCTCACGCGCGATGCAGATGCGCGTCTCTTTGGAATCGTAAAGTCGAGGAACGGCATCCGCGTCAGGGCGGGAGACCTTATCGACGTGCGGCCGAGCGACAACACCACAAGGGTGATCAGGCTGGCACGAGGTTTCGTGTAGCCAGCCGCTCCAACAGCTCCTTCAATCCGGATTCCTCAGAGACCAACGGGGTCCCATCGATGTCTGTCCGTATCGTCTCCTGGTCCTTCAGCCCATTCCCAGTGGCCACACAGACCACGACGGCATCCTTCTCCAACCTGCTGCCTATCTCCTTGAGCGCAGCGATGGGCGCGGCACTGGCCGGCTCCACGAAGATGCCCTCCCTGGAGGAGAGCATCCTTCTGGCCGCGGTTATCTCGTCGTCGCTCACCGTCAGGACCATCCCCTCTGACTCCCTCAGTGCGGCGAGCGCCTTCTTGCCCGAAGCCGGCTTGCCGATCCTGATTGCCGATGCGATGGTGTTGGGGTTTTGAACCGGGGTTATGGCATCGCTCCCGCTCCAGAACGCCTTGGCGATTGGGGACGCCCCCTCGGCCTGCACCCCTACCATCCTGGGGAGATTCTCCGTGATTCCAGATGCCTTGAGCTCCTTGAACCCCTTCCAGATTGCGCTTATGTTTCCCGCGTTTCCCACGGGCAGCACGACGTAGTCCGGGACGGAGAAGCTCAGCTGTTCGTATATCTCGAAGGCCGCAGACTTCTGCCCTTCGAGACGATAGGGATTCACGGAGTTCATACCGGAGAAGCCCGGAAGCCCCGAGATCGTCTGCAGGAGCATCGCGAGGGCATCGTCGAAGCTGCCATCGACCCTGATGATCGTGGCGCCGTAGGCGGTGGCCTGCACCATCTTCCCTGAGGCGACCCTCCCAGCCGGGACGATTATGGCGGCGGCAACTCCTGCCCGCGCAGCATAGGCTGACATGGAAGCCGAGGTGTTCCCCGTCGAAGCACAGATCAGGACCCGGACGCCCGACTGTACCGCGCGGGTCACCGACACGGTCATTCCTCTGTCCTTGAACGAGCCTGTCGGGTTCTGGCCTTCATTCTTCACGTGAAGGTTCCTCACCTTGAGCTCCTTGGAGATGTTGACGGCCCTTATCAGAGGGGTGCCTCCTTCGTCCAGCGAGACTGGGCTGACGTCGGCGCCGAACGGTAGCAGGGCGCGGAACCTCCAAATTCCACGCCCCGTCCTGCTGAAAACTTCTGCCCGAGACAGTGGACCGCCCTCCCTGATGGCCTCCAACAGGCCGTTGCAGCGGGAGCAGCTGTAACCGGGAGGGTCCGAGTCAAAGATTGACCCACAGTCGATGCAACGGAGGATCCAGCCGGCCGCGACCTTCAAAGCCTGGCTGCGCCTCCTCCAACCTTGGTGACGAAGCCGTCCGACTCGATGGCTTCCTCGCCGAAGCCTGCCACCATGTTGTCCATCACGGCTCGGGGGTCCTGCTTGCTACGGTCAAGTACGGCAAGCATCGAGGGACCGCCCCCGCTTATGCAGACGCCGGTGGCGCCTGCCTGCAAAGCGTACCTCTTCACCTTGTCACACCCTGGTATCAGCTTCTTGCGAGCCTCTTCCACGACCCTGTCTATCATACCGGCTCCTATCATCCCGATGTCTCCTCTGGCGAAGCCCGAAACAACCAGGCTGGCGTTTGCAACGTTTGAAACCATAGTATTCAGCTCGACCGTCTTCGGGAGAAGAGATCTGGTGTACTCGGTCTTTCTCTCCGGGAGTTCCAGCACTGGCGTGACCACGACGAGCGCCAAGTTCGCCGGAGGGTCGTATCTGAAGGCGGAAGGCCTGTCGGTCAGTCTGACAACCACGAACCCACCCAGCAGCGAGGCCGAGACGTTGTCGTAGTGCGCAGCCCCCGACGTCGCCATCTCTCCCTTCCCCGAGTAGAATATCATGTCATCGCCGCGCATTCCCAGTCCGAAGAGTTCGTTCATGCCAAAGGCGGCAGCCGCTGAAGAAGCGCCGCTGCTCCCCATGCCAAGCCCTATGGGCACTCCCTTTGCAATCTCGATTCCTATTCTCTTCTTGATTCCGAAGTCGCGGGCTATCGCGAGGCAGACGGCTCCGGCCGCGTTCTTGGCTGCGGATTCGGGTGTCTTGACTTCTCCAGTGTTCTCTATCTCGACCGAGAGTCTCTGCGCTCTCTCAGAACTGAGGGTGATTCTATCCCTCGGCCTGTCCAGTGCCAGAGCGAACACGTCGAAACCGGGCCCTAGGTTGGCCGACGACGCAGGCGCTTCCACCGTGGCCTTCAATTCTCTCACCACTCGGCGACGAGCGATTATATGACTATTGGTCCTTTTTCGTCGAAGGCCGACAAACGCTTTTTAGTGGTCGGAGGCTCTGCAACACAGCCGCATTGCACTCCGAGAACACGCTGCAGCCGAGGGCATACCAGCAGAACATCGCCGAGGTCGCATCGCGCACCAACACGCTGGTGGTGCTGCCCACGGGGCTGGGAAAGACCATGGTCGCAATGCTGGTTGCGAAGGCGAGGCTGGAGAAGTTTCCGAAGGGAAAGGTCGTGATGCTTGCACCGACGAAACCACTGGCGCTGCAGCACTACGAGACCTTCAAGCGGATGATGAACATCAAGGACAACGAGATTGCGATCATGACCGGGGAGACGCACCCTGAGGAGCGAAGCTATCTCTGGAGGAGGTCGAAGTACGTCTTCGCGACCCCTCAGACCGTCAGGAACGATCTCAGGGCGGGCCGGGTCGAGCTCAACGAGACCGTGCTTCTCGTCTTCGACGAGGCCCACCGTTCGGTCAAGGACTACTCCTACACCCAGCTGGCGGACATCTACAAGGATCAGGCCTGGAACCCCCTCATAATGGGGCTCACCGCGTCTCCCGGTGGCTCGAGGGCGAAGGTCGACGAGATAGTGCGCAACCTCTACATCGAGAAGGTCGAGATCAGGTCCGAGGACGATGAGGACGTAAGACCCTACGTGGAGCAGACCAAGCTGGAATGGATCAAGGTCGCGCTCCCGCCGGAGTACTCCACGGTGCTGCACGCTCTGAGGGACATCTACAACGAGAAGGTGACGAGGCTCATGGACGCAGGGTTCCTCCCAAAGACTCGCCTGACGAAGACGATGCTCTTGGCAGCCAGAGGAACCATCCTGTCTCGGCTGAAGGCCGCGGACGCTAACGGGGCGAACAAGGGTTACCTGTTCGGTTCCCTCATCAACCAAGCCCAAGGAATCATGATACTCCACGCCCTCGAGCTTCTGGAGACCCAAGGACCCGCAGTCCTGGAGATGTACCTGGTGAGGTTCCGCGAGAAACCCGAGCAGGGGAAGTCCGCCCAGGCCCTGCTGAAGGACAAGCGGTGGCTCTTCATCGAAGAGGAGACCAGGAAACTGAGGGGTATTGCGAACCCCAAACTCGAGAAACTGGCGGAGATAGTGAGAGATCAGGTCTCCGCGAAGCCGGAGTCCAAGATCATCGTCTTCACGCAGTATCGTGACACAATCGAGACCATAACCGAGCGCCTTGCGGCGCTGGGAGTCAGCTCCATGCGATTCGTGGGCCAGGCCGACAAGGTCGGCAGCGAGGGGATGGACCAGAAGACCCAGACGCAGGCCCTTGAGCAGTTCCGAGGGGGCGACTTCTCGGTGCTCGTGAGCAGCAGCATAGGAGAGGAGGGTCTCCACGTGCCCGATGTCGACTTGGTTGTCTTCTACGAGGCCGTGCCATCAGAAATCAGGTCAATCCAGAGGAAGGGAAGGACCGGGAGGACCCGTCCAGGCAGGGTCATCATCCTGCTCGCCGAAGGCACCGTGGATGAGGCCTACTACTACAGCAGCATAAGGCGGGAGAAGTTCATGAAGAGCCTCGCCTCCACCGGACAAGCCAAGAAACCGGAGAGAAAGACTGGGCCGACGACCCTTCTGGACTACATGTGACCGGTGCAGGCGTCAGGGCGACACCAGTGGGACCGGCCATTCCCGCTAAACTATTTAGTTCTCCGGGGGAGGGCGTCCTGTCATGTCAGTCGTGAGTGGCGAAGAGGTCGCCGCCTGCTGCAGGGCCTTCGTCAAGATAAACCCCAACGGCGTCGACCTGGCTCCAAGGAGGGTATCCAAGCTTCCGATGGATTCGACCATATTCCTACGCGGCGACGAAAGAGGATACCTTGGCCCCGGAGAAGAGCTCATGACAGAAAAGGAAGACCTCGCACCTGACGCGTCAGGCTTCTATCTCTTCGAGCGCGGGGGGATGTACGAGCTTAGGTTCCCGGAAGTTAACATCCCCTCCACCTGCACCGGTCTGGCTTTCCCTCGGTCGACGTTGAACAGGCTTGGCATCATAAAACTCGAGTCTGCCGTCTTCGACAGCGGCTATCGCGGAGAGCCCACCCAGGTGATATTCACGCCCATCAGCGCCAAGGTCCATAAAGACGAGGCGATGATCCAGCTGGTCCTCCTGAGGAACGAGAAGGCTGCAGCCACCCTCTACTCGGGGTTCTACCAGAACGAGAAGGGGAAGTAGGAGATTATTTCCTGCGGGAGGCGACGACCTCCCGGTAGTATCTGCAGTCCGAGGTGAGAGTGCATCTGTCGCACCTGGGTCCGATGGGCTTGCACGTGGTCTGCCCGAACCTCACGAAGAGCTCGTTCAGTTCCAACCAGTACTTCTCGGGGACGACTCTTGTGAGTTCGAGTTCGGTCTCCTCGGGCGTCTTGGTCTCCACCAGACCGAGCCTGTTCGAGATCCGGTGAACATGGGTGTCGACGGGAATGGCAGGTTTGTTGAAGCCGTAGACCAGGACACAGTTCGCGGTCTTCCTCCCTACCGCGTGCAGGGTCAGCAGGCTCTGCAAATCACTCGGCACCTCCCCGTGGAACTCGTTCACGATTTGGTCGGCGACCCTGATCACATTCCGAGCCTTGACGTTGTAGAAGCCCACACCTCTAATGAGCTCCTTCACGGAATTGGGGTCGGCGTGTGCGAGCTTGTCGGGCGTGTCATAGACCGAGAAGAGTCTCTCGGTTGCCCTGCTGGTGCTCTCGTCCCTCGTCCTGTGGGATAGAACCGTCCCGATGAGTATCCTGAATGGATTCCCCTCCTCGGTCGACCTGAGCTCTGCAAGGGCTGTGGCGCGCTTATCCCTGCTCGACGCAACCATCTTGGCAATGCGTCTGAGGACGTAGCCTACCCTAGGTCTTGGGTCACCCATGGTTCTTTCTGGTACCACGCGGACACCTCCGCCACGACCTTTTCCAAGTCGAATGAGGGGGAGTACCCAATTTCCTTCGAGGATTCCTGCTCCTCAAGTGTCAGTCCGGCCCTTATCTCCTCTGCGGCGTATTGACTGATGAGGCTCTTCCCTGAGAATACACCCTGCTGTTTCACATCTGAGCTCTTCGCGCAGGCCTTCAGCAGTGCCCGCGCCAAGTCGTCGGCGCTCACGTCGAAGGATTTTATCTGGCGAGGCTTCGAGTCGCCCGCCGACGTGGCCGCCTTGAGGAGCGCCTGTGCTATGTCCTTCGGGTGGGTGGCCGAGAGCTTGACGGAGCTTCCCGAAGGCAGGATGACCTTGCCCCGTTCCATCATCTTCAGAAGGGGAATCACGACTGCTGTTTCTCTGGAGCCGATTGCCTTCGCCGCTCGGACAATGCGGGTCTGCAGTTCCGGATGCTTCCGGCCGAACTCTTCCACAATTCTTTCGCCCTCGAGCTTCGACCTGTGATACTCGTTGGATGGGCGCGGAAGGGTTCCTGTGCCAATCGTCTTTCCAGACCTGAACCCGTACACGTCAAGGGTGCTCAGGTGGACGAAGGTCTTCACGCCGTGCTCGTGGGCCTCCTCCAGCAGGTTCATAAGACCCACATCGTTGAACTTGACGTATTCCTCATGCTCCCTTCCGGGCGGGGGCGACGCGAGGTTGTAGACCACATCAACCATGTCAAGAGGCTCGTGTAGGCTGTGCCTGTCCATGACGTCGGCCTCCAGGCCTTGGATTCCGCATTGGTCCATTATCTTAAGATGCGAGCCCTTCCTGAAGATGCCCTTAGAAATCTCACCTTCGGCGAACAGATACTCCGCAAGATGACCTCCGACAAACCCCGTGCCACCCACGATTAGGTTCATTCTCTGTCCTCACTGGTTAGATTGCTGGGGGCCCGGAGGATTACCCTTGGGCCTTATCTCGAAGTCGCCACTAATCAGTTTCATCTGCAGATCCTCCTCGAATGCCGGGAGATCCTCGAACACAATCTTCAACTTCTTCTTGGCCGCTGGCGAGAGCCGAGGGGCGACGTTCTGCCCTCCATACCGTCCGTAGGCGATTCCTGTGAATCTTATCTTCTGTCCTGCCACCACAATGTATCCCCGTATTATGTTAGCGATTTCTCCTCCAGTGACCTCGTCGACGACGACGCTGTAGGCGGGGAGGTTGCTCTTTCGCTCGGGTCTCAAGATTCGAGCACTGAGTAGATGAGCTATTTGAAGAGTGAGGGGCCAGCTACTCAGAGATGAGGGGGTACCTGAAGTCTTCCTTGTACGTGTTCAGCACGATGTGAGTGTTCGTCCTCTCGACGTGGGGAAGGGTAAGGAGCTCCTTCGCGAACCTGCTCACCTCGTCCCTGTTCCTGAACTTGGCGATGACGATGCTGTCCTCGATGCCGGTGACGTCGTAGACCGCGCTCACGACATTCATCTTGGCTATTCTCTCCTGCACCTCGACGAGTTTGCCCTTCGAGACTGTCACCTCGGTGATTGTCGTGATTTCGTATCCAAGCTTCTCTTGGTTCGCGAGCACGGTGTAGCCCTTGACTACTCCCTCCGCCTCCATCTTCCTCACATGCTGTGCAACCGTGACCACCGAGACGCCGGCCTTCTTTGCCAGGTCCCTGAACGACTGGCGGCCGTCGGTCTCGAGCTCCTTGAGCAGCAATCTGTCCAGATTGTCGGGTTTCATTTGTGAGCCACAACCCCCATATGACACGCATTTGATAAGCATTATTATTAGTATAATGGACGAATGTAAAATTCCACGGCAAGACTTATAACCGATGATTCGAGAAGCGGGACGTTGCCTTTCGACAAGTCGCCAAAGGGCTATGTTCCCAGGGTTAGGACCCCAAAGCAAATCGTAGACACCGTGGCTTCAAAGGGCGTTCGGTTCATCGACCTGCAGTTCACGGATGTCCCCGGCCGCACCCAGCATGTCACAATCCCCAACAATATGCTGGAGGCGGACGCCTTCAAGGACGGGATTCCAAAGCTCGACGGCTCGTCGATCAAGGGCTTCGCCGAGATATTCGACTCAGACATGCTCCTACTCCCTGACCCCTCGACGTTCGGGGTAATCCCCTGGGGGGATGAGCGCTTCCCCACTGCAAGGATGATCTGCGACGTTCACTGGGGGTACCAGAAAGGCAGGTTCTCCAGGGACCCCCGATACATCGCTCAGAAGGCAGAGGAAGCGATCAGGACGGCGGGCTTTACCCAGTCATACTGGGGACCCGAGATGGAGTTCTTCGTCTTCGACACCGTCACCTGGGATGTCTCCAGCCCCTTCGGGACAAGCCACAAGATCACTTCGGTGGAGTCCGCCAACGAGGCCCGAGGCACAAACTATCCGATAAGGTTCAAGGAGGGGTACTACCCGGTGCCGCCCTCCGACACGCTTCAGGACTACAGGAGTGAGGTGGCATACCACCTTGACGAATCGTTCGGCATAGTGAACGACGCGCACCACCACGAGGTGGCTACGGCCGGCCAGTGCGAGATTAACATCTACAGGGACACGCTGACCTCGTCGGCCGACAGCATAGTCACCTACAAGTACGTGATAAAGAACGTCGCATCGAAGAGAGGACTGATTGCAACTGTGATGCCGAAGCCCATCTTCGGCGACAACGCCTCCGGGATGCACGTCTCCTCCAGCCTCTGGAAGGGCGACAAGAACGCGTTCTACGACGAGAGCGATGACTATGCGAACCTGAGCCAGACGGGAAGGTACTACGTGGGAGGGCTTCTCGCCCACAGCAGGGCCCTGTGTGCGATCACCAATCCGACCACCAACTCCTACAGGAGGCTGGTCCCGGGCTACGAAGCCCCCGTCTACGTCGCCTGGAGCAGGGGGAACAGGTCTGCCAACGTGAGAATCCCCCTCCACTACAAGGGCAGGTCAGGAATGAAGGGCAAAAGGGCCGAGTTCAGGACGCCCGACCCATCCGCTAACCCGTACCTGGCCTTCGCCGCCGTCGCCTCGGCCGGCCTCGACGGCATCAAGCACAAGCTGGACCCGGGCGACCCTGTCAACGAAGACATCTACGAGCTCACTCCGAAGAAGAGAAAGGAGCTTGGCGTCAAGGAGCTCCCAGGCAGCCTCCTGGAGGCGATAGAATGCCTCAAGAGCGACTCGGCGTTCCTCAAGGGAGTCTTCTCGGACGACCTCATCGAGATGATGTTCGAACTCGAGATGGCGAACTACCGCGCGGTCTCAGCCAGGCCTCACCCGTACGAGTTCTATCTCTACTTCGACATCTAGTAGTTAACTGCTACCTGTCAAGGCTTAAATGCTGGCTGGGAGTAACCTCCCGCCCTGCATGAAGGTCCTAAACAAGAAGGCGTACGAGTGGAGAAGGGATCATCGAAAGGAGGTCGTCTCCCAGCTGAAGGTCTACCTAGAGAAGGTGGGGAGGCGCGGCTCCAAGAAGAGCATCGAGAATGCCACAGGGGGTATGATGGACTTTTGCAGCTATCTCGAGATGCTGCCGGACGACGCCCTTAGCTATCTGAGAAAGAATGACATCTACAAGGTCCTCGATGGATACGTGGCCTGGATGCTCAAAGACAAGTTTGCCCCTAACTCTCTCAGGAACCGTCTCTCGGCCGTGAAGAAGTTCCTCGCCATAAATGACTTCGAGTTGGACAATGCGAAGATGAGGGTCAAGGTGGACCTCCCCAGGTATCACGCCGTCACCGTAGATCGGGTGCCGACACCAGAAGAACTCAGGAGCGTCCTCATTCATACTGATTCGCGAGGGAAGACCCTCGTCACGATGCTGGCGTCAAGCGGAATGAGGGTTGGAGAGTTCCTGACTCTCAGAGTGAAGGATATCGACCTGTCCAAGAACCCAGCGACGGTCTACCTGAGGGCAGAGGTGACGAAGGACAGGCAGCAGAGGTACTGCTTCATCAGCGACGAGGCCGCCACGTTCCTGAAAGACTTCCTACGCGATCGGATTAACAATCCCGGTGACTACATCTTCCCGACTTCGACTCGCGGTCAAGAGCACAAGACCGGCAACCTGCCGATGTCCTACTGGAATGCCGACCACATCTTCTCGCTGGCTTTGAGGAACGCCGGGCTAGAGGAGAAGGATGACCAGGGGAGAGATACCATCCACATCCACTGTCTGAGGAAGTTCTTCTTCACGCAGATGCTGCAACCACTTGGGAGGGACATAGCCGAGGCGCTCATGGGACACAAGCTCTTCCTCGACTCTGCATACCGACGATACACAGAGGACCAGATGAGGGAATTCTACCTCAAAGGGATGGATGCGGTCACGATAATGCTGCGGAAGCGGGGGATGAACCAGGACGAGATCAACAAGTCCTTCAGAAGGCTGATCCTCATGCAGGTCGCCGGTTACAGCGCGGAGGAGGTCGACAAGCTGGACCTATCGAGCATCAAGGATGAGGATCTCCAAAAGATGGTGCGCGAGAGGCTTCTTGGAGCCATGGTGAACAACGGATCGCGGCAGAAGGTCATCCAAATTGGAGAGGTAGAGAAATACGTCCAGCAGGGATGGGAGTACGTGGCCTCGCTTCCTGACGACAGGGCAATTCTCAAGCTCCCGACCTGAATAGGATCGATGAGGGAGCCCAGGAGAGGCGTGAGATTTGAAAGACAAGGCCGGGAAGAAGTTCGAGGTCACCGCCTCGGTAGAATTTCGAGAATTTTACAGGACAACGAAGGATGAACAGATGAAGAAATCCATCGACTCTCTCGCTGACACACTCGAACAAACTCCCTTCGATGCGGGCGATTTCGTCGCGAGAAGCAGATGGCCCTATGAATACAAGAAGATGGGTCTGGGTAACATCTACAAAGCGAACTTAGCAAGAGGGGCAAGGATAACGTATTCGGTGACGGTGAACAGGGACGGGACTGGCGTCGTGAGGATAGTAGAATTCTTTGCTACTCACAAGGACTACGCGAAGAAGTTTGGGTACGACGTCTAGTCGCCCCGCAGTTTGACGCTAGCCTTGAGGAGCGCTTCGAGTTTGGGATTGTCGACGGCGACCCAGACAACCCTGCCCTTTCCGTCGAACAGGATCTTGTTTGACGCCTCCAGATAGTCCAAGACGCCAGTGAATGTCTGATACATCATCTTCCGCGGAAGTGATTGCCACAGCTGCATTCTGGAAGGCGGAAGGTCGCTGCCCTTAATGGTAGATTCTACCATCAAGATAGTTTCTAGTGTAGGCGAGTGGATTGCCGAACCGGCTCTCGTTTTCTGGGCTTGTCCGAGCACGGTGCGAGACTATGGTAAGGGATTATATAACTATATATAATTCTGTGGGTTGCTTGTTCTCCTGGACCATCTTAGGCCGCTACCTGTGTCAGTTTGGGAGGACGCATTCGACCCACAAGTGCAGCTTACCGCCAAGGTCCTTGTAGTATAGTGGAAACTTCCCGCTTGTCTGAGCTGAAGGCCCCAGCAAACTTAGCGCCTTTCCCCAAAGAGTAAACCACACACCATCGTCACGGCCGCGCAGTGAGAGAACAAAACGCAGCATCGTCCATCTGGGCATCATTTTGATGTCTATCCCTCGGAGGCTGGGCGAGATTATCAGTTCGTTCTTGATCAACTCCAAAAGATACTCGTAGACCTGTGCCTCGGTGAGAATCCGGACCGGCCCAGGATTGATGATGCGAGGGTTCCGATAGAGCGCCGATTCGATACTATCGAAGAAGATGACATGCCCCGGGTTCTCGTAGATCAGTTTCAGGATCAGCGTCTCATAGTAAAGTCGCTTGTACCGCCTCCCCTCGGACCCACCTATCCCTCTCAGGCCCCTGAGCGTGACGTATGAGGCGGCCCAATCGGCTAGCCTGTAGGTGTAGACGGGTGCCCCGAACCTCTCTTCCTCGAAGCGATCGACCACCTGCGCCTTCCTGAGTTCGCTCATGTACCTGATAGCCGTCCTCCTGGAGACATTGTCCGGCTGGACGTGCCAGATTCGAGCACCTCTCGCGCCCTCGGGCAGGAGGCTGCCGACGATCTCGTCTATGTTGCGCCGCTTCCTTTCGTCCCTCTCTTTGATTCGGTTCTTGGCGTTCCCGATGAAGCGTCTGGGGACGTAGCACCATTCTACCTTCCACTTGCCATCAACTTTGATGTGATGCGCGTACTTGACCTGCAGATGCTTGCGCTCTTGGCCCGTCCATGTCTGGTATGCCGTGCCCGGCCTTCTGCATTTTACGCAACGGATGGACCAATTCTGCAATTTCGGCATACCTTCCGAAGTATGTCACCCGCCGTTAAAAGCAGACCGCCGCCTCAACCTTGATGAAAAGACGGATAGCGTCGGGCGATGCAGAGCTGGTGCTGGTCAACATGCACCCTGTAAAGGAATGGACGATTACCAAGCTCGGTTCTGACTCCATACTCAGGAAAACGTTGGAGCGTGAACAAGAGACCATTTTGGCTAACGATTTTGTCGCGAAGCTAGGCGTCTGGCTGCAGCTTCTCGAGATCGAGGACAGTCGGCGATGACCTCCGAGGAGTCAGGTCCTCCTCACAAGGAGGAAGAGTCACAGAAGAGAGAACTCACCCAAACTGAGAAGAATGATGTGGACGAACTCGTTCCGTTCACGGCAGACCTCAAAGCGCGTGGCTACCAGGATTGGAGGGTAAAGGAAGAGCAGCAGAAGGTCTACCGCGGGCCTTGGTGGGACAAGATCATCGACATTGCGCTGAAGACCGTCACAGAGGAGCAGGTGAATAAGGCGAAGGAGGACGGAATCCAAGGCGAGATAGGATACGTCATCTCAAAGAAGGCTGATGGACTGAAAGATTGGCAGGTCGAGGACGCGGGCTCCCGCCAGGGGTTTCACTTTGTGAAGGAAGCCCTGAGCCGCGTCACTCCTGAGCAGGTAGCGGAGGAACTGCGCCGGAGGCCGAAGCCGACGCCTGAAATGATCAAGGTGGACCAGCTCGTGGAGAAGCTAAGGTGGGAGCCGGAGTACCTTCTCCTTCCAGTGGATGACCGCGAGCTTGCCGAGAGGATACTGAGGATGAGGTGGGACGGAGACTCGTACGTCAAGATACGGTACCTCCTCGGAGAGACGCAGGATTACGAGTATCTCAAGAGGTTCAACAGGGTATGGGTGATCACCAATTTCGTCAAGGCAGAGATGCTCCTCGAGGGGAGGCGGCCTCCGAGACAGACCGTTCGGGGACGAAGGAGGTCGAGGAAGAACAGGGAGAACAGCCCGGGGTGGCAACTCTGGCAGGAGCAGATAAGGAAAGACCGGGACAGAGCGACGATGCAGCTCTGGAAGGACGAGGGCAAGTGCATCGCCTGCGGTAAGCCCGCGAGCAAGCGCAACGACGACGGCGAGGATTACACGCATCATCACGAACGTACGAAGTGTCCCATTTGCGGAAACAAGCCCGGTTGGATGTTGGACGCCCAGGTCGAGATGCATGATCGCTTCATGTTCTGGCAGACGTACTGCTCGGCCCACAGGCCGCATTTCATGGACAGGCGCCGCGAGGCTATCCTGGCCCAGGCAGCGTACTTCCGAAGGATGAGGGAGGAGACGCAGAAGCGGAGACAGGAGGAGAAGGAGAAGCGGAAGCTGGACAAGAGGAAGCCCAAGAGGGTAGAACCTCCTTCCAGCGCGCCGGCGGGAGTAGAGGGAGGAGACGAGGAGAGCGAGGGTGAAAACCTTGACCCGGAGGAGGAAAAGGAGCGCGGGCTCGAGGATGGCGAGTGGTGACGAACTCGAGCCTTGATCTCCGGTCAACCGACACGTCAGGAAGAACAGCCTTTCTCACCGAAACACAGGTACGTCAGGTTGCAGTTCGACGAGCCCGGGTTGGAGGCCGCGATTAGGGCCATCTCGATGCATGGAGCCTCGATTCCTCCAGCCCAGCTATCCAAGCAGAGAGGGAGTCAGGCGTTGCTGGTGAGGCTCCTGCGCTCGCGCATGCGGCTCGTAAGGAGCGAGTTCCTGCGCAGGAAACTGAAGGATGCCGACGATGACGAACGACTCCAATATCGGGTGAAAGAGAAGGAGGTCGCCCATCAACGGCTGCGCTTTACGGACGGGGAGTTGGGAATCCTGAGGGAAGGGCTGGAGGAGCTGGGTCGACGGGTGCCGAGGGCTCCTTCGCCCGCCGAAAGGAACCTGCTGCTGCGGTGCACGGTTCTCAGCCAGGCGATGCAGGCGGGCAGTAGGCCGCACTCCGAGCTGATTGCAGCGCTGAACTCCAGGAGAACTCAGAGGAGAGAGACGGTCAAGCGGGAGGAGCGTCGGGACGAATCGGGCGGACGCGTGGCCGAGACTGCGCACTTCAGGATCAGGTTGCGTGAATGGACGGTGAGAGCTGCGTTCTCCGGTGTCACATCGTACATGCGTTACAATCTCGGATCTCCCGCTTCACTGCAGAGGGCGTACCGTCTGCTGGACAGGCTCATCCGGATTCACCGCGAGGTAATCGTTTCCCAGATCAGGTATGGCAGGCCGGGTTTCTGGCTCAGGCAAGCCCTGACGGTCAGGAGGGGCCTGGGGATTGACCCAAACAGGCAGGCGTATGTGACGCCCAGGCTCACTCTCTGGGAGCTCAGGATAATCCGTGAGGGACTGGAGCTGCGAAAGGGTGAGATGGCCAGGGCGAGGGAGGCGACAGGGTTCCTAGGGACGTGGCGACTGAACCCCTCGGAGAGTGTATTGCTGCTCAAGGCGACAATCCTCTACGGTGCAAGGTACGGCGGCGACGGGCGCCCGGCCGCGTGGCAAGTGGCATCGCTCTTGAAGAAGATGCGAAGGGAGTCGCAAAACAGGCGCTAGCGCCCGGCGAAATTCCATTGTCTTGCGGGTATTAATCATACTCTACCTTGACTCAATCATCGTTTCCCTGGCAACATCCACTACAACTCCGAGGGGAGCTCTCCTCCTCTCGATTCTCTGACGCCCGATGTGAGGTTGGTGTTGAGCGTCCACGTGTCAGAGCCCAGCCAAACCCGGGGCGCTCCCGAAGGGCTATGCCTTCTCTATTACGATGCGGTTTCCATCTATCCTGGCTATCAGCTCCTCCAGCGGTCTGAATGGGAAGGCGCTGTCCCTGACGAGCTCACTTGGGAGGTTGACGCTGTGCCTGCCCTTTGAAACGTAGATCTTGACCTTGGCTTGTCCCGTCACAGGATAGTCGTCCGTATGTTCGTGATATAATACTTCAGTAGGTCCACTCGTATGTATGTCGTTATATGCCTACCGACGTATGTACGCTCGTGTGAATGGCCGAATGACTGTCAGAGACCTCTATGATGTGCTTGGCGTTGCGCGAACGGCCTCGGACGATGATATCAAAGAAGCCTTCAGGAAGCTAGCTCTCGAATATCATCCCGACAGAAACCGTTCTCCTGAGGCTGAGGAGAGGTTCAAGCATATCTCGGAGGCCTACTCTGTGCTGTCAGATCCCCAAAAGAGAACGCTCTATGACGCGCCGAGCTCTGAGGAGTACGACGACCCTTGGGATGACTTTCGCTACCAGCGGCAGCGCGAAGTGGCAATGCAAGGTAAGAGGAACTGCGAGGCCCTCAGGTCGGCACATCGAGAGGAGGTCATCGAGACAGCTGGCACTCTTCTCTTCTTCCTCATCCTGTTCAATGCGATCCCGTCTTGGGTCTCGGGCCCTTGGTTTGTCATAGTCAACGTCTTACTTCTACTTTCAGTAGATATCTGCGTCTACGAATGGTTCAACGTTTGACTACAGCGCGTTAGCGAGTTGGATACGGGTGGAAGTGTACGAGGTGCGGCAGTAGGTAGAAACTTCAGGTGCACTACATCGAATCAGTCCCTAAAGGACAATTCGACCCTTCAGTCATTCATCGCATCGAAAATCTCTACAAACACTATGCGCGACATGCCATGGAAAAACACCTAAAGGGTAGAACATATCCTGCCTTAAATAAGGCCAAGGCAAGTATGTCACATGGAAACCGCCAAAGTTGCCGTTGCCATTGCAATCCTATCCTTGATTGTAACGGCATCAGCTAGCGTGTATCTCTACTCTTCAAATCAGACCTCACTAGCCCAACAGAAGTCAGCCTACGACACGCAGATATCTGCGCTTCAAGGTCAGATTTCTACAATTCAAACACAACTAGCATCAGCTGAACAACAAGAATCTGCCGATTCAAGTGCAATCTCTTCACTACAATCTTCAGTGACTTCCATTCTGACACAGCTACCTACAATCTCACGGGTACCACAAGCGACTCTTGTGATTACCAACGACGTGTACAATAGTGGGAATGCTACCTTCACCTTCACAGTCAAGAATACGCAGAACTATACCGTCTATGCCCAACTTAGTGCCACTGTGGAAGGCGACACTGGCTCATGTCCTAGCTTTGACGTGTACATTTACGCCTCGCAGATCTACAACTTTACACCACGGGAGACCATTTCCGTTCCATTGAACCTCGCTCTCAGTTCGCAGTCAGTCGCGGCTGGATCATACTCGAATCCGGCATGCAGTTCCGTCAATGAGGCTATCGTGCAGTTCATACTTCCCCCATCAACGGCCATCAGTTCGACCTACGACTTCACAGTTTCTCCTAACTACAGCCACCCATAGCGCATCTACATGTTTCCCGGAGGAACGGTCTTCGACCCGACGGTCGTGCCCCGAGTCGAAAACCTACAAACACTGTGCCTAAAGTGCCATCAAGCAGTCGGAAGGCGCACGTAAGCACAACCCGTAATAAACAACCACACCATCCTACGAGGCGGAGAGATGATTGACAGAATCCTCTTCACGGGCAAGCAGCAGCAATGGCAAAGGTGGTAGACCTATGGCAGTTATTGCGGCGGTCATAGTGGTCGTCGTAGTGCTTGCAACAGGCTTCATCCCAGTTATTGCTGCGCAACGTGAAACGCCCGTGGGTTACACCACCTCTAGCCTCATAGTGAATCCCTATACGGCTGTGGAAACCACACAAATCGCCTACCCAGTAACGTCAATAACGACGAGCCTTCAAACGTCAATTCAAACCGTACAAGCTCAACCCTACAACATCAACGCCTACACCTTGAATTGCAATACCTACACCTATCTGTCAAGTCAGCTAAGTCAGGGATGGAACCTAGTAGTCTCCTACAGTGCGGGTGATACCATCACCGTCTATCTCTTCAATTCAGCACAATTCACTAGTTTCCAGAAAGGGAATAATCCTACACCCGTGGCAAGTCAGTCAGGTCAGACAACCGGTCAGCTTGGATATATTGTCCCTCTGACCGATACATACTATCTTGTCTTCGACAACAACCTCCACAATGGGTTGCTCTGTGTAGGAGGTGAGAAAGTCACCATCAATTCTGGAACGGGAACTGTGACCTATACCACGAATGTAGTCACCACCCAGACTCAGACCGAGACCAGCATTGCGTATTCTACATCTACAACAACAATCACCCTGCAGAGTACAAGTACGAGCTACTACAATGCTACTTCTACCACAACAACAACCAAGACTGTAGGTTGGATTTGCGACATTTTGCATTGCTAAGCAGTATGCGACAAGCCCTTCTTGACCAGTCTCCACGCTAACAGACCCCATTAAGCCAACTTCATCCATCCTCAACATTTGCACATAGTGAAGACAGAGGAAAAATCGGAGTGAAAGCCCGGTTATGCGAAAGTATCACACGCCGAGTTTAGGAGGGATGGTGCGTGTTTCCTGCCTGAAGCAATTCGGGCGTGGCAGCGCACTCTTACCTCAGCACACCGACGCACCCTTCTATAGTTCAATTCCCACCTCAGTTGTTGCTGTTACTAGTCATCTCTGTCAATTCTCTCTCGCAGCTTCTGCTCGAGAGAAGCGATCTGCGCTTCTGAAGCCTCTCTTTCACCTCTGCTCCAAGAAAGCTTTCTTGACTTCACCCCGCGAAGGTGGGGCCCTCGCTGATTCGACCTTGTTCTTCAGCTCAGCTATTTCCTTGGTCCTAGTTCGGTTGATTCGCTCTTCATCCAAAGTGATTTCACTCCGCCCCATCTTCTCGCCAATCTTGGAGCGAAGCTGATCTTCGCTAAAGGGGGGTGGCCCATCCCAGATATGAACGACGAGATGTGAGGCGTACGTCTCCGGCATCGTGGCGGGAGGGGACCCTAGAGCGTTCTGAATAGCCTCTCTAAGCAATTGGTCGACATTCGATGGGTAGACCGGCGACTTGGTGGTAATCCAGTATCCTTGTTGGTACTTTGCCGCGTAATCCCTCAGCCCTCCTGTGACAAAGTCTTTCCCGAAGACGCCAGCTTCACTTCTTATTTCGACAGCGATTCTGACGGTGCGCCCATTGGATGACCGGAAACTACCAACAGTCATGATTCTTTCGACAAGTTTCTTTTAGGTCACGGGTTGAGGCTTTTGAGGATATGCGCTACTCTCTCTATCCCCATCAACCAATACTTCCGTTGATTGGATTCTGATCCGTATAATCTTACCTCGGACCA
>Ga0326728_10000993_pt1 | contig 103685 bp, 92 predicted proteins | sample MB3enrmetagenome_FD_207602 | JGI IMG/M metagenome (GOLD analysis project Ga0326728, IMG submission 207602) | Lab enriched peat soil microbial communities from McLean, Ithaca, NY, United States - MB31MN | ecosystem: Environmental > Terrestrial > Soil > Wetlands > Peat | place: USA: New York... | reverse complement strand
AGGCCAAGATCGCGAATCAGGTCGAACGCCGCGGACTTCGCCGCGAGGAAGCTGTCCGGGCCGAGCTCCAGCGTGCAGCCCTCAATCGAATCGGTCTGCATCACGCCGCCGAGCCGCGGTTCCTTCTCCACCAGCGTGACAGGAGTACCGGCGCGTGTCAGGTAATGCGCCGCGGAGAGACCGGAAATTCCTCCGCCGACGATGATCGAGCTACGGCCGGAACTCACGAACCATCTGTACCACGGCCTTCACGTTGTCCACGGGGGTTTCCGGCAGAATGCCATGGCCGAGGTTGAAGATGTGGCCGGGCCGCGTTCCCGTCCTCTTTAGCAGTTCATGGACGCGCATGCGCAGCTCGGGCAGCGGCGCAAACAGCGCTGCCGGGTCCATGTTGCCCTGGACCGCGGAGCGATAACTGATGTCCATCCAGGCGGCGTCGATGTTGACGCGCCAGTCCACGCCCATCACGTCGCCGCCGGCGGCATGCAGCTCGCGAAAGAATCCGGCTGCGCCCGTGCCGAAGTGGATCACCGGCACGCCGCCGGCGCGTATGCGCTCGATCAGCGCGCGCGAATACGGCGCGACATAGCGGACATAATCGTCCGGGCTAAGGGCGCCCACCCACGAATCGAAAACCTGGATCGCCCGCGCCCCGTTGCCCACCTGCATCAATGCAAACGGCCCGAGCACATCGACAATCTTGCCCATCAGCCTCCGCCACAGGATCTCATCGCGGTACATGAGCTGCTTCGTGCGCGTGAACGTGCGCGATACGCCGCCTTCGATCATGTAACTCGCCAGCGTGAACGGCGCGCCCACGAAGCCGATGACGGGTACGCGTCCAGCCAACTCCCGCGCCACCATCTGAATGGACTGCCCCACATAAGCGAGATCGTCGGTGTTGGAAATGGAAAGCGAGTCGATATCGGAGGAGTTGCGCACCGGGTTGCCGATCACCGGTCCCTCGCCGGCCACGAATTTCAGCTTGAGGCCCATGGGCTCCACCGGCAGCAGCAGGTCCGCGAAGATAATAGCCGCGTCCACGTCCAGGATTTCCACCGGCTGCAGGGTGACCGTGGCTGCCAGATCGGGTCGTTTGCAGATTTCCAGAATGGAGAATTTCGCGCGAATGTCGCGGTAAGGTTTCAGGTACCGCCCCGCCTGGCGCATGAACCAGACGGGCCGCACATCCGTGGGCCGGCGCCGGCAGGCATCGAGAAAACGGCTGCTCATTGAAGCCATACGCATGGCGAGTCTGCCTTATCCTCGCAGAAGAACACGCGAAAGTCCTTTCGCATGTGTTGGATCGTCCACTGGCGGCCAAGAATGTAGTACGGCTTGGCCCAGATTTCGGAATCGATGGTTTGCGGCGTGATCAGCGATACCGAAAGCGTGCCCATCGCGGGATAGCCGGTGCGCGGGTCCATGATGTGGCTCCAGACCTTGCCTTCGGCCACGAAGAACTTCTCGTAATTACCGGACGTGGACAGGGACTGATCTCGCAGAGTGACCGTTGCCGCGGATTTTGTGGTATCGCGCGGGTCTTTGATCGCCACCTTCCATCCTGGCTCGCCGGGCGGCGCGCCCAGCGCGAATATGCTGCTCGACCCCGCCGAAACAAGCGCGGATTTGATACCGCTTTCCTTCAGAATCTCCACCATCCTGTCAACCGCGTATCCCTTGCCCACCCCGCCGGGATCCAGTTCCACGCCGTCTTCCGTGAACCGCACCGTGCGGCTCGCGGCATCCAGCACCATCTTTTGGTACCCGACATGCCCCAGTGCCCCCAGAATCTCCGCGCGATGCGGGAAATGTCCGCTGCCGCGGTAAAATCCCCACACCTTCATCAGCGGGCCAACGGTAATGTCGAACGTCCCCTCGCTGGCGCGGCTGTATTCGTCGCACGTCTCCAGCAGCCGGAACAGCTCGTCGGAGACCCCCACAGGTCCCTTGGCCGCCCGGCGATTGACCTCGCTTAACTCGCTGGACGGCTTATAGTTAGACAACATCTCATCGAGCCGCCGCGCCTCATCCAGCGCCGCGGCGATGGCCGATTCCAGATGCCCCTGATCCTCTCCCCAGGCCACCACCGAGAATACCGACCCCATGGTGTCCGCGCTGCCTTCGGCCCGGACCAGGTTTCCGCCGTTCACCGGCCCCAGCAGGCCGGCAAACAACAACGGTAGCACAACATGTTTCATGGAAACGAAATTTCTTGAGGGGGCCGGCCGGGGTTCAGGCAAAGATCTCGTCAACGGCGAGGGAGGCATCGGCGATGCCCAGGGGGATGCGTTGGCCCGCGCCATAAACCCTGGTACCGGACGCGGTATTGACGGTGACTGTGGAGAAACGCTCGTCAACTACCCAGAACTGAACCGCGCCCGTGACCAGGCAAAGCGACGCCTTCTCGGCCATTTCGGCAACGGTGTTGGAATCGGGAGAGAGCACCTCCACGACGATCTCCGGCGAGCCCAGAAGGAACCTTCTTTTCAGGGCTTCACGCGACCGCTCCATGGTCGTAGCACCGATATCAGCGCTTCTGGATTCATATTGCGCCAGAGCTCGGTATGGCATCTCGGTCATGACATCCCACTTCGGCCCCAGGAGTACCTTCAGCAAGTCCATGATGCGGTGCTGCAACGCGACGTGTCCGTACGTGGGTCGCCCCATTTCAACCACCTGCCCAAAATGCAGTTCGAGATTGTCGTCGGATCTCTCCGCCAGTTCGACGAACTCCTCGTAACTGACAAGCTGTGGACAGGGCTGCGCTGCCATCTCGGCTCCTGTCCCCATTCTAACCGTGGTTTTTGTCGTTGTCGCCGGGGGGCTCCACGTCCCTCGGACGGCCCTTCCTGATGCGCCGGAAGAGGAAGTCCATGCGGTCGCCGATCTGGGTGCCGATGTCGGCTTCAAAATGCAGGTCGGGGACGCGGAACAGATCGAGCCGCCGCGATAGCTCCCTGCGGAGAAAACCCTTGGCGTGTTCGAGAGCTTTCAGGGCCGGGTCCGCTTCTTCGCGTCGCGGGAAGGCCAGGCTGACGCGCGCTTTGCGCAGATCGGGGGAAACATGAACCTCAGTGACTGTGGCCGAGCCGACACGGGGATCGGACATCTCGTAAGAGATGATTTCCGCGAGTTCCTCGCGGATGGCTTCCGTCACTCGCTCCGCTCTGTGCCCCTCCATGATTACTCTCCACGGTAACAATCCGCACAACGGACGCGCCGGGCCGCATTAGCGACCGGTGGCCCTCGGCACGACGCGCGGCCCGCTCGCACCTGTGCGGTTTACTCGATCCAGGCCTTACTCAATCCACTCCACCGTGACGTCCACCAGCGCCGGCCCCAGCAGCGACGCCGCCTCGCGCTCCACCTGCTGCAGAGTCTGCTCGGCGTAGGAATGGCTGCCGGACACCGTAACCGCGGAGATCAGCGAGCGTTGCCAGATGTCCTGAAAGTCGATTTCCGCCACGGCCACGTTGTAGCGGCTGCGCAGGCGGTCTTTCAGTCCCTTCACCGTGTGCCTCTTGTCCTTCAGGGAATGGGATTCGGGGAGACGCAATTCCAGAGTGAGGACACCGACCGTAGGCATTTCAGCGTACCCAGCTTCTGCAAAAACCGCTAAACCGTCACTTCCGGCGCGACGCGTTCGGTGGCGAACGCCTCAAGCACGTCGCCGGGCTTCACATCGTTAAAGTTGTGGATCTGGATACCGCACTCGAAGCCGCTCTTCACCTCGCTGGCGTCGTTCTTGAACCGCTTGAGCGATTCCACCTTGCCGGTGAAGATGACCACGTTGTCGCGCAGCACACGAACCTGGCTGTCGCGCCGCACCAGCCCTTCCTGCACCATGCAACCGGCCACGTTCCCCACCTTGCTGATGCGGAAAACTTCACGCACCTCCGCGCGGCCCTGCCACGTCTCCCGGAACACCGGCTCGAGCATGCCGGTCATGGCGCGCTTCATCTCGTCGGCCAGCTCGTAAATGATGGTGTGCAGGCGGATGTCCACCTTCTCCTGTTCGGCGAGCGCGACGGCGTTGCGTTCGGGCCGGACATTGAAACCGATGATGATTGCCTCGGAAGCCGACGCCAGCAGCACGTCGGTTTCGTTGATCGCGCCGACGCCGGAGTGAATCACCTGCACGCGCACTTTGTCGTTGGACAGCTTCTGCATCATGTCGGTGAGCACTTCCGCGGACCCACCGACATCGGTTTTCAGGATGACGTTGAGGTCCTTGATCTCGCCTTCCAGAAGATGCTCGTGGAGCGTCTCGAGCGTGACGCGTGTGCCGCGCGCCATGGCCTGCTCGCGAGTTTTGGCCTCGCGGTAAATGACAATCTGCTTGGCTTTGGCTGTGTCGGTGACCACCTGGAACGTGTCGCCGATTTCCGGCAGCGACTCCAGACCGAGCACCTCGACGGGCATGGAAGGCTCGGCTTCGCGGATCTGTTCACCGCGGTCGTCGTACATGGCGCGCACCTTGCCGAATACCGCGCCGCAAATGAAGTAGTCGCCCACTTTCAGCGTGCCGTTGCGAACCAGGACCGTGGGAACCGGGCCGCGGCCGCGATCCAGCTTGGCTTCGAGCACTACGCCCACCGCCGGCCGCTCGGGATTCGCCTTGAGATCCTGCATGTCGGCCACAAGCAGAATCATTTCCAGCAGCAAATCGAGATTCTGTTTGGTTTTGGCCGAGACCTCCACCATGACCGTGTCGCCGCCCCATTCTTCCCACAGCAGACCGCGATCGGAGAGCTGTTGCTTGATGCGGTCCGGCTGGGCGTCCGGTTTGTCGATCTTGTTGATGGCCACGAGGATGGGTACCGCGGCGGCCTTGGCGTGGTTGATGGCTTCCAGCGTCTGCGGCATCACGCCGTCGTCGGCGGCCACCACCAGCACGACGATGTCCGTGACTTTCGCGCCGCGCGCGCGCATCTGGGTGAAGGCCTCGTGGCCGGGCGTGTCGATGAACACAATGCGGCGGCCGTTCTTCTCGATGTGATAAGCGCCAATGTGCTGGGTGATGCCGCCGGCCTCGCGATCGGCCACGTTGGACAGGCGAATCGCGTCCAGCAGCGACGTTTTGCCGTGATCGACGTGGCCCATAATGGTGACCACCGGCGCGCGGCGGATGCGGTCGGTTTCGACTTCCGCCGACTCGATCTCGAACGTGCTCTCCTGCTCGTAGCTGACCTTGTTGGTGGAAGCGCCGAACTCGCGAGCGATGTCTTCGGCGGTCTTCACGTCGAGTGTCTGGTTAATGGTGGCGAAGATTTTCTTGTCGAAGAGCCGCTTGATGACCAGATTCGCCTTGACGCCGAGCTTTTCCGAAAGCTCCTTCACGGTGATGCCTTCGCTGACGGTGATTTCGCGGTTGATGGCCGGCAGCGGCGCCGGCTGCTCGCGGCGGGTGGGAAGACGAAGCGTCTTCTCTTCCTCTTCGCGCCGTTCCACGACGCGGCCGCGTGTCTGATGTTGCCGCCGGGCGTCCGTGGGAGGCGGTACCGCGGGCTCGACGCGAACCGCGGAAGTGGGATGCATGGCGCGAGGCCGCGCGCCGCGGGCTGCGGCGCCGCCGGGACCCATACCGGGACGGACAATCGGCTGACCGGGACGAATCGGCCCGCGATAGATGGGCTGGCCGGGACTCGCTCCCGGCGGCCTCGATGGCATGCCCGGGCGTGGCGCGGCAGCCGGCTGCCCCGGGCTCATTCGTGGATTCTGCTGCTGCAGGCGCGCCAGCACGTCGGGCCGCGGAGGAACCACGGGACGGGCTGCGGGCTGACCCGCGAGAGGCCGCGCCTGCGCTGGGGCGATGATCTGGGCGGCGGGAGGCGCCGAGGGAGTTGTCCGGGGCTGCTGGGCCATCGGGCGCTGCGGAACAACCGGTGGCCGCGGCGCGCCTGGAACCGCACCAGGCGTGCCCAGCACAGACCCGGGCAAAGGTTGCCTCGGGCCGCTGGGGATCGGTGTTCGTGGCCCGCCGGTCAGAACCTGACCAGGCCGCGGCGTCACGGGCAGAGCCGCGGGCGGTCCCGGTACCGCTGTCGCCGCCGGGGTCTGCGGGACTTGTGCGGCGGGCGGCGCCTGCAGTGGTGGTGGAATCCCAGGGCGTGCCGCACCCGCGGGCCGCAGGGGCAGCGCCGGAGCCGAGACGGTTGCGATGGGAGGATGAACCGGCGGACGTGGATGGCCGCCCAGCGGTGGGCGCAGGGGCGTCGGCCGCGGCCGGGCGGCCTCAGCCTCGGGCACTGCTTCGGCAGGTTCGGCGGCAGGAGTGGCAATATGCTCCGCCGAGGCGGCGGGCTGAACGGCGGAATGCGCCGGCGCTCTTTCGGCCGTCGCCGCCGGGGCGGCTCCCACATGCTCCTCGACTGCGGGAGCAGTGGCCGGTTCATGATCCCGCTCATGATCGAATGTCGCCGGACGGGCGCCATTCACCCCGAAGTGCTTCCGGACGAGATCGGCAACGTCGTCGTCCAGCGAGCTGGAATGGGTTTTCTTCTCGGCCACTCCCAGCTCGGGGAGCAGGTCGAGAATCCGCTGAGGCTTTACCTCAAGCTCCCTCGCCAGCTCGTTGATGCGGGTTTTTCTCATATATTGAGCGACAAAACGGAGGCACACTCCACGCGCGGAACGTCATCAGCTTAGTGGCCTGGACCCCAGGTCTTCTATCGTATCAGATCCTTTTCCTTCTTCCGGCATTTCAGATTCGCTTGGCGGAGGAGGCGCGGCTTCCACGGAAACGTCCGGTTCGGCGGCAGTTTGCTCGCCGGCGGTCTCGGACGCGGCCTCCTCGGAAATGTCGCGCTCGGCAGCGGTCGCTTCTCCGGGGGGCGCGGGAGCGGTCTCCGCGGGATAGTCGCTGGCGGCTTCCTCCGCCGGCGCATCGAACTGCGCATAGTAGCCGTTCACGGCGTCGCGAATCCGCTCCACGGAGGTCTCCGTAATGCCGGCCAGTTCCTGCAGTTCTTCCGGCGTCATGCCGCCGAGCTTTTCGATGGTGGACACGCCGCCGGCGATCAGATCTCCAATAACGCTCTCGGCCAGGCCGTATTCCATCAGTACCGAAACCGGCGCTCCCGGCGAAACCAGCGCGGCCATGGCCGATTCCACTTCCTGGCGCTTCTCTTCTTCGCTCTTGATGTCGATCTTCCAGCCCAGCAGCTTGGCGGCAAGCCGAACGTTCTGGCCTTTCTTGCCGATGGCCAGCGAGAGCTGCGTGTCGTCCACAATCACTTCCATGTGGTGGGCGGCGGCGTCGACGATGGCCACGCGGGAAATCTTCGCCGGACTGAGCGCCTTGGTCGCGTACTGCACGGGATCGTCGGAGAACTCGATAATGTCGATCTTCTCGCCGCGCAGTTCCCGAATGATCGACTGTACGCGCATGCCCTTCATGCCCACGCAGGCGCCCACGCTGTCCACGTCGCGATCGCGGCTGAAGACGGCGATCTTGGTCCGCTCGCCGGCCTCGCGCGCGCAACCCTTGATGACCACGGTGTTGTCGTAGATCTCGGGAACTTCCTGTTCGAAGAGGCGCTTCACCAGCTCCGCGTCGGCCCGGGAAACGGTGACGCCGGCGTTCTTGCCGGCTTTCTCCACGCTCTTGATAATGCCGCGCACGCGGTCGCCAACGCTGAAGTTCTCCAGCCGGCTTTGTTCTTTTTTCGGCAGACGCGCTTCGGTCTTGCCGATATCGATGATCAGATCCTGGCCTTCGATGCGCTTTACCGTGCAGTTCACCAGTTCGCCGACGCGGCCGGAATACTCCGAGAAGATGGTTTCCCGCTCGGCCTCGCGGACTTTCTGCAGAATCACCTGCTTGGCGGTTTGGGCGGAGATGCGTCCCAGCGCTTCGGTGGGCCGGGCGACGCGGACCGATCCGCCCACTTCGACGGAGGGATCGATGCGCCGAGCCTCATTGAGTGAAATCTCCTTGACGGGATCGGAAACCGGGTCGGTCACCGTTTTCAGGGCGTAAATCTCCAGCGCACCCGCGGCGTTGAAATCGGCAACCAGGTCTTCCACGCTGTGAAAGTGTTTGCGCGCCGCCACCAGCATGGCGTCCTTGACGGCGTCGATCACAATCTGCGGATCGATGCCTTTCTCCTTGCTCAGGATCTCAATGGACTGATAGATCGTTCCCACTCGTGTCCTCTTTTCGCTTGTCCCTGGGAAATTACCACTCGAACTTCAGGTTGGCTCTCTCGACCTGTGCCAGCGCGAAACGGACCTGGCGTCCGGCGGAGGGTTCGATGGTGACCTGGCCGTCCGCATAGCCGATCAGCGTGCCCGACCAGTGGCGCTGATTCTCCACCGGCTCGCGCAAAACGATGCGCGCCTTCTGCCCGGCGAACCGCTCGAAATCCCTCGGTTTCGTCAGCTTGCGCTCGAGGCCGGGTGAGCTGACCTCCAGCGTGTAGCAGCCGCCGGGAATCACGTCCTCCACGTCCAGAATAGTGCCCACCTGATGGGAAATCAGTTCACAATCGGCGTGGCTCACGCCTTCCGGCTTGTCGATAAAAATACGCAAAACGCGGCTCTTCCCGCCTCCGAGGAATTGGACCTCGACGATTTCGATGTTCTCCGGTCCGCCCACCCGTTCGGCGACCTCGGCAACCCGGGCGGCGACGGCGTCTCTGCTTCGATCCGGCATCCTCAACCCAACGCTGCCCAATAAAAAAGTGGGCTTTCGCCCACTGGCTGCGTTCGACAACTCCAGTATAGCCTGGGGGAGCGGACGGCAGGCCGTGGGCGGTAGTGTCTGAAAAGTGCGTTGAGAAGATCGTCGGCTTCGGACACTACCCCGCCGGTGGCCATCTTTTTCGTGGCAAATCGGGCCGGATGAGACTATACTCGCGCTAAGCATCATGCGGAATAAACATCGCTTCAGGCGGCAAAGGTTCCGCCGCCACGACTCGTTCCGGGGGCAGGAATGGCCACGGCCAGTTCCCCGGAGGGTCGTTTAAGATGCCCCCTGCCGCCGTAAACGGCCATTCTTCCTTCCCCATCCTGCGCGACGTGGACGAATCGGCCTCGTTCCCCGCGCTGGGTCCGAACATGAAAGTCCTGATGGTGTGGCCTCGCTTTCCGCCATCCTTCTGGGGCTTCGAGGGCGTGCTCGAAATGCTGCCCGAGGCGGCCATATCGCCGCCGCTTGGGCTGATCACCGTCGCCGCCCTCTGTCCGCCCGCATGGACCCTCCGGCTGCTTGATCGCGCCTTCGAGGAGTTGCGCGACGAAGATCTGTTGTGGGCCGACCTGGTGATGGTCAGCGCCATGCACGCTCAGCGCGCCGATACCACGGCCGTTCTCGCCCGCGCCCGTTCGCTCGGACGCCGTACCTTCATCGGCGGTCCCTGGGCCAGCAGCCAGCCGGAGCTGCTGCTGACGCATGCGGACCACGTGATGGTGGGGGAAGCGGAAGAGGTCTTCGGCGAGATCGCCGCCGCGCTGGAACAAGGCACCGCGAGAAGCCTGTACCGCGTTTCGGAAAAGCCCGACATGACGCGCAGCCCCTTGCCGCGTTTCGATCTCCTCCAGTTGAAGAAGTACGCGCAGATGCCGGTGCAGTTCTCGCGCGGGTGCCCTTTCCAGTGCGAGTTCTGTGACATCATCACCATCTACGGCCGCAAGCCGAGGTCGAAGCCGCCAGCCCAGTTCGTCGCGGAACTCGAAGCGCTGCGGCGGCTGGGGTGGCGCAACGAAGTGTTCGTCGTCGACGACAATTTCATCGGTAACAGCAAACACGCGCTGGAGCTGGCGCGGGAGGTGAAGACCTGGCAGGAGCTGCACGGCTTCCCCTTCGCCCTGAGCACCGAGGCTTCCATCGATCTGGCGGACCGCTCGGAACTGCTGAGCGCCATGGTGGCGGCGAATTTCATGTACGTGTTCATCGGCATCGAAACGCCGTCGGCGGAAGCGCTCCGGGGCTCGAAGAAGTTCCAGAATCTGCGCAGCGACAACGTCCAGCAGGTGCGCACCATCCAGGCGAGCGGGCTGTGGGTGCTGGGCGGGTTCATCGTCGGCTTCGATTCCGACGACGAGACCATCTTCGAGCGCCAGCGGGAGTTCATCGAGCGCACGGCGATCGCCTGGGCCATGGCCGGCGTCCTGCAGGCCCCGCCAACGACGCCGCTGTTCGAGCGCATGAAGCGGGAAGGGCGTTTGATTGAAACCAGTCAGGCCACCTCCAACTTCAGCGCCCCCGATTTCCGCACCATCATGCCTCTGCCCGTTCTGCTCCGCGGGCTGAGCGGGCTGCTGGCGGCGCTGTATGCCCCCCGGGCTTTCTTCGAACGCGCGTTCCGATCGCTCCAGGCGTGGCAGCCCATTGCCACTCAACGTCCGCCCGATACGCCGGTGCTCTACCTGCTTCGCGTGTTGTGCGCGTCCGTGTGGACGCAGGGCATCCGTTCGGATTACCGGCTCGCGTGGTGGCGATTCCTCGGCCGCATGGCCTGGAACTGGTGGCGCCAGCCGGCGAAGTTATGGCTGGGATTCACCGTGCTTTTGTCGGCGCACCATTTTGTCCTGTACGCGCGCGTAGTGAAGAACGAACTCGAACGCGAGTGCCAAGGACTGCAGCCCGAAGAACCCGCTCCGGCTGGCGAGCTGGTGCCATCCATCAGTCCGGCCCTGCCCTGAGGCACGGGTCGGGTGAGAGTGAACCCAGGGGCCGCGTACTCGAGATGTATGCTGTAGGTCGTGACGGCGCAACCACGCAGCTCTGGTTCTGACAACCGCATGCTGTGGCGACAACGTCGCGCAGCCATGCAGGAATTCATCGGGATCCGCAAGAGCCGGCCTGAATTTGACGATGTCGAGGCGTACATACGCAACCTGCGGCGTTTCAGCCGAACAGAGAGGCTGCGAGCGTCGTGAACGCCCTTTACACGATCCTGTGCAATTATCGCGGTGGCACGTATATTGGGCAGGCGCGTGCCGCTAAACCTGCGATGGCGCTGCAGCGATGGGTTACTTCCGCCATCGGCAAGGGCGTGATTCCCATCCCCGCTGACAAGCGTAGCGCCGTGGGCGAGGCACTCGTTCGCGAGTCGCTTGTTCATGTCCGTGACTGCGCAAACGTCTGGTGCACGACGGCACTCTGCTCGTCCGACTTGATCCTGGTTAACATTGTCCGCACACATGAGTCGACCGAGTAGTGCGGGCACTCGTGCGGACGACGCCTCCATCGAGCGCCGGACCATCCGAAAGATCCGCCTGCGCATTCTGCCGTTCCTGTTCATCCTCTACGTGGTCGCGTTTCTGGATCGCGTCAACATCGGTTTCGCCGCGCTCACCATGAACAAAGCGCTGGCCATTACCAGCCAGCAGTTCGGATTGCTCGCGGGCATCTTCTTCATCGGGTATTTCTTTTTCGAGATCCCCAGCAACATCCTGCTGCACAAGCTGGGCGCGCGCGTCTGGATCGCCCGCATTCTGCTGAGCTGGGGCCTGGTCTCCGCATGCAATGGGCTGGCGCAAAGCGCGACGCACCTCTACATCGTGCGCTTTCTGCTGGGCATCGCCGAAGCCGGATTCTTCCCCGGCATGATCCTCTATCTCACCTACTGGTTCCGGCAACGCGAACAGGCGCGGGCGGTGGCGCTGTTCATGGCCGCATTGCCGGTGAGCAACGTGATCGGCGCGCCGATATCGGGGCTGATCCTCGACCACGCGCACTGGTTCGGCGTGGCCAGCTGGCGGTGGTTGCTGGCGCTGGAGGCGCTGCCGGCCATTGTACTCGGCGTGGCCACGTGGCTCCTGCTCCCGAATGGTCCCGAAGACGCGCGTTTCCTCGATCGGCGCGAGAAGGACTGGCTGCATGCGGAGCTGGCGCGCGAATCGGCGAAGCGGGAGCGCATGCGTGCGACGCGGGCGCTGCTGAGCGGGCGAGTCTGGCATCTCACCTTCGTTTATTTCACGCTGGTGGTCGGACTCTACGTGATGAGTTTCTGGCTGCCGCAGGTGGTGAAGGGGCTATCGGCGCATTACTCGAACACCACCGTCGGCGTTCTCGTGACCATCCCCCACGCGGTCGGCTTCGCCGTCATGCTGCTGGTTTCGCGGCATTCGGATCGCACTGGCGAGCGGCGCTGGCACGTGGCGCTTTCCGCCCTTGCCGCAGCGGCGGCGATGTTCACGGTGGGGCTGGTCGGTTCACCGCTCCTGTCCATCGCACTTCTCACGCTGATGGCGTCGGGAATTTACAGCTTTTTCGGTCCGTTCTGGGCGCTGCCGAATCGGTTCCTCACCGGCTTCGCTGCCGCGTCGGGCATCGCTCTGATCAATTCCGTAGGAAACCTCGGCGGATTTGTCGGGCCCTACATGATCGGCTCCGTCACTACCTGGACGGGGAGCAATTACTGGGGGCTGGTATTCGCGGGCGCGAGCCTGGTGGCCTGCGCCGTGCTGGTGGTTTGCCTGCGCCGCACTGCGACAACATAGGATCATGCCGGCAAATTTCAAAGCAGAGCTGGTGGCGTGTTTCGGACAGCCGGTGGCGGAGAATCCCACCGGCGTGATCCAGGAGGCGGCGTTCGCGGCGCTGGGGCTGAACTGGCGGTATCTGACGGTGGAAGTGCCGCCGGCGAAGTTGCGCGATGCGGTCATCGGGGCGCGCGCGTTCGGCCTGCGCGGCTTCAATTGCACCATTCCGCACAAGGTGGCGGTGATGGAGTATCTCGACGAAATTGCGCCCGATGCCGCGGTGATTGGCGCGGTGAACACGGTTCGGCGCGATTCCGAGCGCCTGATCGGCGAGAACACCGACGGCAAGGGCTTTCTGCGCGGCGTGCGCGTGGATGCCGGGGTCGATCCGAAGGGCCGGCGCGCGGTGGTGCTGGGGGCCGGTGGCGCGGCGCGGGCGATTGTGACGGAACTGGCTCTGGCGGGAACGGCCGACGTGCTGGTGGTGAATCGCTCGTGCGAACGCGGGGAGCGAATGGTTGCGGATCTCGTTGCGAAGACGGGCGCGACGATTCGCTTCGAGCAATGGCAGGGGACATATCGCGTGCCCGGCGACGTGGACCTGCTGGTGAACGCGACCTCCATCGGTTTGTACCCGGACGTGAATGCGATGCCGCCGGTGGATCTCAGCGGGGCGCGGCCGGGGATGCTGGTGAGCGACGCGGTATTCAATCCGCCGGAGACGCGTCTGCTCACCGCAGCGCGCGAGCGCGGGCTTACGGTGCTGGACGGGCTCTCCATGCTGGTGTATCAGGGCGTGATCGGATTCCAGCTTTGGACTGGTCAGGACCCGCCGGTAGCCGTCATGAAAGAAGCACTGCGAAAGGCGCTGCTATCGTAAGGCGCCCCGCCGGAGCCGACTGAAAATCGGCTGCAGGTTACAAACCTGCCCCACGTTGATAGGGCGTCAGGCGTGGTGGATTGAAGTCCGGTTCCAGCAGCCAGACCGCGCGGCCCGAATAGTAGTCGAGCAGCTTTCGATTCTCGTCCGCGCCCAGATCGCGCGCCCACACGACGCGAGCCGAGTCAATATCGGCCTCGTTCCACACCCACTCTTCCTGAAACACGTGCTGCGGCGAGTAGCGAACGAACACCAGTTGCTGGCCCGGCGCGGCGGCGAGGGCACGGTTCACGAAGGCGCGGCGCGGGTTCTCGCGAACCAGCTCGGGGCCGCTGGTAAGGCGAATTCCATACCAGAACAGGAACTGCGCGACGCACACCAGCACGATTAATTGCACGGCCTCCCCGCCCGCTTTCAGGCGGCTGAGCTGCTGCAGCCCGACGATACTCACCAGCACGAACAGACAAGTGGCGCCGGCGAGGTAGTGTTCCTGAAAAGCCGGAAAAAGACTGACGCCCAGCGCGAAAAGCGCCAGGGTCGCGACCACCCAGATAAACCGGCGCTCTCGCAGGCTCGCCAGGAAAAACGGCAGAGCCAGGTACAGCGGAGCGAGGAAGAAGAATCGATAGAAGCGAATGCGATACTCCAGCCGCTCGAAAAATCCGCCGACGGTCTCCGTCCCTTCGCCGTGAAACGCGCGCTGCATTTTGTAGTCGAGGGCCTGCTGCGGGGTGAGCTCGCGATGAGGTACGACGTTCGGCTGAATGGTGAGCGCCGCGGGAACGCCGTATTGATACTGGCTCAGCGTATAAGGCAGTGTGGCCCACGATCCGGTGACCTGCTTGTTCTGCAGCAATGTGACGCCGACGCAGGGAATCACCGCCACGGCGGCAATCGTGAGGACGCGCGCGAACTTCCAGGGTCGCGGCAGAAAAAACGCGACGGCGCCGCATAGCAGGAAGATCGATTCGTACGGCCGAGTCAGCAGGTTCACGCCAAGGCCGGCCCCCAGCAACAGCGCATCGCGCCAGCGCCCCCGGTGGCGCAGTCTGGGCAGAGCGCCGAAAACCAGACATCCCGCCGCAGCCGCCAGCGCTCCGCCCCAGTAGTTGTTCATCCAGGCGCACAGCGGGCCGAATTCCATCACCGCCAGCATGCCGCCCAGCAGCGACCAGCCAGGCGTGGTCCATGCACGCAGCATCCAGTAGCAGAGTGAACAAAGCGCCGCGGTGGCGAGAATCACGCCCGCCCACGGATTTCCAAACAGTGCGCGCCCCAGCGCCAGCATGAGCCCCTGGCCGATCGGGTAGATGGAACTGTACGTCGGTTGCTGCAGGACGAAGAACGTCTCGAAGAATTGAGGCAACGCGTGCGCGGGGTTGGCCAGGCGGAAGTGACGCAAGGTGTCGGCAACGAGAAGATGGCTGAATTCGTCATATACATCCGGTGAGGGCGCGGGCTGCGTTCCGAGTAGCGCCAGCCGCAGCGCAACAGGGAGAATGGCAAGTAGCACCATGCACGAGGAGGTCTGCGCGGCAAATCGTTCGGCGGCCGGGGCCAGTCTGCGCCAGGAGAGCGCGAACACGAGCAGCGGGAACGCGAATGCGAGCTCGATCCAGAACGCGGGCATGGAACGCCTTCATTCTCCCAAAGGCTCGCTCCAGTCAGCGTCGCGCACAACGCAGCGAGGCGCGAGTTCTGCCTTCTCCCAGGGAGCGCACCCCGCGCTGTGCGCTCAAAGCTGGAAGATCGCAGACCTCGAGCGCATGAGCCGGGCGCGGAACTACTTCGCCTGGCAGAGCCGGCTGGTGTCGCGGGAGATTGGCCGCCGCGTCGTGGAGGTGGGATGCGGGGTTGGGAACTTCACTGGGACCCTGCTGGATCGCGGCGTGGTCATCGCGGTTGACCCCGACGCCGAGTGCCTCAGCCGCGTGCGTGAGAGATATCCGAATCAGCCGAATCTGCACACTTTCCAGGCGGACGCGAGCGACGAAATATTTCTCGAGGTGGCGCGCTTCCGCCCGGATTCGTGCGTCTGCCTGAACGTGCTCGAGCACATCGAGGACGACGAGCAGGCCGTGCGCAACATGGCGTCGGTGATCCCGCCGGGGGGCGCGATTGTGCTGCTGCTGCCGGCGTTTCCGGCCCTCTATGGCCCCATCGACCGCAATCTCGGCCACCATCGGCGGTATCGACGCGATGCCGTCGCGCGGTTGGCGGCCGCTGCCGGTCTGCGCGTTCGCCGTGCTCGATACATGAACGCTATCGGCTTTTTCGGCTGGTGGATCAACGCCCGGGTGCTGCGGCGCGACACGCAGTCGGCCGCGCAGATCGACGTTTTCGACCGCGTTTTTGTCCCGCTGATGTCGCGCCTCGAAATCGCCGCGCTCCCGTTCGGACAGTCTCTTTTCGTCGTGCTGGAGAAGCCCGCTTGAAAGTCTCGATCATCATTCCCGTCTACAACGAGTTCCGCACCTTCGCCCAGGTGCTGGAACGCGTGAGCAAAGCCCCGCTTCCGGCGGGTTGCACGAAAGAGATTCTCGTCATCGACGACGGATCCACGGACGGCACCACGCAGCTACTGGGCGAGCAGGCGCGCGCGGGCGTGGTGATTGCCCATCATGCCGAGGTAAATGCGGGCAAAGGCGCGGCCATACGAATCGGCATCGCGCGGGCCACCGGCGACGTTGTTCTGATTCAGGACGGCGATCTCGAATACGACCCGGCCGACTATGAACGTATTCTCGAGCCGATCGTCGGGGGCGAAGCGGACGTCGTTTATGGCTCGCGCTTTCTCGGTGCTCCGGCAGGCATGGCGCTGAAGAATCGCATCGCCAACCGCATCCTCACATTCGCGGCGAATCTACTGTACGGCGCGCGCCTCACCGATCTCGAGACCGCGTACAAGGCGTTCCGCACGCCGCTCCTGCGCTCGATTCCGCTGGAATGCCGGCGTTTCGAGTTCTGCCCCGAGGTCACCGCGAAGCTGCGCCGCCGCGGTCATGAAATCCGCGAGGTTCCCATCCGCTACAACGCACGCGGCATCGCCGAAGGAAAGAAAATTCGCGCGCGGGACGGGTTCGAGGCTTTGTGGACGCTGGTCCGCTATCGATTCACGCGGCGTGCCGCAGAAAGCATGCGTGCGGCGCTCGCGGTGGCGCTGTTTGCCGTCGCGCTGCTCCGCGCCGACGTCCTGAACGAGACGCTGGATGCACTGACCCGCGGCGATTTCGCACGTGCCGACGCCGCCGTGAAGGCCGATATGGCGCGGCGCGGAGCCACTCCGGAATCGCTGGAGGCGATGTCGTGGATCGCGCGCGCCGATTTCGACACCGGAAAACTGGACGAAGCCGAGCGGTACGCTTCCCAGACCTACAAGCTGTGCATGACCGCGCGAGCGCGCCACGGCATCGAGAGCGACCATCATTATCAGACCGCCCTCGGCGCGGCGATTGAAGTCCGCGCGCAGGCGATGAACGCGCGCGGCGACAAACGCGAGGCCATCGGGTTCCTGCGCGACGAGCTGGCTGCGTGGAAACAGCCTGAGCTGCACGAGCGGATACAGAAGAACATCAATCTGCTCGATCTGCTCGGCAAACCCGCGCCGCCGCTCAGCGTCGCGACTTACCTGGGAACCCGCCCGCCGGCGCTGGCCACGCTGCGCGGCCGGCCTGTGTTGCTGTTTTTCTGGGCACACTGGTGCGGCGACTGCAAACAGGACGCGCCCGTGATCGCGCGCATTCGCGATGAATTTGCCAGCCGTGGACTGGTGGTGATCGGTCCGACGCAGCTCTATGGCTACGCAGCCCGAGGCGAGGATGCTACGCCCGCCCAGGAGCGCGCCTGGATCGAGGACGTGCGGCAACAATACTACAGCAGCCTCGACGGTATGCCCGTCCCGCTGAGCAACGCGAATTTCCTGCTCTACGGGGCGAGTACCACGCCGACGCTGGTGCTCATCGACCGCGCCGGCATCGTACGCCTCTATCATCCCGGCGCGATGAAATACGAAGAGCTGCTGAACGCGGTTAACAGGGTGGTTCGCTGAGGTCCGGGCGGGCGGAGAGCCCGCCGCAGCCTCGACGGCAAGCGAAGGAGCACTGGTGACCTTATCCGGCGATAAGGCCGACCATCCGGCTTCGCCCGTGGTCAAGGCTGCCTCACATCAAACGCGCGCCGGCTTGCCGGGGTTCTTCTTCATGCGGATCACCACCGGCGTGCCGGCGAAGCCGAAGCGCTTGCGAATCTGATTCACCAGATAACGCTCGGTGGAGAAGTGAATGGCGCCGGGCCGCGAGGTGAACACCACGAAGGTCGGAGGGCGGATGCCGGCCTGGGTCATGTAGCGGATCCTGTAGTCGGGATCGAGTTCCAGCGCGGCCGCGAAGCGGTTCAGCTCGCCCGTCCCGATGCGTTTCGACGCCGCGTCGAAACACTCGCGAATGATCCGGAAGAGCCGGTCCACGCCCTTGCCCTCCTTCGCCGAAACGAACACAATGGGCGCGTATTCCAGGAACTTGAACTCCTCGCGAATCCTTTTGGTGAACTCGCCCTGATCGCGCACGGTGGTGATGTCCCACTTGTTCACACAGACGATCAGGGCCCGGCCCTCTTCGTGCGCGTAGCCGGCGATGGTGGCATCGAGCCCGACCAGGCCTTCGCTAGCGTCCACTAACAGCACCACCACGTTGGCCATGCGGATGCTGCGTCGCGCCATCACCACGCTGAGCTTCTCGGCCATCAGCTTTGTTTTGCCTTTGCGGCGGATGCCGGCCGTGTCCACGAAGACGTACTCGACGCCGTCGCGCCGGATGGTTTCGTCCACTGAATCGCGCGTTGTGCCGGCGACGGGGGAGACGATGGCGCGCTCGGAGCCGGTGAGCGCGTTCAACAGGGTCGATTTGCCGACGTTCGGCCTCCCGATGATGGCCACCTTGATGCGCGTTTCGTCTGTGGAGTCTAATGCGCTCTCGCTGGAGGGGAAGCCTTCGGTGACGCGGTCGAGCAGATCATCGAGCCCAAGGCGATGCTCGGCCGAAACCGGCACGACATTGTCGAAGCCGAGCGAATAGAAATCGGCAAGCAGATCCTCGCGCTTTGGCGAGTCGATCTTGTTTACGGCGACCGTCACCGGTTTGCCGAACTGCCGCAGGATGCCGGCAAGATCGCGGTCGGCGGCGGTGATCTCGGTGCGCCCGTCGACGAGAAAGACAATGTGCGCCGCGCGGTCGAGCGCGAAGCGGGCCTGCTTCAGAATCTCCGACGGGATCAGCTCGGCGTCGTTGGGGATGATGCCGCCGGTGTCGATCAGCTCGAAGCGGCGGCCGAGGTGTGTGCCTTCGCCGTGAATGCGGTCGCGCGTGATGCCCGGCTCATCGCCGACGATGGACCGGCGCTGCCCCAGGATGGCGTTGAACAACGTCGACTTGCCCACGTTGGGCCGTCCGACGATCACGACGACGGGCGGGCTTTGTCCCTCCGGCATGCAAGCATAGGATATCGAATGCGCCTTTTTCTTCTTGTTCTGGTTCCGGCGATCGCGTGGGGCCAGTCGCGGCGGGTGGCGATCACGATTGACGATCTTCCGCGCGGCGGCGACGACGGGGCAAAGCGCGACTTCGCCTCTGTCCAGCGCGTAACCGTAAAACTGCTGGAGCCTTTGCGCGGGCTCCCGGTGATTGGGTTCGTCAATGCCGGCCGCGCCGGCGACATGGGGCCCGCCGGGCTGCAGCAGATTCTGCACCTATGGATCGAGAGGGGTGCGACGCTGGGCAATCACACCTGGTCTCATCCGGACCTGAACGACGTTTCGCTCGCAGAGTACGAAGCGAACATCCTGCGCGGCGAACCGCCGATCACTCAGGCTCTCGGACATCGCCCGCTCTATTTCCGTCATCCGTTCCTGCACGCCGGGCCGACCGCGGAGAAGAAGCGCGGGCTGGAGACGTTTCTATCCGCGCACGGGTATAGCATCGCGCCGGTCACGCTCGACGACTCGGACTGGATGTTCGCGTTCGTCTACGCGCAGGCGATGAAAGACGATGACGCGGCACTGGCGGCGCGGGCGCGCGAGGCGTACATTCCCTACATGGAGTCGATCTTCGCTTTCTTCGAGGAACGTTCGAAGGAGGTCGTCGGGCGCGAATTCCCGCAGATTCTTCTCATCCATGCCAGCCAGCTCAATGCCGACATGATGCCGGATCTCCTGGCCATGATGCGGCGGCGAGGGTACCGGTTCGTCTCACTCGACGAGGCGCTGCGCGACGAAGCGTACAAGCTGCCCGACGACTATGTTGGGCGCGGCGGTTTTTCGTGGATTCACCGCTGGTCTCTGACGAAAGGCATGCCGCCGAAAGGTGAGCCGAATGAACCGGCGTGGATTCACGAGGAGTATGCGCGGCGGCAGCGGCCTCCAGTGCCGCAAAATGAGAACCGGTGAGCACTCGGAGGAAGATGCTCACCGGTGGCACAGTCGCGCAATCGCAAACGGTGCCCAACTTACGGGGGCAGCCGGAAATCTAAAGACGAGAGCCCTCAGAAAGCGACGTTCACCCTCCGTAACAGGTTGCAGACAGATTAACAGGCTCGCGCGGGCGCGGCAAGATTTTTCCGAGAGTGGCCTACTCAACCGTAATCGGGAAGACGAAACGGCGGCGGCCGTAACGGATCTCCAGTACGTGATCGCCCGCTGCGGTCCCGGACGGCAAAGCGAAGTTGAATTCGTAGCGCGGTGGAACGGGGTCGGTCAGGAACCACTCCACGTTCGCCACTCCCCGGCCCGACACGGTCGCGAAAAACAGCGCAGGTTCGCCTATTTCCTCGGTGGTGACCTTCACCAGACCGCTGCCTACGCGCCCATCCGACAACAAGTTCACGGCGTCCGTCACCGAGACCACGCGAGGAAGCGGCGGACCGGGCGGGATGACTCGCACAACCGTCCTGAGCAGCGGTGCGTCCCGCCAATTGACCACCACGGGCAGCAGTCCGGTCCTGCTTCCGGGAGGAAGCGAGATGCCCACTTGTTGCAGGCCATCGTAAGCGGGCGGTCCGATGTAGAAGGGCAGCGCTTCACGATCGCCAACGGTCGCGCTGAGTCCGTTGATCTCGCACGAAGACGCCAGGCCTTCCACCCAAAGGGACATGGCGGAGAAACGTCCGCTGGTAGTTATAGCCGGCTCAGTACTCACGGAATTCGTGATGCGTCGCACGGCCGCAGCCGGCTCGCTCACGCCGGATTCGCCTCCCGGCGTGTGTTTACGCCAGGTGGTCCACAGGTACTGCGTGTCCATGCCCGACAGCTCGAACAGGTCGAATCCGTTATCGCTGGTGAACTCACGGACCTCGGCCGAGCTGAATCGGCAGCCCGCCCATGTGTTGTATTGGTCGTCCGAAGATCCCGGCAGGCCGTTGAACTGTCCGCGGAAAATGCCGCCGGGCTTCAGCACGCGGCGAATCTCGCGCATGTACCCGGTGACCACGCCGCGATCGGGGATGTGCTGGAACACGGCATAGGAATATACGAAGTCGAACGATTCGTCGGCGAACTGCGCAAGATGGGCGCCGTCGGTAGTGTGCACGTGCGCCCATGGGATGCCGGCCAGCCGCTCGCGCGCGAGCGCGACCATTTCGTCGGAGACATCCACCCCGTGGATCTCCCCGAAATCGCGGCTGAGCGGTTTCATCAGACGGCCGGGACCGCAGCCGATCTCCAGCGCCCGCCATGCGCGCCGATTCGCGGTGGCCGGCAGGCGCTTCAGCTCCGCTTCCATTCTCTCCACGATGTATGCGCCGGTGGCCAGAAATTCGTCTTCGTCCTGACCGCGCCTTCCGAAAGCGGCGTAGTAGTTCGCGTCTTCCCGCGCCCGCCGATTCCAGTCGTCGCGCATGTCGCCGCGCACCGCCGGCTCACTCATCGGAACACTCATTGGCCCTGATGGTATTGTCTGCCGCGCGCACGCCGGGCGCAAAGCCAATGCAGCGCGTCTTCATTCGCCAGCCGCGGATGACATTCTTTTCGACGATGTTGCCGCGGGCCGGCGCTGAGCGCTCGCCGCGGCTGCCCAGGTAGATTCCCGATTCGAGCACGCCCGGCTGAGCGGGAAAGGAGCAGCCGAAGTGCGCGGAGTTTTCGGGGCAGTGCGCCAGATTGATTCGGTCGAGCCGATTGCCGCGCACGATGTTCCCCGAGCCGATCACGAAGATCCCGCCGAATTTCGCGCCCAGCATCGAGTTGTCTTCGATGACGACGTTCCGCGACTCCATTTGCGGATTGGAATTGTTCATGACGATGCCGAACTGGCCCCACGGATAATCTTCGGCCTGGCTGCGGTTGATGCAGATGTTGTAGCGCACCGCGCCGTCGTGAAAGCCGTCGAGGTCGATGCATTTCCCATTCACTTCCTCCAGGCGGTTCCCTTCGTAGACGCTGGCGTCCACATTCCCCGCGGTGTCGATGCCCACCGGCGTAGCCAGCGATTCGACGTCGATTTCCGAAACCGGATAGCCGATCCTGAGGCCATGGTTCCCGGCCACCTGCACCCTGGTCGCGTGACCCACCTGAATGGCGTCCCTGCCGACCTCCTGGATGGTGTTGCCGGCGATCGCGCCGTCGGCGTTGCGCGCCTGCCGCGAATGCGTCCAGATGCCGTTGCCGCGAATCGAGTGCAGCGCGCAATGGCGGATATCGAAACCGGTGGCGCCTTCTTCGAGCAGGATGCCACCCGTGGTGTTGTTGTGGCCTCCAGGGGAGTTTGAGCCGCTGTCGGCGATTGTGACGTGGTCGATGTACACGCCGTGCGCGCCGCTCACCAGGATGGCGAACGACGGAATCTCGCGGAAGACGACGTTCTCGATGGTGACTTCAGTTGAATCCGTGAACAACAGCCCATTGTTCGAATAGAACGACGCGAAGGTCTGCCCGGAGGGAGGAAGCCCGATGGGCCTCTCAAGCCGCGAACGATTTCCGTCGATAGACAAGCCGCGAATGGCAATGCGGCGGCAATTGTGGCAGCTCAGCACCGCCGCGCCATGGAAGGAGTCGCTGGCGCGGAGCGTTGTGGAGTTTCCGTTTATGGTGAGATCGTGCGCTCCGTCGGGCAGGGCGATTCCGGCGTCCAGCAGGATTGTCCCTCCGGGCAGTCGCACGGTGCCCGTCTTCGCGGACAGAAGCTCGCGAACCCGCCGCTGCGGGGAGCAGGCAAGCAACAGGAGCGCGGCGGGCGCGAGAATGCAGACGAATGCGTAACGGGCGGATTCTATAGAGGGTATTCTATCGACTATGGCCGTCGAATTTCGCAACGTGCATTGCCCGCCACTGGATGGGTTTTCCGCCGCTGCCCCGGATGGTTGTATCGTCGGGGTGATTGGCGAACGCGGATCGGGGAAGAGCATGCTGCTGAAGCTTGCCGCCGGGCTGCAGAGTTGTGAAGTGGGTGAAGTGATGGCCGGGGGAACGCGGCGTTATATCGGACCGCAGGACCGCCTGGTTCTTTCTCCCGCCGACGTCATCTGCATCGAACACGCGTTCGCGGTTCACGATGCCATTGTTCGCGCTCGCGGGATGGTGGCTCTGGAGCGGCTGCGCCGCGCGGGCAGTACAATTCTTCTGTTGTCGCACGAGCAGCCGCTTCTGCTGGCGCTGGCCGACGAAATCTGGTGGCTGCAGGAAGGCCGGCTGGCGTCGGGAGGCGATCCGCGCGTTGTGCTGGAGGCTTACAACCACAGCGTCGCCGAGAAATTCCGCGAGTGGGGCGAGACGCTGAGCGAGAACATGAGTACCGGTTTGCGCCGTGGCGACGGCCGGGCCGACATCCTGAGCATCGCTGCGCTGGGCAGCTCGGGAACTCCCACCACGGTCTGGCGCAGCGGGGAAGAAGTGAGCGTTCGCGTGACCGTGCGCTACCGCGCCGCCATTCAGAATCCGGTGATTGGAATCATGATCCGAACGCGCATCGGCTTCGAAGTGTACGGGACGAACACCGAAGCCGAGCATGTTTCGCTGGGCCCGTGCGCCGCCGGCGACGCGCTGGCCATTACGTTTTCATTTCCGTGCCGCCTCTGCGCCCAGGCTTACACGATCACGGCCGCTTCCCACGATCCCGATGGGACCGCGCACGACTGGCTGGACGATGCCATCGGCGTGACGGTGACGGACGATCGCTACACCGCGGGCGTGGCCAACCTGCAGGCGAGAATCACCGTCGAGCGAGCCGTCGACGCCGGCTGACGATCACTTGCTTTCCAGAATGTACGTCGGCGCGAGACCGGCCAGCGTGGAAAACGCGCCGGTAGCCTCGGTCAGCCAGCTCGAGCAGCCCTGCACCTTGCCGAGGAATGAGTGGGGGTGGACATCCACGCGCATTTCCCGCAGATACATGCCGCCGTACTGCAGAACCGGGAACACCGAGCGAACCGGTTCCGTGGTCTCCTGCACCACCCAAGGGCTGCGCAGCGCCACTTTGAGCGCGCGTTCCCAGGCGCTGTGATCCACCTGCGCGCCATGGACGGGACTGCGGTCGCCGGAATCGTCGTTGGGCCGCAGAACCAGGCGTTCCCGGTTCTTCATGATGAACTCCGGCAAATCCACGTTCTTGTCCTGCCATATGGTCTTCGTGGCGGCCACCATACGGGTCCACGGAATGCACTCGCGAACGGCCCTGCGCTCGTCGGCGGGGAAGCCGGCGGTGACAGTGTCGTCGGTCAGCAAACCGAACAGCGCCTGCTTCTGCGCCATCTCGGAGCGGAAGCTGTTCACAACGCAGACCTTGCCGTCGCGATAGGCGCGCAGCAGCGGGTGGGATAAATCGAAGCGGACCAGGAATTCGTGAACGCGAATGCGCCGGTACACCAGGTCGATCCGGAAGTCCCCGCAGTGCAGAGCCCCATTGCGATATTCGAGCTGTTCCGGCGTAACCACCTCGGCTCCGTAGCCGCTGCCGCGGAACGACTCCACGATCAACTGGCTTTCGGCGGATTCCGGCGTAAGAAACGACTGGCGGAATTCGAGGATGGCAATGTTGGGCTTTCGTCCCTTGCCACCCCACTCCTTCCACGCTTTCAGCAGCGCGGCCAGGAAGTGCTTGGTGCCGACCAATTTGACGAGGTTGTATTTCTTCCGGAACTCCTTCATCGGCGGGGCGTCGTAGAAGATTTCCGACAATGCCTCGCTGTAAACGACTCCCGTAGGAGCCTCGGAGGTGTACTTCACGAACCGAAGCGTTCCGTTGTTCAGGTTGGTGTCGAGCAGAGATGTCACCGAAAGGAACGGGTAGCCAGGATCGACCGAGGCCAGCATCCTCTCGGCGGGCAACAATTCCATACGCGACATCAGCGCGGGGTTGCCAATGGCCACCTGTTCCACCCGATCTATGGCGCTGATCAGGCTTTCAGCGGCCTTCGACATGGCCACGTACTGGCGGCGGCTGAGGAAGTGCGGCCGGAGCACGGGCGAGATGGGACGCAGGCCAACATACAGATTCCGCTCGCGCATGCGGTCCTGCAGCGATCGCGCCCAGGACAGGTCAGACCAGGGCTTGCTCTCGAGAATCCGGTGATAACGAGTGATCGCCTCGTCCAACTGCGTCATGATTGTGGAGAACAGTTCCTGTGCCCAGTATCGCATGCACCTCCAGCAGGTGTGAAGCTGCCGGAGGAAAAGAATCGCCTTAACTTGCTGATTCTTAATGAGATACTTGAGTCATGACGGCTTGCGCCTTTGGCCGCCCAGATGCAGGCAGGAACCGTAGTCGAGACACCAACGTCTCACTAACAGGGTTCGGCTTACGCCGGACCTCTCCTCCTCTGGTTGGCGCGGCTCATCCCCCTTCTCTGTTGGGGCCGCGCCCTTTTTCTACTCGACCATGCGCTCAAGCTTGCGGTAGAGTGTCTTGCGCTCGATGCCGAGGATGCGGGCTGCGCGGCTCTTGTTGCCCCCGGTGGCGGCCAGCACCTTGCGAATCTGATCGGCTTCGGTGTCGGCCAGAGTCTCGCTGGAGATGTCGCGCGAGTCGGTGAGTTCGATGGCTTCCTGAACGGCTTTGTCGTCGATCCGGCCCTGCGGCGCGAGGATGGAGAGGCGCTCCATCATGTGCTGCAATTGCCGTACGTTACCTGGCCAGGAATAATCCTCCATGACCTTCAATCCCGACTGCGTCAGCTTCGCAGCCTGCCCGTATCGCTCGTTGTATCGACGAAGATAGTAGTGCGCCAGCAGGGCCACATCGCCGGTTCGTTCGCGCAACGGTGGAACAATCACGCGGACCACGTTCAATCGGAACCACAGGTCCTCGCGGAAGTGGCCCTGGTCCACCATGTGCTGCAGGTCGTGATTGGTGGCCGCCACCACGCGCACGTCGACTTTGCGCCCGCGAGCCGATCCCAGCGGACGGATCTCCTTTTCCTGCAGGAAACGCAGCAGCTTGAGCTGGAAGTTCAGTTCGACGTCGCCGATCTCGTCCAGGAAGACCGTGCCGTTGTTGGCGGCTTCGAACACGCCCATGCGGTCGCGATCGGCGCCGGTGTAGGCCCCGCGGACAGCGCCGAACAGCTCGCTTTCGAGCAGACCCGGCGCGATGGAGGCGCAATCCACGGGGACGAATGGCTCTCTGGCGCGCGCGCTGTTGTTGTGCACCATGCGCGCGATCATCTCTTTGCCGGTTCCGGTCTCGCCTTCCACCAGTACGGTGGCGTCGGTGGGCGCCACGCGCGAGACGGTCTTGTAGATTTCGACCATTTCCGCCGACGAGCCGATCATCTCGCTCACCGGCAGATCGTCCACGTCGGTGTCGGCGTCTTCGGTATTCACCACCACGGATGCCTCGGCGCGCTTCACCGTCTTCAGCATGTCGTCGAAGTCAAAAGGCTTGGCGATGTAATCGAAAGCGCCCCCGCGGGTGGCCTCCATCACCGTTTCGATGGTGCCGCGCGCGGTCATCAGGATCACCGCGCAGTTTGGATTCGTGCTGCGGGCCGTATGCAGCACGTCGATTCCCGTGCGTTCGTCGAGGTAAATGTCGGAAATTACGATGGGATAAGTGGACGCGCCAAGCCGTTCAATCGCTTCCCGCGTGCTGGATACGGCATCGACGGCGTAACCTTCCAGCTCGAGAAAAGTGACAATCGTATTGCGGACAGACGGATCGTCTTCAACAACCAGCAGGCGTGACACGGCTTCCTTACTATCTTACTTACTCGCCGCGCCCGTGGCCGTTCGCCGCGGCGACGTAAGGCACGATAACGGTGAAACAGGAGCCTTTTCCGACGGCGCTGCTGACTTCCATGCGCCCGCCGTGACGGATCACGATCTGCTCGACGATGGAAAGTCCGATTCCCGTACCCGACTCGCCCGACGCCTCGGCGCGCTTCGTCCGATAGAACTTGTGGAAGATGCTGCGAAGTTCCTTCTCATCCATGCCCATGCCCTGGTCGCTCACGGCCACGTGCAGGCGGTCGCCCCGCACCAGCGCCACGATGCGGACTTCGGTATCCGCCGGCGAGTACTTCACCGCGTTGGTCAGCAGGTTGTAGACGGCGTACTCCATCAGCTCGCGATCGCCGGACAGAGAGACGCCGGCGACCTCGCCGCGGTGAATGGCGATGTTCTTCCGTTCGGCAACCGGGGCGATGCGCTGCAGGCAGTTGTCGATGATCTCCGTTACCGGAAAAACATCGCGCTTCAACTGCATCTCGCCCTCGGAAAGCCGCTCCACGTTGAGAAATGTCTGGATCATCCCGGCCAGACGCTTCGATTCGGAATTAATCATCGTGGCCATTTGCCGGCGCTTGTCTTCGGTAAGGTTGTAGCGGCCCATCAGTTCGCTGGAACCCTGGATGGCGGTGAGCGGGGTTTTCATTTCATGGGTCACGAAACGGATGGCCCGCTGATAGCGCTCCTTGTCGCCCTCGGTTTTTCGAAGCATCCGGCGAACCACAAAATGCTGAAAGCTGGCTGCGGCCGAGACGCACAGCCAGGCGGTAGCGAACGGCGCCGAGTACGGAAACACGACATCGTGCGCGAAGGAGAAAATCGGCAGAATGTGCGCCGTGGCGAGCAGCAACACGCCCAGGCTATAAGCCTGCCAGCCGGAAGCGTAGGCGAAGATGGCCAGAGCAAACGCGGCGACGAGCACGCACGTGCCGAAGATCTCCAGGTTGGAGGCGTCGCGAAGAAAGTGGCCGCCGCGCAGCGTCTCGAATGCCTCGGCGTGCGCCTGTACGCCGGAAATGCGTTGACCGTACGGGGTCACCACGCGGTCGTTTGTTGCGGTGACGCCAAGGAACACAGCTTTCCCGCGAAGCTCTGCGGCCAGGGCCGGGCGGGCCAGCATCTTTTCCAGGGAAATGATCGGGAATGGCGCGCTCCCAAACCGGATGCGGAGAGAGCGGTGATCGCCGCTACGGGCCGCCGGGATCACTTCACCGCCGACCGTGATTTCGCGGGGCGATTCGACAATCCATGGCGCGCCGCGCGCGAGGCGAAACGCCTGCAGCGACAGCGCCCACTGCCTCTGGTTCGCGGCAATCTTCTCCAGCGCGACGGAGCGGGTGACGCCGTCGGACGACTCTTCATCGGCGCGAACATTTCCGATAGCGGCCGCGGCGCGCGCAAACAACGGCAGCGGCCGCTCCCACTGCCCGTCCAGCAGATCGGCCGGAAGCACCAGGTTGTGCGTTCCGGCCATCGCGTCCGCCAGCGCCCGATCCTCCTCCGCATTTCCCGCATCCGGAAGGATCATGTCGATGGCGACCGCGGCGGGCCCGGCTCCGGCGACGGCCTTCAGACCTTTCGCAAGGATCGCGCGATAGTTCCGCTGACCGCCCTGGCTCTTTAGAGTGGCATCGTCGATGGCGAGCAGCACGCAGCCGGGCTGATGCACCGGCGCAGTGTTGTAACGAAGGAGCAGATCGTACGCGTAGTTGTCGATCTGAGTCCCGATCGCGCTCCAGCCGACGAGCAATGCCAGCGCGAACGCCGCGGCGGCCACGGCAGCGTACCAACCGAGATGTCTACCTTGCCAGAGCCTTCTCAATTTCGGCGGGCTCCTTCGGCAGCGCCGCGCTCAGCACGCGCGAGCCGGCGGCGGTTACCAGCACCACGTCCTCGATGCGGATGCCGATCTTCTCCTCCGGAATGTAAAGGCCGGGCTCGATGGTGATGACCATGCCCTCTTCCAGCTTCTCGGGCGGCATCGGCGGGTCGTGCACCTCGAGTCCAACTTCGTGGCCGATCTTGTGCGTGAAATATTTGCCCAGGGGTTCGCCGTGCAGGTCCTTGCCGTGGGTCTCGATGTAGTGGCGCGCGGCGGTGTCCGGGCTGTTATCGCCGGTCCAGAAGGGCACGCCGGGCTTCACGGCGGCAATGCTCGCTTTCTGCGCACCGAGCACAATGTTGTAGAGCTCGAGCTGGCGAGGCGTGAACTTGCCGTCCACGGGAACCGTTCGCGTGATGTCGCTGGCGTAGCCGGCGCATTCGCCGGCCACGTCCATGACTACGAGTTCGCCACTCTCCATGCGCCGCCGATTCTCGTCGTAGTGGAGCACCGCGCCGTTGGGTCCGGAGCCGATGATGGGCGCGTAGGCCCAGCGCTCGCAGCCGTGCGCCAGCACCGTGTCGGACATCACCGCGGCGAGCTGATATTCGTAGAGCCCCAGCGCGATGTGCTTCCAGGCTTCGCGGTGCGCTTCGACGCTCACGTCGGTGGCGTGCTGGATGGCCTCCAGCTCGGCCGGCGATTTCTTCTGGCGCAGGGCGACAACCAGAGACGCGCCGTCCTCGATGGTGCGCAGCGGCGCCAGCGATTTCAGCGCGGGGGTGTGGCTGTCGGCGGAGACGGCGTAGACCTTCTCCGATGTCTCCAGCGCTTTCGCGAATTCGGACTCGAAGCGGGCCAGCGGAAGGACATTGTCAAAACCCGTGCGGGCGTGAACGTCGGGGTCCTCGGCGGAAGCGTGGCGCCCGGTGTAGCGTTCCACTTTCTCGTTGTGCTGCGGCAGGAAGAGAGTCGCGCCGGAGTGCGTGAAGAGCACCACCGCGCCCGGCTCGCTCCAGCCAGTCATGTAGTAGAAGTTCGGCTCCTGGTGAAAGCCGTCGAGCCCTTCACCGGCGTCGGTTCCGCCGAAGAGGACCAGAACGCCGTCAAGCTGCTTCTCGAGAGTGGCGCGCCGGGTGGCAAATTCGGCGGGCGAGAAGGAAGCAGCCGTGAGGGAAACGACGCCCAGCCACACCACTGCCATGCGGAGGATCCAGCCCATGACTGCAAGTATATCGGGGCAGGCGCTAATATGAACTGGTATGCGCAGTAGCTGGATTGCCGCAAGAATAAACGACCCGATCCGGACGCAGCTCCATTACGCCCGGCGGGGTCAGATCACCGGTGAAATGGAATTCGTCGCGAAGCGCGAGGGCCTCGCCCCCGAGCTGGTACGCGATGAGGTAGCGTGGGGCCGCCTCATCATCCCCGCTAACATCCACCACGCGAACCTCGAACCGATGTGCATTGGCGTTGCCTCGCGCTGCAAAATCAACGCGAACATCGGGAATTCGGCCACCACATCGAACATCGAAGACGAGCTGGAGAAGCTGCGCTGCGCGGTGAAATACGGCTCCGACACGGTGATGGATCTTTCCACCGGCGGCGACATCCCGGAGATCCGCAAAGCGATCATCGCCAACTCTCCGGTGCCCATCGGAACGGTGCCCATCTACGAGGCGCTCTCTCGCGTGCGGCGCGTCGAGGACCTGACCATCGGCGTGCTGCTGGAGGTGATCGAGGAGCAGGCCGAGCAGGGCGTGGATTACATGACCATCCATGCCGGCGTCCTGGTGCAGTACATCCCCATGACCACGCGGCGCGTCACCGGAATCGTCAGCCGCGGCGGCGCGATTCTGGCCGAATGGATGGTGAAGAATCACCGGCAGAATCCGCTGTATGAACATTTCGACGAGATCTGCCGCATCTTCCAGAAGCACGATGTGAGCTTCTCGCTGGGCGATGGTCTGCGGCCCGGCTCGCTCGCCGACGCCAGCGACGAGGCCCAGTTCGCCGAGCTGAAGACGCTGGGCGAGCTGACGAAGGTGGCCTGGGATTACGACGTGCAGGTGATGATCGAGGGGCCCGGGCACATTCCCATGGACCAGATCCAGCTCCAGGTGGAGAAAGAAATGGAGATGTGCCACGAAGCGCCGTTCTACACGCTCGGCCCGCTGGTCACCGATTTCGCTCCCGGTTACGATCACATCACCAGCGCGATCGGCGCGGCCATGATCGGCTGGCATGGGGCTTCGATGCTTTGCTACGTGACGCCGAAGGAACATCTTGGATTGCCGGATGCCGACGATGTGAAGGCGGGCATTATGGCGTATCGGATCGCCGCGCACGCCGCCGACATCGCGCGCAGGCGTCCGGGCGCGCGCGACCGCGACGACGAGCTGTCCCGCGCACGCTACCGCTTCGACTGGAAGAAGCAGTTCGAGCTGTCGCTCGATCCGGAGACCGCGCGGGCCATGCATGACGAGACGCTGCCCGACGAGGGGTTCAAGGACGCGGCCTTCTGTTCCATGTGCGGCCCGAAGTTCTGCTCGATGAACAAATCGGCGAAGACCGAGGAGTTCACCGAAGCGGACGCGGCGGCAGTGCTGGCGAAGATCGAACCGGCGAAAGTAGCCTGAGCGGAAAATAGGAAATGAGGTGAACGTCACCGAATTTCCACGACGGGCGTTTCTGGGCCTGCTCGGCCTGCTGAGCGCCGAGGCGTGCCGCACCACGGGCCATCTGCCGCGCCGGTCCGTTGCCGGATGCGCGCACTCCTCTGCCGTTGAGCAGTGTCCGGTTGGGCGGATATCTCGGGCGCAAGCTCGACCTGTGTATCCGCAATCGCATCTTTGCGCAGGATCCCGAACGGTTCGCTGTCTGGCGGACCGCCATGTCTGGCTGGTGGAGCCCGACAGCGGCGGACAGATCGAACCTTACAAGCCGGCACGGGGCGGAGCCGACCACGGTGCGAGCCGAGTAAAGCCGGCGGTCCGCTCCGTTGTGCCGGCGTTTCCTTACGATGCGCGCGAAGAAGATTTCACGAGTTTGTTGCACGCTCGTTCCGAACGGCATCTAATGTGAGGGTCCCTATGCCCGCCTGCCGGGGTTCATTTCACGCGCTGCTGCTTTACGATATTGCCGAGGAAATCGACCTAGAAGCTCTGCGCGGCGCGCTGCCGGAAGTCCCCCCTTCGAGATTGCCGGACTTCAAACTCCCCGCGCCCGAATACGTCCGCTTCGAGCGGCGGCCACTGATGGAAACCTGCGACCCGATCGAGCTGGCCACGGGTGAACGCGCCGAGGCGCGTCTGCGCTATTTCGACTACGGGGTGGTGAGTCTCGAAATCGAGGCGCCCTTTCAGAGCGACTGGCCCGAGCTCATCGCGTTGTCCAATCGCTGGATCGAAGCGGGCGAAATCGAGCGGCGCGGCCTGAAGACCGTGCGCGAGCACGTGGCCAGGCTTCAATCCGCGCTCCGAAAACCTTACGCGGACTGGCTCAATGAAGACTATTACATCGTCGATCTCCGCGAGGTCCGCGATTCCTCGGGGAATCTGCTGGAGGGAAAGCAGGTGATCGCAAACCATCACTGCGAGATCAGCCAGGTGATCCGCGGCGACATCCAACCGCTCTCCGAGGGCGAGGAGCGCGAGGTTCTGGCTTCCAGTATGTCGTATTATCCGGCCGATCTGCTGGTCGTCGGGTGGCAGGCGGCAATCGTGTACGACACGCCGCAGGGCGCGGCGCCGCTCATCCAGCTTCTGGAATACGCCAATACGCAGCTTCTCGAGTACCGCCGTTACGACGACATTCTCACGCGGCTGCTGAAAGACGGACGCGCCACGCTGGAGCGCGAGAGCGGGTATCTGTCCCGCTGGCGCCTGGCGCGGTCAGCGGAGCAACTCAACCGGCTGCGGCTGGAGACCATGGAGCTGACCGAGCGAACGGACCACGCCATCAAGTTTCTGAGCGACATGTTCTATGCGCGCGCTTATCGCATGGCCGCGGCGAAAGTCGGCGCGAACGATTATCGCGGACTGGTGGACGAGAAGTTCCGCGCTGCCGGCGAGTTGTACGAGTTCATGGTGAACGAGTTTCGGGAAGCCCGCGGATTCGTGCTGGAGTTGCTGGTGATTGTGATTCTGATTATCGAGCTGGTGCCGATTTTCCGCGGGCGGTAGGAGTTTGTTGAAAAGCGCCCGGAACCGCTTGCTGGCGCGCGCGGCTCGGTTTTGTCAGCTCGTCATTGCAGGCAGTTACCGAGCCACGACCGCCAGGGAGTCGTACAGAAGTGGCGCTTTTCAACAAGCTGCCAGCGAACCGGTTAGCCGATTTCTTTGTAGATGGCCCCGGTTTCCTGCGACGCGAGGCTCAGGTGGAAGCGCATGGAATCCGCGAACGCCGTCAACGAGCTCCGCGTGAGCAGCCATGCTCCCGCCGCGGCGCCGCCGCTCACCGCCAGCACGATCCAGGCAGAGCGGAACACCAGGAAGAACTGCGCCGCTATGACGATGGTAGCGGCTGCCCCGCCCATGAGCAGGATGGGCAACAACGTTGCGCCACGTGAAGCGTCGGGCTGCCGCGTGAACGGGACATTCTCCACAATCCGGAGCACCAGGCTCAGATAGATGGAGGCCATGGCCGCGCTGTAGGCCACAAACAGACTGCAATCCACGATCCCCCAGATGGGCGCAAGGGCAGCGAGCATGATGATGTGCGGGATCGCCACAATGCGCAGCCAGAGCGTGGCCCACACGCCGCGCGCGAATCCGGCGAACGAGCTGGCCGGCACGGTGAGGAACAGCCAGCCCCCTTTGTAGTCGTTGCCGTAAGGCAGCAGCGAGCAAATGAACAGCAGGAGGAATCCGAAGATATGTGGCACGACGTGCATGGAACTGAAGTGGCGCGCGAATGGATCGGTGCGCCAGCTCGTGCTGGCCGCTCCGGCCAGACCGATCAGCAGTGGGGCGGCCATGGGAAGAATCTGCCGCCGGAAATGCCAGTCGCGGAGCATCATTTGGCTGAGAAACGCCGAGCCCGCGCGCGCCGCCTGGCCTCCGCAGAAGCGGGCAATGAGAGAGCCAGTCAGCGAGCGCCGGATCCTCGCTCCGCCGGATGGGCCCCCGCGCGTGACGCCGGACACGCGAATCAGGAAATCGGCCGAAAGAGAACGAAGGCCCGCAACGATGCCCGCGACGGCGAGCCCCGCTACGGCCAAGGCCACGCCCCAGCGCGCCATCGGCCCGCCCGGAATCAACACGCGAAAGTTGATCCGTCCGAACAGCCTCTCCAGTTGCGACATCCACATCATGCCCAGCAGAGGCAGCGTGCCGACAAGTTGCGCAGTGGCCTTCAGGCGGCGCGCCGGGATGAATCGCAGCAGCCATCCGAAGGTCGCGCAGCAGCAGAGCGCCACGGTAATGCCGATGCCGAAAGCGGCAATCAGATGCACCGCGGCCCACCACCAGTGCGAGCCAGGCAGCGCGAGCGTGCCGATGGCCGGAGCGACGTTGAGCCCCGGAATAAGGTACAGCAGGATCAAAAACAGATGGGTCAGCTTTGCCGCGGTATATGTGGCGCCGTTGATGGGCTGATGGGCCAGCGTGAGAGCTTCCACGGGATTCAGCAGGCTGTTGCCGGTTTCGAGCAGCAGAATGCTCAGCAGGATCAGTGTGGTGAAGAGCAGAAAAACGCCCAGATATGCCGCGAAGGGAACCTGCGTTGCAGCGAGCGCGACGGTCATAATCACCGAAAACGCGAAGTAGATTCGCGTGGCCATCTTCAGCGACACACGATTCGACCCGAGCTGGTCGAGCATCTCGCCGCGGTCGGCGAGTTCGCCGAACAGATCGACGAGCAACCAGTAGCGGCGCGGGTCGATGCCGAGGCGGCGCAGTAAACGCGACACCGCGGGCCCCCGAAACCATCGCGTGACGATGTCGTGAACGGCGTTCATGAGCGCAGCGCCGAGACGATGCGGGAGACGCCGGGGTCGACATCCTCGGCATTGGTGAGGCGCCGAAAAACGTCTTCGAGAGTGGTCTGGCCGGTGGAGGATTTGAGTTCCGCGGGCGTGGAATCGGCGATCAGCCTGCCCTCGTGAATGATGAGCACGCGGTCGCAGACCTTCTCCACAACGTCGAGCACATGCGAGCTGTAGAGAATCGTCCGGCCTCCGGCGGCGAGGGCGGCGATCAGGTCCTTGATCATGATGGCGGCGTTGACGTCGAGTCCGGAGAGCGGCTCGTCCAGCAGAATGAGATCGGGATTGTGCAGCAGGGCGGCGGCGAGCAGGATCTTCTGGCGCATCCCTTTGGAGTACTTGTCGAGGCGGCTGTGGCGGTCGGCGGAGAGATTGAAGGTTTCGAGGATGTCGCGGATGCGGCCCTGCAGCGTGTCCTCCTCGACGTCGTGCAGCCGGCCGGAAAGCTCCAGGAATTCCTGGCCGGTGAGGCTGTCGAACAGCACGGCGGCCTCGGGCACGTAGCCGATGCGCTGCTTCACGCCAACAGAGCGCTCGGGCATGGGCAGGCCGCAAACCGAGACCCGGCCGCTCGCCGCCGCGAGGATTCCGCAGATGATCTTGATGGTGGTGCTCTTGCCCGCGCCGTTCGGGCCGAGGAGGCCGACAACCTCGCCGCGATTCAGCGTGAAGGAAATCTCGTGCAGGACTTCCGCGCGATCGTAGCTGAAGGAGACTCTCTCGAATTCCGCGATCGATTCCGTCACGGGGCCCCGCTGCCATTCTATCGGGCTTAGGCGAATGACACTCTAAAGGTCCAGTTCGAGTCCCGGCGGCTCATAGTGATATTCCCTCGTCACCCCATCTACGCGCACGACAATGTGCTTGTGCTTAATACGGCCAATCCACTCCCCGCCACCCGGGCCCGCTGAATCGGTCCAGTGGATTTTCACGCTGTTCGCGACGTTGGTGAAAGCGCCTCTTCGAACCCTCAACCTCTCCTCGACAAATGCGCCATCCGGCTTCAGATTCAGCCAGTGTTTTTTCCCCCGCCAGTCACCGACAACAGGGGTCTCATAGCGGCAATCGACACACTGGAGTTGTTCAAAGGGATGATCCAGCACCAATTCTGTTCCGCAGCGGACTTGAAAAGAGGTCGTCCACTCAGGCGCCCCGGCCGGCACAAGGTGGAGCTGGCTGCGATCCACCGACCACCGCCCATTGAGGATCGTTTGCTCCGTTACGTCCTGGCCATTGAACTCCAGGCTGCTCTGAGGACTGCCGCGCGGGGACTTGCCGGTCTTCCACGTGCCCCGCGGCGGTTTCAACGGGGGAGAGATTCCCTGGAACAGGGTTGCAACCCCATCTTCAACGAACCAGGGACCCATGAGGAGTCCAAAGAAGACCAGGTCGACAGTGTAGGAGAATCCACCCGGAGCCCCTTGCGTCCTCGACGCAGGCAGCCATCGCACCGTCGCGATCTCGGACGGCCCAACGTCCTCACAGGCGAGCGGCCTGCGGCCTGTCTCAAAGGCGATGAACTCGCCGGTGACTCGGAGAATACTCCCCTGTTCTGTTCGCCCATCTTTCCACGTGAGTTCGGCGCTGCCCAGCCGCGGCTTGCGGAGTAGCTTTTTCACCGACGGTGAAAGATTGTCATTCGAGACATTCGAGACCGATGCGCCTGGCTCTCCGGCCCTGTCCTGAGCAGCGGCAGTGAGCGAAATTGCAAGAAATCCGATTAATGCGCCTTGGCAAATCCATTTAGTCACGGCCACAATATAAAGCCGCACCGGGAATCAGGGCGCGGCGGATGTGGCACTTTCTTAAGTGTCACAGCGGGCGGGCCGGGCCTTACGAAGGGGCTTACTGCTGCCGCAGCGAGCTGATCGGGTCCACCTTCGTGGCGTGGCGCGCGGGGAGATAGCTCGCCACTAATGCCACCAGCATCAGGAACGCTCCCGCGCCGCCGAGGATCAGCGGATCGCTCGCGCTGAGCTCCACCAGCATTCCGGCAATTACGTGCGCCGCCATCAGCACCAGAACCACACCCAGCGCCAGACCGGCCACGGCCAGCAGCGCGCCCTGCCGCAGCACCAGCCCCAGCACATTGCGCGACCGCGCGCCCAGGGCGATGCGGATCCCGAACTCGTGCTCGCGCTGGCCCACCGCAAACGCCAGCACGCCGTACAGCCCGACCGCCGCCAGCATCAGGGCGACCGCGCCGAGCACGCTCAGCAACGCGGCGGAGATCCTCTGCGGGAACAACGCGGCGCTCACATGGTCTTCGAACGGCATCACCGTGAATGCTCCCGCCGTGGGCTCCAGCAGCATCGCCTCGCGGCGAACCGTGGCGATCTGGTCGCGCGCGGGGCCCACCGTGCGGATGAAAAAGGCGGTCCAGAACTGATCGCCGTGATTCTGGCGAAACGGCAAATAGACGAATGGGACTGGCGCCTCGGTCAGGAAGCGATACTTGCTGTTCTTCACCATTCCCACGATGGTGACCCAGTGTCCGGGGTCGCCGATGCGATGTCCCAGAGGATCCCCTCCGGCGAAGTACCGGCGGGCGAAGGTCTGGTTCACGATGGCCACCTGCGCCGTTTGCGGAGTGTCCCGCTCGGTGAAATCGCGGCCGGCAAGAAGGGGGATGCGCAGCGCGTCGAAGTAGCCCGGCGAAACGATCTCATTGCTCGCTCGCACTTGTTCGCCCTTGCGCGGCGCGTATCCTTCCACCTGAAGTTCGGCGTCACGGCTGTCGCCCAGGGCGAGCGGAATATCGTCTCCATAGCCCACCGCGGCGATCCCCGGCTGAGTCAGCAGCCGATCGCGCAGGCGATAGGCGAACTGGGCACGCTGCTCGCTGGTGGAGCAAAAGGTGTCCACATCATACTGAACGAGCAGTAAGTTGTTCGGATCGAATCCCGGATTCAGCGCCCGCGCGTTCAGAAAACTCCGCGTGAACAATCCCAGACCCACCAGCGCTACCATCGCGAGGGCGACCTCGGCCACCACCAGCAATCCGCGAGCGCGGTGCAGGCGCGCGCCGGACGTACCGCTGCGACCGCCTTCCTTGAGACTCTCGCTCACGTCGGTGCGGATGGAGTAGAGCGCGGGCGCGAGACCGGTGGATACCGCCAGCACAACGCACAACAAAATCGCGAACGCCAGAATGTCGCCGTTCAGGCTGAAGTCGACGCCGATGGGAAACTCCGTCGTGGGGAGCATCCACGCGAGCGCCTGTCCCAGCCACTGGGCCAGAGCCACGCCGGCCAGGGCGCCGGCGACGGCAACCAGCAGGCTCTCCGTCACCATCTGCCGGATCAGCCGTCCCGATCCGGCTCCCAGCGCCAGACGCACGCTGAATTCCTTCTGTCGCGCCGTGGCGCGGGCCAGTTGAAGATTGGCGACGTTGGCGGCGACGATCAGAAACAGCACGCCGCACACGGCCATCAGGATGCGCAGCGGTGTGAGCAGGAACCACTGCAGGCCATGGTGGGATTTCCAGACGGGCATCAGGCGGGCGCCGAAGCCGCGGTCGTCCTCCGGCGCAATGCTGGCGATGCGGCGAGCGATCGCCTCCGCCTCCGCGTTCGCCTGACCGAAATCGACGCCGTGCTTAAGCCGCGCGGTCACCCACATTTGCCGCGACGAGCGGTCGGTGAGCAGCCAGTCCCCCTGACCGTTCAGATCGGGCGCCATCACCATGGGCACCCAGATATCGAGGAACAATCCGGGAACCGAACCGCGGAAATCGGGCGGGGCCACGCCGACGACGGTCAGCTCATGCTTGTTGACGCGAAGCGTGCGGCCGATCGCCGCGCGGTCGCCATGGAATCGCTGCTTCCAGAGACGGTAGCTGATCACAGCCAGCGGCGCCGAGGCCCGTGCGTCGAGGAATTCGGTGGGCTGGAACGCGCGGCCCAGTTCGGCTTTGACGCCCAGCACCGCGAAATAATTGGAGGAGACATACTCGCCCCGAACGCGCTGCGGATTCTCGTCGCCCACCGCGAAGGCGTTCAACAACGATGCGGCCACGCCGGAGACCAGCTTCATGTTGTCGCGGTAGTCGCGGTAGTCGCGCCAGGAGGTGACGCTGAACTCGCCGGAGGGCGTTACCGTTTCGATCGCCGCCAGCCGCGCGCCGCCGCTGACCCCGGGGAAGGGATGCACCAGAAGCGCGTCGATCCAGCCGAATACCGTGGTGTTTGCCGCTATGCCCAGCGCCAGCGTAATCACAGCAGCCGCTGTGAAAGCCGGGCTGTTCCGCAGAACTCGGAGGCCATAGCGCAGATCCTGAAGCAGAGTGCGCATTGTCTGTCGTTGAGCTTTCGGGATGGTATCCGCACCTCGGCTGCCAACGCCAAATGACTCAGCAGAAAGGGAAAACACGCCTGGCCGGGTCCCGGTTGAGCGACAACATTTCGCGAAAACGGACAGGGCCGCGCGTTATGGCCCAGTGAAATAGCGTTCCAGCGGTGCCCGATGGAAGTCACGGCTTTCCTTGGACATGTTGATTTCCCGGTTGAGAAAGAACAGAACGTGAAGCGTGAACTCCGCGCCATAGCTCGCCGGGAACCAGACGTCTTTGTCCAGCCGCTGATAGGTGACGTTGTACCCGATGCCCGGCAGGTTGGTGCCAAGCAGCGCTCGTATCGCGAAGGGGATGCGGCGCGAAAGCTTCGTGTAAATGCGGAAGGGCTGGAACTCCTGCTCGTCGATGAGCGCTTCGCCGGCCCAACTGATGTCGTTCCTGTTCGCGGGTCCGAAGCCGATGCGCCACGCTTTCCGGCCGTCCACAACCTGCTCGCCCAGCAGTTCGAACCGGTACTCTTTCTGGCTCTTCGTGGTCAGGGGCAGATCGTTGGTCATGTCGTCGCCTTCGCGGAAAGAACTGATCAGGCCCTCGTCCAGGCTATTGTTGTCGGGGATCGTTTTCCCCTTGAACTCGACATAGCTGCCCTTGTGCCAGTAGCGGCCTTCGGCGGCGGTCAGTTTCTTCTGCAGACCTTTCGGACCGGGGAAGACTTCATATTCAGTGGTCTCGTCGCGCGCCAGCTTCCCGTTGGTATGCCGGGTCTGCACGTGGGCTTTCTCCATGTAGATGTACCGCTTGCGTAGTTCAACGAGGCGGTCCTGATTGGCTCCCACGCGGGCCATGATCTCGCCGACCGGCACGTCGGCGCCGACAACCAGGAACAAAAGCGGTACCAGCATCGCTGGTGATGAATACGAACGTGGGCGGGGAACGGGTGCAGAAAGACGAGGGCTACCGCTCCCTTTGGTCGCGGCTTGGCAACTACCTGCAAAGACGAGCTGACAAAACTGAGCCGCGCGCGCCAGCAAGCGGTTCCGGGCGCCATTCAACAAACCACTAGTGCGCCGGTGGGGCGGGGCCGCCTTTGGCTGGCTTCTTCAGCAGGAAAAGCAGTGGGATCATGCCGAAAAAGACCCACATGAAGATGTGGAACACGTCGATGAAGGTCAGCATGGCGGTCTGCTGCTGCACCAGGCCATAGACGGTGGCCAGAGCGCGGCGACTGGCCAGCAGTGGGCCGGCGCCCCGCGATTCGAACATCGACTGCAATCCCGCGATCATGCCGTTGAATCGGGGATTAAGCGGGCTGGTGTGCCGCACCAGGTAGTTCTGATGTTCCTGCTGAAAGCGCAGCGTCAGCGCGGTGGCCGAGGCGATGCCCATGCTTCCGCCGAGGTTGCGCATCAGGTTGAAGAGGCTGGTGGCGTTGCCCATATTCTCGCGCGGCACCGGAGCCATGGTGACGGTGGTGAGCGGCACGAAGATCAGGCTGAGCGCGATGCCCTGCAGGAACTGCGGCCAGAACAGATCCCAGTAACCCACATTCAGATTCATCCGCGAGAACGACCACATGGTATAGCCGCACAGAGCGAGCCCGATGGCCAGCAGCTTGCGGTTGTCAAAGCGCGACGCGATGCTCCCCACAATGGGCATGCCCAGCATCGACCCCATGCCGCGCGGCGCGAGCGCCAGACCCGCCTGCACCGCCGGGTATCCGAGCAGCGTCTGCAGCCAGATGGGCAGAACGACAAGGCTGCCGTACAGCGCGAAGCCGAGCATGGTCATGAGAAACACGCCAACGGCATACGTGCGTACCCTGAAGATCTTCAGGCTGACTACCGGATCGCGGGCGGCCAGCTCGCGCCAGATGAAGCCAATGACGCACAGCCCGGAGACGATCAGCAGCGTCGTGATGAAGGTCGATGACAGCCAGTCGTCCTCCTGCCCTTTGTCGAGCGCCACCTGCAGCGTGCCCACCCACACGGCGAGCATGCCGATGCCCCAGTAATCGATGCGGTTCGTGAGCCGGCGGATATACGGCGGGTCGAAGATGAAAGCCCGCGTCATGATGATGGACGCGATGCCCACCGGCAGATTGATGTAGAAGACCCAGCGCCAGCTATAGCTGTCGGTGAGCCAGCCGCCGAGCACCGGTCCAAGCACCGGCGCGGAAACGATGCCGAGCCCCCAGAAGCCCATCGCCTTGCCGCGGTCCTCCGGCGGGAACGCTTCCAGCAGGACGGCCTGTGAGAGCGGCTGCATGCACCCGCCGCAGGCGCCCTGGACGAGCCGGAACACGATCAGCATGGGCAAAGTGGGGGCGAGGCCGCAGAACAGCGAGGCCGTGGTGAACCCGATCAGCGACATCATCAGCAGGTTCTTGCGGCCGAAGAAGTTGGCCAGCCAGCCGGTGAGCGGCAGAATGATGGCGTTGGCCACCAGATAGGAGGTGAGAACCCAGGTGGCCTCGTCCACGGTGGCCGAGAGGTTGCCGGCAATGTGCGGCAGCGACACGTTGACCACGGTGGTGTCGAGCACCTCCATGAACGTGCCGAACATTACGGATACGGCGATAAGCCACGGATTAACGTGGCGATCGTGTTGCGACAGGCGTCCCCCTCACTTTAGTTTTGATGTGGTGAGCGGCCGGGAGATTCGGCCAGGTTTCGTTGTGCCGCAATGCACTATTCGTAGTGGAGCGCCTCGAGCGGATCCACCCGGGCGGCGCGGCGCGCGGGGATGACCACGGCAACCAACGCCACCGCGAACATCAGGGCGGGCACGCCCACGAAGGTGAAAGCGTCGGTTGCGCTGACGCCGTACAGCAGGCTCACGATGAATCGCGTGAGGCCGAAGGCGATGGCCAGGCCGGCGAAGGCGCCGATGCCTGCCAGCAGCAGCCCCTGACGCGCCACCATGCGCAGAATCCCGGCGGGTTGGGCGCCCAACGCCAGGCGGATGCCGAACTCTTTTGTGCGAGCGCGTGCGGCATAGCTCATGGTGCCGTAGAGGCCGAGCATGGCCAGCACGACGCCCACGAGTCCGAAAACGCCCAGCAGAACGGCGCAAAGCTTCGGCAGGAGCATGGACTTGTTCACGTGCTCCGTCATCGTTTCGATATTGAAGACGGGCAGATTGGGGTCGAGCGCGCGAATCTGATCGCGAACGGCATGCTCGAGCTGGCCCGCAGGCGCGCTTCCGCGGGCGATCACCGAAATCCCGAAGAAGCTCATGGCCTGCTCGGGTTTCGGATCGAGGAACAGGAACAGGCACGGCTGGCTGGTCTCGCCCAGAGTTTTCGATTTTGCATTCCGGGCGACGCCGACAATGTCGTACGCCTGTTTACCATCTATCCCTTCGACACTGACTCGCTGGCCGACGGCGTTTTCACCGGGGAACATCTGCCGCGCGAGTTCCTCGTTGACGATGGCGGCGCCGGCTGCGTCGGAGCGAGGATCGAAATCGCGGCCGCGCAGGAGCGGTATCCCCAGGGTCTCGAAGTAATGCGAGCCGACACTGTACACGTCGGGCGTGACGGTCTTTGGGCCGCTTTTGCCTTTTCCGGTGACATCCAGACTGACGCCACCCATGCTGAGAGGAATCACGTCCGCGAAGCTCATCGAGCGGACGCCGGGCACCGCCGACACGCGTTCGCGAAGCCGGGCAACGAACTGCCTGGTTTTGTCCGGCGAGTAGTGATTCAGTTTCGGGTCGAAGGCCATGAACATCACGCCGCCGGTACGCATGCCCAGATCGATGGAGGAGGCGTTCTGCAGGCTGCGCAGAAACAGCCCGGCGCACACCAGCAGGATCAGCGACAGCGACACCTGCGCCAGCACCAGGGAGTTGCGTAAACCGAAGCGGCGCAGAGCGCCGAACCCGCCGCTCTCGTTTTTCAGCCAGGTGGTGAGATCGGGCCGCGTCGCGCGCAGCGCGGGAACCAGTCCGAAAACGATCCCGGTCACGATGGACAAAATCGCCGTGAACGCGACCACCCGAAGATCCGGCCTGAAAGCGAAGGAGATCGGGATGGGCAGAGGCAAGCGGAATTCCGCAATCGCGGAAACCGCCATCCACGCCATGGCGAACCCGAGTGCCGCGCCCATAACCGAAAGGAGCACGCTCTCGGTAAGCAACTGTCGAACCAGACGCCAGCGGCTGGCGCCCACGGACAAGCGGATGCCGATTTCGCGCCGGCGGGTGGTAGCGCGTGAAAGCAGCAAACTGGCCACGTTCACGCAGGCGATGAGCAGGACCAGTCCCACCACCACGGAAAGAACCACGAACAGCCCGAGTGCGCTGTCGCCGATGCCGCCCATCAGCCCGCCGGCGTTGGTTAGCGTGAGGGGCTCGTGCTTGTCTTCTTTCTTGTGGAGAGGATCGATTCTGCGCTTGACCACATTGAGCGCAACGGCGGCCTGGGCGCGCGAAACGTTAAGTTGCAGCCTTCCAACCAGCTCCAGCCAATGTGCGTCGCGGTCGGCCTTGAACTTGTCGATGGGCAGATCGGGCATGAGCTGGCTGGTCATGGACAGCGGCGCCCAGAACTCGGGCAAGAGTCCGCGATCCGCGCCGTGAAACTCGGGAGCGGTGACGCCCACCACGGTGTAACGCGCTCCGTTCAACAGGACGTTCCTGCCGGTAATGTTCGGGTCGCTCGCGAAGCGCCGCGTCCACAGGCCATAGCTCAGCACCACGACGGGATTGCGTCCGGTGGCGAGATCCTCATCGGGCAGAATCCCCCGGCCGGCGCGCATGGGCACGCCGAGCACGCCGAAGTAATTGCCGCTGACGCCTTGGCCCCAGACTCGCTCCGGCTCACCGATGCCGCCGATGCTGGCGGGAATGATGGCAAACTCGGCGGCGAGGCCTTCCAGAGCGCCCTTGCTCTGATCGCGATAATCGACGTAATCCGGCCACGAGAACGAACGGCCGGCGCTGAAGCTGACCAGCCGATCGGGCGCGCGCACGGGCAGATCGCCAAGGAGCATGGCGTTCACAATGGTGAACACGGTGGTGTTGGCGGCGATTCCCAGTCCGATGGAAATGGCCACGGCGAGGGTAAAGCCGCGATTCTTTCTGAAGGTCCGAAGCGCGTACACGATGTCCTGGCGAAGGGGGTTGAACATTTGCACCTCTCTGCGATGCTATTCCGGGTACGCAGAAGGGAGTGGAAAGGTTCCCGGCGACCGCTTGCTGCGCGCGCGGCTCGGAAACGCCGATCCGTATTTGAGGTATGCAGCCGAGCCGCGACCAGAGGGAGCGGTGTTTCTTCAGCTAGACAACCATCAGCCGATACAACGCGATGTACTCGCCGGCGGCCTTCTCCCAGGAGAAATCCTTCTTCATGCCGCGGCGGATCAACTCGCGCCAGGCCGCTGGCACGGCGTAAGCATCGAGGGCCTGGCGAACCGCGGTCAGCAGAGCCGCACCGGTATATTCGTGGAACCTGAAGCCGGTGGTTTCGTCAATGGTGTCGTCGAGGCCGCCCACGGCGCGGACGATGGGAACGGTGCCGTAGCGCAAACTGTAAATCTGATTCAGACCGCAGGGTTCGTACAGGCTCGGCATGAGGAACATGTCGGCGCCGGCTTCGATGCGGTGCGCGAGAAGCTCATCGAAGCCGATATGCACCGCGACCTTTTCCGGATGCGTGGCGGCGAGGTTGCGGAAGAACCGCTCATATTTGGGTTCACCGCTGCCCAGAAGCGCGAACATGACGTCTTCTTTGAGAAGATCGTCCGCCGTCTCGACGAGCAGGTCGAATCCCTTTTGATCCACCATGCGCGAGATCGTTCCAATCACAGGTGTCTGCAACTGGTTGGTGGGCAGGCCGAGTTGCTCCAGCAGCGCGCGCTTACAGACGGCCTTGCCGGCGAGGTCGGACAAGCTGTAGTTACGAGCGATGAGCACGTCGGTTTCCGGATTCCACTCGCTGTAATCCACGCCGTTGACGATGCCGCTGAGCCGATCCGCGCGCGCCCGCAGAAAACCGTCGAGAAGGAAGCCCAGCTCCGGCGTCTGGATCTCGCGGGCGTAGCCGCGGCTCACGGTGTTGATGAAGTCGCTGAAATAAAGGCCGCCCTTGAGCAGGTTGACGCGTCCGAAGAATTCGAGAATCCGCGGGGTGAAAATGTCGCGGCCGATTCCGAGATCGAGCAGCGCCTCGGGTGGAAACAGCCCCTGGTACCCGAGATTGTGGATAGTGAACAAAACGCGTACTCCGAGAAAAGTGGGATCTCCGGAGAAGGCGTAGCGAAGGTAGATGGGCGCCAGCGCCGACTGCCAGTCGTGACAGTGCAGGATATCCGGCAGGAACAGGTGGCGAGCCACGTCGAGCGCCGCGCGGCAGAACGCCCCGAAGCGGATGTGGTTGTCGGGATAATCGACCGAGTGATCGCCGTAGAGCCCCGGCCGGTCGAACAGCGCCGGACAGGAGACCAGATAGAACGTGACGCCACGCTCAACCGTTTCGAAGATGTTCGCCGTGAACGTGCGCGGCCCCAGATAAATGCGCAGATCCCGCCAGGCTTCTCGCGGCGAGGTGGCCAGGCGGACGCTGCGATACCACGGCATCACCACGGCCACCTTCTCGCCCGCGGCGTGCAGGGCGGCGGGCAGCGCGCCGATCACGTCGGCCAGGCCGCCGGTTTTGGCAAAGGGCGTGGCTTCCGGCGCCACCATCAGTATCCGTGCCATCAACGCGTTCCCTTATTCACGTTCGTCGGGCTCACCCGGCGTCGTTATTCACCCGCTAACCGCGCTTCCTTGTTCACGGCGTCGAGCACCCCATTGATGAACGGCACCGATTCGTCGCCCGAATAGCGCCGCGCCAGCTCGAGCGCCTCATCGATGACCACCGCGGCGGGCGAAAGTTGTTTCGTCATCTCGAAAATGGCCAGACGCAAAATATTGCGATCCACCACGGCCATTCGTTCCAGGCTCCAGTTCTGCGCCTTAGCGGTGATGCGCTGGTCGATCTCTTCGGCCATGCCGACCGTGCCCTTCGCGAGCTCTTCCATGAAATCGTCACGGGCCAGCGGTTCGTCCCGGCCGGCGCCGATGCTGTCGTACCAGCTTTCGATGGCTTCCTCGACGGGGCGCTTGGCCATATCCCACTGGAATAACACCTGCAGGGCGCGCTGGCGCGAACGATGGCGGCCCACTGCCATGGTCAACCCTTCCGTTCGCGCATCCGCCGCAGGAGCGAGGCCATCTCGATGGCCGTCATGGCGGCGTCGAAGCCTTTGTTGCCGCTTTTGGCGCCGGCGCGATTGATGGCCTGCTCCACGGTATTGGTGGTGAGCACGCCCATGGCCACCGGGACGCCTGTCTCCGTCGCCACGCGCGCCAGACCGCTGGTGGATTCGCCGGCAACGTAATCGAAGTGCGGGGTCTCGCCGCGGATCACCGCGCCGAGTGCGACTATGGCGTCGTAGCGCTTGCTCGTTGCCAGCGCCTTAACGGTGAGAGGCAGCTCCCATGCGCCGGGTACCTTGACCACGTCGATGTCGTCGGCGCTGCAGCCCGTTCGCTTCAACGCATCGAGCGCGCCCGCCAACAGCCGGTCAGTGATGAAGCCGTTGAAACGCGCAACCACGACGGCGAACTTCAGCCCGCGCGCGTCGAAAACGCCTTCCATCACATCGCCCATGGGATAATCGTTGAATCAGGCCCATTCTACCGCATGGATCCGCGATTCATCCGGAACTTCTCCATCATTGCGCATATCGACCACGGCAAATCGACGCTGGCCGACCGGCTGCTCGAGCTGACCGGCGCATTGTCGCAGCGCGAAATGATGGAGCAGGTGCTCGACACCATGGATCTGGAGCGCGAGCGCGGCATCACCATCAAGGCGCATGCGGTGCGGCTGAATTACACGGCCAGCGACGGCCACGAGTATCAACTGAATTTGATCGACACGCCGGGCCATGTCGATTTCAGCTACGAGGTTTCGCGCAGCCTGCAGGCGTGCGACGGCGCGCTGCTGGTGGTGGACGCATCCCAGGGCGTGGAAGCGCAAACGCTGGCCAACACGTACCTGGCGCTGCACCACAACCTGGAAATCATTCCCGTCATTAACAAGATCGACCTGCCGTCGGCCGAGCCGGAGCGTATTCGCGACCAGATTGAGCAGGTGATTGGGCTGCCGGCGGGCGATGCGCTGCTGGTGAGCGCGAAAAGCGGCGAGGGAATCCACGATGTGCTGGAAGCCGTGGTGCATCTGGTGCCACAGCCGAAGGGCGATCCCGAGGCTCCGCTGCGCGCGCTGATCTTCGATTCGTGGTTCGATCCGTATCGAGGCGTGATTATCCTGACGCGCGTGTTCGACGGGCGGGTCGCGCTGGGGCAGAAGATTCGCCTGTGGTCCAACGGCCGGACGTTCGAAGTGGACGGGCTGGGATATCAGACGCCGAAGCCGGTGCCTTCGAACGAGCTTTCCGCCGGCGAGGTTGGGTTTCTCTTCGCAAATATCAAGACCGTGGCCGATGCGCAGATCGGCGACACCATAACCGACGACGCGCATCCCGCCACGGAACCGCTGCCCGGTTTCCAGCCGGTGAAGCCAATGGTGTTCGCCGGCCTCTATCCGGTGGAATCGCACGAGCACGGGCGGCTGCGCGATGCCCTCGAAAAACTGCGCCTCAACGATAGCGCGTTCAATTTCGAGCCGGAAAACTCCGTGGCTCTCGGCTTCGGCTTTCGCTGCGGCTTTCTCGGCCTGCTGCATCTGGAGATCGTGCAGGAGCGGCTGGAGCGCGAATTCGAGATCGATCTGATCACCACCGCGCCGGGCGTGCGCTATCGCATCACGAAGATCGGCGGCGAGGTGATCGAGGTGGATAACCCGACGCGCTTCCCCGATCCGGCCGGCATCCAGCAGGTGGAGGAGCCCATCATCGACGCCACGGTGATCACGCGCGAAGAATACGTCGGCGAGCTCCTCAAGCTGCTCGAAGAGAAACGCGGCACGCAGAAGAAGTTCGAGTACATCGGCACCGGCCGCGTGCTGCTGGGCTACACGCTTCCGCTGAACGAGATCGTGCTCGATTTCTACGATCGGCTGAAGTCCGCCTCGCGCGGTTATGCTTCGCTCGACTACCACCTGGCCGGCTATCAGGTGTCGCCGATGGTGCGGCTGGACGTGCTGGTGGCCGGCGATCCGGTGGACGCGCTGTCCATGATCGTCCATCGCGATTCAGCCTATGACCGCGGCAAGATGCTGATCGAGCGGCTGCGCAAGCTGATTCCCCGGCAGATGTTCGAAGTGGCGCTGCAGGCGGCCATCGGCAGTAAAATCGTGGCGCGCGAGAACATCCCAGCCATGCGCAAGAACGTGCTCGCGAAGTGCTACGGCGGCGACATCACCCGCAAGCGCAAGCTGCTGGAGAAGCAGAAGGAAGGCAAGCGCCGCATGAAGCGCGTGGGCCGCGTCGAGATCCCCCAGGAGGCGTTCCTCGCCGTCCTGAAGGTAACCGGCGGGGACGAAGGGTAGGAGTACGGCCTCATTTCGGATGCGGTGTGATGGCCAGGATTCGGTACCAGTCTCCTTCGATCCTGAAATAGAAACGCCAGTCGCGGTTGACGCGTGCCTGCCAGACGTCGCCAGCCTCGTCGTATTTCTTCGCATGGAGCGAAGGGTGATGCAGGTCGGCCGCGAGAAACCGAACCTGTTTGTACATCGCCTTCCGAACGGCGGCCGGAGCGTTTTCGAGGGCGTCCAGCGCGCAGTCGGCGTACGCGATTTTCATAGGCGTTCGCGATCGGGATCGGTGCGGCTCGGACAACTGGCATCTCCAATTTGGAGTCTACGCGAATGGAACCGGGCCGCCAATTGGAAACAAGCTCACGCTGGTTTTGCTTCCAGGGAAAATGTTCAGGTGGGCTGACGCTCGTGAAGCCCCAGGTCACGGAGCACCTTCCGGGTCGCCTTCGTGATTGCCGGCAGAGTGTATTTCTTCCCGGGATTGCGTTGCAGGAAGAGCTGCTGGTAGGACAGGTCCTTGCAATGGTGCAATACCGCCCACTCCAGTCGAACTGCCATCGGAGACGGCGGGAGGAAAGGAGGCATCTCGATTTCTACCCTCATGGGGTTGGGAAGGACCACTCTCCCGAACGACGGCCACCTATCTTGTGGAATGCCCAGGCGTTGGCACGTCTGCCGGAAACGAAATTGGAGAAGGCCGCGCGCATCGTTGAAGATAGGCAAAGCGATACCGACCGGTCTCGGCCTCCTCGATTATCTGGCCATCGGATCTGTTGGGATTTCCAAAGGGAATCGAGGCGTGCCAATCGTGGTAGTCATGTCCCCTGACCTGCTTCATGAAGGCTTCCCAGGCGTACATCCGCTGTACGTGTTCCAGAGCTGCATCCGCGCTTAGCGGTTGTCCTTCCTGATTCACGCCTTCGCCCTCTTCGCCGCCGCACGCCGCTTCAACTCGGCTTTCATCGAGGCGACGGCGTCCTCGGCAGTGTCGAACGGACCGTGGAAACGCCCCTCGCGGAAATCCTCGAGCCCCTCGGCGATGCGTGCATCGATGACCCTTCTCTGAGCGGCTGTGTACTCGTTTGCGATAGCGCGTTCGTGACGGAGGAGCTTGAGACCCTCCCGGAAGAGCCCGCTGAGGCTTCGATTCGTTTGGCGGGCAAGCGACCTGGCCTGGCGGATCTCGGCAGGTGAAAGGGAAATCGAGATTGCCTTGGTGGTCTTCATGCTGTTATGACTCAATATGATCTGATACTACTCGATCTGAGTATATCGCTCAGATGAGTCTGCGCACATCCCGCGTGGCGGCCGCGCCGCATGAAGCGCGTCGGCCGGGTGGAAATCCCCCAGGAAGCTTTCCTGGCGGTGCTGAAGGTGACGGGCGGGGACGAAAGCTGACCGCGCGGCGCGTCACCACCTCGGCGTGGTGCAGGCAATTCGTTGCGCCGATAGCCTTGTTCGTCGACATTCCGCGGTAACAACCCACCCGATTTGCGTGTATTATGGAACCACTCAACGAGATTCAGGTGGGGTCGCGCCCGCGCTCGCCGGGTTTCTGTCCACGTCGCCGGATTCGCGGGTCTCAACGTTGGAGCTGTTGCCGCGCGGGCCTCCTGCCTGGTCTTCCCGAGGACGACACTATGGCATCCGTGCATCGCATTGTCTCCGGTTCCTTCCCGAACCACACCGCGTTACTGATCGCTTCGATCCTGCTCACGGCCTGCGGCTTGTCTGCCCAGACGTTTCGTGGCGGAATTCAGGGCACCGTCTTCGATTCCTCGGGCGCCGGCGTGCCCGAGGCTGAAGTCGTGGTGGTTGGCACCGAAACCAACCTCAGCCGTCACGTCGCCAGCGACGCCTCCGGGAACTATACCTTCACCGAACTGCCGCTCGGCGTCTACAGCGTCAGCGTGACGAAAGCCGGATTCCAGAAGCAGGTGGTGTCGAATATCACGGTCACGGTGGGCGCGCCCACCCGCGCCGATCTTACTCTGCAACCCGGAGAAGCGAAGGAAGTCGTCGAGGTGGTGGCCACGGTTCCTCTGGTGGAGACCAACTCGGACACCACGGGCGGCACCATCGAAGGCGCGCAGGCGGCGGAACTGCCGGTGAACGGGCGCGACTTCGGAAAGACCGTGCTGCTGGTGCCCGGCGCGGCGGCCGATCCGTCGTCGGCCTCGGATTCACCCGGCTCGTTCGGCAGCTTCAGCATGAACGGCAACCGCGGCCGATCCAACAACTACCTGCTGGACGGCACCGACATGAACGACGGCTACCGCAACGACCCGGCCATCAACGAATCGGGGGTGTTCGGGACGCCCGCCACTTTGCTGCCCATCGACGCGCTGGCGGAGATCCCGGTGATTGCGAATTCCGACGCCGAGTTCGGACGGAACTCGGGCGCCATCGTGAATATCGTGACTAAATCGGGCACCAACTCGATTCACGGCACGGCGTTTGAATTGTTCCGCAACAACGCCATGGACGCCCGCAATTTCTTCAACACGACGGACGTGAAACAGAATCCGCTGCACAATAACCAGTTCGGCGGGTCGGTGGGCGGCCCCATCGTGAAGGACAAGGCGTTCTTCTTCTTCTCCTACGAAGGGCAACGCGAATACGGCGGCGTTTCCGATCTGGCGCACGTTCCCACGGCGCAGGACATCGCCGCGGCGCTGGCGTCGCCGACCGTAGTGCAGGCGGGCGGAGAGAATCCGATCATCGCCAACCTGATGGCGCGCAATCCCTGGCCGGCTCCGAATATTCCCACCGACGCCAACGGCAACAACCTGCTGGCCATGACTCCGTTCAAAAACACCATCGACAATCTGATCGCCAAGGTGGATTATCATTTCGGCGAAGGCGACGTATTCACCGGCCGTTACTATTTCGGCAACGGCACGCAAAGCTACCCGCTCGCGCTGGTGGGCGGCGGCGATCTGCCCACCTTCGACACGGTCACGCCGACGCGCGTGCAGCTTGTCTCGCTATCCGAGACGCACGTGTTCTCCCCCCGCCTGCTGCTGGAACTACGCGCCGGCTACAACCGGTTCTTCGAGACGTTCACCCCGGCCGATTCCAGCTTCGACCCGCTCTCCATCGGGCTGAACAGCAATCAGAGCGGCGACACCGGGCTGCCGGAAATCCTCGTGGGCGGCGAAGCGACGCTTGGCGCCAACAGCACCATCCCGCGCGGCCGCGTGGACACCAACTGGCAGTACTTCGCAAACATGTCCTACAGCACTGGAAAGCACTCCCTGAAGTGGGGCTACGAATTCCGGCGCACCTTCGTCAACGGTTATTTCGACAACGGCTATCGGGGGCGTCTGATCTTCTCCGACCTCGACGATTTCCTCGCCGGCATTGTCAGCAGCGGCTTCGAAGCGCAGGGCGATTCGCACCGCGATACTTACCAGAACAACGACGGCATGTACGTTCAGGACAACATCAAGCTCACGCCGCGCCTGACCATGAACGCGGGCTTAAGGTGGGACTACTTCGGCGTGATCGGAGAAAAGGAGGGGCGCTTCAGCATATTCGATCCAAGCATCCCCGGCCCCGAACTGGTCAATCAGCTCTACCCCCACGACCTGAAGAATTTTGCGCCGCGCGTCGGCTTCGCGTACGATCTGGGGGGCAAGGGGAAGACCGTGATCCGCCTCGGATGGGGCCTGTTCTACGATTCGTTCTCGCAGGATTTCTTCCTGGGACAGGAGCCCTACAACACGCCCAACTCCGGACCCGCGTACAACGCCGTCGGGCCCTCGCCGGTCACCTTCAGCTATTCGCCCGCGCTGACGCTGGTTTCCGGACCGTGCAACAGCGTCAATGTCGCGGTGCCGGGGACCAACATGTGCGCTCCGCCGGTATTCAGCGGCTTCGGCGCTACTGACATATTCACGGTGTCCCAGCATCTGCCCACTCCCCGAATACAGAATTACAACCTCAACATCCAGCAACAGTTGATCGGCGGCATGGTGCTGCAGCTTGGTTACGTCGGCTCCGCCGGACGGCATCTGTTCCGCTATCGCGACATCAACCAGACCATCGCCGGCGGCCCGCACCCGTATCCGGAATTCGGCTACATCAACCAAATCGAAACCACGGCGAATTCCAATTACAACGGGCTGCAGTCCTCGCTGCGCCTGGCCACGCATGGTTTCACCGGAACTCTGAACTATGTCTGGTCGCACTCCATCGACAACGCCAGCGACGGCACGGATTTCGTGCCCAACGCCGCGCAGCCCGACAACAGCTTCGACGCCGCCAACGAGAAGGCCAGCTCGAATTTCGACATTCGCCAGCATTTTTCCGGCAACTTCGTATACGCGCTCCCGAAATCGCCGGTGGCTAAGCCGCTGCTGTCCGGCTGGGAGCTGGATGGCATCGTGACGCTGCAGGCGGGCATGCCGGTGAACGTCAACTATCTTTTCGAGGGCGACTTCAACGGCAGCGGCGAATACTTCGGGCGGCCCGATCTGGTGGGAAATCCCTTCGCCGGAACGAGCCTGCCCGGCGCTTACCTGAATGCCTCGGCGTTCGCGGTCCCGTGCACGTGGGATGCGGCAAACCAGGCCTGCGTGCCAGGAACCCAGCATTTCGGCAATCTGGGACGCAACGCCTTTACCGGCCCGCCGTTCAAGGATTTCGATATTTCGCTGGTGAAGAACATGGCCTTCCGTGAATGGCTCAACGTGCAGTTCCGGGCGGACTTTTTCAACGTGTTCAATCACCCGAACTTCAGCAATCCGATGCTGCCGGCGTTCGGTCTGGACTTCCTGCAAGGCGGCATGCCCGATGCCAACGGCCGGGGGGTCGGCTACCTCCCCATCACGGCGACTCCCGACGTCGGCTCCGGCAATCCGTTCCTTGGCGGCGGCGGACCGCGGACGGTTCAGCTTGGCCTGAAGTTCAGGTTCTGATATTGCTGCGGCCTGCCGGCGTGCCGTAGCATCAGAAGAAGCGCTGGATGGATTTCCGCCGATATACGCCGGGCTGGCCGCTTTCCGAGTTCGTGCACCTTTTCTGGTCGTGCGAGCGGTACCGCGCGCCTCACGCGAAGGAGCGGCTGCTCCCCGATGGCTCGGTCGAGCTGGTGATTAATCTTCGCGCCGACATCAGCCGCACGTATGATCGCGACAACCCCGCGCGCTGCCACACCTTTCCCGGCGTGATCGTGGCCGGCCCCCACTCGAACTTCTTCGTCATTGACACCGATGAGCAGGAGGGCTGTATGGGGATTCACTTCCGTCCCGGTGGCGCTTTCGCGTTTCTGGGCCTTCCCGCCGGCGAGCTTCACAACACCCTGGTGGGCCTCGACGCGCTCTGGGGCCGGGCGGCCGCGGAGCTGCGCGAGCGGATGATGGAAAGTGCAACACCCGAGGCGAGGTTCCGCGAACTCGAACGAATCCTGCTGGAACGCCTGGGTCGCAGCCCGTCTCGCCATCCGGCCGTCGCGTTTTCACTACGGAAGTTCGAGAATGCTCCGCACCTGCAGACGGTTGGCGATTTAACTCGGGAGGTCGCGCTCAGCTCACGGCGGTTCATCCAAATCTTCCGCGAGCAGGTGGGCATGAGTCCCAAGCTGTACTGCCGGGTGCGGCGCTTTCAGGCGGCCGTTCAGGCCATCGGTACGGGAAAGGCGGTCGATTGGGCCACCGTTGCCCTCGATTGCGGCTACTACGATCAGGCGCACTTCATCCACGATTTCCGCGCTTTTTCCGGCCTGACCCCAACGATGTATCTCAGCCAACACACCGCCCATCTCAATCATGTCCCTCTCGATTCCGTAACTTAGCGCGATCCGCGCACGAATCGATCATTGCCGCGGAAACATCCGTTGCATTCGCACGTCTCGTATAGGACAATGCGGGGACCTGGTGCTGGTTACTCACTCACACCGACCGGACCGGGGACCGGTAGTCGACTAAGAAACAACTGAGGAGAGTAAATCCATGAAAGTCTCGAAGAGTTCCCTGGTGCTGACGGCCGCTTTCACCGGCCTGCTCGGCGGCACGATGGCTCGCGTCAACGCGGCCCCCATGACTTCCAACAATTCCGGCTCGAACGTGACCTCCGTGCGCTCCGCCGTCAGCGGTCTGGCGGGCGCGGTGGTCCATGCCGACGACACCGACAAGCATGCCTGCAAGGGGAAGAACTCCTGTAAGGGCAAGGGCGGTTGCAGCACGGGCGACAACGGCTGCAAGGGCAAGAACTCCTGCAAGGGCAAGGGCGGCTGCGCCACCGACGGCTCCAAGGCCTGATCGGCATCTTTATTCACAGACTGAAGTCTGTGCTACCTGGTAGCACAGGCTTCAGCCTGTGAGTATCTATCGACACATGCCCGCGAATCGATTTAACGGACACACCGACTACGGCGTCGGCATCGGCCTGCGCATTCCGCACTACCGGCACATCTTCGAACACAAGCCCGTGGTGGACTGGTTCGAGATCATTTCGGAAAACTTCATGGTGGACGGCGGGCGCCCGCTGGAGGTGCTGGACCAGATCCTCGAGCGCTACCAGGTGGTGCAGCACGGCGTGTCCATGTACTTCGGCTCCGCCGAGCCGCTGAATCGCGAGCATCTGCGCCGCCTGAAGGCGCTGGTGAAGCGCACGAAGACGCCGTGGCTGACCGATCATCTCTGCTGGGGCAGCGTGGACGGCCGCTACACGCACGACCTGCTTCCCATGCCCTACACGTTCGAGGCGGCGGAGGTCACCGCGCGCAAAGTGCGCGAAGCGCGCGATTTTCTGGAGATCCCCATCGCCGTCGAGAACGTCAGCAGCTACGCCGAATTTCACATGTCCGAGATGACCGAATGGGAGTTTCTGAACGAGGTGGTGGAGCGCGCCGACTGCGGCATTCTGCTGGACGTGAACAACATCTACGTTTCGTCGCGGAACCACAACTTCGATCCGTTCGAATACGTGAACAGCGTGCCCGCCGAGCGCGTCGCGCAGATCCACATCGCCGGTCATTCGAAGTTCGAGAAGTACATCCTCGACACGCACGATCATCCCGTCCTCGATCCCGTCTGGGAGTTGTACCGGCAGGCCATCCGGCGCGCCGGCCCGACCGCGACGCTGCTCGAGTGGGACGACCACATCCCGTCGTTCGAGGAAGTGCACGCCGAGGCGCGGAAAGCGGAGAAGTACATTGAGGCTCCGGCGGTGGTGACCGTTCCATGAGCCTGCTGGAACTGCAGAAGCGCATGGGCGCCGCGGTGATGAAGCCGCTCACGCTGGACTATCGCTCGCGCAACCGGGACAAGGATGCCGATTTCGTCAAGCCGAACGACCGTCTGACCGGGTTGGAGCGCCTGGCAATTTACAACCGCCAGTACTGGTTCCGCATTCTCGATTCGTTCGCCGACGATTTTCCCGGGTTGCGCGCCATTCTCGGCGCGCGCGCGTTCGACCGGTTGTCGCGCGCCTATCTTGCCGAGTGCCCTTCCGAGTCGTTCACCATGCGCAATCTCGGCTCGCGGCTGGAAGAGTGGTTGCGGCGACACGGGGAATATGCCGGTCGCGCGCCCGAGCTGGCGCTCGATATGGTCCGGCTGGAATGGGCGCATATTGAGGCGTTCGACAACGCGGCTGAGCGCGTGCTGGGGCCGGAAGATCTGCTGGAGCTGGGGCCGGAGTTCGGTGCCGCACTGCAGCCGTACGTGCGCCTGCTTGACCTGGGCTATCCCGTGGACGACCTGCGCATTCGGGTGAGCGCTGAGAATTGCGAATCGCACGCCACCGCCAGCAATGCCGTGGATATGAATCGCGAGCGGCGAACGCGCAGGCATGCGGTTCGGCTGAAGCCCGAGGAGATTTTCGTTGCCGTGCATCGCGTCGATTGCATGGTGTATTATCGCCGGCTGGCGCGCGAGGAATTTCATTTGTTGAAGGGCATCGAGAGCGGCCGGACAATCGGCGAGGCCATCGAGTCGGCCCTGGCGGGGAGTGCGTTGTCGCAGGAAGAAATCGCCTCGAAGCTGGAGCGCTGGTTCGCCATCTGGGCTGAGCTGGGCTGGCTGTGCCGGCCTGAGGGAGGCGTGGAAAGCTGATGAGTCTCATCCGCAAGCTCTACGGCCTGCTGGTCTCGATCGCCTCGGCGTTTCAGTCCGTCCTTCTTCTTGCCATCCGTCTTTACTGGGGCTGGCAGTTCGCGCAAACCGGGTGGGGCAAGCTGCAGCATCTTGATCGCGTGACGAAGTTCTTCACGAGTCTCGGTATCCCGATGCCTGGCGCGAACGCAGTTTTCATTTCCGTGCTTGAACTGGTTGGCGGGATTCTGCTGGCGCTGGGGCTTTGCTCACGGCTGGTGGCGCTGCTGTTCGTGGGCGATATGGTGGTTGCCTACATCGCCGCCGACCACGAGGCTTTCGTCTCTTTCATCTCCGACCCGGACAAATTCGTCGCCGCCACGCCGTTCGCGTTTCTGTTGGCTTCCCTGGTAATCCTGATCTTCGGTCCGGGCCGGTTTTCGCTGGACGCGCTGCTGGGCCGCTGGTTCACGAAGCGAACAGGCGCCTGAATCCGTCGTAAGGACGAAGCGGCAACAGGTCGAATCGAATGATGTGCGCGGCCACCAGCGGTAACTCGGCCAGCGCTCTTTCGGCCTCCGCCGCATCAGCGCACTCCAGTTCGAGCACGGCATCGTGCGTATCGGTGGTAAACCACGCCTGCCGGATCACACCGCGCATGTGCAGCCGCCAGGCCGTAGCCGCCTCTTCCCGCAATAGCGCCGGCGATGGCTCCCCGGCGTCCGGGATGTCGCGTGAGATGGCAATGATCTTCATATCTCCGTGATATCATCGCCCGATGACCGCTCCCCATGTTCTCGAAGCGTGGGCCATTCACGACCGCATCAATCGTTACCTGCTGGCAGCCGTTCCCGACGCTGCCCTCACCGCCGTCTCCGCATCGAAGGGCCGCACCGTCGCCGAACAGTTCGCACACATCCACAATGTCCGCCTGATGTGGCTGAAGTCGGCGCAGCCTTCGGCGCTGGTGGGCCTGACAAAGCTGGAGAAGGGCGAGCTCACGAAGAAGGTGCTCGACGCCGAACTGGAGAAATCGGGCGCGGCCATCGCCGCTCTGCTCGAACAGGCCGCCGCCGATAGCAACCGCGTGAAAGGCTTCAAGCCACACGGCACGGCCTTCTTCGCGTATCTCGTCTCTCACGAGTCGCACCATCGCGGACAGATCATGCTCACGCTGAAGCAGGCCGGGTTCCCGGTGGACAAGAAAGTCGCTTACGGCATCTGGGAGTGGGGCGTCCGGTAGTGCGCTGAGAGCGTGTGGCCCTGGCCGAGGGCGCCGATCCGGCGTCACGCCTGTATGGAGGCGAAAATCGACGATCACGTCTGGAGGGTGCGAGGGCTGGTCCTCACGCAGCACTGAAAGGTCTGCGTGTGTGGGGATTGACCAGAATCTCATCTCCGCGCCCGGCCTCAAGCATCGTGATCAGTTCACGCAGGAGTCTACGTGCTTCCGCCAAATCCCGGCCTGACGCCCAATCAAACTCTCGGGGCGAGTAAGGCCAGTTTTCCCCAAGTGGCCATCGGCCCGGAGCCCGACCGAGCTTGTCCACACGCCATAAGAGCTCCTCGATATCGGCTGGAAACGGGTGACGCTTGTGTATGGTGAGATCGCTCAGAGGGTTGTCACCGATCTTCCCGTTAGGCATGACTTCAGATTACAAGGAGAAGGAGCCACACGAACTTGGCGCACTCCGGGGGCGCGCGACCCTGCCATAATCGCTCTCATGATTCCATCGCTTCTCCTCACGCTGCTGCTCGCGCAAGCCCCGCCCGCGGAAGCTCCCAAACCGGCCGACGCCAAAGCCGCCGAGGCAAAACCGGCCGAGACGAAGCCACCGGAAAAGGAAGAGCCGCCCGTGGTCACGCATCACGAGATTCACGTCGCCGGCAAGACGTTGAAGTACACGGTCACCACCGGCATGATGCCCATTCGCGACGCCAAAGGCGAAACCGAGGCGCACATCTTTTTCATGGCGTACACGCTCGACGGAACGGGCGACGCCAGCCACCGCCCCCTGATGTTCTCTTTCAATGGAGGACCCGGCTCGGCGTCGGTCTGGCTGCATCTCGGCGCGCTCGGGCCGAAACGCGTGATCATGCTTCCCGACGGCCAGATGCCCGCGCCGCCGTTTCATCTGGTGGACAACGAATACACCTGGCTGGACCAGACCGACCTCGTCTTCATCGACCCCGTGGGCACCGGTTACAGCCGCCCGGAGAAGCCGGAGCTGGGCAAGAAATTCTGGGGACTGCGCGGCGACATCGAATCGGTGGGCGAGTTCATCCGCATGTACCTCACGCGGTACGAGCGCTGGACCTCGCCGCTGTTCCTGGTGGGCGAGAGCTACGGAACCACGCGCGCGGCGGGCCTTTCCGGGTATCTCATCGAGCGGGGCATCGCCTTCAACGGAATCGTCCTGGTTTCGTCCATTCTGAATTTCGAAACCGCCGACTTCGCCAAGGGCAACGACCTGCCCTACATTCTCTACCTGCCCAGCTACGCGGCCACTGCCTGGTATCATCACAAACTGGCGCCGGATCTCCAAAGCGATCTGCCGAAGACGCTGAAGGAGGTGGAGGCGTGGTCGGCGACGTCCTACGCGGAGGCGCTGGCGAAAGGCGACCGGCTCAGCGCGGACCAGCGGGAAGCTGTAATCGACCGTCTTGCTCGTTACACCGGCCTGAGCAAGCGCTTCATCGACGACAGCAATCTGCGCGTGCCGATCTTCGCGTTCACCAAGGAGCTGCTGCGCGATCAGAAGCGCACCGTCGGGCGCATCGACAGCCGCTTCAAAGGCATCGACCTGTCGGCCGCGGGGGCCACGCCGGAATACGATCCCTCCATCGCGGCCATTCGCCCGCCCTACACCACTACTTTCAACAACTACGTGCGGTCGGAGCTCGGTTACAAGACGGATCTCGAATACTACATCCTCGGCGAAGGCATCCACGAGCCCTGGGACTGGGGCCGCCGGGAAGGCTTCCCCGACACCGCCGACGATCTGCGCCAGGCCTTCGCGAAGAACCCCTACATGAAACTGTTTGTGGCGTCAGGCCATTTCGATCTGGCCACTCCCTACTTCGCCACCGAGTACACGCTCGCGCACATGGGCCTCGACCCCAGCCTGCGCCGCAACATCGAAACCGGCGAGTACGAAGCCGGGCACATGATTTACCTCGATACTTCGCAACTGGAGAAGCTGAAGCGCGACGTCACCGGCTTCATCGCCGGCGCGCTGGCAAGCCACTGACGAACCGCTTCCTTTGGTCGCGGCTCAGTGACGCGCATTACCGAGCCGTGACCGGAGGGAGCGGATTTGCCGCTACTACTGTTGTTGCAGCGATGGCGGTCCACCGCGCCAGCCGCCGCGGCCCGTGCCGGTGCTGAGGGTGTAGCCGGGCGGCACCTTGAACGAGGCAGCGTCCGGTTCCTCGCGCGTCACGGCCGTGAGATTCGTCGTGGTTGTACCGAAGCGCGGATCGCTGCTGACGATCTGCACGGGCACCTTCAGCTCCGTGGAAACCCAGATCGTGCGCGTAATCACGATCGCCTGCTGGTTCCCGATCGCGTTTGCCGGAATGGTTTCGGTCATACGCGTGCCAGTAGCCACCAGGCCGTTAATCGTCTGCGTGCCGAGGTCCTCCGTCTGAAATGTCGCTCCGGCGGGCCCGCGCTGGTGCTGTGCGTTGGCATGGGCCGGCTTCGTGCCGGCAGTGCGCGGAGCGGGCAGCGCCGTCTGCACCGCGGTCATCTTCTGCGCATCGAGCCGGGTGAAGTTGCCGGCCACCGGGTCGAAGATGGTCACGGTATTGCCGGACTCGGTGCGCACCCGTCCCTGGCTGTCGCGCGAGACTTTCGACTGTTCCTGCCGCTGAATCACGTTTCCGCCGGCGAGTGTCTCCTGAACTTCACGCGTCTCGACGGCCGAATAGGGCGCGCCGGTGACCGGCGTGTGGTTCCACGGTCCGGCCATCATCGGACCCATGCCTCTCTCGCCAAATCCACGGCCCGGGCCCTGCGCCACGATAAGCGCCGCCGCTCCCAAAGCCAGAACCGAAAGCATCGTCAGTTTCTTCATTGCCGTTCCAATCTCCTTGTTTTTCGAACTTTTCCAAACTCGTTCAGTCAACCGCCTCGGGATCCGCTTCCAGCCGGACCGCGCGCGGCATCCCATCCTCTCCAAGAACCACGTCGGCCACCACGACGTCGCCATCCGGGTCCAGCAGGGGAAGCCCCATTCGGGCCAATTCCGCCGGCTCCAGCTCCGTTCGCTCCACGCGCACAAACTCACCGTCGGCCAGAGGCAACGCTCCGGGCACCGAAACAAATCCGGTCTCGCTGTCGAATTCCGAATTGATCGCCTGCGCGGCGGTCTGTGGAGCGGCGGCCGGCGAGACGCCCTGCCACCACGCCACGCCCAATGCCAACACCATCACCACGGCGGCTGCGGCGGCGAAAACGAGCGCCGTGCGGCGCGCGCGGACAATGACGCGATGGCGCTCAAATTCCCTCTCGACCGATTCCCGGACGCGCGCCGGCGAGCGGCGGCCCGCCATACGGTCCGCGAGGATCTGCATTTCGCGGGTGAGAATTCGCTCCTCGCGCCAACGGCCGCTGCAGCGAGGGCAATCGTCCAGGTGCGCACGAAGCGCAACCCCCGGGGCCCGGCCAGCCCGCGCGTTGTCTACCACCGCCGAAATCCACTCCCGGCAATCCATACTTATCCCCTCACGCCGGCAACAACGCCGGCTTTTCTCAACGGCGCCAGCCGCGCCGAAAGCAGCAGCCGGGCGCGATGCAGCCGCGACCGCACCGTCCCCACCGGGCATTGCAGCAGCCTCGCCGCCGCGTCGTAGCTCCGCTCCTCCAGATCGCACAGCAGAACAACTTCCCGGTATCGAGGCGGCAGTTCGTCGAGAGCCCGGTAAAGAGAAACGGTTCTCTCGTCGTCCAGGAGATCGCCGAGGACATCGTCGCCGGAAACCGCTTCCGTCACCGGTTCCGCACCCGCGCCGCGGTCCATCCTCCGCGCCAGGTTGCGGGCGACGCCGTAGAGCCACGCCTCCAGCGAACCCCTCTGTTCATCGAAGCGTCCGGCGCCCGCGATCAGCCGGCAGAAAACCTCCTGAACCGTTTCTTCGGCGATGGAGCGGCTTCCGGACATGCACAGGGCATACCGATACAGCGCCGCCTCGTGATGCTCGTACAACTCGGCCAGCGCCGACTTGTCTCCACCGCGCAGTCGCCGGTACAGCTCTTCGTCCGTCGGTCGCATCCGTTCGTTCTTCATTGCATTGCGCCGCGCGGACAAAAAGTTCCCGGTGGAACGGCTTTTCCGGCCGATTGTGTTTGCGGGGTTACACCGTGCACAAATCCACTGCCTGACGTAACGACGTCAGCGGATCGTGCAGGGGCACAAACTCGTGCGCGAAATAGCCGGAAAAACCCAGATCGGCGATGGCCCGGGCGATGGTGCGCCAGTTCAGCTCCTGCGTGTCGTCCAGTTCGTGCCGGCCGGGCACTCCGCCGGTGTGAAAGTGAGCGATCCACTCGATGTGATCGCGAATGGTCCGCAGGATGTCGCCCTCCATGATCTGCATGTGATAGATGTCATACAGCAGTTTCACCCGCGGCGAGCCCACGCGCCGCACCACCTCCAGCCCCCAGGCGGTGTGATCGCACTGGTAATCCTTGTGGTCGATTTTGCTGTTGAGCAGCTCCATGCAGATGGTGACGCCGTGGTCCTCGGCGATGCGTCTCACGCGGTTCAGGCCGGCAACGCAGGCGGAGATCCCCTCTTCATCCGGCAAGCCACGCCGATTTCCCGAGAAGGTGATGATGTTCGGCGCGCCCACCGCGGCGGCCTGGGGGATGCGCTTTCGAAACTCCTCTTCAATTCGCGCGTGGTTCTCCAAGCGGTTCAGGCCGTCCGGAATCGTCCCGCCGCCAGGCAGAATCATGGATGGTACGAGCCCGTATTTCTTCAATGTGGGCGCGTCTTCGGGAGCAATCAGGTCGACGCCCGCCAGCCCCATGTCGGCCGCCGCCCGGCACAACTGTTCGAGCGGGATGGAGTTATAGCACCAGCGCGCAACTGACTGTTTTATCCGTCCTTTGCGAGCGCCGGACGGGGAAGCGCTCAGCGCCAGTGCGGCGGGCGCAGCCGAAAGCAGCGTGCGACGTGTCATACGCAACCAGCGTACTCGAATGCGGGCCTTCGGCGACGAGGGACACGCGACGCCAGCCGCGTCTCTTCGGCGCCGGGGGAAAACGCGGCTTGCGCCGCGTGTCCCATTGCGGAAGAAGTGCCAAGTGAACAGTATTGCCCCTAAGGTTGCTGCGACGTTTGGCCGATAGTACGTCCATGAAGCGGGTCCTGTGTGCGGTATTGTTGCTGATGATGGGGCTTGCTCCCGCCGCGGAAGCGCGCCGTGTGAAGCTGCACTACTCCAAACACGAGCAGCGCAAGCGCTTCGTCGCGAAACCTTATGCCAAACAGCATAAGAATGCCGCTAAGCAGAAGGCCCCCAAAGCGAAGTGGGGCAAGCCTCGCCATCGCTGACAGTACAATGGCGGCATGAGCCGTCACATTCTCCTCGTGCTGGTTCTCGCTCCGGCATTTGTTTGCCCCGTCCACGCAGCAAACCCTCACCCGGAAATCGACGTTTTCAACCGTGACTTCCGGGACGCCACTCTGCGCATGGATAACGCTGCCGCGATGGCGTTGTGGGAAGACGACGGGGTCACCTTGTTGCCGGGCCTCGCCCCTATCGAAGGGAAGAAAACCATCGCCAAATGGCTGGATGATGTCGTCGCCCGGATGCCCGGCTACCGCGTCACCGTGCAGGAGAACAGCTTCCACGATCTGCAGGTATCGGGTGAGTGGGCCTCGGAGTGGGGCATTACCCACCAGGTCGTCCAGCCGCCCGATGGAAAGCCCGCCATCGACACCTGGGGCAAGATCCTGCTGGTGCTCCACAAGAGCCATGATGGCCGCTGGAGAATCCACGAAGAGATGTGGACGCCTGGCGTTAAACCATGACCAGAACGCTGCTCGACATCGCCGGGGTGGTGCGCCGCGCGCCTTCGTTTCACGATTCCATCCTGCTGATCATCGATCACCAGCTCGAATACCGCATCGGCGGGCTGGTGCTGGCCGGCATCGAGGATGCGATTCGCGAAAACCAGCGTCTGCTGAAAATGGCGCGAGTCGCCGCGGCGCCAGTGATTCATATCGTCACCCATGGGCGTCCCGGCTCGCCCATTTTTGCGCGATCGAGCCCGCTTTCGGCGATCATCCCCGAGCTGGCGCCCCTCGCCGGGGAATGCGTGATCGAGAAGGACTTCCCCAGCAGTTTCGCCGGAACCACGCTGGCCGAGGCCATTGCGCAAACCGGGCGCCGGTCGCTGATCGTGACGGGTTTCATGACCCACATGTGCGTCAGCACCACGGTGCGGGCGGCGTTGGATCATGGTTTCGCATGCACAGTGGTGGCTGCGGCAACGGCCACGCGCGATCTGCCCGATCCGCTCGGCGGCGCGACCATCCCGGCCGCCACGGTTCAGCACACCGCGCTCGCGGAATTGGCCGACCGTTTTGCCCTGGTTGTCGCAAATTCTGAATCGCTCGCCCCGTTCGCCCAGTAATACAGACAGATGCTTATCGTCATCGCGAAGGTGGCCGGTCTGGCTCTGACCGTCGCCTGCTGCTGGCTGTCCAGCCGTTCCCGCAACAACCTGAGTCTTCTGCTGATTTGGGGGGCTCCGCTGCTCACATTTCCGATCTCCTTCCTCGGACGCCGCGCGCTGGACGCGGGGCCGGCAACGAAAGAGCGAGCCGAACGGGTCAACATTGCGGTTCACTACGCCATGGGGATCGCGCTCGGCTGCGGCATCTTTCCGGCTGTCGTGCGCGTGCGGCAATCGCCGGGGCTGATCATTCCTTTGCCACAGCCAATCGGTTATGCGCTGTTCCTGGTCACCGGCTTCCTCATGTTCCTGACAGTGATCAACCTCGCCATCCGCGGCCTCGGCGCACCTTTCGCGATAAGGCTCTCCAGCCGCCTGGCAGCGGACTGGATGTACGCGTGGACCCGGAACCCGATGCTGCTTTGCGCGCTTGCCTGGTTCCTCTCGATGGGCTTGTGGTACCGGTCGCTGTGGTTCGTGCTATGGGTGGCGGTGATTCTGGCGCCGGGCTGGATCTGGTTCATCCCCGAGTACGAGGAGCGCGAGCTGGAGATCCGTTTCGGCGCGGGTTATCGGGAGTACAAGGCACGGACGCCCTTGCTGTGGCCTCGCCGGCCACGCGTGTTAGCATCTCTCAATGAACCCGTACGCGTCGTTCCTGGGAGATCGTGATCCGCACGAAGTGATCGCCGCCACGGCCGGCCGTTTGCGGGAACTCGCCGGCAGCCTCGGCGCCGCCGGCGTGGAACGAAAACCCGCCCCGGAGAAATGGAATGCCCGCGAGATCGCCTGCCACCTGGCCGATTGCGAAGTCGTATTCGCCTTCCGTCTCCGCCAGTCGCTGGCCGAAGACAACCACGTGGTTCAGCCCTTCGATCAGGAGAAGTGGGACGATTTCTACGATGCTTTCGATCTCCAGAGCGCGCTCGCGACGTTCGCCACCGTCCGCGCCTGGAATCTTGCGCTCATTCGCTCGCTCCCGCACGACGCCTTTTCGCGCGAGCTGACCCATCCCGAACGCGGCCGCATGACCTTCCGCGTGCTCGTGGAAACCATGGCCGGCCACGACCTGAATCATCTCCGCCAGATGGAAGCCATAGCCGGCGCGAGCGCCACGGCGGTCTGAACGGTTTTTTGTTGCCGCGTCCCGCGCCCGTGGGTCATCATGGTGAAACCGGGATGCTGGACTTCCTCTATCTCACGGAGCTCTTCGGCCTCACCGTCTTCGACCTGAAGGGCCGCCGACTTGGGGTCATTCGCGATGCCGCCATCGTGCCGCTGGTGGACCCCGTCCGCGTGGACCGGTTTCTGGTCGGCGGCGGCTGGAGCTGGCTCACCGTGCGTCACGACCAGGTGCAGCGCATCGGTCTGGACGGCATCTGGCTCAAGGACGAGCAGCTTACGCCGTATCATTCCGACGAATACATGCTGCGATTGATGCGCGACCTGCTGGACCAGCAAATCATCGATTCGCACGGCCGCAAGGTGGTGCGTGTCACCGACGTCACCTTCGAGATTCTGCAAAAACCCGAGGGCGACGTTCTGCAGGTACTGGAAGTGGACGTCGGTCTGCGAAGCATGGTACGGCGGCTGCTGCAGGGCGGGCTGCCTCGCGCCTGGATCCGCCGGCTGCAAACGCGCATTCCGCCCAACTCCATCCGCTGGGAGTTCGTCAACATTCTGGAGCCCGATCCGCAGCGGCGCCTGCGCCTGAACATCAGCACCCGGCGGCTGGAGAGCCTGCATCCGGCCGATCTCGCCGACATTGTCGAGGAACTCAGCCCCGAGGACCGCGAAGCGATCTTCGAATCCATGGACAGCGAGGCTGCGGCTGAGACGCTCACCGAGGTGGATCCCGACATCCAGACCAGCATTCTGGAATCTCTCGATACCGAAAAGGCCGCCGACATCATCGAGGAGATGGAACCGCACGAAGCGGCGGACGCGCTCGGCGAACTGGAGGAGGAAACCTCCGAAGAGATTCTCGAGGAAATGGAGCCGGAGCCGAAAACCGAAGTGGAGGAACTGCTCGAGTTTGAAGGGGACGAAGCCGGCGGCATGATGAACACGCGTTACGTCGCCCTGCCGGAGACGGCCACGGTGGGCGACGCCATGGTGGCGCTCGCGCGCAACGAAGAACTGATGGAGAGCCTGAATACGATCTTCCTGGTGGATAGCGCGGACAAGCTGACCGCGATGGTGCCCCTGGCGCGGCTGTTTCGCGCTTCCGGCACGACGCCGCTGAAGGAGCTGGCCTCCGAAACTCTCATCAGCGTCAACGACGGCGAAGACCAGGATCGTATCACGGAACTATTTGACAAGTACAACCTGCTCACGCTGCCGGTTGTGGACGAGAACGGCAAGCTATCCGGCGTGATCACCGCCGACGAAATCATTTCCGTGTTGCGCAACCAGTGAGGACTGCCATGAAAAACCCGGAGGACGATGAAGCGATTTCGAAATCAGTTCCTGATCTTTCTGGCCGTCCTCGGTCCGGGGCTCATCACCGCCAACGTCGATAACGACGCCGGCGGCATTCTCACCTATTCGCAGGCCGGCGCGCGCTGGGGCTACCTTCCGCTATGGACGCTGATTCCCATCACCGTCCTGCTCATCGTCACCCAGGAAATGTGCTCGCGCATGGGCGCGGTGACCGGCAAAGGCCTGTCCGATCTCATTCGCGAGGAGTTCGGCCTGCGCACCACGTTCTTCATGATGGCCGCGCTGGTGATCGCCAATTTCACAAACATCATCGCGGAGTTCTCCGGCATCGCGATTTCGCTGGAGTTGTTTCACATATCGCGGTACGTTTCAGTGCCCGTCTGCGCCGTCGCGGTCTGGTGGCTGGTGGTGCGCGGCAACTATCGAAGCGTGGAAAAGGTGTTTCTGGTGGCCTGCGGGCTGTACGTCACCTACATCATTTCCGGCGTGCTGGTGCGGCCCGATTGGAAGCAGGCGCTCATCTACAGCGTGAAGCCGAGCCTCGCGTTCGACACGGCATATCTTTACATGCTGATCGGCATGGTGGGAACCTCCATAGCGCCGTGGATGCAGTTCTATCTGCAGTCGGCCGTGGTGGAGAAGGGAATCACCGCGAAGGAGTATGTTCAGTCGCGGCTGGAGGTCATCATCGGCTGCATCATGACCGACGTGGTGGCCTTCTTCATCATCGTGGCCTGCGCCGGAACCATCTGGAAGATTCAGCCGAGAGACATCGAATCGGCCGCCGATGCCGCACTCGCGCTGAAACCCTTCGGCCAATACGCCTGGCTGTTGTTCAGCGCGGGCTTGTTCAATGCGTCGTTCTTCGCCGCCTGCATTCTGCCGCTCAGCACGGTCTATACGGTCTGCGAAGGCATGGGCTTCGAATCGGGCCTCGACCGCCGCTTCAGCGAGGCGAAGGTCTTCTACTGGCTGTACACGATCCTGCTCGTTGCCGGCGCGCTGATCATCCTGGTCCCCAATTTCCCGCTGATCTGGATGACCATCTTCTCGCAGGCCATCAACGGTGCGCTGCTGCCCTTCGTGCTGATCTACATGATGCGCCTGGTGAACAACAAGCGTCTCATGAAGGAGTGGACCAATTCGACGCTCTACAATGCGATCACGTGGCTGTCGGTGGTCCTGATGATCGGCCTGACCGTGGCGCTGATCGCGATCTCCTTCAAGGATCTCTGGAGCTGACCTCAATTGACACTCTGGCAGGTAATTCTCCTTGCGATCGTCCAGGGCCTCGCCGAGCTTCTGCCGGTCTCCAGTTCGGCGCACGTGGTTGTCGCTGAGAAGATCATGGGGCTCGACCCTTCTTCGCCTGAGCTGACGCTGCTGCTGGTGATGCTGCACACGGGCACGATGATCGCGGTGATCGAGTATTTCTGGCGCCGGTGGCAATCGGAGTATGGGCTACGGTCATTGGCTCTGATCGTTGTCGCCACAGCGGTAACCGGAATTATCGGCGAGCTACTGATCGGGATGATCGAGAGGACCACGCATGCCGAGGCCGAGCAGTTGTTCGGGCGGCTCGATCTGATCGTGCCGGCGCTTGCTTCGGCCGGTGTGTTGATTCTGATCGCGGGCATTTTCGATCGCCGCGTTACCGCTGATGTCGGCTGGAGCCAGGCCTTGCTGATCGGCGCCGTACAGGCTCTGTGTCTGCCGTTCCGCGGATTCTCCCGCTCCGGTGCGACGATTTCCACCGGGATGCTGGCTGGCGTCTCGCGCAGGCGAGCGGAAGAATTCAGCTTTGCCCTCGCCGTATTGCTGACGCCGGCGGCGATCGCCCGCGAGGCGCTGAGACTCGTTAAGTCACACTCCGGAGCGCTGGCCCCGGCAGTCCTGCCGTCTCTTTTAGGCGCGGTCTTCGCGTTCCTTGCGGGCCTGCTCGCTCTGCGCTGGCTCAGCCGCTGGCTGGAGACTGGCCGATGGTATCTGTTCGGCATTTACTGCCTGATCGCCGCGGCGGCAGTCGCGACTCTCCATCACTTCGGCTATTGAGTCTGCGATTTCGGCCCCGCCTTGCCCACTAACACTGGGTGAAGGACCCGCTGATCCCACCGCTGCTGGCTGTGGCCGCGGGGATCGGCCTGTCCCACCTCATCTGGTTCGACCTGCGCCAGACCCTGCTGGCCGGGGCGCTTCTGGCAGTGCTGGCCGCCGTCGCGCTACGCCGCTCGCGATGGCTCGCACTTACAGGCTGTCTGCTCGCCATGGTCTTCGCCGGAATTGCGACCGATATCTTCTACCGGCCCGGACCGCCGCCCGCCATCGACGCGGGGCCCGATGAAACCGTGATTCTGGCCGGATGCGTGGTTGAGCCATCGGTCTTCTATCAGGACCGCGATCAGTTCACCCTCAAGCTGGCGCCCAACTCCGATGTCCGCGTGAGCCTGACCCTGCGCGACGGCGAAGCGGCGCCCGAGGTCGGCTACGGCGAGCGCGTGGAGATCGAGGCTCGCGTGCACGGGATTCGCGGTTTCCACAATCCCGGATCGTTCGATTTCGCCATATGGTCGGCCCGGCGCAATCTCTACTGGAACGCGATCATGCACACCGGTGCGCGGCCGCGCCTGTTGCCGGGACGTTGCGGCTCGCCCTTCTTCGCCGCCGTTTACTATTTGCGCACCGCGGCGCTTGGTCGAATCGAGCGGCTCTATCGGGGCGACGAGAAGAACCGCGGAATGATGCGGGGCCTTCTGATCGGCGATTACACGAAGATCGAAAAAATGTGGACGGACGACTTCCGCCGCACTGGCACCTACCACACACTGGTGATCTCCGGCCTCCACGTCACGGTGCTTGCGGCCGTTTTCCTGTTCCTGCTGCGCCTTTGCTGCCTGCCGAGGCTTCCCGCGCTCTTCATCACTTCCGCGGCAACCTGGCTATACGCCTTCGTGTCGGGCTTCGGGGCGCCGGCGGTGCGCGCAGCGGGCGGCCTGACGCTGTTTCTGATCGCACGCTACGTCCACCGGCGAGGCCGCGTTCTGAATTTGCTGGCAGCCATCGCGCTCCTGTGGCTGCTGGCCGATCCGGGCGAGATGTTCGAGGCCAGCTTTGAACTCACCTTCCTCGCGGTTGCCGCCATCGCCATTCTCGCGACGCCGCTGCTGGATCGCACCTCCACCCCGTACGCGCGCGGAATGCGCGGCATCAACGATACCGCGCGCGACCTGCACATGCCGCCTCGCGTCGCCCAGTTTCGCGTGGAACTGCGCCTGCTGGCGGAAATGCTTTCGTACTACGCGCACCTCGCCCAGCGGCACATCCAATCGGCGCTGGCATTGCTCTTCCATTTAGCCTGCTTCGCTTTCGGGATGGCGGTGATCTCCACTGTCGTTCAGGTGGGCGTGGCGCTGCCCATGGCTGCCTGCTTTCATCGCATCTCCTTCTCCGGATTCTCGGCGAACATTCTCCTCGTTCCCCTGCTTGCCGCCGTGGTGCCGATCGGCTTTCTCGCCGTTTTCACCGGATGGCATTTCCCCGCCGCCGTTGCCGGATGGCTTCTATCGTGGGCCAGAGCGGCGGCCGCCTGGCATACGCGATGGGAGCCGAACTGGCGTGTGCCGGATCCACCGGTGTGGCTGGACGTTGCATTCGTCATCGCTCTGCTGGCGTTCTCCTTTGCAATTCGGCGTGGCTGGATATGGCGATGCGCGGCGTCCGCCGCCCTCACGGTCCTCTTCGCGCTCATCGTTGCCCATCCCTTTCCGCCGCGGCTCGCCCCAGGCCAGTTGGAGCTCACCGCTATCGACATCGGACAGGGCGACAGCCTTTTCGTCGCTTTCCCCGACGGTCACACCATGTTGGTGGACGGCGGCGGCTTCCCGGCCATGGGCCGCAGGCATCAATCGAAGATAGACACCGGCGAAGACGTGGTTTCGCCCTGGCTGTGGAGCCGGTCCATCCGTCATCTGGATGTGATCGTGGCCACGCACGGGCACGAGGATCATATTCAGGGCTTGCCCGCGATCATCGATAACTTCCATCCGCGTGAGCTATGGACCGGGGCCACTCCGCCCTCGCCGGCGGAGAACGCCCTGCTTGAGCACGCTCGTCGCGCGGGGATGCTGGTGCGGCCGATGCACGAGGGCGATCAGTTTCACTTCGGCGAAACGCGCGGCATTGTGCTCGCGCCCGTAATCGGCTATACGCCCGCGGATACGCCCGGCAACAACGACTCGCTGGTAATGCGCCTTCAGTATCGTCATCGTTCTTTTCTCCTCACCGGCGATATGGAAAGCCCCATTGAAGACCGTCTGCTCATGGAGGGGGCACTCCAGCGGACAGACGTCCTGAAGGTGGGCCACCACGGCAGCAGGACATCCACCACCGAGCCTTTTCTGGACGCGATCCGCCCCGATTTCGCGCTGATTTCCGACGGCGTCGACAATCTTTTTCATCATCCCCACCAACAGGTTCTCGACCGCCTCTCCGCCCACCATGCCGAAATCTTTCGCACCGATAAACAAGGGCTCATCTCCGTGCGTACCGACGGACAACATATTTTTGTGGAGGACTGGGAGGACGATATGAAGCCCCAGCTCATCGGCGCCCCCGGCGCATCCCGATTCTGACCGCGCGGGCAGTACCGCAGTACCATGGAGGGCCGCTCCGGGGACTGGCAGTACTGGAACTCCCAAAATTCTGATATTGTTCTGATGAATGGACAAATGCCGGAAACGAATGGGCCGGGTACAACTGCGCGCTGTTTCAAAAGCGGGCGGCACTGCCGGCGCTAACCGACCATCGCCGTTATGGCGCAAACTACGCAAAGGGATTCCGAGCGATGCCCGCGACATGGGATCGCCGAATGTGGCATTCCCTTTCCCGATTCTCAACCGATGAAAGCAATCGACTCTGTATTGAGAAGCAACGCCGGCGGCTCGGGCGACCCGGGCTCGTCCGGAAGCGGCACGCCTGGCAGGGCGGCTTTGGACATCCTGGCGGCCCTCGATCGCGTCGGCGGCGATGCGGACCTCCTGAAAGAGCTGGCGTCCATTTTCATCGAGGACTACCCGCGGCAAATTAAGCTCATCGAGGAGGCGATTGCCGCGGCGGACTGGCAGACCGCGGAGCGCGAAGCTCACGGCCTGAAGGGCGCAGTGGCCAACTTCGGGGCTGCCGACGCCATGGAGGCGGCGAGAAAGCTGGAATTTGCCGCGCGCGAGGGCCATCATGGCGAACTGCCGCTGCTCCTTCGTCAGGTCACCGATCAACTAGCCTGCGTTCGCAGGGAACTTGATCGGCTTGCCGAATCGTAGGTGCGGCGCGGAGTGCGGCGCGAAGGCCCGCGAAAAAGTCTGTCTGATATATTTGGGGATGCCCGATCCAATGACTCCCACCACGGCGACCGAAATCGTTTGTGCGCACAGCCCCGATTCCGACGACGCGTTCATGTTTTATGCGCTGGCGACGATGAAAATTCGCTCGCGGCTGGTGAGCTTCCGGCACGTGCTTTCCGACATCGAGACGCTCAACCAGAAAGCCCGGGAAGGCGCCTACGAGCTGACGGCCATCTCCTACCACGCGTGGCCGTACGTCGCGGACAAGTACGTGCTGATGGCCAGCGGCTCCAGTGTGGGAGACGGCTACGGCCCGCTGGTGATCAGTACGCGGCCCATGGAACCCAGTGAATTGAAGGGCAAGAGAATCGCCGTTCCCGGCAGGATGACCACGGCATGGCTGGCGCTGAAGATCTTCGAGCCGGATTTCGCGGCCGTGGTGACCCCCTTCGATCAGATCATGGCCGCCGTCGCCGATCACGCGGTGGATGCCGGACTGGTCATTCACGAGGGCCAGCTTACTTATGGCCGTGGCGGATTTCATTCCGTGGTGGATCTGGGACGCTGGTGGAAGAAGACGTACGATCTCCCGCTGCCGCTTGGCGCAAACGCGCTGCTGCGCAGTCTGCCCGACGACATCAAGGCCGAATGCTGCCGGATGATGCGCGAAAGCATCCAGCACGCGCTCGATAACCGGGAAGAGTCGCTGAATTACGCGCTGCAGTTCGCGCGCGACATGGAACCGTCGTTGGCCGAGAAGTTCATCGGCATGTACGTGAACCACTACACCGTGGACGCGGGCGAACTCATCCCGCGCGCGGCGCAGAAGCTATTGGACACTGGCTATGACCGAGGACTCATTCCCGACAAAGTGCAGGTGGAATTCATTGGTTAGGCTGGCCGGACACGCGGCCCCGGCCGCGTCGCTTCGGTACCGGACAGGAACGCGGCTGGCGCCGCGTGTCCCGTTGGCAGTGCTGGCGGTGTTGTGTGCGGGATTCTCGTGCCTCGCGCAGGAATCTCCCGCCGATGCTCACGCCCGCGCGAAAGCCGTGCGCGAATACGGCAGGCAGGGCGGCTCCGATACCATCCCGAAGCTGGCCACCTACCTCGCCGACCCCGATCTCGACGTGCGTATCGAAGCGGTGAAGGCTATCGTCAATATCGGCACGCAGTACAGCATCGATCCGCTGATTCGCGCCCTGGGCGACATCGATCCCGAAATTCAGATTCGCGCCACCGATGGCCTGGTGAACTTTTATCTTCCCGGTTACCTGACTACGGGAGGCGGCCTCACATCGTCTCTTCGGCGGGCGGGGAATGCACTCAGGAGCCATTTCACCGACACCGACGACCGCGTGATCGACCCATGGATTCAGGTGCGGCCGGAGGTGATATCGGCCCTGGGCAAAGTCGCGCGGGGTGGCGCCAGCGTGGATGCCCGAGCGAATGCGGCGCGAGCGGTTGGAGTCCTGCGTGGCCGGGCGGCGATTCCCGATCTGGTGGAGGCGCTGCACAGCAAGGACAGCCCGGTGATCTACGAAGCCCTGATCGCGCTGCAGAAGATTCACGATCCCTCCGTGGCGCCCTCCATCAATTTCCTGCTGCGCGACCTCGACGACAAGATCCAGGCTGCCGCGCTGGAAACCGCCGGACTGCTGCTGGATCGCGACGCCCTTCCGCAGGTGCGGGACGCGTTCGAACATGCGCGCAGCCAAAAGGTGCGGCGATCCGCCCTGGAGGCCATCGCGCTGATGCCGGATGCCAGCGTTCACGACGTTCTGAAGAATTCCCTCGGCAGCAAAGACGATGCGTTGCGCGGGTCGGCCGCCGAAGGGCTGGGGCGCCTGAAGGATCCGTCCGACCTGCCCGCGCTGCAGCAGATGTTCGAGAACGAAACGAAAAGCGGACCGCGCCTCGGCGCCGCGTTTGCGCTCGCCAATATGGGCAAGCTGGACATGACTACCTTCGGCCCGCTGCGCTTTCTTGTGAACAACCTCAATCTCGCAGCCTGGCGCGGCGTAGCGAAGCCCTACCTGGTTGAACTGGCGCGCGACCCCGCTGTCCGCCAGGCGCTCTATTCCGGCCTGTCCGGCGCTACGAAGGACGAGAAGACGGGACTGGCCGAGGTGTTCGCAACCAGCGGCGGCGCCGATTCGATCCCCGCGCTGGAGACTCTCTCGCACGATCCCGATGCCGATGTCGCGCAGGAGGCTCTGCGCGCGTTGCAGGCGGTGAAGGCGCCATTGGCGCGCTGAGCGGCCCCAAAAAACACGAACGGCCGGGCGCGAACCCGGCCGCCTGGGAAAACGGAAATCGCCGCTTACTTTGCCTTCTTCTGCTTCTGTTGACCGACGCGGATCTTGAAGTGCGCCTGCTTGGATTCCTGATACGCCTTGTGGTCGTGACGGGCGACAACATCGCTCAGATACGCGTCAACGTCAGTATCCTTGGGGAGCACGGACATAACCGTGAAACTCTCGTTGCAGGTCGGACAGAAAGGCCGAAAGCGCTTAACGTTGGGAATCGCCATACTTACTCAGGTTAACACAGAGCCGTCCGCTAACTGCGCCGAACGGACCAGTGCAAGGGCCTGCCGGCACTGTTATCGCCCGTGAGAACGATGGCGCCGTCGGAGGCCGGTGTCGCGTGAATGCGTTTCCCATTCACCTCGACGCGCGACAAACCTCTGGCGTCGGGTGCAGGTAGCGCGAGATGAATTTCCCATGTCCCCGCCACGGATGGCGCATACCAGCCGTCGTAGCCGGCGGCTGTTTTCACCAGCCCGACAAGATGTGTTTCGAAGCGGTATGACGCCAGCGGCAGAACCGGCGCGATGCGCATGCCTCTCGCGGTGAACTCCAGCCCGAGCAGCCTGGTCAGCGCATAGAGCGAACAGGCGTGCGAGTGCAGGTTCATCACCGGCCAATCCGTATAGTGCAGGAAGCCGGCATTCACGGTCTCGCCCGGGTGTTTGCTGATTGTGGCGTTCCAGGTGTCGGACCCGCTCAGGACGCCGTACCAGATGTCCGGGTAGATTTCGGCGTGCCGCGCCGCAGTGTTCTTCAGCCACTCGTCCCAGGCCATTTTGCCGTCCACGTGCGCGAGGGCCCAGATCAGCGTGGCATTCAAAGACGGCCACACGCCACCATTGATGGATGTCCCCGGTTCGGCCATACCGGCGTTATCGGGGCTCCTGTTCATCTGCATCGCGCCAATCGGCGATGGACGGCGGAGCAGTTCGTCGATCGTCGCAACGAGCTGACGGGTCTGCTCGGGCGTCGTGACCCCGCCGATGATGGCCCACGGCTGCGGCTCGAGCCACAGGCCCTTCTCGCCCAGCCATCCCAGTGCCGGTCCCAGCCATGCGCGTCGCAGCCATCGGCCGGTCCACTGGCTGGCAGCGGCTTTCCGGTTCCCCTCGGATCTCAAAAGCGCCTGTGCAGCGATATCGGACTTGTCGCCCGCCCAGGCGAGCATCGTTGCGTAGTAGTCGAAAACCCAGGCGGCCATGGCCGAGTTCAGAACGCTCTCGCCCTTCTCGACGCACTCTTTCAGCGCACGCTGCGCCCAGAAAGTCACCAGCGCGTCGTTCCAGTCGTCATTCAGCATGCGCATGATGCCGTGGTCGCCAACGCCAACGTCTGAGGCGAGATGGCGAAAACAGCGCCCGAGGAGATTGCGTACCGTTTCCCTGCCGGCTGTGGGGCCGTACAGTGGCCACGTGGGGATCTGTTCGTCGAGAAAGGCGGCATCGCGGGTGGCGAGGATGTACTCGCTGGCTGTCCATAGCAGCCACAACGGGATGTCGCTGGAGTTATCGCTCGTGGTCGGCATGACCGCGCCGTGGCCGACGATCCCGTACGGAATCGAGCCGTCGGACCGGACTTCCTTCAGTGTGTAGCGAAGAACGTCCTTGACGATATCCGGGTCGCTGAGAATGAATGGCAGCACGTGCTGGAGCGGATCGCGGGCCGCGCCCTGAAATCCCATTACATATTGATAAATGCCGCCCTGAGAAAGGATGTGTTGGTGGAAGAAGCTATCGTAAGTTAGACTACTTCGCAGGTAATAGTAGTTCCAGGCAGTTTCGCGAGTGACCCATGGTTCTGCGTTCGTGTCGAAGTGCGGCGTCTTCGATTGCCACTTCCTGCTTGTTTCCTTCCGCACGCTCGCCGGGTTATTCGAATACTTACTCAGGATGAAGCCGAGTTTGGCCCCCTCAGGGAGATATCCATAGAGAAAGTAAAGCGTCCGCTCTTTGCCGGGATCGAGTGTGAACGCGCGTTCCAAAAGCAGCCCTTTTTCGGGTCCGCCAGAGTCGATGTTGTTATCGAGCGCAGAAACAAGGCCGTCCGGATTGTTAGCGCCCCCCAACCCGAAGAACTGTTGTGCATTTGTCGTGACCGCCGTGACCGGAGCGTCGAGTGAAATGAGAAAAGTCGCGGGTGGCTTGAGATCGTCGAATTGCGCTTCCGGAACGGTCTCGCGCGCCGCCGTCAGAAACGGGTTCGGATGCGCCGTGAGGTTGGCGTTCACTCTATGCCATGCATCGTCGTCCCCAGCGGGCCGGCCCGTGAAACGCTTCCTTTCCAGGAGGCCACCCCCTTCGAGGTCCTCGAATTCGTGCTCGAACTGATCGCCCAGGCGGCGGCGCGCTTCCACTGCCGAAACTCCACTCCCCAGCGACTCCATGAACGAGCGGAAGGAAAACTGATAGACCTGGCAGCCCCAGTATTCGATCCAGCGCAGCCTGGCCGGGGACTTCCCGTTGTGACGAATGGTCACCTGAGACAGCAGCACGGGATCGTCGCCGAAAGGCGCAGTAATGATCTGATCCACCGAATAAGTGGGGCCGGCCACTTTTTTACGGAAGTAGCCTACGCCGAAGATACGTTCGAAGCTTCGCCCACCGCCTGAATAGTAAGTGCAGACAGTCTCCTTTCCATCGGTGAGATAACCGATTCCGCCGCCATAATGCCCACGCTGCGGATTATGCTCGTTCAGGAACTTCGGCGCGCCCTCGTCCTGGCGCACCGTCACATAGCCGTAGTTCGAAGCGATGGCCACCAGACGATCATTGCCGACCTGATGAATGTGATCCGTGGGAGACAAAAGGCCTGGCGTCACTGACGTCACGGCTTTCGGGTCTTTCGTCTGATCGCAGGTGTAACGAAATGCCGGAAGGCCGAGCTTGTCCTCTATCCATTCGCCGAAGTGGCCCGATCCGTATGGCTTGCCGCTAACCGTGCGAGACTCCTGAGTGGCCGCCGCGAGCGCCGTTCCCAGCGTGGCCATGAACTGTCTGCGATCCATGAATCCCATTGGAGGATAGTGGAGGGGGCATTGCAACCGCCCCTGGCTGTGACAAACTGTTTGACGAATGAAGAAGATGTTTGGCGGCATCGAAGCCGGCGGCACCAAATTCGTCTGCGCCTTCGGATCCGGTGTGCACGACCTGACCATCGCGCGCTTCCCGACAACGACTCCCGATGAAACACTGGCGGCGGTCATCGGATTCCTGAATCAAGCGAATCTCGAAGCCGTCGGCATCGGGTCTTTCGGCCCCGTGGACCTGCATTCCGACTCGCCCACCTTCGGGTACATCACGTCCACGCCAAAGCCCGGCTGGACGAATTGCGATCTTGCCGGCCGCGTGCGCGCGGCGCTCGGCGTTCCCGTTGGCTTTGAAACCGATGTGAATGCAGCGGCCCTGGGTGAAGCGCGCTGGGGCGCGGGCGTGGGCTTATCGGACCTTCTCTACCTCACCGTGGGTACAGGCATCGGCGGCGGAGCCATCGTCGGCGGGCGTGTTGTGCATGGCCTGGTGCATCCGGAAATGGGGCACATTCGCATTCCTCACGACCTTGCCCGCGACCCATTCCCGGGCGCCTGCCCCTTCCATGGCGATTGTCTGGAAGGCCTCGCTTCCGGGCCCGCGATCCACAAACGATGGAAGACTCAACCCGAGGAGTTGCCGCCCGATCATCCGGCCTGGGCGCTCGAGGCGCACTACCTGGCCGAGGCCGTTGCGAACCTAGCGCTGACCCTGTCTCCGCAACGTATCGTGCTCGGTGGTGGTGTCATGCGCCAGACTCAGATGTTCCCGGCGATCCGCGAGGAATTCACGCGCCTCCTCCACGGCTACGTGCGCCACCCGGCGGTTGAAGAACGAATCGGCGAGTACATCGTCGGTCCGAAGCTTGGCGACCGATCGGGCATTCTGGGAGCCCTGACGCTGGCGGAACAGGAGCGCACAGGACGCGGCGGCGTCCTCTTTGAAAACGCGAGACCGGAGGCCGGCCGCGTCCGTAGAGCGCGGCTTCATGGAAAGACCGGCTCTGATAAGATGAGGAACGCCGAGGGAACAGTTCGTACATGACAGGCGTGAAGATCGTCGTGATCTATCCGCATCCCGCCGATGAGAAAATCTTCGAGCATGAATGGGATGAGAGACATAAGCCGCTGGTGGAAGCGAAACTGAAGGGGATGACCCGGTTCGTTTCCTCGAAGGTGGTGGGCTCACCCGCGGGGCGCGTGATGGCCTACCGCATCGCCGAGGCGCATTTCTCGAGCATGGCCGAGCTGAACAAGTGCCTCGAATCGGACGGCGGGAAGGAAGTTCTGGCGCACGCCGCGAAGATGTCCAGCGGCGGCCCGCCCATTGTGCTCCTCTGCGAAGAAGAATCCTTCATTTACTGGTAAGGAAACACGGAAAGGAGTTCGCTCATGGCTGAACAGAACTATGCTAATCACGGCCGGCTGGTTCCGGGGTTTCACTTTGTGCTGGCCCCGCTGATTTTGCTGACGCTGATCGGCTCGCTGGTGAACCTGTGGTTGTCGCTGCACAATCACAACCGGCTGTACAATGCTTCGCTGATTGTGGCGCTTTCCTTCATCGCCGCGTTCCTGTTTGTCTTTTGCCGGACGTTTTCGCTGAAGGCGCAGGACCGGGCCATTCGCGCCGAGGAGAATCTGCGCCACTTCGCCATGACCGGCAAGCTGCTGGACCCGCGCCTCACCATTCGCCAGATCATCGGTCTGCGCTTCGCCTCCGATGCGGAGTTCGTGGCGCTCGCGCAGAAAGCGGCGGAAGAGGGCCTCGGCGAGGACGCCATCAAGCGCGCAGTGAAGAACTGGCGCGCCGACACGTACCGGGTGTAGCGGACTCCATCTCATCCATTACCCTTGTTGAGGATGCACCTCAACACCGCTGCGGCTACCGCCATCTTCCTGTTCACGGCGGTGGTTGTCGCGCTGGGTAAGTTTCCGGGTCTGCGCATCGATCGCACGGGCGGCGCAGTGGTCGGCGCGGGCCTCATGGTGGGCGCCGGCATTCTCACGCCGAAGCAGGCTTACGCGGCCATCGATCTCGATACCATCGCGCTGCTGTTCGGCATGATGATCGTCGCGGCCAGCCTGCGGCTCTCCGGCTTCTTCGGTCTGGTCGGCACGTGGGTGGTGCGGCACGTGCGTTGGCCGCTGGCGCTGCTGGCGGTGATCGTGCTTGTCAGCGGCTTTTTCTCCGCATTCTTCGTCAACGACACCATCTGCATTGTGCTGACGCCGCTGGTTTGCCATCTGACGATGCGGACGAAGCGCAATCCCTTGCCCTACCTGCTCGCCGTGGCCATGGCGGCGAATGTCGGCAGTGTCGCAACCATCACCGGCAATCCACAAAACATGCTTATCGGGAGCATGTCGCGTATTTCCTACTCTGCCTTCGCCGCGGCGATTTCGCCGATCGCCGCGATCGGGCTGGTGTTGACGGTGTTGGTTCTCTGGTTGTTGCACCGAGGAGAGTTTGCCGGCCACGGTGTGCTTGACGCGCCGGAGGAGCGGGTACGAGTCAACCGTTCCCTGTTATGGAAATCGGGAATCGTGGCTGTCGCGATGGTTGTGTTCTTCTTTCTCGGGCAACCGGCTCCCAAAGTGGCGCTGCTGGCGGGCGCGGTGCTGCTGGTCACTCGCCGAGTTCGGCCGGAGAAGTTCTATGGCCACATTGATTTTCAGTTGCTGGTCATGTTTGCAGGGCTTTTTGTCGTCGTGGCGGGGATCGAGCAAACGCCGTGGATCGCGGATCTATTGGCCACGGCACGGCGCTTCGGAATCGAGCGAGTCCCGGTGTTCAGCGTCGCGGCGGCGGCGCTGTCGAATATCGTCAGTAACGTGCCGGCGGTGATGATGCTGCGGCCGTTCGTGACGCACTTCCACGATGCGCATCGCGGCTGGCTGGTGCTGGCCATGGCCTCCACGCTGGCGGGTAACTTCACCATCACCGGATCGGTAGCAAATCTGATTGTGGTCCAGCGGGCGCGCAACGAAGGAATCCAGATCGGCTTTCGCGAGTACTTCCGCGCCGGAGCTCCGCTGACGGTGCTCACGATGGTGGTGGGCGCGCTGCTGCTGGCGCGGTAGGGAGTGGCGCGAGGGACATGCGGCGCAAGCCGCGTCTATTCGGTGTCGGGGGAAAACACGGCTGACGCCGCGTGTCCCATTTATGACTCCACGCGGTAGTTCGGCGCTTCCTTGGTGATAATCACGTCGTGTACGTGACCTTCACGAAGGCCGGCGAACGTCACGCGCAGGAATCGCGCACGCGCCTGCAGGTCGCGAATGGAGCCCGCGCCGCAGTAGCCCATGCCCGCGCGCAGTCCGCCCACGAGCTGATAGACCATCTCCGCCAGCATTCCCTTGTAAGGCACGCGGCCCTCGATGCCCTCGGGCACCAGCTTGCCGCTGGTGTCCTGGTCATAGCGATTGGAGAAGCCCTGCGACATGGCCCCCAGCGAGCCCATGCCGCGATAGCTCTTAAAAGTGCGGCCCTGGTAGAGGATGGTCTCGCCCGGGCTCTCCTCCACGCCGGCAAACAGGCTGCCGATCATGACGCAGTCGGCGCCCGCCGCGATCGCTTTGGTGATGTCGCCCGAATACTTGATGCCGCCATCCGCGATGAGCGGCACAGAGCCTTCCCGCGTGGCCTGCGCGCATTCCGCGATGGCGGTGATCTGCGGCACGCCCGCGCCGCTGACCACACGCGTGGTGCAAATGGAACCAGGCCCCATCCCCACCTTGATCCCGTCGGCCCCCAGGGCAATCAGATCCCGGGCGCCTTCGCGGGTGGCTACATTGCCGGCGATCAGATCCACTTCTGGCAGCCGAGTCTTGATGGCGCGCACGGCGGCCATCACGCTCTCCTGGTGCCCGTGGGCTGAATCGACGCACAGTACGTCCACCTTCTTCGCCACCAGCTCCTGTGCGCGTTCCAGGAAGTCGCTCGTTGAGCCCACCGCGGCGCCCACGCGCAACCGGCCCTGAGCGTCTTTTGCGGCACTGGGGTATTTCAGCTTTTTCTGGATGTCCTTGACGGTGATGAGGCCCTTGAGATAGTACTGATCGTCCACCACCAGCAGCTTCTCCACGCGGTGCTGGTGCAGGATCTTCTCCGCTTCTTCCAGCGTGGTGCCGACGCTGACGGTGATCAGATTCTCCTTGGTCATCACCTCGGAGATAGGCAGATCGAAGCGCGTTTCGAACCGCAGGTCGCGGTTGGTCAGGATGCCCACCAGCTTGCCATTGCGGGTCACCGGCACGCCGGAGATCCGATAATGCTTCATCAGCTCCAGCGCGTCGGCGATCTTGCGGTCGGGGTCGATGGTGATGGGATCGACGATCATGCCGCTCTCACTGCGTTTCACGCGATCCACTTCCTCGGCCTGCCGCTCGATGGACATGTTGCGGTGCATGATGCCGATGCCGCCCTGCTGCGCCAGAGCGATGGCCAGATGCGATTCCGTCACCGTGTCCATGGCCGCGCTGACCACCGGGATATTCAGAGCAATATTGCGGGTGAGGTTGGTGCGCGTGTCCACGGTGGCCGGCAGGACGCCGCTGCGGGCCGGTTGGAGCAGCACGTCGTCGAAGGTGAGCCCTTCCGGGATGTTATCGGGGATCATGTTCCGGGATTAGGACCATCATAGCGTGGAAGGGCCGGGCAGCCCGCGGACGAATGCTCAGCGTGGCCCCGATGCCGGGATCTCATCGCGGAAGCGCTCCAGCTCGGCCGCCATGCCGTCGAACCGCGCCTTCATCTCGGGCATCAGCGCGATGAGATGGCTCAGGTCTCCGCGGCCCGCGCATTCCTCGGCCTCCCGCGCCGTTTCGCTTAGCGCCGCTCCACCCGTATTGGCGGCCGCGCCTTTGATGGAGTGGGCGGAGAGCCGGGCTGCCGCCAGGTTGCCGCCGTCGACGGCTTGTGAAAGGGCGGCAAGCTGCCCGGGCATGGTTTCGAGGAAGACCGCGATCACCTTGAGCGCCAGTTCAGCGTTGCCCATCAAGCGGTCCAGGAGGCCGTCGTGGTCGAAGCAGGGCGCCGGCGTCCGAGGGGTGGCCGCACCTTCCGTCATCCCGGCCCGCGGGGCGATCTCAGCCGCCGGCCGGCCATTCCCCGACAGCCACGTTTCCAGCGCCGCCTCCAGCGCCGCGGGTTGAATGGGTTTGGTCAGATAATCGTTCATCCCCGCCGCCAGGCATTTTTCACGGTCCCCGGCCATGGCGTGGGCGGTCATGGCGACCACCGGAATGCCCGGGTTGCGAACCGGCTCCGCGGACTGGCGGATTCGGCGGGTGGCTTCGTATCCATCGATGCCGGGCATCCGGCAGTCCATCAGTACGAGGTCGTAATCTCTCGCGCAGAGCGCGCGCAACGCGCTTTCTCCGTCCGGAACCAGGTCGGCGCGATATCCGAGGTTTTCGAGCACCCCGATCGCCACCTCCTGGTTGACGAGATTGTCTTCCACCACCAGCAGCCGGTACCGCGACCTGGACTCGCGGTTTTCCTGGGCCGCCCTGGCGGGCGATGCAAATGGATCGGGGGGCGGCGGTCCCATCCCCAGGACCGACGCGAGGCATCGCCCGAGTTCGCCCTGCCTCACCGGTTTCGCCACCCTCCCGGCGAATCCCTTGTCGCGCCAGTACGCGCTTGTTTCGGCGCGGCTCAACGGCGTCATAACCACCAGAGGAGCGCACAGGCCGCGGCGGCGTCCTCCCTGAATGCCCGAAACCGGACGCCGGCCGCGTTCGTTGTGCGCAGTTTCATGGAAGGTTTGCGCGGGACTGGAGCCGGATTGGATCCGGCGGGCCAGCTCCTCGCCGCTCAGATCGGGCATCTCCAGATCGATCAACGCCGCGTCGAATCGCTGCCCCGCGCGCAGCATCTCGAGCGCTTCGCCGGCGCTTTGGGCGCTCGCGAACTCGCATTGCCAAAGTTTGAAAAGCTCCAGCACAAGATCCCGGCTGGCGGGATTGTCGTCCACCACCAGCAGCCGCCGTCCAAGGAGCGAGAGCAGCGGCGGCCTCTTTACCGCCTGTTCTCCGAACAACGCGGTGAACCAGAAACGCGAGCCTTTCCCGGGCTCGCTTTCGAATCCCACGCTGCCGCCCATGAGTTCCGCAAGGCGGCGCACGATGGACAACCCCAGCCCGGTCCCGCCCCGCCGGCTTGCGGCCGGGGAGCCGGCCTGAGTAAAAGGTCGAAAGAGCGCCGGTTGATCTTCCGCGGGCACGCCAACCCCCGTGTCCCGCACCTCAAAACGCAAACGGCCCGCGCCGGCCTCGCCGCTGACGCGCAGAGAGATCTCGCCGCCGTCGGTGAACTTCACGGCGTTCCCGGCGAGGTTCAGAAGAACCTGGCGCAGGCGGCCGGGATCGCCCATGAGGCGGGTGGGCACGCTGGGTTCGATGAAACACAGGAACTCGACGCCCTTGTTCTGCGCGGCGACGGCCATGAGATCGGCGACGCCCTCCACCACCGAGCGAAGGTCGAATTCCACGCTCTCGAGGCGCGCCTTGTTCGCTTCCAGCTTCGAGTAATCGAGGACGTCGTTGAGAAGCTCCAGCAGGGATTCGGCGCTGCTGCGCAGCACCACCGCGCGCCGGCGCTGACGGTCGTCCAACTCGCCGTCGAGCATCAGGCCGGCCATCCCGATGATGGCATTCATGGGCGTGCGGATCTCATGGCTCATGTTGGCCAGGAACTCGGTCTTGATCCGGTCGGCGTCCTCGGCCGCTTCCTTTGCCTTGCGCATTTCCGCTTCGGCGCCCTTGCGTTCGGTAATGTCTTCGGCAATGCCCACCACGCGCGCGATTTTGCCGGTCTCGTCGTGGACCGGAAACGCCCGGTTGCGAATCCACTTCAACTGGCCGGCCGGGGTGCGGATTCGGAAATCCGAGCTAATCCGTTCTCCCCGCGTCTGCCTGAGAAATACGATCTGCGCCAGATCCCGATCCTGCGGCTCGATCGCCTCCATCCATGACATCGGATTGCTGTAAAGGGCCTCGCAGGGCCGGCCCCAGATCGTCTCGTACGAAGGGCTCACATACAGGAATTCCGTGCCGGTCTCGTTCATCGTCCAGAACACTTCCGGGATATTCTCGGCCAGTTGCCGGAACTTTTCTTCGCTGGCCCGCAACGCTTCCTCCGCGCGTTTGCGCTCGCCGATATCGAGCACCACCGCCTCGATGATTTCGTCTCCTTTCGCGACAAGGTTGAGGTTGGCCAGCAGCCAGACTGGTTTACCGTCGCGGCGGCGGAGCTTGAGTTCGACGTTAGTAAGCCCTCCGCGCTCCCGCAGAGCCTGAACCATGCACGCTCGCCATTCGGAATCGTAGTGGAACTCGCGGAAGTCGGCGCCGATCATGTCTTTCGCGCATTCAAAACCCAGCATCCGCGCCGCTGTGTCGTTGCAGTCGAGAATCGGGCCGGACGTGCGGTTGGTGATGACTCCGGCCAGGTTGCGCGCGAAAAGCTTCTGATAGCGTTGCTCGGACGCCTGCAACGCCCCTTCCACCCGCTTTTTCTCGGTGAGGTTCTCGATATGGCTGATGAAATAGCTGGGTTCGCCATGCTCGTTCGTTACTGCGCAGAGGCGCACTCGCACCGGAACAGTCTCGCCCCCTTTTGTGATGTAGCGCTTCTCCATGTCCGCGCAAAACGTGGAATCCGTCAGGAAGCGGGTCCGGGCCGCCAGACCATCGTTCCGGTCGTCCGGATGCGTCACATCAATCCAGCGTTTCCGAGTCAGTTCCTGTTCCGAATAGCCGAGCACTCGGCAGAGTGTGGGGTTCGCGTACAGAAAGCGGCCGTCGAGGGCGCACATGGTCATGCCGTCCGGCGCGTGTTCGAAGAGAATCCGAAATTGCTCTTCCCGTTCGCGGGAGGCCGCGCTGGCGATTTTCCGCGCGGTGATGTCGGTGGTCACCCCGTAGAGCGCCACCACCCGGCCGCCATTCCGGCCGAGCATGACGGTGTCCCGCAGCCAGACTTCCCGCCCGTCGGCAGCCAGCATTCGATACTCGACGGTATAGTCCCTGGCGGCCGCCAGTTCGCTCCCGACATAGCGGACTGTACGTTCCCGATCTTCCGGGTGGAGGCGATCCTCCCAGAAGGACGGATCCCCCAGCCATCGTCTCGCCGGATAGCCGAGGATCGCCTCAGTGCGGTCGCTGACAAAGGTGCGGCGCCCGCTGCCGTCCGCCTCCCAGACGACGCTGTCGATGGAATTTACCAGCGTCTCGCGGCGGCGGCTCGCCTCCAGCAATTTGTGTTTGTCGCCCAGACACTGCAGGAACAACCTTGAATTGTGCCGGGCCTGGATGAGAATGAAGAGCAGGTACACCGCCGCGTTCGCGGCGATCGCCGTCCCGTGGGGCCGGCCCTGCGCCAGCCCCCACACGATCGGAGGGCCCAGCAGAAGCACCAGCGTCCGATAAAGCAGCGCCGGATCGGGGCAAAGGGTGACCGTGGTGCCCGCGGCCAGTCCGGCGGTCATGATCACCACCACCCACGTCGGCCAGGCCGCTCCGCTGGAGGTCATTTGCAGCAAGGCAAAGACCTCCCACACCGACACGGTGCAATACACGCCGGCGTGAAATGTCAGCCGCCAGCGCGCTGGATCCCGCGGGTAGCGGCGTTCGAAAAACCACGCCATGGCCAGGAAGCCGCCGACAATGGCCAGAAGAATTGCGCCACAGGGCGCCACCAGCCCCGGCCTCCGGTAGGCTACCGGAGCGGCCAGAAGAGTGATCAGGAGAACCGTGGGATAGGCGAAAACCCCGCGGACGCTGCGGTGAATCAGAAGCCGGGCCGCCTCCATGGCCATGGGGTCGCACGCGGGCGGCGCCACCGGCGCGGGTGCGGCACTCGGCGAGCGCTTCATCCCGCCCCGCTATGCCGGCAAACCCAGCGCCTTCAGGTGCCGCTGAAGCTGCCTGGCATCGATCGGCTTGAAAATGTAGGCGTCGCAAAGCAAGTGGAACGCGCGAAACACCGACTTCACGTCCCGGTCCGCCGTCGTCATGACGATGCGAGCACCCTGCGACGACCGCAGCCCATGCGCCTCTTCCAGCCGCCGAATGCTGGCCACGGCCTCCTGTCCGTCCATGCCCGGCATGTGGATATCCATGCAGATCAGGTCGTAGGGGCAGCCCGATGCCAGCGCCAGATTGCAGGCCTCCACGGCTTCCCGGCCATTCACGGCAACGTGGCAATCGCCGAGGCGGCGCAGATAATCCTGCAGGATGATGCGGCTGGTGAATTCATCCTCCACCACCAGCGAGCGGATGGTCCCGGCGTCGATCGGGGAACTCGTATCGGCCGCCGGTTCGCCGTTCAGAATCCGCCGGAGGCGCTGCTGCTGGGCGGCGACGTTGGGATTGCCTGCGCGCTCCCAGAGTATTTGCCGCAGCACGTCCACCGTATCAAGCAGCGCGCCGGCCAGTTCCGTGGTGAGCTGCGCCCCGCCGTGGCCAACGCGTCTCAGGACCTCCGCGGCGGTGGCGGCCAGTTCGGCGAAGCCGTCATCTCCAAAGCCTTCCGGCGATTCGCGCAGCCTGGACAAATACTCGACAGACTCGGCTAATCTCCCGCCGTCCGGTCCGGAGAACCTCAGCAACTCCGACTCGAGGGCGTCCAGATGCTCCAAACGCTCAACCGCAAATTCTTCCCGAAGCGCTTCGTCCACGGATTTCTTCACAGGATCACCTCGCACGGTTGGCGAAACCGCGCCTGTAGTACACATCGGCAGGTACCTTACGAGTTTGAGTACTCCAGGAGTTTGTTGAAAAGCAACCGGAACCGCTTGCTGGCGCTCGCGGCTCAATTTTGTCGGCTCGTCATTGCAGGCAGTTACCGAGCCACGACCGCCAGCGAGTGTTACGGAAATGGCGCTTTTCAACAAGCTCCGCGGCAGGGCGGCTGCCCGAGGCCCTGCTAGAATAGAGAATCATTCCTCAGGAGGACGGGGCGTGCACGCGTTGCGGCCCCGGACGCCCGAACAGAAAGGCTTCTCTAAAAGCATGATCGCCGCGACACAGCTACGCCCGGGCATGGTCATCAAGTTCAATAACGACCTGTACTCCATCTTCAGCATGACCCATCGCACGCCCGGCAACCTGCGCGGATTCGTGCAGGTGAAGATGCGCAATCTGCGGAGCGGCTCGCAGACCGAGCACCGCTTCTCCTCGGAAGACCGCGTGGACAAAGTTTCCCTCGACGAGCGCGAGATGGAGTACATGTACGACGACGGCGAGTCGTACTATTTCATGGACACCGAGAACTTCGAGCAGTTGAACCTGCCGAAGGAGCTGCTCGGCGACGCCGTTGATTACCTGATCCCGCAGTTGAAGGTGAACGTCGAGTTCTACGAGGGCAAGCCCATGAGCGTCGAGCTTCCGCCCACCGTCGATATGACCGTGGTGGAAACCGAGCCCGGACTCAAAGGCGCCACCGTCTCCAACGTCACCAAACCGGCCAAGACGGAGACCGGCCTGGTGGTGCAGGTGCCGCCGTTCATCAACCAGGGCGAGAAGATCCGCGTGAGCACCTCCGAGGGCGCTTACCAGGAACGCGCGTAACTGACCCCGGCGCACCGCTCCCTTTGGTCGCGGCTCTTTCCGAGCCGCGCGCGCAGCAAGCGCTTTCTCTCACTCCGGATAGGCCGCGCCTGGTTTGACCACGCGGATGAAATGATCGGTCCACGTCCGGTGCGTCGGCGGCAAATCCGTCTTCGGCATGTGGCAGCCTATACATCCCGAACTGGCCACCGGACACGTCTTCGCCGGCGCCTTCCCGTTCGCGGCCTGCCCATGGCACGCCACACACTTCGCCTCGTACGCGGCGTCGTTTCTAACAACATCGTTGTGCGGATCGTGGCAGGCGATGCAACTGATTCGCGCGTCGCTCCCGTCGTAGCACTTGCTTTTGGCGAGCCGGTAGGGCTGGAAGCGAACGTCCGCCAGACCGAACGCGCGCCGGCGCACCACCTCGCCCCATGTTCGATGACACTGTCCGCAGAAGTTGGAAATGTCCTCGGCCGCCAGGCGCCCGAGTTTCGGAGGAACCGAATCGAGCTTTCCCCGAACGATATCGCCCTGATGCTGTTCGACTCCGCCATGGCAATGGACGCATTGCACCCCCGGTGTTGACGACGCCATCTGAAGCCGACCGTCAACGATCGCGCCGGTGGAATGGCATCCAAAGCAGGCCTGCAACTCGCGCGAGTACACGTCGCGGCCGATCGCCTCGGTAATGCTCAGCAGGCGATCCTTCTGGTCGCCGGGGGTGGTGTCCAGCCCGTTGATGGTCGAAAAATAGCTTACGCGACTTTCATAGAATTGACCCTCGTGCTCGAGCACGTAGGTCTGAATGGTATCGCCGAAGATCCAGTGGACCGGAAGAGCGACCGACCGGGTTCCGTCGCCCACCGTATAGGTGACGTCGGAGCCGTGCCTTTCCACGCGCCATGTGTATCCACCGCGCGTGAGCGTGAACGACGACTGCTTCTGAAATGCCGGATCGGTTGCGGGCTTCCACATCGCCCGTGCCATGGGCGTCCGCGGTTGCGACCGGCATTCCTTCTCATGGCACGTCGCGCAGGTGGGAACGGGGTTCTGGGCCGCGGATGCCAGGTTCACGATAACGTGCATGGCGAACAACGCCCGACTAAGGCTACGCATGGGGGACGGTTCTGCGGGCCAGTTCCATCGTGCGGTCTCGTTCGGCTCGGGCCTCGGCTGTGCGCCCGGCTTTGGAATAGGCGCTGGCCAGAGCGATGCCGTTGTCGATGTTGGTCGGATCGAGATGCACGGCCAGCTCCAGATGCCGGATGCCCTCGGCCAGATCCGCGGTGGCTGCGAGCGAGCGGCCCAGCGCATACTGCGCCATCGATAGCTTCGGGGCCAGTTGCACGGCCTTCGTCGCCCACGGAAGCGCGCCAGCCCGGTCGTCGTGATTCAGCAAGAGGCACGCCAGCATCGTGGCAGCGGCGGAATTCGAAGGGTCCGCCTGTAATTCGCGACGAAATTCGTCCCCCGCCGCGCGAAGAGGCGCCACCAACAGATACCCGTCCATGAGCACATGAACCTCCGGCGACGCCGGAAAACGACTCAGCAACCGCTGAAAAGCAGCCGCGCCATGCGCCTCATCCTGGGACATGGCAGCCCACACCGTCGCGCCGGCCGCGCCGACTAATTCCCGCCGCTCGGGCGGGATCTGACTGGGCAGGAGCGGTTCCCGCAACGCGGTGATCCCGATCGCAGGCAGCAAGGCCGTGGGTGGATGATCGTCGTGCGCAAACAAAGCGTAGCTCGCCATGGCCCGATCGAACTCACCGGCATGAGCCAGCAACATGCCTTCGTGAAAACGGAGCACGCGCGCCATCTGCCCGTCCAGCCGCGGGTCCAGCAGGCTTTGCTCGATATGTCGGAGCGCGTTGCCGTAATCACCCAACTGGAACTCGCTCAAACCGAGCAGCCCCCACGCCGGCGCCACGTCCGGCTTCAGCGCCACGCAGCGAGCCAGGGCGTCGCGCGCGATATCGTACCTGTCGGCGTCGTAGGCCGCCGTTCCCAGAAACCACCAGCCCTCGCTCCATCGCGGATTGATTCGCAGCGCCTGCTGGAACAGGTCGATGGCCTGCGGAAGATCGTTCGCGTCGCGCGCGGCCAGGGCCCGCCGGGCCAGATCGTCAAACGTTTGGCCCTGAATCTCCGCCGAAGCGAATAACGCGAGGGATAGCAAAAACGGCAGAATCCGCAGCTTCAAAGCAACTATCTGGAATTGTACACCTCTACCGCTGTGCTGAAAAACGCGCTCTCGCGCGCGGCTCGGAATCGCTTACAGAGCCGCGACCGCCAGGGAGCGGTCGGGTCAGCAGCGTTTTTCAGCGCCCTCTAACGGAAGATCTCCTCGAGGATGCGGCCAATCGATCCGCTCGGCTCCTCCAGACGCAGGATCGTGGTCAGCGTGGGCGCAATGTCGTTGACGGCGATCTTCTCGTGATATTCGCCCGGCCGAATGCCCTCGCCCATAAAGATCACCGGGACCTGCGAATCGTAGTTGAACGGTGTGCTGTGCGATGTGCCGGTGGCGCCGAACAGGTAGTAAGGATCCTGAATGACCATCACGTCGGCCGCGCGCGGCTCAAAGAATCCACGCAGCACCGCCTCGCTGACGTAGTCGCCAGTGACCTGGCCGCGAGCGAGCTGAGTACTGGTGTAGACGCGGAACACATGCGGCGCAGCCCGGAGCACCGCCGCCGCCGTGTCCTGCACCGTCGTCAGATCCAGCTTCTTCTGCTCGATCAGCCTGCGGTTGAGGTACAGTCCTTCTTCCGTTCCGCCTGCGATCCACTTGCCCGGACCGTATTTCGCGGTGAGCGCTTCGTTTACGGTACGAAGCATGGTGAAACCGGACATCCGCCCGCCGGGCATTTTGCGCTCCTGATTGACTTCGGGAACAGGCGCGACTCCATGGTCGGCAGTCAGGATCACCAGGGTGTTGCCCGCGCCCACGTGCTGGTCGATGAAGTCGAACAGCCGGCCCAGCAGACGATCGGTGCGAATGGAAATGTCGCGCACCTCGGGCGCGTCGGGGCCGACGGCGTGTCCCACGTAATCGTTTGACGAGAAGCTGACCGCCAGAAGGTCGGTGTCGTCGTGATGACCGAGGTTCTCTTCCACCAGTGCGCGCTCGGTGAACTCCTCGATCATCTCGTTGCCCCACGGCGTGGCCTCGATGGCGCCGCAATAGCGCACGTTCTCCGCGCCGTTGACCATCGTGCAGAATGGCGTCGCGCTGGCGTCTTTCGCGTCGAATGGCAGCCAGCTCGCGCCGAGATATTTCTGGAACGGGTGCTGGCGGTTGATGTCCTTCACCCACGCGGGCAAATCGGCCATGAAGTAGCTGCTGGTGACCCAGTTGTTCGAGTCGGAGTCGTACCAGTAAGCGGCGGCGGCGGCGTGGCCCACGGGCAGGATGGCGCTGCGGTCCTTGATGGAGATGCCGATCACCTTCGAATTGCGCCCGGCCATCTTCAGCTCGTCGCCGACGGTGCTGACCAGCATGCGATGCGGAGACGAACCGAGGGCGCCCGGTGCTCCGCCCACCAGCTTCGTATCGGGGTCGGAAACGCTGGTCACGGTTTCGCCCGTCTCGCGATCGAACCACTCGTTGGCGATGATGCCGCTGGAAGACGGCGTTGCGCCGCTCAGGAATGTGGAGTGGCCCACCGCCGTCACCGTCGGGAAGTGGATGTGGTGCGCGTCGGTGAACATCGCGCCGTGGTCGAGCAGCCGGGCGAGGCCGGCGTTGTAATCGGCGCGGAAGCGCAGCAGGTAGTCGTAGCGGAACTGGTCGATGACGATGGCCACGATAAGCTTCGGCGGCTTCGGGGGGCTGACCGTCGCGGCGATTGCGGATACGGCGAGCAGGACGAGAGCGAAGAATCTTCTCATGGATGTCTCCCTATTATGGGCGCGTCGTGTAACGATTCTATGACGCGAGCGCGCGGGGCGGGTGGGGCAGGATTGCATCCTGCGCGCGGTTTGAAGCCGCGCTCGGGGCCGATTACAAATCGGCCGCAGGTTGAAAACCTGCCCCACCTGAAATCAGCGGGCGCAGAACTGCGGCAAGCTCGGGCTCCTCTTCGGGCAGCACCGTGCGCAGGTCGAAGACGAGCCGGTTGTTCTCGATGCGCGCGATCACCGGCGGGTCGTGAGCGCGGCAGCGGCGCTCGGCCTCGTTCACGTCGGCGCACCTCAGCGCGATCAGATAAGTGGGCAGGCTCTGATCCGGCGTGGAGCCGCCGCCGATGACGGATTCGCCGGGTACGATCTGCACGGGCAAACCCGCGGCGAGCCTTTCCGCCCGGGCACGGATCTCATCGGCCGTGAGCGCGATCATGCGCAGCGCAGGGATCTGGTCCCAGCGCTGCATCAGAATATTGCGCAGCGTGTCCTCGAGCGCCGCGTATGTCAGTTTGTCCACCCTCAGTGCGCGGAACAGCGGATTCCGGCGGACTCGCTGGACAAGGGCAGCGTCGCCGGCGATAATCCCCGCCTGTGGGCCGCCCAGCAGCTTGTCGCCGCTGAAGCTCACCAGATTCGCGCCCGCTTCGATGCTGGCGCGGACCAGCGGCTCGGCGATGCCCTTGATGCCGAAGCGTTTCAGATCGGCGACGCAGCCGCTGCCGAGGTCTTCATACACGGGCACGCCGCGCTCGCGGCCCAGCGCGACCAGTTCGCCCAGCTCCGGCCGCGCCGTGAATCCCGAAACGTGAAAGTTGCTGGGGTGAACGCGCAGCAGCAGGCGCGTGCGGTCGGTGATCGCGGCGACGTAGTCCTCAATCCGCGTGCGGTTCGTCGTGCCGATTTCACGCAGCACGGCCCCGGAGCGCTGCATGATGTCGGGAATGCGGAAGCCGTCGCCGATTTCGATCAGCTCGCCGCGCGAGACGATGACTTCGTGGCCGGCCGCGAGTTCGTTCAGGATCAGAAACACCGCGGCGGCGTTGTTGTTGACCACGATGCCGGGCGCGCCGACAATCCGCTCGATCAGACCGGCGACGTGCACGTCGCGCTTGCCGCGCCGGCCGGTGTCGAGATCGTATTCGAGGTTGAGATAGCCGGCGAGTGGGGCTCGCCCCAGGTTTGTGTGCAGCACTACGCCGGTGGCGTTAATTACGCGCCGTAGTGACGGCCTCTCCAGCGTTTCGAGCGCCGCAGTGACGGCCTGCTCGATTGCGAATTTCGGCTCGCCGCCCGCGAGGATTTCCCTCCGCGCCTCGGCAATCGTCCGCCGCACCTCGGCCACCACCAGCTCCCGCGGAAACCGCGCGCACAGCCCCGCCAGCCGGCCGACAATCTCATCCACCGATGGCAACTCGCGCAGCCGTGAATGCTCGGGCACGGTATTTATGATATGACTCGAATGGGTTACCCTGAGATCACGTTCAAATTGCCATGACCGTCGATGAGGTCAAACAGAAAACAGGCCCGATCCTGGAGCGGCACGGCGTCGCTTATGCCGGCGTGTTCGGCAGCGTGGCGCGGGGCGAAGACAGCCCCCGCAGCGACGTGGATATCCTGGTGCGGCTCGGACGCCCCATCGGCATGGTGGAATACATGGACCTGATCCACAGCCTTGAGGAGATTCTTCAGAAGAAGGTGGACCTTGTGACCGAGCAAAGCCTGAACAAACACGTGCGGCCCTATGTCGCGCCAGATCTCAGAACCATCTATGAGAAGTGACCGCGTCTATCCGGCGCAGATGTTGGACGCCGCAGACAGGATTCGCCAGTTCGTCGACGGCATGGACTTCGATGCATTCCTGAAGGACGAGAAGACGCAGAGCGCGGTAATCATGCAGTTGGCGCTCATCGGCGAAGCGCGTGTCGGAGCCGACCAGAGCGGCCATTCGGATTCCATGGCGCGAAATTGCCGGATTCCGCGACCGGGCGATCCACGATTACTACCAGATCGACCTTCAGGTCGCCTGGGGTACAATCCTCCACGATCTCGCTCCTCTCACCGAAGCGGTGAGGTCGTACCTGGGCAGTGGTTGAGGCACCCCGTCATTCCCCTGTCACCCGCCGCGCCCGCTGTCCAAATCCTGACGAATCACGCCCCCGCGGGCCCCTGTTTCCAACAGCTTGCGCTGGAAAGGCCCGTGCACCGTGCCGTGGTGTCATGCTCGACGGCGTCGGCGCCAATCTTGAACAGTACATGACGCTGCTGGCCGACCGCCAGAAACTCGTCGCCGCCAACATCGCCAACGCCGACACCCCCGGCTTCAAAACCAAGGACATCGACTTCCAGGCCGAGTTCGCCAACGCCCTGCAGGGCATTCAACCCAACGTCATGGAAGTCCAGGGGCTCGTCGTCAAGAACGACGGCAACAACGTCAGCCTCGACCGCGAAGCGCGCCTGCTGGCCGAGAACGCGCTGCGCTTCAACATCGCCTCGAACCTGCTGCGCGGGCAGATCCACACCATGCGCCTGGCCATCGAAGGCGGCGGAGGTTCGTAGTCGTGAGTCTGTTCAATTCTCTCGACGTCAGCGCATCCGGCATGGCCGCGCAACGCGCACGCGCCGAAGTGCTGGTGGAGAATCTGGCGAACGCCGACACGACGCGCACGCCGGAAGGAGGTCCCTACCACCGCAAGGACGTGGTCTTCGAATCGTCGGACACTTCATCGCCGTTTTCTTCGGTGTTCCAGTCGGCCATCGATGGGCAGTCCACGGGCGTTCAGGTGAGCCAGATCATCACCGACTCCAGCCCGCCGGTGATGCGCTACATGCCCGGCCACCCCGACGCCGACAAAGACGGCTTCGTGGCGATGCCACGCGTGAATCCCGCCGAGGACATGGTGGATCTGCTGGGAGCCTCCCGCGGATACGGGGCCAACGTCGCCGCCATGAGCGCGATCAAGGACATGATTCAGAGATCGATCGACTTATTTAAGTAAAACATGCGACCTGTTCAAGTAACGCCATGACCGCCCCGATATCACCAGTCACGTCCACGCCCGCGATCGAGGCCCCACGGCTCGATTCGGTCGCGTCCGCGCAGGGCAACGGAAACGAATTCCGCTCGCTGCTGAGTTCCGCTATCCAACAGGTGAGCGCCGCGCAGAACAAAGCCGACGCCGCCGTGCAGGGCTTCCTTTCCGGCGAGAACGACGAGCTGCACTCCACCATTCTGGCCACGCAGCGCGCCGACCTCCAATTCGATATGTTCCTGCAGGTTCGCAACAAGGTGGTCTCGGCTTATCAGGAAATCATGCGTATGCAGATTTGACCGGTCTGACGCACAGCCATGGAGCAACTTAAGAAGCTCGTCGCGGCCCTCACCCTGAAACAGCGGATCACCATTGTCGTCGTGGCCCTCGCCGCGGTGGCGCTTGTCGTGTCGCTGGTGCACTGGCATCACGAGGCCGATTTCAAGCCGCTGTTCACCAGCATGTCGCCCGAGGACGCCTCGAATATCGTGACCAAGCTGAAGGAATCGGGCACCGAGTTTCGCATTGGCGAGAACGGCACAACGGTTCTGGTTCCTTCCGCGCGCGTGGACGAGCTGCGCTTGGAGATGGCCGGCGCGGGCCTGCCCAAGACCGGCCGCATCGGCTTCGAGCTGTTCGACAAGACCAACCTCGGCATCACCGATTTCACCGAGCACGTGAATTATCGGCGCGCCCTCGAAGGCGAACTGGAACGCTCGGTCCGCTCGCTGGTGGAAGTGCAGGATGCGCGCGTTCACGTGACCTTCCCGCGCGATTCGGTGTTTCTGGAGTCCCGCGAACCGGCCAAGGCCAGCGTGCTGGTGAATCTGCGCCTGGGCGCGCACCTGAGCGCGCAGAATGTCGTGGCCATCACCAATCTGGTGGCCAGCGCGGTGGAGGGCCTCACCCCCGATCAGGTCTCCGTGCTGGACATGAACGGCAACCTGCTCAGCCGTCCGCACAAGAGCCTCGACGCGGCCGCCGACGAATCCGAGGGCGCGCTGGAATACCGCCACCAGGTTGAGAAGGACCTGCTGGCGAAGATGAACTCCACGCTGGAGCCGCTGCTCGGCGAAGGCCGCTTCCGCGCCGGCGTATCCGTCGATTGCGATTTCAGCAGCGGCGAGCAGAGCGACGAAGTGTTCGACCCGGCTCATTCGGTGATGCTCACCTCGCAAAAGACCGAAGACATCGTCGGCGGGACGCAGAGCAGCGGCGTTCCCGGCACGGCTTCCAACCTGCCCCGGCCCACCTCGCGCCCCGGCTCCGCCGGATCGAACGTCGCCCGGCGCACCGAAAACGTCGCCTTCGAAACCAGCCGCAGCGTGCGCCACATGAAGCTGCCGCAGGGCACCGTCAAGCGCATCTCGGCCTCGCTGCTGCTCGATCAGGACGTGCGCTGGCAGGGCAAGACCAAGGTGCTGGTGCCGCCGACGCCGGAGAAGCTGAAGGCCATCCACGATCTGGTGGCCGGCGCGCTGGGGCTCTCCACCGACCGTGGAGACCAGTTGGTGATCGAGAGTCTGCCGTTCGAGCAGACACTGGTCTCCGAACCGCCTCCGCCGCAGTTACCGGTACCGGCGCCACAGAAGAAATGGACCGACAGCCTGATGGTGGACAAGCGCATTCCGATCGGCATCGGCGTGAGCCTTCTGATGGTCGTTCTCATCGCCATGCTGCTCCTGCGAAAGCGTTCGACGGAGGAAAGGGTTGAGGTGGGTGGGCGTCCCGCCCTCGCCGCGCCGGCCGGCGCCGCGCTTCACATTCAGACCCCTGCCGAGGTGGCCGCCGAGCGCGAGCAGATCACAAAAGACGCCGAGCAGAACGTTCAGCAACAGTTGAAGAATCAGGAAGACCAGAAGCAGAAGTTCATGGCGGAGATGGCTGAAAAGCTCAAGCTTCCGCCGGTCACCACCAAGAAAGTGGAAGTGTTGCGCCAGCATCTGAAAGATAACGTGAAGGCCGATCCCGCGCTGGCCGCCAACGTTCTCCGCGGCTGGCTGGAGGAAGACGCCAGAGCATGATCGTCAACGTTGCCCAAAACGAAAAACTCCGCGGCTACCAGAAGGCGGCGGTGTTTCTGGTTACGCTCGGCGAGGAATCCAGCGCGGAGATTCTCAAACACCTCAGCGAGGATGAGGTGAACCTGGTCACGCAGGCCGTGGCCCGCATCCCCAACATCAACGCCGAACAGGCCGACAACATTCTGGAAGAGTTCTATCAGATGACCGTGGCGCAGGAGTTCGTCGTAAAAGGCGGACTCGATTACGCCAAGAAGATGCTGATGACCGCCTTCGGTCCGGAGACCACCAAGCGGCTGATGGACCGCTTGTCCAAGGCCCTCGGCAGCGACGTAGCCAGTTTCGACGCCCTGCAACGCGCCGACCCGCAGCAGCTCGCCAAGTTCATTCACAACGAGCATCCGCAGACCATCGCGCTGGTGCTTTCGCACCTGAACCCCACACAGGCGGCCTCGCTTCTGGTTTCGCTGCCGCAGCGCATCCGTTCCGACGTCGCGGTGCGCATGGCCAACCTCGACCAGATCTCGCCGGAAATCATCCACAAGATCGCCAGCGTGATCGGGCAGAAGCTGAAGACCCTGGGCGATTTCAGCCGCGAATCCTACGGCGGCGTTCGCGCCGTTTCGGAGATGTTCAACCGGCTCGATTCGGGCACCAGCAAGGACATTCTGGCCGATATCGAGCAACAGGACACGAACCTGTTCGAGACCATCCGGCAATTGATGTTCGTCTTCGACGACCTGCTGCTGATCGATCAGGTGGGCATCAAGGAAGTACTCTCGCGCGTCGACCGCAAGGTGTTGACCGCCGCCCTGAAGGGCACCAGTGAACAACTGCGCAATCACCTGTTCGGCGCCATGTCCCAGCGCGGCTCGGAAATGCTGCGCGAGGATATCGAAGCCCTGGGGCCCATGAAGATCCGCGAAGTGGATCAGGCCCAGCAGCAAATCATATCCGTGGTGCGCCAGCTCGAAAGCGAAGGCGTGCTCAGCCTGAAGGGCGCGGTGGGCGAACAGTATGTTATGTAGGATTCTCGACCCCGGGAAAGCGCAGGAGGCCGTCGAGCCGATCGATTGGCAGCCTCTTGACGGCGCGGTCCCCATGGCGCCCCGCGCGGCGAATGAGAATTCGGACGCGGCGCTTCTCCAGCGCAAGATCGCCGACCTCGAGCGCGCCATGCAGGTGCGCGTTCAGCAGGCCGGCGAATCCGCGTTGCAGGAGGGTCTCCGGCGCGGGCGCGAGGAAGCGGCCGGCGAGCTGAAGCCGGTTCTGGAGCGCCTCGGGCGCAGCGTCAGCGACCTCTCTACACTGCGCGACCGCGTTCGCCGGCAGGCCGAGGCCGATCTGGTGAAGCTCGCGCTGGCCATCGCGAAACGGGTCCTTCATCGCGAGCTGGCCATCGACGCCGACGCGATGCAGGGGGTGGTGCGCACCGCTCTCGACCGTCTGCAGAATCGCGAGATCGACCGCGTGCGCGTGCATCCGACTCATGTCGGGCCCATTCACAAGTACCTCGAATCGATCGGTCGCGCGCCCGCTCTCGAGGTGTTCGGCGATCCCTCGCTGAACTGCGGCGACGCCGTCTTCGAAACCTCGCTCGGTGAGCTGGATGCTTCCGTGGACAGCCAGTTGCGAGAGATCGAGCGGGGGTTTGCCGACAAGCTGGCCTCATGAACGCACTCACTCGAAGCGGTTTTGTGGGAAGTGGGGCGGGCTCCCATCCTGCGGCGGCCTCTCAGGCCGCCCTGGAGCGCGTCGATCTCAATCCCTACATCGGCGACCTCGATGGCATCGAGGTCCTGCGCTGGAGCGGCGTGGTCACCGAACTGGTGGGGCTGCTCATCGAATCCCGCGGACCGGCTGCGCCCATTGGCAGCTTCTGCGAAATCCTCGCCTCGTCGGGGAAGCGCATTCGCACGCAGGTGGTCGGTTTTCGCAACGGACGCGTGCTCTCCATTCCACTCGAAGAGACCGACGGCCTGCAGCTCGGCGACCGCATCGTTGCGCGCCTCGAAGATGCCCGTGTCGGCGTCGGCCCCGGTCTGCTCGGCCGGGTGATTGACGGTTTCGGGCTCCCCATGGACGATGGCCCGCGCGTCCAACCGTCGCTTTGGTACGACCTCTATCCCACGCCGCCGAGCCCGCTCACGCGGGAGCACATACGGCAGCCCCTTTTCACGGGCATTCGCGCCATCGACAGTCTGCTGCCCTGCGGCCTGGGTCAGCGCGTCGGCTTATTCGGCGGCAGCGGCGTCGGCAAAAGCACGCTGCTGGGCGCCATGGCTCGCGGAAACTCGGCCGACGTGACGGTGATCGCCCTCATCGGCGAACGCAATCGCGAGGTCCGCGGATTTCTGGAAAACGAACTGGGTCCCGAAGGACGCAAGCGTTCCGTTGTGGTGGTGGCCACCTCCGACCGGCCTGCGCCTCTGCGCGTTCGTGCCTGCCATGTAGCGCTCTCGGTGGCGGAGTACTTCCGCGACCAGGGAGCCAATGTTCTGTTCGTGATGGATTCCGTCACGCGCCTCGCCATGGCCCAGCGAGAAATCGGTCTCGCGGCCGGTGAACCGCCCAGCCAGAAAGGCTACACGCCCTCGGTCTTCAATCTCATGCCGAAGATCTTCGAGCGCGCCGGCGCGTTCCCCAAAGGCACCATCACCGGATTCTTCACCGTGCTGGTGGAGGGCGACGATTTCAACGAGCCGATCTGCGACGCCGTGCGCGGTCTGCTCGACGGCCACGTCGTGCTCTCCCGCCAGCTCGGTTCGGCCGGCCACTATCCGGCGATCGACGTTCTCGGCTCTGTATCGCGCGTCAGCCGGCAGGTATCGACGCCCGAGCAACTCGCCTGCGCCCAGAAAGTGCGCGAGGCGCTCGCGACGTATCAGCGATCGGAGGACCTCATTCAGCTCGGCGCCTACGTCTCCGGCACAAACAGCAAACTGGACGCCAGCATCAAAGCCCGCGACCGTATGATGGACTTCCTGCGCCAGGATTCCCACGTAAAGTCGTCCTTCGAGGACACCATGGCCGGTTTGCAGGAACTGGCGCACCTGCTGCCATGAGGAGGAACGTGGGGCAGCCTCTCAGGCTGCGGCGGGCTCCCAGCCCGCCCTGGTGGCGCCCATGAAACGCTTCCGCTTCCCCCTCGACGCCGTCCTCCGCTGGCGCGAAACCGCGCTGGAACAGGAGGAGGCGAAACTGCAGAGCCTCTTCGCGGAGGAACAGCGCATTCTGGGCGCCATCGAGCAAACCCGCGCCGAAGGGGCCGCCGCCGAGCGATCGATTCGGGAGCAGCGCGAGATGGTCTCCACGGACCTGCGCAGCCTCGCTGCTTTCCGCCTGCATCTGGAACAACGCCTCAAAACGCTGGCCCAGCGGCGCGCCGATCAGACCGCCCTCATCGAGCAACAGCGGCGAGCCGTTCTGGAAGCCGAGCGGCGCTTTCAGCTCATGGTGAAACTACGAAACAGGCGTCTGGCGGAGTGGCAATATGAAGCCACCAGAGAAAGCGAGATGTTCTCGCAGGAAGCCTTCCTCGGGCGCTGGGGCGTGCGCAAGCGCGTGACGGCGAACGATTCCCAACAGAGGCAGCCACAGCGGAGCGCACCGCCGACTTCCGTGCGCCTGGATTGAGAGCAGATCCGGCCTGTCGCGGCCTACATGCCGAAGGCGAAGGAGTAACTGGCCACGGCCTTCACTGGTTTGTCATCCACCACCGGCGGGCCGAACTTCCACTGCTTTACGGCATTCTGCGCGGCCCCGGCCAGCAGGGCGTTGCCGCTGATCACATGGATGTGGTCCAGCGAGCCATCCTCGTTGAGGTACACGTCGAGGCGCACTTCGCCGGTGACCCTCATCTGCTTCGCCAGCGGTGGATACTCCGGCTGGGTCCTGGTCTTCACAATCTTCTTAGCCTCCGCATCCGATAACCGTACGGCCTGGGCATACGTGACAATGCAGGCCAGACAAAGACCGAACACGAACACCAACATGCGCTTCATGGCTGGAGTGTTTCCTCTGACTGTTTTATCGGGCCGGCGGGCCGTTATTAGAAGGAATTTTCGATGGCGCGATCAGGTTCGGTTCGGACCCATACCGGTACTTCAATTGCCGGGTACTACGCGTGAGGTGCTTTCGAGCGAGCACGATGTGCGCGGATCATACGATGAAAGCAACGTGTTTTCAATCGCTTACGTATGATCGCTGGCCGGCGCCGCGCGAACCTCGGCCGCTGTGGCCCGGCGGTCCCGTGACGCCACGGGGGTGGTCCGTCAAAGCTTCGGCGCCAGGGGAAGGAGCCTGATCCATGATCAGAATCAGCATCCGCCCAACTTTCCTTGCCCGCCGGATGGCCGAACGGGGGTCCCTTGCGGTCCTCGTGTTCCTCGCCGTTCTGTCGCTTGCCGCGGCAGTGGAGCACATCCGTGTGGCCAGCGGGCGTGTGGCCAGCGGACCGCTTGTCGTGGCAGCACGCCCGAACCAGTTCCGGCCTCGGACCGTTGCAGTACGCCCGATGGCGGCAGTCCACCCGACTCAGCCTCGCCCGCCGGTCCCCGCAGAGCCGCCCTCAGTCGCCTCCGGCCGGATCGCCGAGGAACTGCACCCAGTCTCCCCGCCGGAGCCAAAAACAGCGCAGTCCCCGCAAATGGCTCGAATTGTGCCCAGGATTCGCGATACGTTCTCAGGCGAAGCGGATCGCAACCTCCCCGCCCCTGGGACAGCTACAGTGACGGGCCGGCGCAAGGACGTGCCGATGTTGCGAGATGACGCCGCGCTGGAAACCTGGGGCGGCGAGTTCGCCGGCGGCGACGGCCGGCTGAAGGAGATGATTCAGGCCGGCGCTTTGACCTCGATCGCGAAAGGAACCGAGGTCAGGGTTCTTGAGGTTCGCGGTCCCCTGGCGCACGTCGAGATGGTGGGTCAGAATCGAGCCGGGTGGATACGATCCACCTGCATCGTCAGGTGAAGCGGATTAGTTTATGCGGTGAACACCCTGGTTCGCCGCAGACGGATTGGCGTGCCTTGCCAGGGCCTGGTACCTGGTGAGCCTGACGTCCATCTCTTTTTTCACCCCCACAAGAGAGTATCCCTCCCCACACTGAGCCCGTAGATTCAACCAGACTTCCCGCTTACACTCGACTTTCATAGTTGTTTAGAACTCAGATTCTGTACGGGCCAAGCGCCCACAGGGGAAAACGGTTGTGCCTGCCAAAGTGATGTGGATTGGGGATGGAGCGGAGGCCGCGAGAGCGGGTGTTGCCCTGGAAGACGGCTGGCTTGTTCCGGCCGAGAGCGTCTGGGGGGCGGTGGAGCGGGCGGCCGAGACGCTCATGTCGGCCGCGGTGCTGCAGTTGCCCTGCGCCGACTGCGCCGCCGAAGAGGCCCTGTACGAGTTGCTCCGCGCCGATCGCGGCCTGCCGGTGATCGTGCATGACCGCGCCGGGACAGTGGACGACGCGATCCGCCTCACGCGCATGGGCGCTTACTACGTTCTGCTCGGCGAGCTCGACCCGGACCGTCTGGCGGCGGTGATTGGCTCGGCCATCGAGCGCGGCCGGTCGCGTCATGCAGGCCCGGATGCCGATGACGGCGCAGAACCATGGCGGCGCCTTCTGGTCGGCGAGAGCCGCAGCATGCAACAGATCTGTGACGCGATCCGGCTGGTTGCCGCGCGCCGCTGCACGGTTTTGATCTCGGGCGAAACGGGAACTGGAAAAGAGGTGGTCGCCCGGGCCATCCATATGGCGAGCAATCGTTCCCACCTCCCCATGGTTGCCGTGAATTGCTCCGCCCTGCCCGCCAATCTCATTGAGGCGGAGCTGTTTGGCCACACCCGCGGCGCGTTCACCGGGGCGCATACCAGTCGTGTCGGCCGTTTTGAACAGGCCAATCATGGCACGCTGTTCCTCGATGAAATCGGGGACCTGCCGCTGGGCGTCCAGGCCAAACTGCTGCGGGTTCTTCAGGAGCAGGAGTTCCAGCGGGTGGGCAGCTCGGAAACCGTGCGCGTGGACGTGCGCATTATCGCCGCCAGCAACATGGATCTGGAACAGGCCGTCCGCGAACACCGCTTCCGCGAAGATCTCTTCTACCGCCTGAACGTGGTTCCGCTTCGTCTCGCCCCGCTGCGCGAACGCCGTGAAGACATTCCCGTGCTGCTTCATCACTTCGTCGGCAAAACCTGCCGCGCCGAAGGATTGTACGAAAAACAGGTCAGCCCGGAAGCAGTGGACCGGCTCTCCGCTCTGGACTGGCCTGGGAACGTCCGCCAGCTCGAGCACTCCGTGGAGATGGCCGTGGCTTTCAGCGGCGACCGTCGCGTCCTTTACCCCAGCGATTTCCCGCTGGCCGGCTCCGTCCGCGAGCGCCCCGAAGCGAAGCGCCCGTGGGTCACTGTCCCCGAGGATGGCCTCGATTTCGATGAGGTGGTGAGCGCATTCGAGAAGTCGCTGCTCGATCAGGCGCTTGCTCATTCCGGAGGCAACAAGGCTCGCGCGGCCGATCTGCTGCGCATCAAGCGCACTACCCTGCTGGCGCGAATCAAGACGCTGGAGGAACGCGCGGGCATCAGCCCAACCGCCCACTCGCCCAATCAGCTCGCCCGAATGCAGACCGCCTCCGGTACCGTATTGCTGGCGGAGCACGAAGCGACGGTGCGCCGTTTCATGGCGGCCACGCTTTCCGAACAGGGCTACCGCGTACTGGAAGCGGCCACCAGTTCGGCGGCGCTGGAGCTGTTCCAATGCTGGCGCGCGAGCATCAGCGTTCTGGTGGCCGACGCCGGGTTACCTGGCATGTCGGGAACCGAGCTGGCGCGACGGATTCGCCGGCAATCGCCGTTCCTGCCGGTGTTGCTGATTGCCGGAAGCGCCGACGAGGAAGACGAGTGCTACGGCGCGACGGATGTCTGCTCCGGGTTCCTGACTCGTCCGTTCGCTCCCCAGGTCCTGTTGGCGCGGGTGGCCGACCAATTGAGTTCCCCACGGAGCGCGGTTACCGAGCGCGCTTACTGCGCTTAGGCTCAATACTGTTCACTTTGCGTGCGACGGACGCGCGGCGCCAGCCGCGTCCCTTCGTTCCGGCCAACGACGCGGCTTCCATGAGAAGGCCTGCCTCTGTCAAGCACCCCCGCCCAAAATTCCGCGGGGGATTCACAAGGGGGCGAAGCCCTCTTGTGGGGGGAGCCGCGCCTTTTGCGGCGTGGG
>Ga0326728_10000992_pt1 | contig 103702 bp, 79 predicted proteins | sample MB3enrmetagenome_FD_207602 | JGI IMG/M metagenome (GOLD analysis project Ga0326728, IMG submission 207602) | Lab enriched peat soil microbial communities from McLean, Ithaca, NY, United States - MB31MN | ecosystem: Environmental > Terrestrial > Soil > Wetlands > Peat | place: USA: New York... | reverse complement strand
TCCGAGGCGCGCCCTTCAAGCTGGCGGGACGCATGCGTTGGAGGCAGGCGCCCTACACCTCTTCGGGTTTGGCTGATTGCTGAATGCTGAGTGCTGACTGCTAGATGCAACACCTGTCATTAGGAGCGAAGCGAAGGATCCGCTTCTTTCTAGTTGACCCACTTTGCAATTGGGTGCGTAGTGCATAACTCGGTGCGCACGCCTTAACTGAACCGTATTGGGCCGGAACCACTCGCTCAACGCTGGGGATCTTTCAGCTTACGGTAATCAGCGATTCCAGACAACATCACGGCTCAAGCACAGGTTTACAATACCTGAAATGACCATTCACCTGCGGCGCCGCGGCCTTTGGCGCACGACTATAATCAAATCCCTCGCCATCACGGTCATCGTGATGGTGTGCACTCCGGCCGTGCTTGCTGTAACTCGGACAAACCGGCCGGCTTACTGCCACTTGCCCGAGAACATCACGTTTGACAGGACAGAACACCCCGAAATGATCGGCTTCTATACGGGCACGTGGACACCAACGGGTCCCATACTCTATGTCCGCAAGTTTTGTATTCTTCTCACCTCCATCAGGCGGAATGAAGTTCGGGGAATTTACAGTTGGGAAACGGGAGGTTGGGATGGCCCGAGTGGTTGGCGAGAGCTTGAAACGGAAAATCCTGGTTCCCTTCGGACGATTCAATTTCAGTCTTGGAATGGAACTGGTGAACTTACCCTCAGCGTGGAGTTCCACAAAAAGGAAACCACCACGGCAACTTACACCAAGAGCGGCAAGGGCTTTTGGGGACTGCCAATCCAAACCGTGTTGCAGTCCCGTCTGGTAAAGATTGAATGACTCACGCCCTCATGGTCTCTAGCAGTGGGCAGTGGTCAGCAGAACAGGACCGCTGTCAGTCCTGTTTGTTCTACTGGCCACTGACCACTGACCACTGCCTTCCTGTTTATTCGACTGGCCACTGACCACTGACCACTGCTTTCCGACTGACCACTGATCACTGCCTCAGTTCCAGCACTTCGTGCGCCGCCGTCTTGGTATTCACTCCCGGCATGCCGTCCGACTGAAATCCGCCGCCCACCACGTGGAAACTGTCGCCCAGGAAACCCGCGGCGAATCCATGATGCGCCAATTGCATGCGCGGCAGAGTGTCCCAGCGGCCGGTCGAAGGATCAAAGCTCTCCACCGCCCAAAAGGCCTTCGCGCCTTCCCAGTCCTGATACTCGCCGCCGGCCACGTAAATCTTTCCCTGGTAAACCCCACCCGCCATGCCACTACGGCGGATGGGGGCACGGCCCGCGTCCGTCCACTGATCGGTTGCAGGATCGTATACTTCGATCACGTTGGTGTCGTCGGCGCTGGTAATCCGTGCCGAAGCGATCCGGCCGCCGATAGCGTAGATTTTCCCGCCCACTGCGGCGGCGAGCAGGTGGTTGCGCGGCGTCGGCATCGGAGCGCAGGTCCGCCAGCTATTGGCCGCCGAATCGTATTCTTCTACGGTGCCCAGTACCAGCTGCGGCGTGTCCGGCAGCAGCGTGGCGGTGGGGTTGCCGCGGACATTCGCCTGGGCGCCGCCGATCACATAGATCTTTCCCGCCATTTCCACCGCCCAACCTGCGCCGCGCGGCGTTGGCAGGGGAGCCAGTTTCTCCCACCGCTCGGTTGCCGGATCATAGGCCCACGAGTTGCTCGTGGGCTGCCAGCCCGCGCCGGTCTGCGGTTTTACAAACCCGCCAAATACGTAGATCTTTCCCTTCACCGCCGTGGTCATTATGTGGTGCGCCGGAATCGGCATGGGACCCTTAGCCGTCCAGGTATTGCTCGCCGGATCGAAGACGTAGACAGCTCCGATCGGACCGCCGCTCTTAGGATCCAGGCCTGCCATCACATACCATCTTCCCGCTACTACCGTTCCCATGATCTCGCCCATGGGCGCCGGCAATGGCGGCGCCATCTTCCAGCTTGCTTGCCCGTAGAGCGGCAATGCTGCCACCACAAAAGCCAGCCAACCAACGCTAAGGCGAAGCCGGGAACCAGATCTTAAAGGCATAAGCAAAATTACCTCCGCGAAGCTTATGGTCACTACCAGCTTCGATGCCGGCGAAAGCTGGCCTGATAGTCTGGACCAATTGGCGGTGGCGGAGCAGGAGTTAAACCCAATACCGTTCAGTTAAGAACGCCAAGCGGCTACGAGCGAAAAAGAAACTCTGGGTCATCCTGAGTGCAGCGAACAGGGGGTCATCCTGAGCGCAGAAAGTGTGAAAAAACCTCTCCCCGCAGAGGACGCAGAGGACGCGAAGGTACACAGAGGAAAGAAGACGATGAAAACAATGGATATAGATTCCCTCCGCGTCCTTTGCGTACTCTGCGGTGAAGATGTTCTGTGCTTTTTTCACACCTTCGCAGCGAAGGATCTGCTTTCTTCCCTGCCCTCGAGGAACTAAAAAGAAGCAGATCCTTCGCCGCGCTCAGGATGACCCACTTTGCAATTGGGTGCGTAGTGCATAGCTCCGTGCGCTCAACTTCTATTTGAGTCGTCCACCCCGGTGCAGCTTGCCGGCGCCGCAATAGCCCGGTTGCGGCATAGCCCGTCTTCCCCATAAACGGCACAAAAAGTGACAGGAAAATTAGTACTAAGCAAAAGTTTCATTTGTGTTTAGAGATGCCATGCACCAGACTTCAGGCAGTGCTGCTGGAAAGTTGAGTCCACCCACATGTGGAGCCCTGGAGAATCAAGATCACACCTTCCGTTCGGGTGGGCAGGGCGCGTCCCGAAAATGGAACCCGGGTCTGTCCGCCTGCCGTGCGGATTCGTTCACGATCGTGAGCAAGGCAGTATCGAATGCGGTTGTGGCGGTCGTGCCTTCAGCCGGAAGCTTGAGATGATTGCGCTCTGGCAGGCGGTTCATAAGCGGCTCTGCAGTTGGCACACCAACAAGCATGACCTCGCCTCTTGAGCGGTCTCGAACTTAAGTCCTCATGTATCGACATTTTTGACCAGTCGTTCCGGAAAGCGGTGATACCCGTCACATTCCATTGTTTCCACAGAAATGTGGAAAACCCTGCGCAAAACTTCGCGCCCCCCAGTATTAAGTACGTTGAGCAGCGCTGAACAATTTACTGTGCAGATGACTGGGTCGTCCAGGGTTCCCCCTTGACTGTGGAAATGCTGGCGAAAACCGTAAGGACTTTCCGGAGTTTCGACTTGCCGGCGGGAAAAGGTTGGTGCTCAACCCCTAACAATAACGCGGGTGTCATCCTGAGTCGCGGCCGGCGTTACAGGAGGAGAACTGCAAGACTTGTGGGCCGCGGCGAAGGACCTGCTGTTGATTGTCGCTGGCCGGTGATGTCAGGGCGTGTGCAATAAACCACATCAGCGCGGAGATGAGCAGGTACCGGCGCAGTTTGTGTCCAAAAAGAAGGCGGCCCACGATTTCAGATCGTGGGGCCGAAATCTACGAAGTGCTTCCTACGAAGTGCTTCATGGCCATTTTGACGCGCTTGTGGCAAAATGCGAGCTGCTCGACAGGAGAGATTCCGCCGGCGTGAATATCTATTCCTGGCTGCCGCCCGACGCGGTGAAAATTGTTCTCGTGCTCTTCTTGTCCTTTCTGATCGGGCTGGAGCGCGAGGAACATAAGACGGCCGCGGGATACTACGCTTTCGGAGGCGTGCGCACCTTCCCGCTGATTGGGATCATTGGCTACTCCGTTGCCTTGCTGTCCGGAACGCAACTCGTTCCTTTCGCGCTGGGCTTTTTGGTGGTCGGCAGTTTCCTCTTGCTGTCCTATTGGCACAAGCTTTCTACCTCTGTGGTCGCCGGCGTCACTTCGGAGATGTCCGGCCTGGCGACCTTTCTGATTGGGGCGCTGGTCTACTACGGGCATTTTTGGATTGCCACTGCCTTGGGGGTAATCAGTCTGTTCCTGCTGGAAATCAGGACGGTTTTGGAGAAGCTTGCCTGCCGCATCCCGCCTGCTGAGGTTCTCACTTTCGCCAAGTTCCTGTTGCTCACGGCGGTTGTCCTGCCTATTCTGCCCAACCAGGAGTTTGGGCGCTTTCACATCAATCCGTTCAACACCTGGCTGGTGGTAGCCGCGGTCAGCACGGTCTCCTATGGCAGCTATGTCTTACAGAAGGCAACGAAACTGCGGGGAGGAATAGTATTGTCGGCACTCCTGGGCGGGGCCTATTCGTCTACCGCCACCACCCTGGTGCTGTCCCGCCGGGCAGCCCGCGAGCAGCATCCCCACCTTTTCGCAGGCAGCATAGTGATGGCGTCCGGTGTTATGTATCTTCGCCTGGTCGTTCTGATTGCCCTGTTTAACCGGCATCTGGTGGCCCGGTTAGTGCCGGCGTTTTTATTGCTTGCCGCTCTCGCCATGGCAACCGGCTGGCTCTGGTCCCGCCGCCCGGACGCGGCGGGTTCCCAGATAAAGCGGGAATACGAACCCAAAAATCCCTTCGAACTGCCTACCGCCTTGCTCTTTGCCGTTCTCTTCCTGGCTATGCTGATCGCGACGCAGTTGGCGGTCACCTACCTCGGGCGCGCCGGCGTGAACACGCTGGCGGTCATCATGGGTGCCACCGATGTCGATCCGTTCATCATGGGAATGACCCAAGCTGCCGGCACGCTCACGCCCCTGCCGGTCGCAGCCGCCGCGGTTCTCATTGCCGCCGCCAGCAACAATCTCATCAAAGGAATCTACGCTTATAGTTTGGCGGATAGGAAAACCGGAACGCAGAGTCTCTGCTGGTTGGTCGGCCTGGCCGCACTTGGCCTTTTCCCCTTGCTCCGTGTCTGATCTCGTGCTTGTCTACCCTACGCGAGTGCAACGACCTCAACTGGTGTAGTGCGTCAAACAGATGGGCAGTTTTGAGTCAGCCGCCGAAGGCGGCGGAAGATCGTAGCCCACGGCGTGAGCCGTGGGAATCGAAAGGCACCCAGGACCGCGAGCCCCTGAAGCGGGCGACAGAATCGGTCGAGCTTCTTTCGCCCGCGTTGCGGGCTCCTGGGATTTCCCGCTGCAAACCCATGGCTCACGCCATGGGCTACCATCTTTCCCCCGCTTCGCGGGGTTCGTCTGCAATGCTCTTATTTCTGACGCACTACACTCTCGCCTCCCCGCGCCGCCCCGGTATCGGAAGCAACCAAATATTGCAACTAATTAATCAGTTGACGAATCCAAAGACCTTGTGGGAGACTGGCGATAGATGTTTGTGGGGGGATATTTCTTGCCGCCAAAAAAATCTGCCACCCTGACCGAAGCTGAGCTCCGAATCATGAACGTGTTCTGGCAGAAGGGTTCGGCGACGGTCCAGCAAGTGCTCGACTCGCTCCGCAAAAAGCCGCCGTTGGCTTACAACTCCGTCCTGACCACAATTCGCGTGCTCGAGACCAAGGGCTACCTCAAGCACGTGAAAGATGGGCGCGCCCATATTTACCTGCCGCTGATAGGCCGTACGGAGGTTACCCGCTTCGAAATTCGCCACCTGGTCAGCCGGTTTTTCCAGAACTCTCACGAGGAGTTGGTGTTGAATATTCTTGAGGACGAGAGCGTCGATTCCGAGGAACTGCGGCGCCTGCGCGAACTCCTCAAAGAAAGTGACCAGGAAGTATGGCCTCGCTGACGGCTTTGGCCCAGAGCTTTGCGGAGCGCTTGCCGGCTTGCCTGCTGGGGGGCACAGCTCTTGTCCTCTTTGCTGTTCTGCTGCTGCGCCTGTTAGGACACCGTCCGGCGGGCGCCCGCTTCGTGATTTGGTTCTCCACGCTGCTAGGCATCACCTCGCTCCTGTTCGGCGGGACCAGCGTTGGCGCCGGTTGGGAAAGAGCGCTGCCCTTGCCGGCTCATGCTCCCATCGCGTTACCCGAGTCCTGGGCGCTATACATCTTCTGTGGGTGGGCCGTGCTGGCGGGCGTTGCGCTGTTGCGCGTCGCCGCCGGCCTATGGCAGCTCCATAAGATCCGCAAGACCTGCACCCCGCTGCGCCTGGACCAGTTGGACGAACGGAGCCGGACAATACTCCGCGGCGCCGGTTGGCCGCGACGGCTCTCGGTCTGCGTCTCCGACCGCGTGGGAACTCCGGCGGCGGTGGGTTTTTTGCGGCCGGCTATCCTTCTTCCCTCCTGGCTTATCGCCGAGTCGCCGCCCGCAGGATTGCATCAGGTTCTGCTCCATGAGGTTGCCCACCTCAGGCGCTGGGACGATTGGACCAACCTGGCGCAGAAAGTTTTGCGGGCCTTGTTGTTCTTTCATCCGCTGGCCTGGTGGATCGAGCGGCGGCTCTCGCTGGAGCGCGAGATGGCTTGCGACGACCTCGTCGTGCGTAAGACCAACGACCCGAAAGCCTACGCCCGCTGCCTGGCCTGGCTGGCCGAGAAGAGTTGTGCGCGCCGCGGCATAGCTTTGGCGCAAACCGCCGTGCGCCGCCTGCGGCACACCTCTCTGCGCGTCTCCAGAATTCTGCGCGGCGGCCCCAAGCCCGCGCCAAGGTGGAAGTCGGCCGTCTCCATCGCGGCCATGTTGTCGTTTGCCGCCGTCCTCTCGCAGTGCTATACCCCTGCGTTTTTCGTCTTCGACAACGGTTTGGCCGCTGGGGCAGCAGATTCGTCTGCGCCCGCGCAGGCGGCCGGCGGATCTTCCGCCATTCCGGAGCTGGCGGCAGCTTTGCCCCAAATGCCGGCAGCGCGGGCGGAATTAGCCAGTGCGACGGAGAGCGTTGCCCGAACTCAGCGCCGCCCGGCAGGATTGAGGCTTGGTGGAAGCACCGGGCTTCAGCCCGGTGAATCAGGGAGTGCTCCAAGAGCGGCTTTAGCCGCGGCGTATCTCCCGCGGACGACGAACCAACGCGGGCTTGTGATCTACGCGCGCTACGTCCTGCCGGAACAGTCTGCCGCCCCCACGGTTGTCGTAGCGGAGACTCATGTTTTCGGGCCGGGCCAAACTGTCGCCGCCGGTCAGGAAACATGGCTCCTCCTGGAAAGCGAGCAGAATGCTGGACAGGGATCCACGTATTGCCTGATAACGGTGTGGCGGCTCGTCACAACCCCGGGGTATAACCCGGTTCACAAGCAACTTATCCCGAAGACAACTTAGAGGAAACCGCCCGGGAGCAGGGATACTCCCGCGGCCAATACAACTAAACAATTAGTTCATGCGTTGCAACTAGATATTTAGTAGAACCAGAAAAAAAGGAGAATCCCATGAAGAAGTTTCTCGGCAAATTGAAAACCTTTACCCGGCATTCGGCCGTTGCTTCCGCGCTGGCTCTCGCGATGATTGGATCGTTGGGAATCTATGAACTCGCCAGGCCGGCGGCGGCGAAATCGGCGGTGATCGAACCGACGGCGACGCCCCTGGATGATCACAGCGTAAGCGCTCTGTTGTCGCTCGACCAAGCCATGGAAACCCTCGCCGCCCGGGTCACCCCGGCGGTGGTGAACGTTGCCGTCACGTCCCGGCATATCCCGGATATGCAGAACCTCGAACTGCCGCCCGGATTGCAGCAATTCAGTCCCTTTTTCGGACCCGATATGCCCAAGCTGCAGCCCACCCCCCAGGTCGAACACGGCATCGGCAGCGGCGTACTGATCTCGCCCGACGGCTACATCGTCACCAACGCCCATGTGGTTGAACATGCGGTAGATATACACGTGACCACCAGCGACAAAAGAGTCTGGACAGCCAAACTGCTGGGCACCGATCCGCTGACCGATATCGCGGTAATCAAGATCCCGGCCACCGGTCTGCCGAACCTGCCCTGGGGCAATTCCACCGATTTGCATCCCGGCCAGACCGTCCTGGCCTTCGGCAATCCGATGGGCCTTCGCTTCACCGTAACCCGCGGCATCATCAGCGCCCTCAATCGTCCCAATCCGTTTTCCGAGGATGGACGGAAGCCGGGGGCGTTCATCCAAACTGACGCGGCCATTAATCCCGGAAACTCGGGTGGCGCACTCGTGGACGCCCGCGGTCAACTCGTCGGTATCAACACTTTTCTGGTCTCCTCCAACGGGGGATTTTCGGGAATGGGCTTCGCCATTCCGACCCAGATCGTAAAGCCCACGGTTGAGAGCCTGATCCGCAATGGCAAGGTAACGCGCGGCTACATGGGAGTAGGCATCACGGACGTGACGCCGGACAATGCCAAGTTCTTCGACCTGAAAGACACCAATGGCGCAGTCGTGACGCAGGTCGGGCCGGGCTCGCCTGGCGCACGCGCCGGCCTGAAAGTTGGCGATGTGATCAAAGCCATTGACGGCAAACCGGTTGCGGATGCCGGACAACTGCAACTCGCCATCCAGCAGGCCCGGCCGGACCAGACCGTGCGCCTCGAAGTCCTGCGCGATGGCCAGTCGATGAACGTCCCCATCACGCTGGAAGCGATGAATGGCAACCGTGGCGGCGAGCAACTCGCCGGCAGTGAGCAGGGAAAAGCGCGCTGGGGAATTGGCATTGCCGACCTGACGCCGGAAACGCGCAGCCAGATGCAGGTTCCCAACAACGTCCAGGGCGCGGTGGTGGGAAGTGTGCAACCCGGCAGCCCGGCGGACGATGCCGGCTTGTCTCGCGGCGAGGTCATCGAGCAGGTCAACCGCAAGCCGGTTAAGTCGGCGGCCGAAGTGAAGAACGCGCTTTCCAGCATTCCCCAGGGGCAGGACGCCCTGGTGCTGGTGTGGAGTAACGGCGGGAGCACGTTTCGCGTGCTGCACGCGCCGGAGGCGTCATCCTAAGCGCTGACGGACTTTAGCCCGCCGTTACCTGCCGTGCTCCCCCGCGGCCCGAACTAACCGCCCTTCGCGACGTCTTCGTGACGTGGCGAAGGGCGATTCGTATCCTCAGTGGGGTGGAGTTTCCTACCTGTTCCCTACTTAAAGATACCTACTCCAAGATAACCCTCGTAGCCGGGAATCTTGGTGAAGAACGTACGTTTCGTCGTCATCTTCTTGGTCATGGGATCGACCCATTGATATTCCATCCAGCCGCTGCCTTGGGACTGGCTGGCCTCTGCCATCTTCCGGAAGATATATTGGCCGTCGGGACTTTTGAAATCGAAAAGGTTCTTGCCAATAAGGGCGCGATTGTCGCCCTGGCACACGCAGGTCCCCGTCATGTTATAGCAAAATACATAGAGATCTTTATGCTGCCATTTTCCATCGCGCGCGCTGAAGTCCTCGAAAGCTTTCTGCGCGCCCACTTGCTTGACGTGGGCAATTGCATCCTGCACCATCTTCTGCGCCTCCGCCTCGGTGCCGCGTTGCTGTGCAAACGCTGCCCCAACGGCGATAAGGGTCCCCATCGCGGCGGCAATCATCGATCTCAACCAGCGTCTCCTGCTCGTATCGCTAACCATAGAGACTTCTCCTCTTGACCGAAGAACAGCCCCAGCTGCACTGTGCAGGCCGCTTAAGCGCGGTAGTCTCACCCGGCGTTCGCGGATGACTACCCGGGACTGTCTTCACAAATATCGGCACTTCTCAGGGGAACTTTACGGTGGTCCACACACCAGAAGGCTCTGTCTCAAGCGCGATCAGCCTTGATCTGATGTTAAGGACGTCCGCGATCACCCTGAGGGCCGGGGATACCGGGTTATGGTCTGTTCGTGGAGGGTAACTGCAGGTTAGATCGCAGCGCCGTCCTGAAGAAACGGCACCGCGTCCGGCAGAACAAAGAATCTTAGTCTCAGGCTATTTTTCCATCAAGCGAGAATTAGGCCGGTCTCCGAAAGTGGAAGAACCCAGGAGGCGCACGAATATAGCCAATCGCAGGTCTGTGGCAGCGCGCCCTACCGCATTCAAGGAGAGCCCGCGGAGCGGGCGGAAGACGGGAGCCGCGGGCGTGAGCCGGGGTATGAGATTAATCAGAACCCAGGCCGCAAAGCGGCCGAAAGAACTCCCAGCACAACAGCACGCTCGATTGTCTACATGCTCTAACCTCAGAATGCTACCGGGGAGGAAACTTCAAACTGGTTTGTGAACGGTTCATAGATGGTGGAGGCGGCGGGAGTCGAACCCGCGTCCGAAAACGTCACCGGCCAAGAGCCTACATACTTAGTCGCATTCCGCCTCCCCGGACGAGCCGGGGAAACTTTCGCCGTCTGCGCTCAGAACGCGACAAGAAACGCAGACCGCTAGCCCGTATATCTCGCCGCTGCGGCCCAGACCCAGCCGCTGCAGCCAGCCCACAGTGCGACGCCCTGTTCCGGCCCGTGGACGAAGCCAGGCAGGACGGCTACCTACTAATTAGGCAGCGTATGCCATTTGTTGATTGGCAATTATGGTTTTGCGCACGATTACGGGTGCACGCACCCCGGTATGCCTCTCGACCGCAATCGCTTCCGTCGAAGCCGTGACGCCCCCATCCTGGCGCCGCCAGACCGGTTGGTCTCGCGTGGCTGACACGCTATGCGGCAATGTCAAAGAACCGCTTCCAATCTAGGCCCTAACCCTCAGGAAGTCAATTGGTTGGATGCGTTTAGCCAAACTAAAGATTCGAAAGGAGCAACAAGCCGCTCCAAGAGGTGCGGTCCTCCTCTAAAACGTCAGTTTTTGTCGGCTTGGGAATTATGGGAAAAACCCATGAGCAAGAATTTGCGGAAGGCGGGATACAAACTGGTGGTCTAATCAGTAGCAGGGGGCGTGAGTAGTAGTCACGATATGGAGGACTGAAAAGATGGCTTATTCGCGCTGGTTGAGAATTGGCGGCACCTTGATGGTGGGCTTGTTTGTTGCCTATATCGACCGTACGAACCTGTCAGTCTCACTGCCTACGGTATCAAAGGATCTGGGTTTCGCAGGGGCTAATTTTGCGCTTACGTCAAGCTGGGTGCTTACCACATTTCTTATCGGATATGCCTTCGCCAATGTGTTTGGCGGAGTTCTGTTTCAAAGATTTGATCCCAAGTGGGTCGCCATATGGATGATGGTCATATGGTCCGTCGCGACCATCCTTACTGGATGGGTAACTTCGGTGGGCTTGTTGCTGGGCTACCGGCTTATTTTGGGCGTAACGGAAGGCATCTATTGGCCGCAACAATCGCGCTTTGCTCGAGCGTGGTTCGCCCCCACCGAGCTTTCGCGCGCCAATGCCCTGATCCAATACTACGGACAGTATTTGGCGCTGGCGCTGGGGTTCCTGATACTGACTCCTATTTACAACGCATTTGGCTGGCATATGCTGTTCTTCCTGACCGGCGGCTTGGGCTTGTTCGTGATGGTTCCGCTCTACATGGCCACGCTGCGCAAGGAGTCCGAGGCGCCCTTTCGGGATAAAACCCAGCAGGAAGTTGCCCAGCCCAAACTCACGCTGAAGGCGTTTGGCGGGTTTCCCTTTACCATGCTGGTGTTCTCCTACATCACGCAAGGCATGTTCTTCTGGGGAATCACCTTATGGATACCGCTGGCCGTGAAGTCGCTCGGCTTTGCCGGCGTTTGGCAGGCGCTGGGAAGCGCCCTGCCCTATTTTGCCGCAGTGGCATTTGCCATTCCGATGTCGTATATCAGCGACAAGACGGGCAAGCGCGTCTTGATTGCCGCTCTGGGGCTGATTATACCGGGCTTCATGCTGATGACGCTCCCGCACATCAGCAGTGGCGAGGTGAAATTAGCGCTGATCACGTTGGCGATGGGCTATTACGCCAGCAGCTTTACCCCCAACATCTGGTCGATCGTGCAGGGCAGTGTCGAGCCGCGAGCCGTCGGCCCGGCGGCGGGCATTATTAATGGTCTGGGCGCAGGCGGTGGCGGCACTATCGCCGGCTTCCTAGTCGGGCTGATCTACCGGGCTACCGGGTCTTATATGTCCGGTTTTCTCGTGCTTGGCGTGCTCGTCATTATTGGCGGTGGGGTAATGCTGGCCTATGGAAGAATAAAAGCAAGAGAGAAGACAACTTAGCCGTTTGAGGCTTGCTGCTTTATTTGTTTGTGCATCCTGGCGGCATTCGCCTCATCCAAGAGGTGCGGTGCTTATACAATCGAGTATTACGGTTGGACAGCCTGGGCGGACGGCGCGCATTCCAGTTTCAGACGGCGAACCGGCAGCTCAAAGTGACGGAGGAAAGCCGCTCGTGCATTCGGAGTGTCTGTCGTCTCCCGTGGAGTCTGCAACGTCTCTGGCTACATCGCCTTCCGGGCATGGGGTTCCCCCTCACACCTCCTCCTTATATTCGGCCTACCTGCAAGATTTCTCACGGGTCCGCAATTTTTATGCCCGCCCGCCCACTCAGTCGTCGTGGTTCGCCGAAGAAGCCGCCGCGATGCGGTACGAAAGCGACCGGCGTATGCGAGTGGCGGCCATCCTGGAGCGCCAGAACCGCGCCTTCGGTTCGGGAGAAAAAACGTTTGCCAAGCTGGAGCGTTTCCGCGCGGGCGCGTGCACGGCGGTTACGGGCCAGCAGGTGGGCCTGTTTGGCGGCCCGCTATTTGCCATTCTCAAGGCGCTGACGGCGGTCCGGATCGCCGAAGAAGCCAGCCGCATGGGGGCGGATTGTGTTCCGGTGTTCTGGCTGGCCACCGAAGACCACGACCTGGCCGAGGTCAACCATGTGATGTTGCCCGCCGGTGAGGCTTCTTTGACGCGGCTGGAAACCTCCACGGCGGCGGCCCCGGACACGCCGGTAGGCCGCGTCCGCTTCGGCCCGGAGATTGAACCGGTCGTCGCGCAGGCCGCCAACCTGCTGGGCGACGGAGAGATGGCGGAGCTGTTGCGCAGCGCCTATGCGCCGGGGACGTCTTTTGGCGAGGCGTTCGGCCGGGTCTTCGCCCGGTTGTTCCGCGACTGGGGCGTCATCCTGCTGGATGCGGCCGACGGCGAATTGCATGCTCTGGCCGCGCCGCTGTATGCCGACGCCATTCGCCAGGCGGCAACCCTGAATTCGGGAATCGCGGCTCGGGGAAAGGAATTGCGCGATGGCGGCTTCCATGAACAGGTGAAGGTCACGCCGTCCTCGACCCTGCTCTTTGGCCAACTGAAAGGGGCCCGCACTCCGATTCGCCGCGAGGACGGGCGCTTCGTGCTGGGTACGGAAAAGCTCTCGGAAGCGGCTTTGCTGGCACGTATTGTATCCGCTCCGGAAGAGTTCAGTCCCAACGTGTTGCTGCGGCCGGTGGTTCAAGACTATCTTTTGCCGACCCTGGCCTACGTAGGCGGACCGGCCGAGGTCGCCTATTTTGCCCAGGCTGCGGTGGTGTACGCGTCCTTGGCGGGGCGCGTTACCCCTATCCTTCCCCGGCTGACGCTGACCCTGGTGGAACCGCAGACAAAACGCCTGCTGGAGCGCTATGAAGTGAGCGTTGCCGAAACCTTTCAGTCACCGGAGCAGTTACGCGCGCTTTTGGCCGAGCGGGCCTTGCCGGCCGATTTGCAGAAGAATTTCGATTCCGCCGCGGCCTGCCTGGAGGACGCCTTGGGCGCGATCACCGCTTCCTTGCAGCGGCTGGATCGCACGCTGGTGGACGCCGCTGCCAACGCCGGCGCTAAGATGCGCTACCAGCTTGACCATCTGCGCACCCGTGCCGCCAACGCGGAATTACGCCGCAGCGAAATCCTGGAGCGCCACGCTGCCCAGTTGAGCGCCGCGCTTTATCCCGAACGCAATCTTCAGGAGCGCGTCATTGCCGGCATCTACTTTGTGGCCCGTCACCCTGACCTGCTCGACTCGCTCTACCGCACCGCCTCCTCCACCTGCCTGGATCACCAGGTAGTCTTTTTGTAGTTCTCAGTTCTCAGTTCCCGGTTCTCAGTGGCCGTACACCGGCCACGGTTTCAAGGTGCCCAGGATAAGCACGGGGATAACTTCCCAGTTTTGAGTTTTCAGTTCCCAGAGTTGGTTGGGCACTTCTTGCCGTTGTTTGGCCAATAGCCGAAGACCGAGAGCCGACGACTGTCGCAACTGAGAACTGGGAACCGGGAACTGAGAACGGAGGGGGAACTCTCTGGAAACTGGAAACAGTTCTGCTGTATGATCTCCAGTATGCCGAGGCAGAAGAAAGCCGATGCCTTCGAGGTAACCTGCCCGCACTGTAACGCCAGTCTGAAGGTTGATCCTGAAGTGCGTGCGGTGATTGCCCACACTCCTCCGGTAACCCCCAAGACCTTCGCCGACATGGAACAGGCCGCGCGCGCCATGCGCGAGCAGGAACAGCGGAAAGAATCCATTTTCCGGCAGTCGGTGGAAGCCCAGAAACATCAGGCGGAAACCCTGGAAAAGAAGTTCCAGGAAGCGGTGAAGCGCGCCAAGGAAGCCCCGGATACGGTCAAGATCCGGGACTTCGATCTGGATTGAACCAGCCACAAGCTTGCCAAGGGAATGCAAACCCTCGCCACCGCAGGGATCGACGGCATTGTCTCTGACCATACGAAGCTGCTGGGCAAGCTGTTCCGCCGCGGCTGATCGGAAAACACCTACCACAGAGACACAGAGGCACAGAGAAAAGCATTTGGGAATTCGGACTGCGGATTGCGCGGATTTCACGTCCTGCCACGGACCTTAGTAAAATCCCAAATCCGCAATCCAAAATCCTAATCCTTCTCTGTGTCTCGGTGTCTCTGTGGTAGGTTTTTCCCCGATCAACAGTGCTACAGTAAGATCGCAATGTCTAATACTGGCGAACGTTTTCAGCGGGTAGCCGAGATCATGGCCCGCTTGCGCGGACCGGACGGGTGTCCCTGGGATCGCGAACAGAGCTTCGATTCCATCAAACCTTATACCCTCGAAGAAGCCTACGAAGTCCTGGAGGCCATCGACCAGCGCGACTGGGAAGAGCTGCCGGGCGAGCTGGGCGACCTGCTTTTGCAGGTGCTTTTTTACTCGCAGATGGCCGGGGAAGAAGGCCGCTTCACCATCGACGATGTGCTGGAGCGGCTGGCGAACAAACTGATAGGCCGCCACCCGCATGTGTTTGGCGACGTGGAAGCGAAAACCTCCGCCGACGTCCTGCGCAACTGGGAAGCCTTGAAAGCGGAAGAAAAGAAGAAGCGCCGCGAGCAGGCCGGGGCGGCGGAAGCCAACGCCGAATCCGTGCTGGCGGGAGTTTCCAGCGCCATTCCCTCCCTGCTGGAGGCTTTCAAACTCAGCTCCCGGGCCGCTCATGTCGGCTTCGAATGGCCCGAAATCGAAGGGCTCTTCGCGAAACTGCACGAGGAAATCGATGAGCTGCGCAGCGAAGTGGCCAAATTGCCGCAACCGGTGCGTCCCCCTGGCCGCGGCGTCGCCAGTTCACGGACCGGCCCCGCTATTCCCGAAGCACTGCGCCACCGCCTGGAAGACGAGGTGGGCGACCTGCTGTTCGTACTGGTAAACCTCGCGCGTTATTTGACCCTGGATCCGGAGTCGGCCCTGCGCAAGACCAATCGCAAATTCAAACGGCGCTTCCAGTGGATGGAACAGCAATTGCGCCAGGAAGGCGTGGAGCTGCAAAAGTGCTCTCTGGAAAAGATGGAAGCGCTTTGGCAGGAATCCAAGAAGCAGTAAAACCGTTTCCCGTTTCCCGTTTCCAAAATCCAACCGGAAACTCGAAACTGCGTTTACCCGGCTACTCTGCTACAATGGCGCGTTTCGGTCATGCGCAAACTTCGGATCTCTGCCATTTCGTTCCTCAATACCGCTCCGCTCATGTGGGACTTTGAGCGGGGCATACCGCCGGTAGTTGACGCCACAAAGCCGGGAGCGAACGCCTTCCCGCAGGGCGGGAGATCGCACGTTAGCAATACGCCGCTGGCGGGCGATTTCGAGGTGGAGTATACGATTCCATCGCACTGTGCCGACTTGCTGCGTGCCGGCGAGGCCGATATCGGCATCATTCCGGCGGCAACCTACGCGAGCATTCCCGATCTGGTGATAGTGCCCGACGTGGCAATCGCCGCTAAGGGGCCGGTGCGTTCTATTCTGCTCATCAGCAAAGTTCCGCGGGAGCAGATACGTACTCTGGCTGCCGATACCTCTTCGCGCACTTCGGCGGCCTTAACGCGGGTGTTGTTTCACCACTGGCGCGGACAAGCGCCGGAGTTTGTGCCCGCGGAACCGCAACTGGAGTCCATGCTGGCGCGCTGTGACGCCGCCTTGCTGATTGGCGATCCGGCGCTGCGCGTGGATCGTTCGCGCTATCAAACCTGGGATTTGGCCGAAGAGTGGCAGCAATGGACCGGCAAGCCGTTCGTCTTCGCCTTCTGGGCAGTACGCTGGGTAGCATTGGGGGAGACGCGTCCCGGCTTGGACGTCGCCGCCACCTTCCAGAGCTCGCGGGATCACGGCGTCGAACCGAAACATATCTCGGCAATTGCGCAAAACTGGTCGACCCACGTGGGAGTGAGTCCGGCCGAGATCTGCAACTACCTCACTCGCCATATCTATTTCTGGCTGGATGATGAATGCCGGACCGGATTGGAATTGTTCTTCCGCTACGCCGCAGAATGCGGGGCCATCGCCCCTCCGCCCCCGCTTCGCTTTATCCCCACGCTTAAAGATCCGGGCAGATAGCGCCGGGCGGTTAAATCAAATTCAAAATTCCTCTATGCCGCTTCGGCCGGCGCTGCCTTGATTGATTCAGCCGGGCGCATTTGTGGCCTGATGCCACGGATTGAGGCGTCGAGCAGTTCGATGGTATGGAACGCCGGCAAAACCTCGCCCAGCCTTCTCATTGCGACCTGCAAATGCAGGAGGCAGCCGGGATTGCCCGAAGCGAGGGCTTCGGCGCCGGCGGCAAAGATGTTGCGCAGTTTGCGCTCTCCCAATTCGTTGGCTGTCCCTGGCTCGACCAGGTTGTAGATTCCGGCGGACCCGCAGCACAGGCCGGATTCGGCAATTTCGACCACTTCCAATGCAGGAATCCCCGCCAGCAATTCCCGCGGCGCGTCGCGGACCCCCTGGGCGTGCAGCAGATGGCAGGAATCCTGCAAGGCAACTCGCATAGGAATCGCATGGCGCGGCGCGCGGGGGCCCAGCCCCGCCAGCAGCTCGGAAACATCCTTGCATTTGGCGGCAAAAGCACGCGCCCGTTCCGCATATTCCGGGTCGTCCCGCAGAAGATGACCGTAGAGTTTGGCATGCGAGCCGCAGCCCGCAGCGTTAATCACCAGAACATCCACGGCCTCGCGTTCGAAGGTGTCGATCAGGGCGCGCGCGGCTGCAACGGCCTCCACTTCCCTGCCGGCGTGCGCCATCAAGGCCCCACAGCAGCCCTGTGGGCGCGGGATAATTACCTCGCATCCTTCCGCCGCCAGCACCCGCGCGGTGGCAGCATTGGTCTGGTCGAAAAACAGTCGCTGCACACAGCCCAGCAGCAAACCGACCCGCAGCCGCCGCGTGCCCTGGGGGGCAATGCGAAGCGGCAGGTGCGATCGCAAAGCACGCAACGAGACTTGCGGCAGTAACTCTTCCATGGCGCGAAAGCGCTCTGGAAGCAGCTTCCCCAATCCCAAAGCGTGAACCAGTTTGCGGATCCCGAGATTCTGGTATGCCCAGAGGAACGGCAGCGCCACCCGCAAGCGCCCGGGGTAGGGAAACAGTTGGAACAGCAGCCAGCGAAAGAAGCGGTCACCGGCCGGACGGGAATAATGCCGCTCAATTTGCGCCCGGGTAGCTTCGATCAGCAGGTCGTACTGCACGCCGGAAGGACACGCGCTGACGCACGCCATACAGCCCAGGCACTGGTCAAAATGGCGCACGTAGGTGGAATCGAGCGTGGCCTCGCCCGCCAGGCCCATCTGCATCAGATAGAGCCGCCCGCGCGGCGAATCCATCTCCTCGCGCCAGAGAGTGTAGGTTGGACAGGCCGGCAAGCAGAATCCGCAATGGACGCATTTATCAATCAGTTGGGAAGCCGGAGGATGATGCTGGTCGAAAACGCCGGTGGACACTGACTCAGGCCCTTGAACCGCAGAGGACGCAGAGGTGCGCAGAGGAATTATTGTGCCTTGTGTGTTCATCCTTGTTTCTCCCTAGGCTGGGCCTCCGCGTCCTTTGGGTCCTCTGCGGTAAAGCGGTCTCCTATCATCAAATCCCTCCGACAAACCGGCCCGGGTTAAGGATGCCGGCGGGATCGAACTGCTTTTTCATACGCCGCATGAGCGGCAGTGCCGATCCTGCCGAACCCCAGGTTTCTATGCGGTCACGAAGCTCTTCGGGGAGCTGCGCCACTACCAGGGAACCGCCCATACTTTCCAGGCTCGCGCGCAGTTGCCCGATCGCCCTCCCGAGCGAGTCGAACTGTTTGCCTGCGGCCAATCGAAGCACGCCGTTTCCCGTCGCTTGCACTACCATCACCCAATCCAGGCTGAACTCGGCCGCCGCCTTATCGAGCAGGGCGATGGTGTCGGCGATTTGAGTGGGTAAGAGGCTGAACTTGGCGATGCAGGCCAACCCGGCGTCCGTCCATAGTTCCTCGCGAGCCCGCCACGGATCGCCGGACGCCGGTTCCTGACCGGTCCGCATGGCCGCGGTACGGAGCATCTGCGTCTGCACGCCGGCCGGAATGCCCTCGTAAAGAACGTCTACGAATGTCTCCCGCTGCTGCCCGGCGCGCAACTGGATCGCCGACGGTGTAAGCGTCGAATCCAATAGTTGCAGAAGAAAGCGGTTGGCCTCGTCCACATTGGACAACTTGGAGGTAAACGTTTCCCAGGTAGCGGGCAGGGGATGGAGGCGGAAGGTCGCCTGGGCGATTCCGCCCAAGGTTCCCAGGGAACCGGTGAAGAGTTTTGGCAGATCGTAGCCGGCGACGTTTTTGACGACCTTGCCGCCGCTGCGCGCTACCGTCCCGTCGGGCAAAGCCACCGTGATGCCGATGATCAGGTCGCGCAAGGCGCCGAAGCGCAAGCGTAAGGCGCCATTGTCGTTCGTGGCCAGCAACCCCCCGATGGTGGCGCGCTCGGCAAACAGGGGATCAATGGCCAAGCGTTGGCCGTGCTCGGCCAGTGCCCGTTGCACATCCGCCACGCGACAGCCGCTTTCCACGGTGGCGGTCATGTCCTCGAACGCGTGCTCCACGATCCGGTTCAAGCCCGCTGTCGAAACTAGCAGATCAAGCTCGCGTGGCGGATTTCCCCACTCCAGTTTGGTGCCGCCACCCCGCGCGGCCACCGCCACGCGGTAGATATTCGCCCAGTTCAGCACCGCGGCCAGTTCTTCGGCCGTACGCGGTCCGCTGACATATTGGGGAGTGCGCCCGCCAACGCTATCGGCGGCCATGGCCAGCCGCAACGGGGCGATACCGGACAACTCATCCCAGGGCAGCCGCGGCGAGATTACCGGCGCGCCAGACATTAGAAGAACTCCGCGATGCCGGCTATTTCCAGCGGATGCGGCTCGTATGGCCCGGTCCGTTCGGCGCACAGCCGCGGCCGCGGGAAAACCTTGCCGGGATTGGAAAGGTGTTCGGGATCGAAGGCGCAGCGCACCAGTTGCATGGTTTCCAGGTCCGGCTCGGCGAACATCTCCGGCATGAAGGCCTTCTTCTCTTCCCCCACGCCATGCTCGCCGGTGATGGAGCCGCCCACCTGCACGCAAAGCCGAAGAATGTCTCCGGCCAGAATTTCGGCGGTGTGTTCCTGGCCGGGGACGTTGCGGTCGTAAAGCACCAGAGGATGAAGATTGCCGTCGCCCGCGTGAAACACGTTGGCCACGCGCAACCCGCGTTCGGCGCTGAGCCGCTCAATTTCGCTCATGACCTTGGGCAAGGCGGTGCGCGGAATAACGCCGTCCTGCACGATGTAATTGGGGGAAATTCGGCCCATGGCGGCGAAGGCGGCTTTACGGCCCTTCCAGATCATCGCCCGCTCGGTTTCCGACTGGGCGATCCGGATCTCCCAGGCGCCGCAATTCGTGCAGATCTCACGCACCTGCCGCATCAGCGCTTCCACTTCCGCCGCCACGCCATCCAGTTCAACCAGCAGCAGGCCGCCGCACTCGGGGTAGCCCGCGTGCACCGAAGCTTCCGCCGCTTGGATGGACAGCCGGTCCATCATCTCGATGGCCGCGGGCACCATGCCGGCGCGAATGATTTCACTTACCGCCGCCCCTGCTTCATTCGTGGTATTGAACGCCGCCAGCAGGGTTTGCACCAGCTCCGGCCGCTTCACCATGCGCAGAATCACTTTGGTGACGATGCCCAGAGTCCCTTCGGAACCCACGAAAACGCCGGCCAGATCGTAGCCCGGCTGGTCCAGCGTCCGGCCCCCAAGCTGCACCACTTCGCCGTTCGGCAGCACAATCTCCAGCCCCAGCACATGGGTGGTGGTGAAACCGTACTTCAGGCAGTGCGCGCCACCGGAATTTTCGGCCACGTTGCCGCCGATGGAGCAGACCTGTTGCGAAGACGGGTCAGGGGCGTAGAAGAAGCCGCGGGCGGCGACCGCTTGCGTCACCATAGCATTGATTACGCCCGGTTCAACCACAATGCGCTGGTTGGCATAGTCGATATCCAGAATGCGACTCAAGCGCGCCAGGCTGATTACCACTCCGTTATGCACGGGCAAGGCCCCGCCGCTCAATCCTGTGCCCGAGCCGCGCGCCACGAACGGGATGCGCTCGCGATGGCAGATCCGCACCAGATCGCGTACCTGATCGCCCGTACTGGGCAGCAGGACCAGCGCCGGGGTGACCCGGAAATTCGTCAACCCGTCGCATTCGTAGGTACGTAACTCCTCCGGGTGGGTAACCAGGCCTTTTTCGCCCACAACCTCCCGGAATGCAGCAAGTATTCGCTCGTTCATCATCGCCCGCCCGTGGCAGCAGCAAGCCTTCCGCCCGGATGATTGTCCCGGTTCCGCGCCGGAGTGGATGCCCCCCGAACCTATCCCGGCTAAGGCCAGGGAACGGCCGGCCCAAAGGCCTAATGTCGCTTACTTTACGAACTCAGGGGAGCGACCCACACGTGTCAGGGCACGACTAAAGTCGTGCCGCAAAGGTTCCCAGTGGACTTTGGGCTTTAGCCCCTGTCCATCGGGCGTCCCAAGCAGCGCAGGGGCTAAAGCCCAGCCCTATTATGCGTTTTGCGGCACGACTAAAGTCGTGCCCTGACACGTGTTGCACGACCGAATCCACCGTGATTGGCAAAGTAAGCGACATTAGGCCCAAAGGCTAGCGCTGCATCTCCGCAATGCTCCCTGCCTGTAATGGATGTCCCGAGAGCCGAGTACCGATGCCTGAGCTTGGGAATGTTGTTATTCAGAGTGCTCCGCCGGTGCGCACAGAGCAGTATTACCCGGCAATGTAGAACTAAAGTCCAACGATTACGAAGGTTACTGTTTGGCCGGTCCCGATATTAACCGAACATTAACATTCGAAGCCGATATCCATATTGAGATCACAATTGCATCTTCCGGCCCAGCCCACAGTGGAATAAAGACTTATGCAAGCACACGGAAACCGGCACAAGCTTCGAGCGCTCTACCTTGCACTATGCGCGTTGCAACTTCTTATCACCGGCTTGGGGCTTACTCTGGCCCACAATGTCGAACAATCGTACGCGCAAAATATTGCCTACGAGCGCATGGTCAATGCGGAAGGCCGGGCGGTTACCGAACTGGCAGCTCTCGCACTGGCATCGACGCCCCAGGACCTCAGCCTGGACGATTCGGCCGGACCACAGAACTGGTCGGAAAAGAAATATGCCTGCACGCTCTTCCTAGCCAAGGCCCAGGAGCTGTTGCAGGAATCGCAGAAGCAGAATTCGCCGCTGGCCCGATCAGAGGCGGAGTTGCGTTCCCTGATCGCGGACATGAGCGAGGTGGCGCGGCAGCAACTGCTGGCCGCGGAAGCCAGTGCGCAAAGCGACGTGCCCCGGTTGCGCGCCTACTTGACGTATGCGGAACGGGCGGCGGCGCGGCTGAACACCACCCTGGGCAATATCCGTGAGGAAATTTCCCGCGCGAAAGACGAGGTGCTTGCCGCCCAGACTTCGCAGATATATCGCGTTCGCAGTTACCTGCGGCCGCTCTCCATTCTCGGGCTTCTCTTTGTGCTCCCCGCCATACTTTATGCCCGCAGCCTGGATAAGCACATTTGGGCCTACGAAGCGAAACTGGAAGACGAAAAAAACCGGCTGGAGGAGCGGGTGACAACCCGCACCGCGGCATTGCGGGCAGAAATTGAGCGGAGGATCCGGGTTGAATCCTTCAACCGCAGCCGCAACCGTCTGCTGGAAATGGTGGTGGAAGGCAAGTGCCTGGAGGACGTGCTGTCGCAACTCGCCGAAGCGGCTGAGAAATCCATGCCGGAGGGTCGATGCCTGATCTCGCTCGCCGGCGGGGAGTCCGGGTCTGTCCTAGCTCCCAAGATTGCGCCCGAAGTGGCGAGCCTGGTAACGCGGGTGCTGGCCAGCCAATGGCCGCTGCTGGCCCCGGCGCAGGGAAACGGTTCGCTGTTTCTCACCGACGCCGATCCGGATACCAAGGCCGCGCACGCCGCGATTTGGACCCATGACGTACACGCACTGTTGGCCGTGCCGATTACCGAACGGCCGGAAGAAGTGTTGGGCTTTGTCGCCTTGCTGTTGACCGACAACCGGAAACCGGATGGCTTCCTGCAGGAAATGTTGCTCTCCGCAGGCCGAATGGCGGCGGTCGCCATGGCGCATTACCGCATGCAGGACGAGTTGTTCCGCCGTGCCCATCACGATCCCCTGACCGACCTCCCCAATCGCATTCTTTTCGAAGACCGTTTGGAACAGGCCATGGCGCGTGCCCGGCGGAGCGACCGGAAAGTGGGAGTGTTATGCATCGACTTGGATGGATTCAAGCAAATCAACGATCAGCACGGCCATGAGACCGGAGATTGGCTGCTGCGGCAGGTGGCCGCGCGCCTTATTTCCCGCCTCCGTTCCACCGACACCGTCGCGCGTATCGGGGGCGATGAGTTCCTCGCCGTTTTGGACGACTTGGCCGATACCGATGGGATCGCCACCGTCTCCGAATCTTTGCTCCGTGCGCTGGAGGAGCCCTTTGTGATCGGGGCAGCCGTTCTCCGAACCACGGCCAGCATTGGGGCTGCCGTATTTCCCTCCGATGGGAATTCCGCCGACGAACTGAAGCGTAACGCCGACCTGGCCTTGTACCGGGCGAAAGAGCGCGGACGCAACACTTATCAGATCTTCTCCGCGGCGCTCAGCGAAAAACTGGCTCGCCGCCGCGAGGTTGAACGGTGTTTGCGCCAGGCGCTGGAACACCATGGGTTCGAGCTCTACTACCAGCCGATTTACACCGTCGCACGGGAGTTGGTTGGACTGGAAGCGCTCCTGCGTTTCCGCCATCCGGACCTGAAAACGATTTCGCCGGGAGAGTTTATTCCGGTAGCCGAGCAGACCGGACTGATCTCCCAAGTCGGCGAGTGGGTGATCCGGGAAGTGTGCCGCCAGGGGAAAGAATGGCAAGCGGAGGGCTTTGCCCTCGTGCCGATCGCCCTGAACGTATCTGCCATCCAACTGGGACATCTGGATTTCGCCGCCCAGGTGGCGCAGATACTTCGTGAGACCGGTTTCCCGCCCGACCGTCTGCGCGTTGAGGTCACGGAAACGGCCATGATGAATAACGTGGAAGAAGGAGGCAAGCAACTCTACGCGCTGGAAGAGTTGGGCGTGCATATCTCCATCGACGATTTCGGTACGGGACATTCTTCGTTGAGCTACATCCACCATTTGCCCATCGACACTCTGAAAATTGACCGTTCATTCGTGCAGCAACTGGTCAGCAGCGACGAGACCAGGGCCGTAGTGCGCGCCATCACCGCTATGGCGCGGGCCCTGGAACTGACGGTGGTGGCGGAAGGCGTCGAAACCCAAGCCCAGTTGAGCGCCGTTGCGACCGCCGGCTGCGATGTCATTCAAGGTTACCTGTTTGGCCGTCCGCAAGATGCTGTTTCCCTTCGGGGGTTACTCGCGTGCGCAGGCCAGGCAGCACAGCGGGAGAATCAACGCGGGACCGCCCCCCTATCACCCACCACCGGGTTGCGGCAAGCGGGCGCAGACAGCGGTGCTGCTGAGTTGCTCAACGGAAGTCCGGAAAGCCTGCAGGCATTAACGCCCTGCCCATAATGCCGCGGCGACACTAGGACGACTGGTTTTGCTTAAGGATAGTCAACATCTCCGCCCGGCTGAGTGTACCTTTTTGCGACAAATGTCTGATCACCTGGTCAAGAATGGAATAAGCGGCCTGGGTGGATATGCGCAATACCGTAGGATTACCGCTCCCGGTGGGAGCAACCGGCGTTGCGCCGGCGGGCCCAGCCTCTGGAGAGCTGGAAGATGTCGGATCTGTGGCCGTCCCGCTGTTGCCCCCAGGAACTTCAACCCTCTCGTCTCCCGAAAGCTGCGCCAAAACACCTTCCAGTTTCTGCAGCTCCGGTGGCGGGAAAGAGGTAAAGACCAGCCCCATGCCGAACATGGGATGGACGACGGTCACCTTTGCATTGGCCGTTATGGAGACGCCCCGAACGGTCAAGGTGAGCTGGGCCGTTTCGCCCATCTGCAGGGGCGAGGCAGTTTCGATATAGCAGCCCCCGCCACTCAGATCCGTCACCGTCCCCCACCGCACCCCAGCCGGACTTCCCGCCCGGATTTCCGCCTTGCCTTCACAGCGGAGACGTTGGTAGTGTCGGCGATCGTGCTGGGATTCCTGCTCCATGTGGTGTGACTATCATTATCCGGCAATATCAGGCAGAAGTCTTCAATTTCCATCACGCCAGTGCTGCCAGACAGTAACTTTGGTGCCGCCTTCCTCAGTTGTAATTTGCAATTGGTAATTTGCAAAGTAACACCATGCTTCCACGGGGGCCGGGGTTCACTTGCAAATCTCAAATTGCAAATTAGCCATCAAAGCAGCTTCTTGCCCATCAGCAAGGCATCAAGCTTGCGTTCGTAATATCGGGGTATGATGCGCAGGACGGCATAACCGCGCCGCTTGTAAAACGCAATTGCGCTGCGATTGTCCACGGCGGTTTCCAAATATACGGCCCCGCAGCCGGTTTCGCCCAGCCGCTTTTCTACCGCATCCATAAGCATGGTGCCGACGCCGGTACGGCGAAACTCTTCCCGCACATCGATCGTAATTATGTGTCCCGCGCCAGGCCTGGTCTCGTTGTCCGGCCGCCGGGACGATTGGCCCTCCGCCACCGCGAAACCGCAGATGCGCTCGGCGCTGTTCTCTGCGACCAAAGTAAACGCCCCGCGCCGGCGCATATAGCCCATCAATTCGAAGCGGCCGTAAGCAATGCCTGGCGGAAAGCACTCTTGGTCGAGCCGCCAAAGCTCGTCAAAATCACGTGGCCGGTATTCGCGAACAGACGCGTCCACGTCGCCCAGTTTCGAGTTTTGGGCGGCAAATTTCAAGTGCTAGCCAGCGTCAATCAGCGGACTTGGGCTTGGCTCGCCGCAGGCCAGCTCGCAGATAGGCTTCTTGAAGATGTCGTTGAATATCCGTCGCCAATCCCGCTGGCGGCGCAGAACCGGGCACGGCCGCCAACTCTGCCGCCCGTTGTAATGTGGCCACGGCATCGGAGTACTCGCGGCGGCGCAAGTGGACGACTCCGACCGTATCCAGTACGGCAGGATCCCAAGGCGCTCGCGCGTGTGCCTGTTCTGCCAGTTCTAACGCGCGATCCAACCGCATGCTTTGTTCGGCATACAGCCAGGCCAGATTATTGGCGGCCACGCCGCTCTGTTCGCCTTCGCGCAATGCCGTCTCGTAATGCGCGATCGCGCGCGCCGCGTCGTTATGCTGTTGTGCGGTAATGGCGGACCACAACGCGGCGGTCTTTCCTCCCACTTGGGACATGGCCTGGGCCGCGCCGCGCACATCGCCGCGTTCGGCACAAACTGCCGCCAGCGCTTTCGCCGCAGTGCGGCGTTGCGGATCCACGGAAAGCGCAGCGCGCAAACTACGCTCGGCATCGCCAGGCCAGCCGTATTCGGCATAAAGCCGGCCGGTGACTTCCAGCAGGGCCGCCGAAGAAGGTGGTTGCGAAGCGATCCCTTCCATCCGCAGCAACGTGGAACGTTCAATCCTTCCGCGCCGGTACAACCGGACCAATCCTGCGATGGCTTCGGCGCAGCGTGGGTCCAGCACCACCGCCTGTTCGAACAGCAGCAGGGCCTCGCCGTATTGCTGCTCGCGTTCGGCCGCCAGCGCCAGCACCGCGTACGGCAGGGGGGCGGTTCGGTCCACCGCCCCGGCGCGACGCGCGATAATTCGGGCTTCCGGCAAACGGCCCTGCGCCAGCAATATGCGGGCATAAAGAAGCAGGGTCTGCAAGTTCGCCGGTTCTTCCCGCACGGCAGGCAGCACGTACTCTTCCGCCCGGCTCAGATCGCCGCGGCCAAGCGATTCTCCCGCCAGGGCCATCCGCGCCGGGACGAAGGTTTCGTCCAGTTCCAACGCTTTAAGCCAGGCTTGCCGCGCGGCTTCCGCCTCCCCGCTGCGTCCTTTCACCACTCCAAGAACATATTGGGCCGCGGCGGAGCCGGGAGCCGAATCCGCGGCCAATTTGCCCAGTAACTCCGCTGTCACTTCGTCGTCTTCCGCCAATGCAATTTCGGTCTGCAGCACCGTGCGCGTGGTCCTGTCGAATTCGGAGTAATACTCGTCCAGATGGCGCCGCGCCAGGATCAGGGACTTTTCCACATCGTTCCCCCCGCGCGCCAGATCCAGATCGGTTTCGATAACTCGGGCTGCCAAGGCCGCACGTTGGCCAGTCGCAGGCACGGGCGACACAGACGAAGCGGAGAAAAGACTCCAAAACCTCTTCCCTGCGGAGTGCGCCGCCGCCCCCAGGGAAAACCGGTGTTCTTTCCATCCCTCCCGCTGGCGCTCCGTGCTGCTCTGGGTCGCCGGGGGCAAATTGGTCATGGGTCGGCTTTGGCTCCGGTTCGGAAGCAAGGCCGAGAGGTATTGTTGCAGGGCCTGTGGCGCCTCGCCGGCCAGCAATTGGTAATCGGGTAGCGCCGTCGGCAGCGCCGGTTGCAAGAGGTCTATTTTCCGCAGCACCGCTTGCGCCTCTTCCAGGCGCGCGCACCGTTCCAGAAATTGCGCTAAGCGGAGGTTGGTTTGGGGCGAGTTGTCGCGTAACACCGCCGCACGATAGGCCCGCTCCGCTGCGGCCAGCTCTCTTTGCCGTTCCTCCAGGCGGCCCAAGGCAAGCAGCGGCAAGGCGTTCCCGGGCTGCACCTGAATGGCTTGGTTCAGCACCGTCCGCGCATCCGCTATGCGTTCTTCGCGGTTGTAAATCCCAGCCAGGGCGATCGCAACCGGCACCCGGCCCGGTTCCTTTGCCAACACTCGCTTGAACGCGTCTTCGGCCGCTTCATCATGACCCGCGCCGGAGGCAGCGGCGCCCAGCAGAGTCAGCGCCTCCAGATTGTCCGGCACGGTTTCGAGGGCCGATACGGCCAACTCGCCGGCTCGATCCGCTGCTCCCGCACCCAGAAATATTTCCCCTAAGTGCAGGCGGGCAATGATGTTTTCACTATCCAGGTCCACGGCAAGCTGAAAATCGTCTAGCGCCGCGCCGACTTCGCCTAAATCCCAGTTCGAGGTCCCGAGAGAGTAGTAGAGCCGCGAACGCCAGCGGGTTTCGCCGGGCGGCAATCGCTTGAGGGCATCCTGGTATAGACGGGCGGCAAATCTGGTTTGTCTCCAGGCTTCGAACTTGTGCCCCAGTCCGAATTCCCAGCGCGCCACGGGCGTGGCCCCGATGGAAGTCCCTGCAAGTAAGAAGCTTGCCGTCACAATGGCCAGGATTACAACGAAAGCCGCTTGTCGTTTATGGCGCATGGATTTTTGCCAGGACCCATCGCCATCCAAAGGCGGCTCGTCCCAAACAAGGACGGCGGTTGGTTCCACCGCTATAGCCCTTGTCGTGTTTGTGGGTATGCCCACCGGGACCGCGATGAGAGAGACGGATCTAAACCTACGCCCCCGCGGGGCGCCGGCGCACTGGTACACAATGCAGATGTTAGTTTCGCCACCACAGTTGCCGCCAGGGCGTCAACTCCTGTCGTTTCCCACTGCCCGCTGCCCGCTTCCCGCAATTTCTGCCTTGGGTGATCCCGGCATAAAGGTTTGCTTCAGTTGTCCGCAGGCGGCATAAATGTCCCGGCCGCGCGGACGCCGGACGAATGCCGGCACTCCCGAAGCGGTCAGGACCTGCTGAAACCGCTGGACACTCTCCGCCGAGGGCACGCCGAACTCAAGCTCCTGGCCCGGATTCAGCGCGATTAAGTTCACTTTGCAACGCAGCCCCCGCACCAGGGAGACGAGTTCCCGGGCGTTCTGCGGCTGGTCATTCACATCTTTCAGCAGCACGTATTCGAAGGTGAGCCGCTCGCGCGCTCGTAGCGGAAATTCCCTGGCTGCCGCAAGCAACGCCGCGAGATTCCATTTCCGGTTAACAGGCATCAGCCGGCTGCGCAGTTCATCGTTGGAAGCATTGAGGGAAACGGCCAGTTTAGGGCGAATCTCTTCCTGCCCGAATTCCAGGATTTTTGGCACGATCCCTGCCGTCGAAACCGTCATCCGTGACCCCGCAAGATTCACCCCTTCGATCAGCAACCGCACCGCTTTCATAAAGTTGTCATAATTGTGGAAGGGTTCACCCATACCCATGAAGACTACATTGATGCGTTCCTTGTCTGGGTCAACTCCGCGGTCGTTGAGCACGCAAAGCAGTTGACCGACGATCTCGCCGGGGGTGAGATTGCGCCTGATGCCCAACAAGGCGGTCAGGCAGAATCGGCAGTTGACCGCGCAACCAATCTGGCTGGAAACGCAGATGGTGGCGCGATCATAGCCAAGCGACGATTCGCCGATAAGGTTCGCTGACCCCTCTTCGGTGTCCCCGGTTTCGCCGTCATCCCCCTCCGGCATCCAAACCGTCTCTACCAGTTCGCCGTCCCCGAGGGCTAAGAGGTAGCGGATCGTCCCATCCGCGGAAACAAATTGCTTTTCAATGTGTGGCAAACCCACAACGTAATTACGCCCCAACTGTTCCCGAAAAGACTTCGGAAGAGTCGTAATCTCGTCCAGCCCGGAAATCCGCTGGCGATACAGGGCCGTAAACAACTGGCCGCCGCGGTAGGGAGGCTGGCCCAGAGCTTCGGCAATGCCCGTAAGCTCTTGAATATTAAGGCCTAATAGTTCGAATTGCGCAGGAACTGCCATGCATCCAACTAGCTGATTATTGTTTTAGATTCCAGGCAGCCGGTAATGGAAGCTGCCGGCCGGGCCCCACGCCTTCACGCGGGACCGTGGCAATTTTTGGGCCTTGCACCGTGGGAAGACCTGCTGGTGTGTATCATAAGCTTATTGGAGCTGTTTCCAACGCGCCGGTAGGAACTGGGGGCATCGGTGGCTTCCTTGCGCGATTACTTAAATCTCAGCGAGGGGAACGGCAATTAAACGAAACCGGGCAATCTGCGATTGCGTTTTCGAAACGGCAGACTCAGGAAACTAAGGGAAACTAAATGGTGGACGAGCTCCGCAATGTGAAGAGAACGGTACTGCCCAACGGCCTTACCATCATTACGGAACAGATGCCGCACATCCGCTCGGTTTCGATCGGCATTTGGGTCAAGACCGGTTCCCGCCATGAAGACCCGGAAGCCAATGGCATCACCCACTTTCTCGAACACATGGTATTCAAGGGCACGCGGAACCGCAGTGCGGAAGACATTGCCAGGCAAATCGATTCCATCGGCGGCAACATGGACGCTTTCACCGCCAAGGAGTGTATCTGCTTCAATGTCAAAGTCTTAGATGAACACATGCCGCTCGCGCTGGAGGTATTGAGCGACCTGGTGCTGAATCCCGTTTTCGATCAAAAGGAAATTGCCCGGGAGCGAGGCGTAATTCTGGAAGAAATCAAAATGGACGAGGATAACCCCGACTACCTCGTGCACGAGATTTTCACCCAGAGCTTCTGGAAGGACCATCCCCTGGGCAAACCGATTCTGGGCACCAAGGATACCGTACGCCGCTTCGAGCAGCCTTTGGTCTTCGACTATTGGAGCCGGCGTTTCTATCCCGGCAATTTAATCATCTGTGCCGCGGGACATGTCGACCATGACCGTTTCACGGAATTGGTCGCGCAGCGTTTCCAATCCTTGCCGGAAACCCACAATGGATTCCACGAAGCGCCGCCCAAAGTGCGCTCCCGCATTATCATGCGGAACAAGAAATCGCTCGAGCAGGTGCAGATCTGCCTGGGCGTGCCTTCGCACTCTATCGCTCACGAACAGCGCTTTGCCTCCTACATCTTGAATACCTTGCTCGGTGGAGGCATGAGTTCCCGGCTTTTCCAGAAGGTGCGGGAGCGCCTGGGCCTTTCCTACGCCATCTATAGCGAGCTGAGTCCATACCGCGATACCGGATGTTTGTCGGTGTACGCCGGCACCTCGCGCGAGAATGCTCCGAAACTGGTGCGGTCGGTGGTGAACGAGTTCCGTGGCCTGAAAGCCCAGCAGGTGGCCGATGACGAGTTGCGCCGCGCCAAAGATCAGCTCAAGGGGAGTTTGCTGCTGAGCCTGGAATCCAGCACCGCGCGAATGTCCAACCTGGCCCGGCAGGAGATGTACTTTTCGCATTTCATCGACTTCGACGAGATCATTCAGCGGGTTGAGGCGGTCACCGCGGACGACCTGATCACTCTAGCCAACACCTACTTCCACGGCGATTCCATCGCTCTGACGGTGCTGGGCAACCTGAACGGCCTGAAACTTACCCGCGAACAGTTGGCATGCTGAACCAGCAGTCAGCACTCGTCTCATAAATGGCCGGGCGGGCGCTTTGTATCAGGGCACGGCTTCCAGCCGTGTCGCAAGCGGCTAGGCGAGAGATAGGCTTTAGCCGCTATTTTCGGCGTTCCCAGCGGCTAAAGCCACATGCAAAGGGCACTCACAGCGGGGCCGAACTGCAGATTCCTCCCCCTCGGCTTCGGCTCTATCAATTACCCACAAATGTGCGTGCGAGGGATAAGCACGGGACTGCGGTCCCGCGCGGTTTCTGTCGCCCCTCGCGGGCTGGCGGTTCTTACTACCCTACCCGGGATTCCGGCGCTCGGCGCGCAAACCCCGCGCGCGCATGCCGGTATTTGTGGGTAATTGATAGGGCTTCGGCTCGGGGCTTCGTCGCTGTGCTCCTCAGGCAAACCCTGCGCTCCTAATGACAAGGGCACTAGTTATGCGCATTTCATAAAGCGAGAGATCAGGCACTCCGCATTCACGAAGCTGCAGGATGTTTCTCAGGCTGGTTCCGGAGTATGGAACATCCCACCCACCGCCCCAAAAGCAGGGGCGGAGGGTGGGGCACCCACGTTTTTCAACTTTACAAATTGTCTGAGTAAGTAACACAGGCTGAGTAAATGCAGATTCCTCGCCGCGCTCGGAATGACAATTCTTAAGGGGTTGCGCTCTGGCAGGTTGTTGATGAATCCGATTCCTATTTTCGAGACTACTTCTCAGCATTCAGCAATCAGCCAAAGCATAGACAACACCCAGCGCAGAGACGCAGAGAAAATCAAAACAGGGTTTTTTCCGGTTGCGCTCTGCGGCTCTGCGTCTCTGCGCTGAGTGTTGTCTGGCGGACTACTGAGTGCGTGGTTACTGCCCGGTCTGCAACCTTTGCAATTCTTCCTGGACCTGCATGTTCTCCGGATGGTTCGCCAGCTCCGCCTGAAATTCCGCGATCGCCCGGCCGCGCTCGCCATCGGCGGCCAGGATGGTTCCCAGGACGAAGTGATAACCCGAAGCAGATGGAGCCTTAGCGGTGGCCAGCTCGGCATTTTGCCGGGCCTCGGCCAGCTTTCCCTGGCGCAGTTGCGTCAGAGCCAGATACAGGAACTGATCCGCATCCCCGCGGTCGATCTGAATCGCCCGGTTGAGATAGTATTCCGCCTCGCGAAAATTCCCCGTCCGGTAATAGGCGTACCCGAGGTTATATGCGGAGCGCCAAAATCGCGGATCGCGGTGCAAGACCTCCAGATATAAAGGAATCGCCCGATCATACTTGCCGGCCTTCGCCAATGCGTTCGCCAGGTTGTCCCTCACATTGTTGTTGCCGGGTGCGCATTTCAGTCCCTGTTCGAAAAGCAGAAGGTCGCTTCCCCACGGCAATTGGTGGTGCACCGTGCCCGCAAAACTTATCCCCGCCAGGAGCGCAACCGTGACCCACTTGGCCCCCTCGCCAGCTCGCCCAAGGAATCTGGAGGGCAATTCCGCCAGCGCGAGCGACACCAGGAAAACCAGACCAACCGAAGGCAAATACAGAAACCGGTCGTGCAGGAAATCGCCGAACGCGATGGCGCGGAGGTACAGGGAAGGCGCCAACAAAAGCATCACCCACAGGAACGCGAACCAGCCCACGCGGGAATGCCGCGAGCGCCGGATCAGCAGCGCCGCGGCCAGCACGCAAGCCAATACCAGCAAGAGCGGCCATACGAAATGTTTGAAACTGAAAACCGTTACGTAAGCGAGCGAATAAAACTCGCTGGAGGGAATCGGCAGCACCAGATGCCTGAAATCAAACCAGAGAACCGACGGCCACGTCAGAATCATCGTGGTCCAACGGATCGGGATTGAAGCCGCGCCCGGAGCGGCCGCCGGCAATACCAGCCAGCGAACCGCCAGATATGCTGCCCCCATCGCGAAATATGCGGCCGACTCCCGCGCTCCCTGCCTGGCCGGGGTCCCCGGCAAGCCCGGCTTTGGCTTGCTGGGGTGGGAGACCGCCTTCCCCAGTTCCGGACTTTGTCCACGCGCTCTCGCTCCGAATAGAGCGGCGTAAGCAAAGATAAGAAACGGAAACATGCCGGCGGTTTCCTTGGTCAACAGCGCCAGCGCAGAAAGACTAAGCGAGACTACGAGCCAGGATTTGCCCCGTCCGCTGTAGTACCTCAGAAAAGCAAGAAAGCTCAGGAGCAGCAGGGCGCAGATCAGTGTGTCGTTGATGGCCGCCAGCCAAGCCACATTTTCCACGTGCACCGGATGCAAACCGAAAAGAATGCCGGCCACAAAAGCCGCTTTGCGATCGCCCAGCAACTTGCAACCAACCGCGAACACCAGATAGGTGGTAAGCACATGACACGCCAGCGCCGCCAGGTGCCATCCCGCGGGATGCAATCCAAACAGAGCATGATTGATCCGCAGCCACAGAAAATTGATCGGCCGGTAAAAACCACCGGTCAATGTCGTAGCCGGGCCAGCAAAGGCCTTGGGAAAGAAGTAGGAAGGTACATATCGCCAGGCGTGTATGGCACTATTCCTGACGATTGCCGGTTCATCGTCATACACAAAACCGAACGCCAGCGTACCCACATAAGCCAAAGCGGTGAGGGCGCAGAGTAAAACCTCCATCACCCCCCGTTTCAGCAAAAACTCGGAAAAGGAAAACGCCGGCGAGTTACGCATGAACAGCTATTTTCGCATTCGCCGAACCGAAAACCTATTCACCGCTGAGGACGGAAGTCAGAAGCCCGTTTCTCTGTTCTGTCTTCTGACTTCTGACTTCTGGCTCAAGGGGTAAGATAGGAACCGTACAAGCGCCCGGAAATAGATGTCACAAATAAGCCGAAGCCGCTCGCCGGTTGCATCTCCGCCTGCCTCGCCGCGCTCCGCCGGCAAGGCGGCATTCTGGATGGCGGTCTTCTGGGCTTTGGGTCTGGCTGCGCTGTTTTTCGCCAGCCGCGGTAACGATGTGGGGCGCCTGCCGGAACTGCTCGTAACGTTCGTCAGCCAATTCCGCGGATTTGACCGTGGCGCCCTGCGCGACAGCGCTTTTGGCGGCGTCATCGCAATCCTGGTCGTACTCTCCTGGATGGGCATTGGCGATCGGGTGGAACGCCTGCTGGATCGATTCGGCGGCGCAGATCGTAAATGCGAGGCGTGGCATTGGGCCAAGGCTTGTGCCTGGGGCGCCGGTGTCAGTTCTCTCTTGTGGTTTTTTCTGGGGCTGGCAGGATGCTACATCCAGCCCTTCGCTGCCGGCGTGCTGTTGGTTGGTTTGCTGTTATTCGCAAAAGCGTGGGGAGGACGGCGCCTGCAGGCGCCAGCCACAGAACAGCCCGGCTTAACCGGGCGGCTAGCCTTCGCCCTGGCTGGGGCAGCGATGTTAATGGCGGCCATCGCTTCGCTTGCGCCCCCTACGGCTAAAGACACTTTGCTCTACCACATTGCCCTGCCCAAGTTCTTTCTGGCAGCGCGCGGATTGGCCGATGTGCCCAACAACATCGCCCAGTACTACGCGTTGGGCGCTGAAATGAATGGCGTGTGGGCCATGCTGTTGGGACGTCTGGCCAGCGTACGCGCCGGGGAGGCCGCCTTCGGGGCCATTGAGTTCGCCTGCTTGCCGGTACTCGCCCTGGCCGTCTATGGTTGGTCGCGGCGCCTCGGCCTTACCCGCGACACTGCGTGGGTGGCGCTGGCGCTGATCGTCTGCATTCCCACCGTCTATGCCTCGGCCTCGAGCGGCTACAACGATATGGCGTTCGCGGTGTATCTGACGATCGCGATTGCTGCCGCGGCTGAATTCTGGCAGACCCCAAGCCGGCGGTCCGCCGCTGAAATCGGATTGGCGATGGGTTTTGCCCTGGGAGTGAAATTGCTGGCGTTATTTCTGGCCGCTCCTCTGGTCTTGATGTTTCTGTTGCGCATGCGTAAAGCGGAGAGGAACCCGATCCCAGGGACTTCAGCCATGGTAGTGCTCCGGGCGGCACTGTTTTCGGCTGTGTTGGCCAGCGCGCTTGCCGCCCCGTGGTACGTGCGTAATTGGGCGCGCACCGGGAGTCCCGTATATCCGTTCTATTCGAACCTGTTTGGCGGCCGGGCGCCGGGATGGGACGAGTCGCGATCGCTGATCGATCAAGTGTTGAATGCCCGCTACGGAGGGTATCCCAAAAGCGCACTGGACTACCTGGCCGTGCCAGTACGCCTTTCTTTGTGGGCCCAGCCAGAAATACCACGCTACTTCGATGGCGTATTGGGGATCTCATTCCTGTTTGGCTTACCGCTTTTGTACTTCGCTTTCCGGGGTAAACCCCGTGGCGGAACTCGCTCCGAGCCAGCAGACTTGTCTGGAAACTGGAAACCGGAGACTGGAAACTCGCCTCTTCCCGTCGCTTTGGCGGGCGGTTTCTTTGTGTTTTGGCTCTTCTCCAGTGAACAGCTGCGGTACCTGCTGCCCGTCTTACCCGCGGTTGCCGTGGGCGTTGCGGGCGCGGCGTCCGAGCTAGGACGCCGCCAGCGCGCTCTTTTGCTGGCCACGATCGCGCCGGGTATATTGGTCATCGGGGCGTGGTTCCTGCAACAAAATCCTTTGCCTGTCCTGATGGGCGGTGAGTCACGCCAGTCATTTCTCGAACGCCGGGTGGACCATTACCGTTTTTATGAAGCCGCAAATCAACTATTGCCCGCCAATGCCCGCGTCTGGCTGATCGATGTGCGCGGCGACACGTACTACCTGGAGCGTCCTTACTTTTTCGACTTCCGCATTGAGCACTACACGTTGATGCAGTTGGTTCGTTCCTCCGACAACATCGAGGAGTTAAACCGACAAGTGCGCAGCCGCGGCATTGGCTATGTCTTGGCGCGAACCGATCTGCTGCTGGATTACGCAACGTCCCCCATCGTGGACGAGAGTCGCCCCCGCGAGGAGAATGAGCGCAAACTTCGCCTATTCCAGCAATTCCTGTTGGGCGGTGAGGTACTGAAGCGGGACGATCATTTCGTGTTGTTCAAGGTGGGGTGAAGGGAGACAGTGGTCAGTGGTCAGTGGCCAGTGGCCAGTGGCCAGTGGCTTGTAAGCCTTTCGTGTAGGTTGAAGCGGATCCCTCACTACGTTCGGGATGACAAGACAGTATCGCGTTTTCAGTACCAACGATGCCGATCTCCTGTGTTCCCGCGGAACAATACTGGACCAGATAGAGCGCGTCACTACCCCATTTCAGCGTCTGATGGGATACAGCACATTGGCCCACAAATAGCGGGTGACGGTCCATCTGCCCGGATAACGCTCCATCAGGGACGCAGTCAAGCCGGCGTCGGGTCCGCCACAATGCCCGATCACTACGGACAAAGATGGATCGTTATTTAGCCTCTCCGCCGCCGGGGCTGCAGTCCGGCTTCGCCCCAGCATCAGTTGGGGCGAGCCGAGCCACGGCGGATTCACCCACACGCCCTCATCCTGCTGTATGAGGCGCACCCCGGCGGACCGGCAGGGATCGAAAGTAAGCCCCACCGGCGTGTTCAGGGTGCTGACAAAAATCGCCCGGCCGTACGGTGCGGCAACGGAGCTGCGCTGGGGCAACGCCAGCCGGCGCGCGGCCGGGCCGATTGCGCTCTGCAGGGCCAGCAGCGCCGAAGCGGCAACCACCGCGCCGGCCACAATCGCAATCCAATGTTTGCGCGGCCACTCCAGGCGCGATGCGGCGGCTACGAGCAGCAGCCCGCCGGGTACGCTCAGCCGTTCGGCAAACAAGGCCGCGCCGTTAATCCAAGTGGGTAGAAACGCGACCCCGGCGGCCAACATCAGGCCCCAGGCCGCGGTCAGTACGGCAATCGTGCAATGGCGTTTGGCCAGATCACGCACCGACGCGACCAGTCCCCCGATGGAAGCCAGTAGCGCTATTCCGGCCAACAGACCGCGGTACGGCGCAGACACGATAGGGGACACCAGGAACATCTCGACCAGTTCCCGGAATCGGGCGAAATGTAAATGAAGGCCCTGGACCGAGCCGACAGGCACCTGGTCCGGATGAACCTCCAGCGGATTGCGGAACCAGACAACGTAGATCACCGACGCGCTCGCGGCTAGCAGCACAATCCAGTCGCCCCGGGAGGTGCGCGGTCGCACCCATTCTTGCGCTTCCCCTTTGCCGGAGAACGCGCCGCAGATCAGCAAGGTCCCACAGTAGCCCAGCAAGATCGCCAGGGGCACGGGATGTGTCAGGGTAATGACTCCTGTCAGCACCAGGAAAAGCGCGCGCTGCCGCAGATCATGGCGATTGGGGCTACACCACACTCCCATGGCGAAGAACGCCAGTCCGAGAGCGAGACCATAGTTGTACAAGCCAAGAAAGATGTACCGATGCAAAACGAACGGTAACATCCAGATGCTGACGACCGACCCGGAAGGGCCGATGCGGCCAGCCAAGAAACGCAACCCGTATCCGCTGACCAGAACCGCAATGCAGACCAACAGCTTTTCCGCCAGCGGGGCGGGAACCCAGCGCAAGAGCAGCATCAGGATGTAGTAGTGCAGAGAATAGGGCGGCAGCCAATGCGCCAGCCTATATTCGGCGCCGAACGCCGCCGATCCGGAGAACAGGCGGGACGCCACTTCCGCATAGTAAAGATGAACCGGCCCATCCTGGCTGGGGAAAACCGGCAAGCTGACGATCCAGACCCAGTAACCTGCAATGAGGAGAAAGAATACTAACCCTGGTTTCCAGTTTCCGGTTTCCAGTTTCCAAAAACCTGGTGCACCCGCCATTGGCTCTGGAAACTGGAAACCTGAACCTCGAAACTCCGGCTTCTTGCTGATGGCGTTGCTGGGTTCAGGTTCCACTTTACGCGGATTTCCTCGCGCTTCAGACAGAGATTCTAGAATCTCTCGCCCCCTGCGCCAAGAGCAACACCCGCCTTGCCGATTAACAAAAACTGGCGTGCTGTTTTGACAAAATTTGTCGATCTTCCTACCAGCAAGGGCAGAATTCCTTCTGAAATGAGGATGGTTGCGTCTATAAGTCCTTTATTCTAAGCAAATCTTCATAATTCCTCGAAGTTTCCTGATTCGGCAGCAGAACTGCAATACAACAAACGCGGGTCTACAAGACACCCCCCCGGAGAAGAGAAGACGATGCGTAAAGCAAAAGGTTTTTCGTTGATTGAGTTGCTAATCGTAGTGGCAATCATTTTGATCATTGCCGCTATTGCTATTCCTAACCTCGTTAAATCGAAGATGGCCGCCAACGAAGCCGCGGCCGTGGGCTCGGTTCGCACAGTGGTTACCAGCGAACTCACCTATGCTTCTGTCTACCCCAGCACAGGGTTCACAACGCTAGCGAATCTGAACAGTGCCGGCCTGATTGATAGCGTATTGGGCGGTGGTAGCAAGAGCGGCTACAGCTTTGCCACTAGCAACATCGCCGGTACCCCGCCTTCAAGTACGTTCATGCTCAACGCAAATCCCATCACCGTCGGAACTACGGGTACGAACTATTACTGCTCCGATCAGACTGGGGTGATTATACGGGGCACTACTGCGCTAACTCTTAGCGGCAGCACCTGCTCAGGCGGAACCCCGATCGGGCAGTAGCGTTGTCTAACGGCTGAGGGTCCACGGCAATGGCTGACAGCGTGCTGCAAGGGAGCACGGTTTGCTGAAATCCGACAACACTAAGGAATTTGGTGCACAGATGGCAAAGCAAAAAGGATTTTCGTTAATCGAGTTGCTGATTGTGGTGGCGATCATCCTGGTTATCGCCGCGATTGCGGTGCCCAACCTCATTAAGTCGAAGATGGCCGCCAATGAATCCTCGGCGGTGGGGTCCATTCGTACCATCGTCACCGGCGAGTTAACTTATGCCAACACCAGCTATGTAGGCAGCGGTTACCAAACTCTGCCCAACCTGGGCTCGGCCGGCCTGATCGATAGCGTTCTGGCTGCGGGCAGCAAGAGCGGCTTCAGTTTTTCGGCCAACCCGGCATCGAACGGAACCCAGTTCATTGCCGCCGCGGGCCCGCTAACTCCGGGCACGACGGGCACCAATTACTATTGCGCGGTTGAGGATGCTGTGATCCATCGGCCTCCGGCGCCGATTACCACTCACGATGCCTGCGCCGCCGATACGAACCCGCTCAATACGCAGTAGGTATGGCTGGCCGAACACGGTTTACGGCTTCCGGGGATCCCCAGCACGCGTAGCTTTCGCGTGCTGGGGTGTAGCGAATGCGCCACCGCACTGGAAGCTGTAGACCGTAAGACTTCTAGGCGAGAGCACCAAGTGGGGAGCATGGGCTTGTCCTATGCTCCCGTTTTTATTTGGTAATTTGGTAATTGAGTAATTTGGTAATTGAAAAAGCACGGCGCTTTCCAGTTACCAGAATTATGTTGTTTCTCAATTACCAAATTACTAAATTACAAAATTACCAAATTGCTCAGAGGGAATGCGGTGGCAAGGCTGGATCGCTTTTCCTTGACTGACGGGCTGACAATCGCGGCGGTGATCCTGGCAATTGCCGCCCTCGCCGTTCCGCATTGGCTGCGCGGACGCATTGCCGCCAATGAGGCCGCGGCGGTGAATACGCTCCTCGCCATCAACTCCGCGCAACTGAAGTATGCGGCGGCAGAACCCGATGTAGGGTTTGCGTGCACCTTGCCGGATCTGGCCAATGCGGCCCCGCAAACACGGGCCCTTTCCGATACGGCACTGGCCGCCGGCGCCAAGAACGGCTACCTGTTCAGTATTACCCGATGCATTGGCGAGCCGGCTACGTCCTACCTGGCAATTGCGCGGCCGGTGACGCCGAACCAGACGGGTGTCCGGGTGTTTTGTTCGGATCAGACTGGCGTTGTCCGTTTCACGCCCGATGTCGGCGTAGCCTGTACCAGTACATCTAGACCGGTGAAATAGCAACAAGAAGCAGCTCGCGGCTCTCGGCCAAACCTGGCCTCGCAGGAGATTCGAAGAGAAACCGGGGATTGACTCTAGATCAACCGAAAACGTGGGTGCCCCACTCTTGCGCCCTGGTGACATTTCCAGCGAGATGATATTGGCAGCGCAAGGGTGGGACGCAACGCCGCACGTATGCCCATTTTTGTTGGTCGCGGATGCTGCGGGGATACCTATCCGGTACTTCCTGCTACTGGCTGCCGGCTATTTCGCGGTCCAAATCTTCGATTCTTCGTCGCGCATCGGAATTTGGGTCGACTGCCAGCTCGGCTTTGAATTCCTGGCGAGCTTCCACGAGTTTGCCTTCCTGCTGAAGTACCATTGCCAGGCGGTAGTGGGTGCCGTGCGGCAGCGGCGGCAGGGCAATCGCCCGGCGCAGGGAGGCCTCCGCTTGCGCCAGCTTTCCCTCTTCGCTTTGTACCTGGCCCAATAGCAAGAGCGGTGCGGGGTGATCGGGCCTGAGTTGTGCAAAGCGCTGTAGATGCTGTTCCGCAACCGGCCAGTTCCGCAGATCCATCTGGCTTAAGGCAAACGCATAGTGCACCTTCCAATCGTCGGGATCGCCGCTTAAGGCCTGCTCGTACAGCCGCATGGCTATGGGAACTTGTCCGCGGTTGAACAGTTCCTGCGCCAGCATGGTTTTGGCCACGGCGCTCTTCGGTGCTGCGTTCGCGGTGTGGCCATACAGTGCCAGGTTGTCGCCCCAATAGACGCTCTGGGCCGCCGTTGCTACTCCCAGGGTGCAGGCAACTACCAGCAGGCCGGCCACCTGCACGGCGGGAAGGCCAAATAGCTTTTGGCGTCCCACTCGTAAGCACCGCAGTCCCAGGGCGCACAACATGACGAAGCCAATGGAGGGCAGATACAAATAGCGGTCGTGGACCAGTTCTCCGCGTTCAAAACGGACGCTGGCGGCCACCACCGGCAGCAGCGGGAGAAACAGCCAGGCACACGCCACGCCTGCGCTTGGCGACCGCTTTGCCGCCATCCACACAGCGGATCCCACCCCCAGCAAGATCAACACCGGCAGCCAGAAGTTTCCGAAACCGCACTTGGTCACAAATGGAAGCGCATAGAAGAGACTGAGTGGCCATGGCCAGACGAGCTTCTGCAAATAGAAGCTGACAATGCCAGGCCAAGCTGCCACGGCCGCAAGCGTGCGCACATTGTTGCCCGGGGCGGGCGCCAAGCTTCCAAGAACTGCTATATGCAAGACAAAAAACGCCATCGCAAGTGCGGCGAACGGCAATGCCCTCCGGGCGGCCCGGCCCAACTTACCCTCCTCGCCCCCAGTTGAAGGCCATCTCCACTCGCGAACAAAAATCAACACGGGCAGAACCATTGCCGTCTCTTTCACCAGCAGGGACATGGCAAACAAGACCAGCGCCGCGGCCCACCACACGTCTCCCTTCCCTTCTCTCCCGCGAAGGTAGCTCAGGTACGAGCCGAGGAGCAGCAACGCCATCAAGGGCTCGCTGACCCCGGAAACCCAGGCCACGCTTTCGACGTGAATCGGGTGGAGCGCGAAAAGCAAGGCGGCGAAGCCGGCCGTCACTTTGTCCTTCAGTTCACGGGCGGCCAGTAAGTAAACCAGCGCGATTACCGCCAGATGAACCAGCAAGACCGCCGCGTGCCAACCCGCCGGATTCATGCCGAATGCCTGGTAGTTCAGCCGCATCCAGACCAGAAAGAGCGGACGGTAGTAGTTGCTGGGATGGCTCATGGCGTGGCTCCAGACATCCCGGGTGAAGTACACCGGAAGAAACTGCCACGACCGGAGATGGGGATTTTGCACGATCTGGACCGCGTCGTCGTAGACGAACCGGAGGCGCACCACCTCGCTATAAGCCAGCAGGGCCAGTGCGATAGCTAATCCTAGCAGGAAGCGAGGAATAGACGCAGGCGCGCTGGTCTCTTCGGCAACCGTCTTCGTCTGAGCGGGTACTCCTCGCAGGCTGGCACTCACAAGCTACGTCTCCAACTGGTGAGTTCATCAGATCGTATACCCCCTATGCAAGTCCGGGCGGACCAAAGCGGTTACGCCCGGGAGTGTCCGGGTGTCCGTTGACAACCTCGCGAGAAACCCATTCAATTCTGTATAGCGGAGAAACATGACCAGCCCTTCAGACCATTCCAGCGCCATGACCACGACGGTCGGCGGCGACCCGGGGAATTCGTCGCTCCTTTCTGCCCGCTTGGAAAATGGTTCCGGGGGGCAATCCCGCCTGTTCTTACTCGCTTTCGCCCTGGTCTTGGTCCTCAGCGCCGCTTACATGTTGGCCTGGGCGAAGGACGGCTGGCTGGCGCAAGACGATGGAACGCTGGCCCAAGGCGCAATACGCGTGCTGCAAGGCCAACTTCCGCACCGTGACTTCGCGGAGAATTACACCGGCGGGCTCAACTACGCGAATGCCTTGGGATACAAGGCGTTTGGCATCAACCTGGTCTCTCTGCGCGTGGTAATGTTTCTCTTTTTTCTGGCTTGGCTTCCCGCCCTCTATTATGTCGCCTCGCGATTTGTGTCCCCCCTGGTTGCGGCCGCCGTTGCTTTGCTCGCGGTCGCCTGGAGCGTGCCCAACTATCCCACTCCCATGCCATCCTGGTACAACATGTTCTTTGCCACCATGGGCGCGGCGGCGCTGCTCAGGTACCTGGAGGCAGTATCCTACCCACGGCGTTGGTTGTTCCTGGGAGGGCTATTCGGGGGATTGTCTTTCGCGGTCAAAATAGTTGGCTTGTACTATGTGGCTGCCGCGCTTCTCTGGCTGGTCTACCGGGAACAGGAACTGGACTGCGGCAGCGGCGAGCTACCTTCCCGTTCCTCGCGCTTCTACCGCGCTTTTGTGATTTTCTGGCTGGTTATGTTCCTGGCCACCCTGGCCTACATGTTGCGCTACCGGTTCACCAGCCCCGATGTGACGCACTTCCTGCTTCCGGTCGCCGCCTTGGTAGCTGTCTTGATCGTGCTTGAACTGCGCCGTCCCGGCGCCGGCAACCAGCGCCGCTTTCGCACGCTGTTTGGCATGATTCTTCCCTTTTTAGCTGGACTGGCAGCACCGATCGCAATCCTGCTGGCTCCCTATATCTGGTCTTCCTCGCTGACGACGTTCTTTGCCGGGGTATTCACCGCAGGCATCAGCCGCACCGCGGCGCTGAGTGTTCTGACTCCCCCTCCCCCGATCTACATGCGCTACACTGTGCCGTTCCTGGCGCTCGCCGCCGCAGCGGCTTACTGGAAACGAGTGGGCGGAATTCTGCCGGCGCTGGCCAGCGGCTTAAGTCTCGCCGGCTTGCTGGTTATTGGCCATCCCCACCCGATCCTCTTGCGCAACCTGTGGCTTTCTGCGAGCCAGATCACCCCCATGGTGGTAGGGGCGGGCGCGGTGATCCTGCTCGGGCAACCCCGGTTTGCCGACGCTCTGTCGCCGTTATGCCGCCAGCAACTCATGCTGGTGCTGGCTATTGCGGCCTTGACCAGCATCGTGCAGTTTCCCTTCGCCGCCCCGATTTACTTCAGCTACTGTGCGCCGCTGGTAATTCTGGCGCTTACCGCGCTGCTTACGGTGCGCAAAACTCCCGCCAACCGCGGCATTCTTGCGGCTTTGCTGGTCTTCTATGGCCTGTTTGCGGTGGTCGAGGTCGCTCCCAGCCGCATTTATGCGCATTGGTACTTCACGCCCGGGTTTCCGGTACAGACTTTCCGCATCCCGCGGGCAGCCGGCCTGCGCGGCGAGTTTGCCGCCGACTACGAGGCCGCGGCGCGCGTGATCAGCGAACACGCGCGCAACGGGTTGCTGGTCGCTACCCCCGAATGCCCCGACCTCTACTTTCTCACCGGCCTGTGGAATCCCACCGGAAACGACGCCGGTCTGGGTTCGGAACAGCTGTTACGCGTGATCCAAAGGCCGGATCTGAACGTGGTGGCCATCAATACCTCGCCTACTTTCTCAGGCGAAATCACCCAACAAGTGGTACAAGAGGTTGCCAAGCGGTACCCTCACCGGGTACTGGCGGGAAAGTACTGGATAGTCTGGAGACACTAGAAGCCATCGGGTGATCCTTACATCGGGTGATCGGGCGATCGCAACGGCACTTGGCTATCTGCGAGTTCCGCTCGGCTTCAGAATATCCGTTTGCGCACTAAATTCCAGAACAAGCTTCAGATCACCCGATCACCCGATCACCCGATGTTGGGATCGCCCAATGTGGCGATCACCCGATGTTGGGATGCTTGAGAGTACACCCTTGGTAACACTCTTCCCACACTGCGCTCACGAACAACTTGCATATAATGGGCGGGAAGCCGATTGGCAATGTTCGCTATCGAGACCTTTGCCCTGGAGAAATGGTACCGCGCCGGGTTTTGGCGCCGATCGCTGAGGTGTGCCCTGCGCCCGCTGACACTGACGGTGGAGGAGGGCGAAATCTTCGGCTACCTTGGCCCGAATGGTGCGGGCAAGACTACCACGCTGAAGCTGCTGATGGGCTTGGTGTTCCCTAGTGCTGGTTCCGCCCGCATTTTCGGACGCTTCCTCGATGACCCGGTTACGAAATCTCAAATTGGGTTCCTCCCGGAGCAGCCGTACTTCTACGACTATCTGACGGCGACCGAGCTTTTGAATTACTACGCGCAACTTTCCGCCGTTCCGCCGCGCGAGCGTAGCCGCCGGGTGGAGGCGGTGCTGGCCCGCGTAGGCTTGGCCAAGGTAGGACACTTGCAATTGCGCAAGTTCTCCAAGGGCATGCTGCAACGGGTGGGCATTGCGCAAGCCATCGTCCACGAACCCAGAGCCGTGTTTCTCGACGAACCCATGTCCGGACTCGATCCCATCGGCCGGCGCGAGGTCCGTGACCTGATTCAGAGCCTGAAGGATCAGGGCAAGACGATTTTCTTCTCCACTCACATTCTGTCCGATGCGGAAGCGCTCTGCGATCGGGTTGCGGTCCTGCACGAGGGTGAGTTGCGGGGCGTAGGAGTTGTGGCCGAACTGGCCGCCCGGATGAGCGGCAAGATGGAGGTGCTCTGGGAAGGTGCGGCGGCCGTTCCGGCCTTGCGCGCTCTCGGGGCGGAAATTCACGCTACCGGGGAGACGGTTCGCGGCGTCTTGCCGGAAGTGGTGCTGGATGCCGCCCTGGAGACCCTGCGCCGCGCGGCCGCGCGTTTGATTTCCGTAACTCCGGTCCGCATTACCTTGGAAGACTACTTCGTGGAACGCCTCGGCCAGCAGCCGCCCGCGGATCTCTCCGCCTCGTCCGGCTTGCATTGTGATCTGGCGCCGCCTCCGCCGGCGGCCGGGAGGTGAGGCGGTGAGGTGCATTCCGTACATCGCGTTCAACACCTTTCGCGAAGCCGTGCGCGACCGCGTCTTGTACAACCTGATCATCTTCGCGGTGCTGCTGGCCGCCTCGGGCCTGCTGTTCGGAGAAATCTCGATTGGCGTCGAGCGCATTGTGCTGATCAACCTCGGCATGACCGCCATCTCGCTGTTCGGAACCGTCATCGCCATCTTCATCGGCATTGGCCTCGTATCGAAAGAAATCGAGAAACGCACCCTCTATACCGTTCTGTCGCGGCCGGTTCGCCGTTGGGAGTTCATCGTCGGTAAATTCTGCGGCCTGGTGGGCACCCTGCTGGTCAACGCGTTCTTCATGACCCTCGGCTTCTTCGCCGCGCTTTTCTATCTGGCCCGGGGTTTTCAGCGGACAGACGCCTGGGTGCTGGTGGCCATCTGGTTCATTGTGCTGCAGTTCATCATCGTCACCGCCCTGGCCTTGCTGTTTTCTTCGTTTTCAACTCCCCTGGAGTCGGCGATATTCTCGTTCGTCTTGTTCGTGGTCGGCAGCTTTGGGGACGATTTGCGGCAGTTTGCCGCCACCGTCCACGGTGCAGCGCACGTCGCCGCCACCTTGGCGGCTTACGTTATGCCCGATTTTGCCGCGCTCAACGTGATCCTGCAGGTCGCGCACGGCCAGCCGGTCAACCCAACGCTGGCGCTGTATAACACTGCCTACGCCCTGCTATACGCCTCGGCGGCGATCGCCGGCGCAGTACTGATCTTTGAGCGCAGGAACCTGAAATGAATTTTGATTTTTGAATTTTGAATTTTAAGCGTCGTGCCGGAAAAGGCCTTTTACCACAAAGGCCACGAAGGTACGCCGGGGAGGCCATTTACCAGGAAGGACCCAAAGACACAGGGTGCACAAAGCCGAGAGAAAATCTTTTTCTTCGTTTGTTTCCTTCGTGTACTTTGTGTCCTTTGTGGTGAACGACCGGTAGGCCCTGCGCTAGGAAAAGCGGGAATTTTGAATTGAAATATTTGAATTGAAATAAGGATTGTGCAGACCATGCCGTCGGCGACCGCCAGATCAAATTCAAAATTCGAAATTCAAAATTCAAAATTCGCCCCCCGGCGCAGCGTTACCGTTGTTTTTACCACCTTGTTGCTGGTGTGCCTGGCAGGTTCCGCGGTGGCCTTACGCGGCATCGACCGGTTTCAAGGTGACTCGCCGCTGGACGACGTGATGTACATTCCATCCGCCAGCGTGGTCAAGCACCTGAGCCTGGGTTACAGCGGCTTGCTGGCGGATATCTACTGGACCCGGGTGGTGCAGTACTTCGGTGGCAAGCATCAGGCAAGATCGCGGCGATACGAACTGCTTGCCCCCTTACTCGATATCACGACGGACCTGGACCCGCACTTACTGGTGGCTTACCAATTCGGTTCGATTTTTCTGGCGCAGCGCCCTCCGGAGGGGGCGGGACAGCCGCAAAAGGCGGCCGCGCTGGTCGAGAAAGGAATTCAAGCCAATCCCCAGGACTGGCAGCTTTACTACAACCTGGGCTGGATCCAATATTCGGAGTTGAAGGATTACCCTGCCGCGGCGCGGATCTTCGAGCGTGGTTCCCGGGTTAAAGGCGCGCATCCGGCGATGAAGCTGCTGGCGGCCAACATCTCCCAGAAAGGAGGCGATTTTGCTACTGCCCGTCTCCTTTGGGCGCAGATTTATGAAACGACCGAGGATAAGTCAATCCGTGAAAACGCAATCAAACACCTGCGAGCGCTCCAGGTTGACGAAGACGTTGACCGGCTGCAGGACGCCGTAAACCGCTATCAGCACGCCACCGGGCGCTACCCGGCAAATGTGGCGGAGTTGCGTGCCAACGGCTGGCGCGGACAGGAAACCGATCCCCTCGGCCTTCCTTACCTGCTCACTCCCGACGGCCGTGTCGAAGTGCAAGACCCCGATCGCTTTCCGTTCATCACACGAGGGGTACCGCCCGGCTATGCCTCGTCAGTTCCGTAAGCCGCAGGAAAAACCTACCACAGAGACACCGAGCCACAGAGAAAAGCGCCATTGTCATCCCGACCCTGAGCGAAGCGAAGGGGTGGGATCTGCAGTTCGGTTCCTCTGCAAAGCCGGAAACTGCAGATCCCTCACTTCGTTTCGGGATGACAAATCAAGTGGGGATGACAATGGGGGCGGGAATGACAAGCGTGTCGGATGATAAACCCGGCCGTATTGGCTCCCTTGCTGTGTTGTCCTTCTCTGTGCCTCGGTGTCTCTGTGGTAGGTTTTTCCCGCGTTCAGCTGGGGCAGGTTGTACAGTTAAACCATGCGCTCGGGGAAATTCATCTCGCTCCGATATCTGTGGTTAATGGCCGCAGTCTTCTGCGTCTCGCTTACCGCACTGGCTGCTCCCGACGTTAGCCGGATCGCAGCCCAGGTGGACGCTCACTACAATCGGTTGCGCACCTTGCAGGCTGACTTTACGGAAACTTATACCGGCGCGGGCGTCAGCCGGGTCGAATCGGGCACCCTCTGGCTCCAGCGCCCGGAGCGTATGCGCTGGGAATACCACCAGCCGCGCGAAAAACTGTTCCTCAGCGATGGCCACACCGCCTGGTTCTATGTGCCCGGCGAAAAACAGGCGCGTAAGGCGCCCGTAAAAAAGCTCGAGGACTTGCGCTCCCCCCTGGCTTACCTGCTGGGACACACGAAATTGCAGAAGGAGTTTACCGGCCTTTCGCTGGCCCCGGATGTGAAACCCGAAACTCCTGACGGCGTGGTGCTGCGCGGAGTGCCGCGCCAAATGGGAGACATAAGCCAGCTGCTCATGGAAGTCGCCCCCGACGGCCGCCTGCTTCGCGTCCTCATAGCGCAAGACGATGGAAGTACCACCGACTTCCACTTTCTCAACGAGAAGCAAGTGGCGGCAGTTTCGGATCGGAACTTCCGGTTTTCACCCCCTCCCGGGGTGGAAACCATCGAAATGGACCAGCTGAACCCCTGAGCCGCAAGAATTCATCAGAAATTCACGGTCCGGGCGGAATTGGCTCTGGGTCATGATAATCCAGGGGAGAATGAACAACTTGCGTCCGGAATTCTTGTTAAACTGAATGAGACGTTCTGGGCGGGCGAAATGGCGGAATTTGTCATCAAATTGGCGGACGAGCGCGGTCATGTGACCGAGCAGATCGAGTCCGCGCGCTCGGAGGCGGAGGTTCGCGAACGTCTTACGCAGCAGGGCCTGTTGGTGGTAGGTGTCAAACCGCGGGGCTTGCTGGTCGGCGGGCAGTTGACGTTGCCCCGCAGGCGCAAGATCAAACTGGGCCAGTTCGTCGTCTTCAATCAGCAGATGGTCACGCTGGTGAAGGCCGGCCTGCCCATCCTGCAGGCGCTCGACCTGCTCACCAAGCAGCAGAAGGACGAGTTTTTCCGTAAGCTGCTGCAAGACGTGCGCGAGCGCGTGAAAGGCGGGCTGCTGTTATCGGAAGCCTTTGAGCAACAGGGGATCTTCCCCAAGATCTTTACCACCACGCTGCTGGCGGGCGAAAAGAGCGGCAATCTGGAAGAGGTACTCAGCCGTTACGTGCATTTCCAGCGGCTGGCGCTGTCGTTCCGCAAGAAGCTGCTGGCTTCGCTGATCTACCCGGCTCTGCTGATTACCATGATCACCGTATTGCTCGGCTTCCTGATGACCTACGTGGTACCGAAATTTGCCGATCTCTACAGCCAGCTGGGTGCTGAACTGCCGGCCATTACGCAGATGATGTTGTCGCTGGGGGTAAGCACGCAGAAATACTTTGTATTTTTCCTGCTGGGCGCTGTGCTGATCGTGTTCTTCCTGTGGCGCTTTACCCAAACCGAACGGGGTGGGCTGCAAATTGACCGTATTCGCTTGGCCCTGCCTTTAATGGGAAATATCTGGATCAAATATCAGGTATCGATGTTCACGCGCATGATGGCCACGCTGCTCTCCGGCGGCCTGCCGCTGGTGCCGGCGCTGCAAACCGCCGGCGCCTCCATTCAAAGCCGGGGGATTGCCCAGGGCGTGCGCGAGGCCGCGCAACGGGTCCGGGAAGGACTGCCGCTGGCGCGCAGCTTGCAACAATCGGGCTACTTTCCCGAACTGTGCGTGGAGATGATCGAGGTTGGCGAATCCACCGGGGCCTTGCCGCAAATGCTCACTTCGGTGGCCGAGTTCTACGAGGAAGACGTGGAAAATGCTTTGACTGCGGCCCTTTCCTTGATCGAGCCGGCTATCTTGATCATCATGGCGGTGGTGGTGGGATTCGTGCTGGTATCGCTCTATCTCCCGATTTTCAAACTGGGAGCCAGCGGAGTAATACACTGAACCAGGCCCTGGGCCAAGTCCGAGAAGTGGAACCGAAATGGCAACCGATCTGCGAACGAACCAGAATGCGCTTTTTACCAACGGCAGCGTTGACATCCGCGAGAACATAGCTGCCGCTGGGCCCGCCGGGGCGGACGAGGAAAGCCGTACCCGCGACTTGGCCCGCCGGTATCACTGCGAATTCTTCGACCTGCGTAACTTCCACCTCGACACCGGCCTGCTGCGCAAGGTGCCGGTGGAATTGATGTTCCGCTATAACTTCGTCCCGCTCGAAGAGCGGGACGGCCTGCTGGTCATCGCCGTCGCCGACCCCAGCCGCCTGATGATGGTCGACGAGATCGCTTTGTTGTTGAACAAGCGCATCAAGACCAAGGTCGCCACCCTTTCGCAAATCAGCGACATTCTCAAGAAGAGCGAGCAGTCGCAACGCGTGCTGGAGGAGGCCAGCGAGGCCTTCACCCTCGACGTCATCCGCGAAGATGAAACCGGGGCGGAAGAGCAAATTTCCATCGATCGCCTCACTGCCCAAGGCGACAGTCCGATCATCAAGCTGGTGGATACCACCATCTTCACCGCCCTGGAGCGGCGGGCCAGCGACATTCATATCGAAACCCGCGATGACTCGGTCCAGGTCAAGTACCGCATCGACGGCGTGTTGCAACCGGCCATGGCCCCGATTGCCAAGGAACACCACTCCACCATCATCTCGCGCGTCAAGGTCATGTCGGAACTGGACATCGCCGAGCGCCGCGTACCCCAGGACGGGCGTTTCCGGGTGAAATACAAGGGCCGGGCTATCGACTTCCGGGTCTCGGTTATGCCCTCCATCCACGGCGAAGATGCGGTGCTGCGCGTGCTCGACAAAGAGTCGATGAGCGAGAAGTTCCACAAGCTCAATCTGGACGTCGTGGGCTTCGGCGAAGCCGACCTGAAGCGGTTTCGCCGCTACATCGCCGAGCCGTACGGCATGGTGCTGGTCACCGGACCCACCGGCAGCGGCAAGACCACCACGCTGTATGCGGCCCTGAATGAAATCAAGACCGATGAAGACAAGATCATCACCATCGAAGATCCGGTGGAGTATCAGATCAACGGCGTAACCCAAATCCCGGTGAACGAGAAGAAAGGGCTGACGTTTGCCCGCGGGCTGCGCTCCATCCTGCGCCACGACCCGGATAAGATCATGGTGGGCGAGATCCGCGACCGGGAGACGGCGGAAATCGCCATCCAGTCGGCCCTGACCGGCCACCTGGTATTTACCACGGTGCACGCCAATAACGTGGTGGATGTGATCGGGCGCTTTCTGCACATGGGGATCGAACCGTACAACTTTGTCTCCGCTTTGAACTGCGTGCTGGCGCAGCGGTTGGTGCGGGTGATCTGCGAGTTCTGCAAGAAGAAGGTGTATTATTCCGACCCGGTGCTGGAAGCCAGCGGGCTGGACCCGAAGATCTGGCGGGAAATCCCCTTGTATGAGGGAGATGGGTGCATTGAATGTGCCGGCACGGGCTATCGCGGCCGCACCGCCATTCAGGAACTGCTGGAGCTGAGCGACCGCGTGCGCGAGATGATTCTGGCCAAGCGTCCCAGTTCCGAAATCCGCAAGGGAGCGAAAGAAGAAGGCATACGTTTCCTGCGCGAGGCGGCCATCGCCAAAGTGAAGGCCGGTACCACTACCCTCAAGGAAATCAATAAGGTCACCTTCATTGAAACGATGCGCTAGAATAAAACGGGAACTCGGGGAAGGCGCAAGCGCAGATTTGCAATCCGTATCAAGATGCCGTTTGAGGTAGTTTTCTGCCCGGGGACGAGGAGAGCATAAGCAGTAATGGCCACTAGCAAGGAACGCCGGGCACGCGTCGCGTGCGAATTGGATGCTGCCAACGTAGTGGCAGCTCGCGCCACCGCCGATATGCTGGACGTATCCGTCATTCGCGCTCTGCCCCCGGGCGCGATGAGTCCCAGTCTGACCGGAGCGAATATCCCTGGCCGGGACGCCGTAAGGACCACCGTGCAGGAAGCGCTGGCCGCGGTGGCCGGAAGGACGCGCGACGTAATTACGGTTCTGCCCGATGCCGCTTGCCGGCTGACCCTGCTCGATCTCGACGCCCTGCCGGCCAAACGCGAAGATGCGGATGCCGTGGTCCGGTTTCGGCTGAAGAAATCTCTGCCCTTCGATGTGGACCGGGCTCGTGTGTCCTGGCAGGCGCAGCGTGCTGGCGGCAAGTTGACGGTGCTCGCGGCGGTGACCTTGACCGCTGTCCTGGAGGAATACGAATCGGTAGTGCGAGAGGCGGGTTACAGTCCGGGAATTGTGCTCCCCTCCATGTTGGCGGCTCTGGGACAGGTGGACGCGAGCGTGCCCACCCTGGTGATCAAGATTGACGCCACTACCACCAGCGTTGCGGTTGTCGCCAATGAGGTCGTGTTGCTGGTCCGCACCCTGGATCACGCCAGCGGCCGCCAACCGGGTGGAGCGCAGTTGGCCGAAGACGTTTACCCTTCGCTGGTCTTCTTCCAGGACACCTATGGCGCCAAAGTGGAAAGCATTTTGGTGAGCGGCTTGGAAGAGTTCGAGGAATTGAATGCCGCCCTGGCCGATATTGGCGGCATTCGCGCCCAGGAATTGGTTAAGATTACCCGTCTGGGTGTGGCGGGCGCTCCCCAGCGGGCGGCGCTGGGGGCCGTGGCCGGCGCGTTGGCATGACGGGAAGCACTCAGCCAGGAAGCATTCAGCCTGCAGCCAGCCGATGTTTCGGCTGAGGGCGGAATGCTGATTGCTGGACGCAGATTGACCCGCGTCAATCTGCGTGAATCTGCGGCAAAAGGTTTTCTGTAAATCGCAATGCGTTTTGAAATCAATCTCGCTTCCCAGCCCACTCAGGATGTGCAGCGGTTCCTGCTGCGCTGGAGTCTGGCCGTTCTGGTGGCCCTTGTGCTGACCGCCGGTCTGGTATACGCCGCCAGCTCCGCCTTTTTTTCCTGGCGGGTAACCCAACGCGAGGTCCACAGCCTGCAACAACAGATCGCCGAACGAGACCAGCAGAAGGCCGAAGTCCAGGCGTTTCTGAACCGTCCGGAAAACCGCGAGACCCGCGACCGCTCGCAGTTCCTAAATTCCCTGTTCGCCCGTAAAGCCTTCTCCTGGACCGAGGTGTTCAGCGATCTGGAGCAGATCGTTCCGCCCGGGATTCACGTGGTGGGCATCCATCCGGCGGTTAACGATAATAACCAGCTGGAACTGCACCTTTCCACCAGCGGACGCACTCGGGACACCGCCACTGAACTGGTGCATCGCTTGGAACAATCGTCGCATTTCAGCAACGCCCAGATCCTTTCCGAAACGACCGTGCAGCAGCAGAACCAGCCGCCAAGCTTCAGCTTTGAAATCAGCGCCATTTACATTCCCGCGTTCGCCCGCACGTTGAACCAGGCAACCGGGGACGAGAAGTCTCCGGCCAGCCCTCCCGCTGCCTCTGCTGCGGTACCCAAACCGGGCGCGCCGGCACCGGCGAACACGGGCAGCAAGAGTGCGGGCGTTCGTCCGCAAGCGACTACGGAGGCTCGCGATGGCCGGCCTTAAGCAAACCCGGAACCGGTTCAAGGTGGCGCTGATTGCCCTGGCCACAATCTTGCTGGCCGCTATCGCTGTCTTGCTTTCTCCCATCGGCGAATCGTCCCGCAACGGCCGCCAGCGGGTGGACGGTCTCTGGAGCGAGCTGCGCGTCAAGGACCGCGAGTTGATTCCGCTGCGTGGCATCGACAAGAAAGTTTTGAATGCAAAACAGGAGATTACCGATTTCTACGGCGCTCGTCTGCCCTCCAGCTACGCCGCGATCTTCGACCAACTCGGCAAGCTCGCGGCCGGCAGCGGAGTGCAGTTGACCTCCGGCCGCTATCATGCCGAACCCGCCGATGTGCTCGGTTTGCAGCGAATTGATATGCAAGCCAATATCAGCGGTAATTATGTGAACGTGGTCAAGTTCATCAACACGGTCGAGCGGGACAAGATGTTCTTCCTGGTAGACGGCGTGTCGCTGGGCGAGCAACAGGCGGGTGCCGTTAGCCTGCAAATCCAGATCGAAACCTACCTGCGCGGTGAGACCGCTGCGACGACACCAGGGCAAAGCTGAGGTGACCGTTGGCCATGAAACTTGGCGCAGAGAACCGGAAGAAAGCTGGCGGCGCAATCTTATTATTTGCCTTCGCTATCTTCTTGCTGATTCGCACGCTGACTACCTCCTCGCCGGCTCCCCCGGCGCCATCTGCCGCGGCGGCCACCGGAGCGCCGAAGCCCGCGGCCCAGCCGCGGCGACGTTCCGATCAGCACCACTATGTCGCGTATGCGCTGGCCCCCACCCTGGATCCGCGCCTTCGTCTGGACTTGATGAAAGAGAGCGAACGCCTCCAATACGAAGGATCGGGCCGCAATATCTTTCAGGATCGCCCACTGGATCCCATTCCCACCCCGACGGCGCCTGGCTTGACCGGCAAGGCGTCCACACCGCAAAAACCTAAGTGGGTGCCGGCTCCGCCACCGCAACCGCCTGCCATTGATCTGAAGTTTTTCGGTTGGGCCAACCAACCGGGCGAGCCCAAGGCGGTTTTTTTATCCCGGGGAGCGGACGTTTTTGTCGCCCATGAAGGAGATATCGTAGCCCGCCGCTATAAGGTCGTGCGCATCACGCCCAATTCCGTTGAAATCGAAGATGTGCTGAGCAACAACCGCCAGAGCATACCGCTGACCCAGGGATAGGCAGTTTTCGCGGATATTCCGTGTCCCACCCTCACCGCGTCCTGAGCGAAGCGCTACCTGGCTAAAAAACCAAAAGCCCGACTGGCCGTCGGGCTTGGTCGCGCTCACAATAATCTGCGGCCGGGTGCCGTCTTCTTGCCGGCATTTTCGCCGCTCCTGGCACTTCGCTGGCAGTTTCGCCGCTACTTATGTGCTGAAAGACGAACCGCAGCCGCAAGTACGAACCGCATTCGGATTATCAAACTTGAATCCGGCGCCTTCCAATGTTTCCACGTAATCGACGGAAGCGCCCTGCAGATACATGGCGCTGGTAGCGTCCACGAACACCTTCAGCCCCTCCACGTCGAAAACTTTGTCCATCATCCCGGAGGCGTTCTCAAACGACATGGAATAGGAGAACCCGGAGCAGCCGCCCCCAACCACGCCCACTCGCAAGCCAGCGGGAACTGGGTTCTGTTGTGCCATGATTTCCTTGATCTTCTTCACCGCGTTCGCGGTAAAGACGACCGGTGCGCTCTTCGTCGTTACTTCGGGCGTAGTTGCCATTATGATTTTATCTCCTCAACAGCGCGATTCTTATTATACCAACAGTTGCCACAACTCCTGGCCTGATCCAGAGAATCGCAATCAATCCGATTAGATGATCCGGCGGGCTTTTGCGTCGCAACCAATTCGAGAATACGGCGGAATCCGCTACGATGGCCGGAAAGCCTTGTTAGACAAAGGTTTGGACCGCCCGCTGAGGGGAGATTTGATTTATTCTGGAATCATGACCCAGGCGCCTGAAGCCGGCGGCCTTCCTCCGCCGCAACGATTGCAGCCATTTAACTGTGAACTGGTGGCATGCCGCCGCTGCCCGCGTCTGGTGGCGTATCGGGAACAGATCGGGCGGGAGAAGCGCCGCGCCTACCGCGAATGCGAGTATTGGGCCCGCCCGGTGCCGGGTTTTGGCGATCCCAACGGGCAAGTGTTGATTCTCGGCCTGGCGCCGGGCGCGCACGGCTCCAACCGCACCGGCCGCATGTTTACCGGAGATTCTTCGGGAAACTTCCTCTACCAGGTGCTGCACGTTGCGGGCTTCGCCTCGCAACCGAAATCATTCCATCGCGACGACGGCCTCCGCCTGAGCAATTGCTACATCACCGCGGTGGTGCACTGTGTGCCGCCCGCAAACAAGCCGCTGCCCGATGAGATAGTGCGCTGCGCGGAATTTCTAGACCGGGAACTGGAACTGTTGCCGAACATCCGGGTAGTGGTGATCCTGGGACGCATCGCCTTCGATGGCTACCTCAATTACCTGAAGCGGCGCGCTCTGCTGGAAAGAAAGAGCGCCTACGTTTTCGGCCACGGTGCGCGTTATAACATGCCCGATGGCCGGATCATGCTCTGCTCCTATCACCCGTCAAACCAGAATACGCAAACCGGCAAGCTGACCCGCGCCATGCTCACCAAAATCTTTCGCACCGCAGCGAAGCTGGCAGCTAAAAGCCGTTCCCCGTTGCCCGTTCTCCGTAGAGAGGATGGTGGCCCAGGTATGCGCCCTCGTGCCATCACAAGCTCAAACGCCTTGTAGGGCATACCTGAGAACCAAAGATTTTCGAGGCCGGCCCCCTATTCCCACCCGCCCAGTGTCTGTCATTCCGAGCCTCGCGCCCGACCTAGTGTGAACAGTTGCAATTCCGCCAGGGCGCGGGGCGCGGAATCTATGTATTGCGGCCCCATGTGCAATTGCCATTCGTGCACAAGCGCGAGATCCAAGGTTACCAACGGGACGGATGTTTCATACGTTGGTGAAACGGCTATGCTACAAAATACTTCGCTGCCGGATGGTGAATCACGATCGCCGACGTGCTCTGCTCCGGTTCCAGCAGGTAACCGGTGGTGAGGTGAACCCCAATGGTCTCTTCCGGGTGCAGCAGGCGGAAGAGCTTGGTCTGATCTTCCAGGTTGGGACATGCGGGGTAGCCGAACGAGTAGCGCGAGCCGCGATACTTCTGGCGGAAGAGATCGCGAATTTCGCCGGCATCCTCGCCGGCAATGCCCAGTTCTTCCCGCATCAGCTTGTGCTGGTACTCCGCCAGGGCTTCCGCGGTTTCCACGCTCAGGCCATGCAAATAGAGATAGCGAGTGTATTCGCCGGCCTCAAACAGCCGCTGCGTTTCGCTTGAAGCCTGGCTGCCCACGGTAACCAGCGAAAGCCCAAGAACGTCCATCTCTCCCGAACTGCGCGAACGCAGGAAATCGGCAATGCACAAACGCCGGCCTTCTTTCTGCCTGGGAAAGGTGAAACGCAAGATTTCGCTTGGGGCGCCTTTTCCCGCTTCCGGTCTCCCGTTTGCTGTGGCGGGAGAACACGGCTCGTAAACGATAACGTCGTTGCCCTCGCTCTGCGCCGGGAAATAGCCCCAGACGACCTTGGGTTCGAATAGCCCGGCGGCGATGACCTCCTCTTGCAAGCCGCAACGCAAGGGGCGAAACTTCTCTTCAACCAAACGGAGGTAATCCGTCTGCGCGGCCGTCTTGAGCTGCCACTGATTCTTAAACAGGGCCGTCTCATTGATATAGCGGAAAACCTCCCGCAGATCGAAATCCTTGCGCACCCGCACGCCCCAAAACGGCGGCCGGGGAATTTGCGGCGCGGGCTGCACCACCGGCGAGCGTTCCGTCGAGCTTTCCGTTGCCGCGGCGGTGCCCACCGCCCTGGCAAACTCCTTCACCGCCCGGCCTTCGGCCAAACGCTCGTTGCGGCGCGCTGCCGAGGTGAGATCTTCCATGATATGCAGCCCATCAAAAGCGTCGCCCGCGTAGAATACTGCCGACGAATATTCCCGGCGCAGATCATCTTCCACGTATTTGCGGGTGAGCGCGGCGCCCCCGCAAATTACCGGAAACGTCAGGCCCTGCTGCTGCAAGTCCTGCAAGACGTATTTCATCTCCAGGGTCGATTTCACCAGCAGGCCGCTGAGGCCCACCACGTCCGCCTTTTGCTCCTGGGCGGCAGCGATAATGGTGCTCGAAGGCTGCTTGATGCCGAGATTCACCACCTTGAAGCCATTGTTGCTGAGAATGATATCCACCAGGTTCTTGCCAATATCGTGCACATCGCCTTTGACCGTGGCCAGCACGATGGTTCCCTTGCGCGAACCTTCCACCTTCTCCATTTTCGGCTCGAGATATGCCACTGCCTGCTTCATCACCGAAGCGGAATCGAGCACCGAGGGCAGCTGCATCTTGCGCGCGCCAAACAATTCGCCGACGGTGCGCATGCCGTCCAGCAGGACGTTGTTGATCAAATCGAGCGGTGTGTAGGTGGCCAGCGCCTGCTCCAGCATCTCCTCCAGGGAACGCCGCCGCTCACCCGATCCCACTGCCTTTTCTCCCTGCACAATGCAGAACTTGAGCTGGTCTTCGATCGCCAGGTGCTCCACTTCCGCCACCGGCGCCTCGGCCTTCGTCTTCACTCCGGCAAAGTGAGCCATGTAGTTCTGCAAGGGATCTCCGGCGGAGGCATCACAGTAGACCAGCTTACGGGCCAGTTCCAATTCCGCCGCGGGAATCCGGTGCAACGGATAGATCTTGGAATAATTCACGATCGCCATGTCGAGGCCGTAATTGACCGCCTCGTACATGAACACGCTGTTGAGCACGCGCCGGGGATAGGGATTCAGCCCGAAACTGATGTTGCTGACTCCGAGCAACGTCTTTACGTCCGGCAGTTCCCGTTTAATGCCCTGCACCGCCTTGAGGGTCTCCAAGCCAGCGGTCCGGTAGTCTTCCTGGCCGGTGGAAACCGGCAGCGTCAGCGCGTCAAAAATCAAATCCACCGGCCGCATGCCATATTTCCCGGTGGCCAGCTCGTAGATACGCCGGGCAATTGCGACCTTACGCTCGGCGGTCAGCGCCATGCCCTCTTCGTCGATGGTCAGGCAGATCACAGCCGCGCCATATTTCTTGGCCAGCGGCAATACCCGGGCGGTCCGCTTTTCTCCGTCTTCCAAATTGATGGAATTGATGATGGCTTTCCCGGGAATGCGCTTCAGGGCCTCCTCGATCACGTCCGCTTCCGTGCTGTCGATCAGGATAGGCGCGGGTACGCGGGTCGCAACCTTGTCGAGCACGTTCGCCATGTAGGCCTTCTCGTCTTCCCCCACCACGGCAGTGCACAGGTCAAGCATGTGCGAGCCTTCACTGACCAGCCGTTTAGCGAGCGCCAGAATATCGTCGTACTTGCCCTCGCGTACCAGTTCACGGAATTCCGCCTTACGCGTGGTGGTGTTCATCTCCTCGGCCACGACGAGCGGCTTGGGATCAAGGTCGAGAGGAACGCTGGTGTAGGCGCTTGCCGCCACCGCCGCGGGCTTCACCTCGCGGCGGGCCGGCGTCAGATGAGCACAGGCCCTCACCACCGCCTGGAGATGTTCCGGCGTGGTTCCGCAGCAGCCACCCACAATCCGGACTCCCAGGTCCGCGATGAAGTGCCGGTGATACTCGGCCAGTTCCTCGGGAGTGAGTGTGTAAACCGCATGGCCGCCGACGTTCTGCGGCAGGCCGGCGTTGGGCAGCACCGAGATGACTTTAGAGGAGTTGACGCTCAGGTACCGGACGGCATCGTTCATCTCCCGCGGCCCGGTAGCGCAATTCATCCCGATAACATCGACGTCAAAAGGCTCCAGCGCGGCCAGGGCCGCCCCGATCTCGGTGCCCAGCAGCATGGTCCCGCTGGCCTCCAGCGTCACCTGCACCGTGACCGGCAAGCGCTTCCCCGCCTGGCGCAAAGCTTCAAATACCCCCACCAGCCCAGCTTTCGCCTGGAGGATGTCCTGGCAGGTCTCAACCAGCAATATATCCACTCCGCCTTCGATCAGCGCCAGGGCTTGTTCGGCAAAGACGGCCACCATGTCGTCAAACTGGATGTGGCCCAGGGAGGGCAGTTTGGTGGTGGGCCCGATCGAACCCGCGACAAAGCGCGGTCGCCCCGGAGCCGCAAACTGTGCCGCCGCCTCGCGCGCCAGACCGGCGGCGGCGCGATTGATCTCCGCCACCTTGTCGGATAGTCCATATTCGCCCAGCACCACCCGGCTGGCGCCAAAAGTGTTGGTCTCCACCACATCGCAACCGGCTGTCAGAAAGTCGGCATGGATATCGCGGATAATGTCCGGCCGGCTGAGCACCAGAATCTCGTTACAGCCTTCCTTGCCCCAGAAATCGTCGGGCGAAGGCTGCCGCTTCTGAATGTTCGTACCCATCGCGCCGTCATAAATGACCACGCGCTCCTGGACGGCTTTAAGAAACTGGTTCATATCTGGCGAACTATTCCGCTGGCCACTATATATGATGGCCGTTCAAGCACAGGCGTTCCCAAGTTCCTGGACACGGCTTAGGAAAAATCAGGGAGAAAGCTTGTTCTGCGGAGATGACACCTGCCGCAGAGACACCGAGACACAGAGGCAATCGGGAAAATCGAAAACGGACGGTTTTGCCTGGCTCGTCTCTGTGTCTCTGTGCTTCTGTGGTAGATGTTTCGTTTTCTGCAATCAAAATTCAAAAATCAAAAATAAAAATTCTTAGAATCGGCCCTATTTTCTGCCGAGCTTGGGCACATCGCCGCAGCTGAATTCAGCGTTCGCGCCGAGGTGGGCGGGCACGGGCGCCAGCATTTGTTCCTTGCGGTAGACGAGGTTGCTGGCGTTGAAGGCGGCGATCTCAAAGCCGTGGCCATGGGTAATGGCGTCGGTCGGACAGGCCTCGACGCAATAGCCGCAAAAAATGCAGCGATTGTAATCGATGTTGTAAACCTTGGCATATCGTTCCGCGCTCGATATGCGGGTTTCCGCCGTATTCTCCGCCGCCTCGATGTAAATGCAGTTGGAAGGGCAGGCCGCGGCGCACAGAAAACAGGCGACGCATTTTTCCAGGCCGTTTTCATCGCGTTGCAGGACATGCACCCCGCGATAACGTTCCTGAAAAACCGCTCCTTTCAAGGGCCCGGGGCCATCGGGATAGTTCTCCACCAAGGTCGGTTGAAACAATTCCCGTAAAGTAACCGACATTCCTTTGGCGATTGCGGCTATGTCTTGCAGTACGGCCATACTCTAAGTATAAATGCCTGGCCCGGTGTCTGACATGCAGAGCAACTCTGGTGTGCTGCCTATCACTGCATCGCAACCGGCATCAAGGGAAAATACAGGCATTCCGGGCGCCGAGTGATGCCCATCGATTCGCCCGCTCCCCACCTTATCGCAACCACGAGTCAGCGGAGCACCGGGTCGAGGAATGGGAACTTGCGCGGCTGGCGCCGGCGCCCGGCTGTACAAAACAAAGCCTTCGGCTTTCGCGAAGGCTTGCTTTTTGTCTTGCCAGTCGGAGGGCGGCTTATTTCCCTGGCGCAGCAGGCGTTACTCCCGGCTGGGTGGCATTGTTGTGCTTGTCTTGGTAGATCTGGCGCGTCTTTGGATTTTTCTCCTCCTTGCCGCGTGGTAGTCTCGCAGGGAGGGGACATGTGTGCTCAGTACGGCGGACAAAATTATCAAGCTGGTCGCCCAGGCCATTGCCGAGTTCGACATGGTCCGTCCCGGAGACCGCATTGGGGTGGGTTTGTCGGGCGGAAAAGATAGTCTGGCGCTGTTGCATGCGCTGCTGGCGCTGCAGGCCCGGGCGCCGATTGCCTTCGAGTTGTCGGCCTTCACCATTCAACAAGGAAAATTCCTTGGCCCTTTGGACGGCTTGCGGTCGCATCTGGCGGCGCGCGGAGTGCGCTGGGAAGTGGTGGAGGATAAACCCTCGTTGCGGCTGGTCCGGGAGCAGGTCGCGCACGGGTGCGACATCTGCTCGCGTTACCGGCGCCGCGCCGTCTATGACCTGGCGCGGCGCATGCAATGGAACGTGATCGCCTTTGGGCACACCGCCGACGATTTTGCCGAAGCCATGGTGCGGAACCTGGTCTTTACCGGCCGCGTAAAACCACTTCCGCCAACCGCCATGTCCTCGCAAAACGAATTCCGGCTCATCCGTCCGCTGATGTATGTGAAAGAAGACTGGATCCGCGAACGCGCCGCCGAGGCGCTGTTTCCGATCGTGCCGTGCGCCTGCTCGTTGAAGGAAGGGACGCGCCAGGCGGTGCGCGGTTTCCTCCGCCAGATGGCGGCTAGCAATCCGCACATTTACGGCAATATCATCGGCGCCGGCGTGAGAGTGAGTGCGCAGAAAGCGCAGTAGCGCCAGCATCCTCGCCTGATGTCACTTAAATTTTTTGTTGGGTACTCGGTGCCCCACTCTCGCCGCTGTCCTAAGCGAAGAATCTGCCGTGAGCTTGGCGAAGGGGTCGGGGTTTTCATGACAGCCGGTTGCAATAATCAGAAGCAGCAAACCCCTACCCTCCAACCTCTGTCATCCTGAGCCACGCGCCCGCCCTAGTTTGGACAGTTGCAATCCGTCCGGGCGCGGGGCGAAGGATCCATGCATTTCGGCCCTATGTGCCATTGCCCTTTGTGGGTGACGAGGAGATTACAGGTGCGCCGGGTCCCCACTCTAACCGCCGTCCTGAGCAAACTGAGTGACATTAGGCGTCCTCGCCGGCGGGCCCCATCTCTGCTGCTATCTGCAGCCAGCCGCCGGGGACGGCAGCGCTACCACCTCCGCCGACTCGGGTACTTGTTGCATGTCCGGAGGCAAGATGCTGCAGATTTTCTAATCGCATCCTTCAGAACATTCAAAGCTTCACCCTGCGCGTGCCCACCATCTCTTGAATTGATGCGCGCCACGGTAGCAGCCCCCCGGGGCGCATGCTGCCGGGCACGGTAAAGAGGAAAATTCTGTGACCTTAAAGCAAAATGCCTTTGCGACCGTTATGCCCATCCAACCTGCAGACCAACTGGCTGGAACCTACCGCCTGATAGGCTTCACGCGCACGGTGGTAGCTACCGGAGAAACCACAGACATCTTCGGGAAAGCCCCTCAAGGCTACATAACGTATGGCCGCGACGGCCGGATGATGGTTCTGATCACAAGCGCTAACCGCCCTGCGCCCGGTGATCTGGCCAGGGTGACGGATCAACAGCGGGCCGATCTGTTCAAGACCATGCTCGCCTACAGCGGCACCTACGATTTCGACGGCAAGGTGGTCACCCATCACATCGACGTCTCCTGGAACCAGACTTGGACGGGCACGCACCAGCTACGGAATGCAAAGTTCGCGGGGAAAAGACTGGTTCTCACTACCGACCCCATGCCCGCTCCGACCGATGGACAAGCCAGCGTCATTGTAGTGACCTTTGAGAAAGTGGCTTGAGTCGCGCCGGAGAGCTTCAGGCGCGCTCGTACTCCGCAGTGATTGCCGGGGCTTGAGGCTCGGCTGCGGCAGCAAGCGCATGGAGCATCAGATCATGAAACTCGCGCGCCCCGGCCGAAAGCTGATGGCCGGCATGAATGGTCAGAGGGACCGTTCCGAGCGCCGGCAATCCGTCCCGTGGCCCTAGAACCACTAAGTCCGAGGGAACGCTCGCCAGCAAACGAACGGTAATCCCAAGGCCGGCTTTCACCGCCGCCCATTGCCCCAGCAGGTTTGGGCTTTCGCAGACGACATCCCACGGGAGCGCGGCACGATCCAGGGCTTCCAGTGCCGCCGTCCGGAAAACACACGGCGGGCCGAAAAGTACGAGCCGCACGGCTCCGTTCCGGCGCTGCTCCTGCCGGTTCGCACTGCCAATCCAGCCGATCGGCAGATCGGCCGCATGAAGGGCGCCCGGGCGATCGTGCTTGCCGTAGACGATGGCGACGTCCAGTTCCCCACGCTCGACTGCACCAGCCAACGTTGCGCTGCGGCCGATGCGAACCGTAACGTGCGCATCCGGACGCTGCACGGCGAACCGCTTGAGCGCATCCGGCAGACATCCGCTCGCGATATCCTCGGGAATCCCCAGACGCACCACTTCCGGGTGCAGCGCCAATCGCAGCGCGCCCACCGCTTCATCATTGACGGCGAGCAGGCGGCGAGCGTACGTCAGCAATTTCTCTCCGGCGCCGGTAAGTACAAACTGCCGGCCATTACGCCGGAACAGTGCGTGCCCGCATAACTGCTCCAGCCGGTCAATCTGCAGGCTCACTGCCGAAGGCGTTCGGGCAACGAGATCGGCGGCGCGGGCAAAACTGCCGGCGTCAACCGCGGTGACGAACGTTCGCAGCAGATCGGTATCGAGGTTCACAAATCCCATGGCGATGACTCCGGAGCGCGCGCCCGCCCCAAGGTAGTTAGACGGCATAATCCGGCCGCAAGCTGCCGAATTTCATTTCCCCGTGTAGGCTGGCGTCGTCTTCTCCAGAAAGGCTTTGGTTCCGATGCGGAAGTCTTCGGTTGTGGCTACCAGGCCAAACAGGTCAGCGCCCAGCAGCGTCGATTCCTCCAGGGTCATATCGAGTCCACGGTGGATGGCTTCCCACGTCAGTCTCACCGCGATTGGCGGATGCGCAACAATTTCACAGAGAGTGGCCTTGGCCTCGGCCAGCAGGTTTTCGGGCGCGACCACGCTTTGCACCAGTCCGATTTGCAGGGCCTCGCTGCCACTCACCAGACGTCCACGCAGAAGCATTTCAGCCGCACGGCCTTTACCGACCAGCCGGGGCAGCCGGGTGGTGCCGCCGAACCCCCCGATGGCGCCCAGGCAAACCTCCGGATGCCCCATTTTGGCTCCCGGCACCGCAATCCGCAGCATGCACGACTCGGCCAGTTCCTGGCCACCGCCGATGGCGTAGCCGTTGATGGCGGCAACCACGATCTTGCCGAGGGTTTCGATCTTGCGGTTGAGCTGTACCGCCAGACGAGCAAATTCCCGCACCTCGAGCGGGGTGGCCTGGTTGAGGAAGCGAACGTCGGCGCCGGCCGAAAATGCCGTCGTTCCGCTGCCGGTAATAATCGCAGCCTTTATCGAATCGGTGGCGCGCACCTGATCCAGAAGACCGAACAACCTCTCCAACATCGCCATATTCAGGGCGTTCAGAGCTTCCGGACGATTGAGTGTAAGCAGAGCAATTCCGTTTTCTTCCCGAAACAACACCATATCCTGGTCGCCCATCGGCAAACCTCCACGTATCCATGCTGATGAGGTTTGGCGATTTCGGGCTGTAGCCACGTGGTTGAGAACTTTCAAAGTCATCCATCAGAACCATCAAACTTTGGCCGCGCGGTGTGGAAACCCGCTGCCAAGGGACGGGAACCCCTCCAGCCTGGATTATTCATTGGCACAGAATGTCATCAAACGAAGCACCCGGGGCTACTCGTGTTTTTATGCAGGCCGGGGCGGATGCGGAGTGAGGAATTTATGTAGGTATTTATTCATACAGCCTGTAGGCAAACGGAAATGGGTGCGGGGTGAGTGGCGCGCCTTTGAGTTCTTGGTTACGCACACATGGCAGCGGCAGATAGGGCCGCAATACATAGGTTCTTCGCCCCGCGCCTTAGCGGGGTGGCAACTGTCTACACTGTCGCGGGCGCGGGGCTCAGAATGACAGGCGTGGGGTAGGAAGAGTGGTGAAGAATCCAGGCGCAGGGAGGTGCATTTCATATAAAGAAAAGCCATACCATAATGTGATGGACAAGAAAGGAAAGTAGGGATACGATGTCGGCGTTTCCATGTCAATACCGCGCCGGTTTTCCTTTTCTGTCCGCGGCCTGAAGCGAATCTGCACCGATTAGGATCCACCGGGGGCGGCGATTTATGCCTGTGCTTGCGGGAAGAGAAAGGAGCAATCGATGGATAACGTTGGCCAAACAGCTCTTTCGCTCGAGCAGCAGAGTTCCGTAATTCAGAAGATATACTGGCGACTCATTCCGTTGCTGTTTCTCATGATGTTCTTCAATTATTTGGACCGGATCAACCTTGGTTTTGCCGGTTTGCAGATGAATCATGACCTCGGATTCACTCCGGCGGTATTCGGGTTCGGAGCCAGCATCTTCTTCCTCGGCTATATGATCCTGCAGATTCCCAGCAATCTAATGTTGTATTGGCTTGGAGCTCGAATCTGGCTTGCCGCATGTCTGATCGGTTGGGGAGCTGTAGCCACTACGACTGCCTTTATCCACAGTGCATCCTCCCTCTACGTTCTGCGCTTCCTGTTAGGCCTGGCGGAAGCAGGTCTGCTGCCCGGCATGGCCCTTTATGTCACTTACTGGTTTCCCTCGCGTTATCGCGCCCGGGCCGTCGGAGGATACATCATTGCAGGCGCATTCGCCGCCGTTCTGGGTGGCCCGATTTCCGGCACCATCATGACCTATTGCGATCGCATCATGAGCATGAAGGGTTGGCAATGGATGTTCCTCGGCGAGGGGGCGCCAGCCGTACTGCTTGGGGTCTTCACCCTGTATTACCTTGTAGGCACGCCCGAGGATGCGAAATGGCTGTCGCCGGAGGAACGTGCGTGGCTTAAATCCGAGCTCGAAAAAGAGCGTGCCGCGGTAGAGCAGGGCAGAAAATATACCACCTTCGATTCCCTCCGGGATGTCCGGGTATGGCTGCTTGCGACCCTGTTCGGCTGTGCCCTGGTCGGTATCTATGGACTGTTGATCTGGCTGCCTTTGATCATCAAGAGCATGGGGAATCTCAGCTACATTCAGATTGGATTCCTGTCGGCCGTGCCCCCCCTCCTGGGAGTAATCGGTACGATTGTTGTGAGCTTTAGCTCTGATCGTACGGGGGATCGCAAGTTCCATCTGGCATTTATCTACACCATCGGCGCCATCGGTATGCTGGGAAGCGCGCTGGTAAAGAATCCCGTAGGCGCATATCTCTTTCTTTGCCTCGCCGGCCTCGGCATGAACTCCGGGAATTCCTTGTTTTGGAGTCTCAACGCCTCTTTTATGACGGGAATGGCGGCAGCCGTTTCCATCGCGGCCGTCAATATGATTGCTCAGTTTGGGGGCTTGATCGGGCCGTGGCTCATCGGTGCGGTCAAGAGTTCCACGAACAGTTTCGCCATCGCATTGATGGTAGTTTCCGGTTTCTTGTTCCTGGCGGCGGCGATTGCGGCAACCATGAGAGTGAAGCCCAAAACGGCAAGTCAAACCGCCAAGGCCCAGGGCGCGTAACCGCACGGTGGACGAGGCACACAACGCGATCGCCCCCTGCCGGTATTCCCGCCCGAAAGGTGCACCGGGCTACCACCCTGCAGGTCAGCGCGGCGCCGCCCCATGGCGGCGGCCCGTTACCGGGGCCTCACCGGACCGGAGTACTACAAGCGGAATGATGTCTGGCCCCTCGCCCCCGACGGAGAGATTCTGGTTGGTATCATGTGCAAGGAGAAAAGGAGGACAAGATGATTATCGACATTCATGCGCACTATACCCAGGCTTCCCCCAAGCTCGACGCCTATCGTGGCCGCCAAGTCTCGGCCCAGAACCAGCCCGCTAAGGGTTCCCCCGGGATTTCCGACGACGAAATTTGCGCCTCGCTGCAAGGCAATCTCAAACAGATGAGAGACCGGAGCATCGACCGGTTGATCTTCTCCCCGCGCGCCTCGGGCATGGGACATGATTTCGGCCACGAGCTGATCAGCCGTTACTGGACCGAGGTGAACAACGATCTGATCGGACGCGTCTGCAAGCTGTTCCCCGATCAATTTACCCCGGTCGGGCAGTTGCCGCAGACGCCGGGAGTATCGCCCAAGAACTGTCTGGAAGAGATCGACCGCTGCGTCCGCGAGTGGGGCTTTGTGGGATTCAATATCAACCCCGACGTTTCCGGCGGGGCCCAGCCCTTCACCCCGTCACTGGGCTCGGAGTGGTGGTACCCCTTGTGGGAAAAGATGGTGGCGCTCGACCTGGTAGGTATGATTCACGCCAGTTCCACGCTGAATCCCGGCCAGCACATGAATGGGTCCCACTATGTCAATTGGGATACCGCGGCGGTAGTCGAGCTGTGCAATTCGCGGGTATTCGACGATTTCCCTAAACTGAAACTCGTGATCCCCCATGGCGGAGGGGCCATTCCCTACCAGTGGCGGCGGCACTCCGCCTTGCACACCCTGGAAAAGCGTCGCCCCTTCGAAGAGATGGTTAAGCATCTCTATTTCGACTCGGCGATATACGATCAAGATTCCCTGGAACTGCTGATTCGGCGCATGGGTCCGGATAATGTGCTGTATTCCAGCGAGATGTTCGGAACATCCAAAGCTACCGACCCGACTACCGGCCGGTTCTACGACGACACCGTTCCCATGGTGAAGGCGATTAAATGGCTGTCAGACGCCGACCGGGAGAAAATCTTTTCCGGCAACGCGAAGCGCCTGTACACGCGGGCAAAGTTCTGAGGAAATGAACTTGGGCGAGAAGTTCCGGCAGACTGGAAACATTGTCCTGTCAAGGTGGCCGGAACTTCTCCTGTACTCTCGTGGCTGCCAGCCTGCAGCCACGCTTAGTTATTCGGGGCTTTTCTACGGGACCCCGTTTTCCTTTTGTCGGGACCAGAGCGGGAACTACAGGCGCCTGATCTGAGAACATCCGGGAGGCACAGCATGCCAGAAGCAAGAGAACAACCGACACTCGATGGCACTGGGCAACAACCCGGTCAGAAAAAGGGCCACCTCGGCTGGTATTCCGAGCTGACAAAACGGGAAAGGCTTACCTACTGGGCGTGTTTTGGTGGTTTAGGCCTGGATGCCATGGACACCACAATCTACGCCCTCGTAATGCCTACGTTAATCGCCATCGTAGGGATCACCAAGCCCCAAGCCGGCTATATTGCCTCGGCTGCCCTGGTCGGATCCGCGTTTGGGGGTTGGGTGGCCGGCATCGTTGCCGACCGCATCGGACGGATTCGCGTCCTGCAGATCACCATTATGATGGTGGCGGGCTTCACCTTTCTCTCCGCTTTCACGAATTCTTTCTGGCAGCTACTGCTGACGCGCAGCATACAGGGCATCGGCTACGGGGGTGAAGCGGCCGTCGGCGGCGTGCTGATCAGCGAGACCATCGCTCCGCGGCTGCGGGGAAGAGTGGCTGCATCCGTGCAGAGCGGATACGCCATCGGCTACGCTTTCTCCACGGCGATGATGCCGGTCATCTTCGCCCATTTCTCCCAGGCCATGGCCTGGCGCGTGTTCTTCGGTATTGGCTTGGCCCCAGCCCTCTTCGTGCTATTCATCCAGAGGTTCGTTCCCGATTCCGATATTTATGTCGAAGCAAGCCGCCAGCGGAAAGCCAGCAAGGCGGGCGCTACCAGAGTCTGGGAAATATTTGTCCCGCCGCACTTGAAGAACACCGTTACCGCCACCATCCTCTCCTTCGGTATTTTCGGCGGCGCTTATGTACTGATCACCTGGCTGCCGACGTATTTGCGGACAGTGCTGAACCTGCGGGTTTCTTCTACCGCAGGTTACCTGGCCTTGAACATCCTGGGCTCGTTTGTCGGTCCGTTCCTCTACGGGTATCTCAGCGACTGGATCGGGCGCAGGAAGAGCTTCATGATCTTTCTCTGCTGCCAGGCAGCCGACGTGGCCATATATATGTTCGCCCCGATCAATGCCACCACCACCTTTATCCTGGGCTTCTTCCTGGGTGCCCTGCAGGGCGGCCTGGCCTCGGGCATGCTGATGTCGTTTTCCGAGCTATTCCCGACCAGAATTCGCGCTACCGGACAAGGCTTTTCGCTTAGCGGGGGCCGCGGTTTCGCGGCGGTTGTGCCGGCCATGGTCGGCGCGCTTGCCGCAAGCCTGCCGCTGGGCAGGGCGATGGGAATATGCGGGCTCTCTTCCTATGCCGTGGCCCTGGTGGCGGCTTACCTTTTGCGCGAGACCAAGGGCGCCGATCTGCGCGCCGCGACAGCAGGTAACTGAGCGAGTGACGTTAAGAAGTTTTTGGTTCGTATCAGGCCACGACTTTTAGTGCTGCCGGTGGAAGCACCGGGCTTCAGCCCGGTGAATTGGGGAATACCAGAAGAGCGGCTTTAGCCGCGGGGCTGCTGCACATGCCCCTGGGGCTAAAGTCCCGAGTTCTACGGCAACGTTTACGGCAGGACCTGAGCTTGCCGAAGGGGCGTGCCCTCATAGCGCGAGGTTTCGCATGAACAACCGGATTCGATCGTCTGACGGCACAATCTCCTGCGGCGCGTTTTCCGATCACCCGATCACCGGATCGCCCGATCACCCGATGCGGATCCGGGTACTGGTGACTGGGGCAGAGCTGACCAGTGTTGCCGTCGAAACACTTTCCGCGATCGGCGCAACCCTGACCATGATGCCCGGAAAGATCACCGAGCAGCGGCTTGTCGAAGAACTGACGCAGCACTCCACACCGGCGATCTTGATGCGCGGCAACCCCCCTATTACGCGGGCGGTCATCGAGGCGGCGCCCGCTCTTCGCGTCATCGCCAAACATGGGGTTGGGGTCGATTCGGTCGATCTGGCGGCGGCCAAGGAGAAAGGGATCCGCGTCATGGTGGCCGGAGAGGCGAATGCTCCGGCAGTGGCCGAGATGACCGTGGCCTTCATGCTGGCGCTGGGACGGGATCTGGAGTCACTAAGCGGCCGCACCAAGGCTGGTCAATGGGATCGGGGAAGCTACCACGGAAACGAGTTGCGCGGCCGGACGCTTGGCCTGGTTGGCTTCGGACGTATCGGGCGGCGTGTGGCCCAACTTGCCTGTTGTCTCGGCATGCGCGTGCTTGTCTTCACCCGCTCGCCGCAGTCGGTCGATCCAGCCCTGGCGGAGAGCAAAACCAGCCTTGCGGCACTGCTAGCCGAATCCGATATCGTCAGCTTGCATTGCCCGCTCACGCCTGAAACGCGTGGAATGATGAACCGCGAAGCGTTTTCGTCGATGAAACGCGGGGCCCTGTTTATTAATACGGCCCGGGGCGCCCTGGTCGATGAGACAGCCTTGGCCGCGGCTTTACAAGCCGGCAAACTAGCCGGCGCGGCGCTCGATACCCTGACCGTGGAACCGCCCGCGCCCGATAATCCTCTGTTTTCCTTCGGCAATGTCCTGCTTACTCCTCACGTAGCGGGTCAAACCAACGGTGCGGTGCAACGCATGGGAATCGCGGCCGCCGAAAATATCGTGGCCGTGTTGACCGGCCAGGACTTGGATCCTGCAAACATCGTCATCTGATAGGGGAAATACCCGTATGAACAAGGCGACCACCTACAAAGCTTCCCTGGTTGCGCTGCTGGTGTTTACTTCGATATTCATGATGTATTCGCTGGTTTACGCCCCGAAGGAGCCCTATCTGCTGGCAGCCCTGATGTTTGTACTTGGCATTTTCATGAATATCGGCTTTTCGACCTACATGGTATATCCCATGGGGTTGACCACTAAGAAGTCCTATCCGATTGCCAGCTCCGTGGTCAACATGCTCGGTCAACTTGGCGGAGCGGCTGGTCCCCTGGTCGCGGGTATGCTGTTGGATCGCTTCAGTTGGAATGCCGTGTGGCTGTTTCTGGCCATCTGTTGCACTTTGTGCCTGATCATATTGTTCACCATAAAAGAACCGGTGGATGATCCGGTGGTTTGAGAACTTTCAAAGTCATCTATCAAAACAATCAAACTTTCGTCGCGCGGCGCCTGGCATCTATCTGGATTGGGGAACATCGCCTTGGCAGCAGAGCACCCTGCGCCGGCCTGATCCCAAGGAGACTCCATGACCGTAAACTCCTCACCCGTGGGCTTCATCGGCCTGGGAACCATGGGCGAGCCGATGGCATTAAACTTGGTGAAGGCAGGCATGTCCGTCCTGGTTTGGAACCGCTCGGCCGCGAAATGCAGCCTTCTTGCCCAGGCCGGCGCCGCCGTCGCGAAGGACCCGGCTGAAGTCTTCACCCAATGTGAGGCGGTAATCCTCATGCTGACCGACGGCGCTGCCATCGACGCCGTGCTCGCACGCGACAACCACTCCTTCAGAGAGCGAGTAAAGGGACGCACGCTGATCAACATGGCGACGCCCGCCCCAGGCTATTCGAAGGCACTCGAGACTCACATTCGTTCCGCGGGCGGCCGCTATGTTGAGGCTCCGGTTTCCGGCTCGCGAAAGCCCGCCGAGGCGGGGCAGCTCGTCGCCATGCTGGCCGGAGAACCGGAGGATGTGGCCTCGGTTCGGTCGCTGCTCGCGCCCATGTGCCGGGACGCCATAGCCTGCGGCCCCGTCCCTAACGCGCTCTACATGAAGCTCGCCGTGAACCTGTTCATGATCGCCATGGTGACCGGTCTCGCTGAGGCCATGCACTTCGCCGAACGCCACGGATTGGACCTTACCCGGCTGGCGGCGGTTCTCGACGCGGGGCCGATGGCGAGCGATCTTTCCCGGATGAAGACCGCCAAGCTCGTCGCGCGAGATTTCAAAGTGCAAGCCGCGATCTTCGATGTGCTGAAAAACACCGAGCTGATATCCGGAGCGGCGCGCGAGGCGGGCATCGCTTCGCCGCTCATCGACCTCTGCAACGCGCTTTATGGTGAGACCCAGGCTCTGGGACTCGAACGCGCCGATATTACCGCGGTCATCCAGGCGATCGAGCACCGCACGGCGGCTGTCGTATAAGCTCCTGCCGCTTGCTCGGTTGGTAATTCCTGGACTTGTCCGCCCCCTGGCGGGCAGGAATGGCCTGGCCGGCAGGGTGGCAGGCATTTGGCCAACACTACTGGCTACAGAGTTACTCCGGGATCTCGCGAGTGGTACTGAGTGCGAAGGGAAAACATGAAACCTATCTTCACGCGCACGGAAGCATTTTGCGCTCGTTTCGGCTTACAAGTGCCCATTCTGCTTGCCCCCATGGCGGGAGTGAGTGCACCCTCACTTTCCATTGCGGTCGCAAATGCCGGCGGCTTGGCCTCGTGTGGGGCGCTTCTGATGCAGCCGCAGGAAATCCAGGCCTGGGCTGACGAAGTGCGCGCCCACACCGCTGGGGCCTTCCAACTCAATCTCTGGATACCCGATCCTCCGCCCATGCGCGATCCGGCGCACGAAACCCGCCTGCGTGAGTTTCTGGCCCGTTGGGGGCCGCCAGTCCCCGCGGAGGCGGCTGATACCAGGCCGCCGGACTTCTCTGCCCAGTGCGAAGCGCTGCTGGAGGTCGCGCCGCCCATCGTCTCTTCCGTCATGGGACTCTACCCGCCCGAGTTCATCGCGCGGCTCAAGCAACGTGGGATCGCGTGGTTCGCTAACGTTTCCACCGTCGGCGAAGCCCGCGCCGCCGAGGCGGCCGGGGCGGATGTAGTCGTCGCGCAGGGAATGGAAGCCGGCGGACATCGCGGCTGCTTCGACGCCGCCGAGGCGGAACGGAAACAAGTCGGCCTGCTCGCTTTGTTGCCTGCGATCGTTGATGCCGTCAAAGTGCCGGTGGTCGCCACCGGCGGGATCGCTGACCCACGTGGAGTCGCGGCCGCCCTGGTTTTAGGCGCCAGCGCAGCTCAGATTGGGACCGCGTTCCTGAGATGTCCGGAAGCCAAGATCCACCCCGCCTGGGCCAATGCGCTTGCCCGGGCCGCGCCGGAAGACACCCTGATCAGCAGAGTGTTCAGTGGGCGCGCTGGACGTAGCCTTCTTACTGATTATGTTCGCGCTGCCACCGCTTCGGAAAGTCCTCCGCCCGCTCCTTACCCGGTCCAACGAGGTCTTACGGCGGGGATGCGGGCTGAGGCCCAGCGAACCGGCGAAATTCAGCGCATGCAGGCATGGGCCGGTCAATCTGCCGCATTGGCAAGAGCTGAGCCTGCGGCCAATTTGGTCTGCCGGCTCTGGGAAGGCGCTCGGGAGCTTATAGAATAGGATCTTCAGAACCTGAAGATGACGTCGATTCCGAAAGAAAACTGGTTGTGCTTGGTGCCAAGATCATAGGCTGGTGCGTCGTAAGGCCGCTCAAATCTCAGCTCAGGCCGGAACACGACCGTAGACCCGATCCAGTGCCCCCACGCCAAGGTGTGTTCCGAGTACAGGGTCTTGAAGCCTGTCCGCTGGCCCTTTATATCGTCCAGGACTTCATTGCGAATGGAGATATAGTTCTTGGTCGAAAATTTTTTCTGCAGGTAGTTGACTGCCGCCCATTCCCCAGCGAAGCATCTTGGTTGCCCAGGAGCCCCTGGCGCTGCACACGCCTGGGCGATACGCACGTCCTAGTGGAATGCGTGTCACCGCTCATCACTTCCGCAGATCACGACTAATCCCACGGGTTGAATACCGGCACACCGGTAGCGGCAACGTCGCCCGCGTTCCGAGTCACGAACGTAAGATCGTGGTGCAGGGCGGTGGCCGCAAGTAAGCCGTCGATCACGGGAAGGGCGTGGTTTTTCTCCGTCTTCGCTTTTGCCGCCAACAGTCCCCAACGTTCCGCAACCGCATCATCGATAGGCAGAATCCGATCTTCGAACCTTTCCCGAACATCGGACGCCAGAAAAGCCTCCCGTTTCGCGCGCCGAGCGGCGTCGGGATGCAGATGGATGCCCTTGCGGATCTCGCCGATCGTCAGCACGCTCAGGAAGAGCAGTTCTTCCTGCGTAGCCTCGAGCCACTGAATGACTTTCGGTTCGGGTTTCAGTTTGATGATTTCTGCGATGACGTTCGTATCCAACAGAAATCCACTCACAGTTCGATATCCCTCCCCTGATCACGTTCGCGCTCCAGTTTCAGATCAATGCCGGCAAGCGGCGACTGCGCAAAGAACTGGACCAGGCTTGTCGGTTGCCGGGAGCGCCTGGTCAGCTTCCGATACTGTTCCACCGGCAGGATCACCACATCCTCTTTGCCTTGCTTGGTTACGATCTGCGGCCCTTCCGCTCTTGCGCGGCGCAGCACCTCGCTGAAGCGCGCTTTGGCGCTTTGCACCTGCCATGTGCCACGCTTGTCCTGATCCTTTTTCTTCGCCTGCTTCAGTTTGAATTTCCTCTTGGGTGCTGGCACGGGAGCTCCTCCAATCTGACTAGACTGACTATATCATGAAAGCAACAAGCGACAAGCTACAAGCCAGAAGCCAGAAGTCAGAAGTCAGAAGTCAGAAGTAAAACCCCCGTCTTCGGCTTCGGCTCTTGGCCGGAAGTCAGTAAATCTTCTAGTCCGGGCCGGAAACTGTCCCGCCGAGCGGGAGGAAACTGGAAACTAGCTTTTACGCTTGCGGCTTGCGGCTTGCGGCTTGTTGCTTGTAGCTTGTTGCTGCCCTTCAAACATCGTCGTTTATAATCGCCTTTTGAGCCTCAAAATTGGGAGCCCTTTGGCATGATCCGATTTCTTCAGACACCGAGTGCGACTAAGAAAATTGTTTTCTGGGGTATCTTGCTGGTCATCTGCGGCGCCATGGTCATCACCCTCATTCCGGGCGGTTTCCTGGGCGATGCCTTTGGCACCGGGTCGCCGGGCGTTCTCGCCAAGGTCGGCAACCAGGAGATCACGACCGCCGAAGCGCAACAGTTGGCGCGGCAGATGCTCCAACGGTACGGCGCTGGCGGGCAGATGTCCGCCCTTCTGCCCATGGTGCTTCCCCAGGCGGTCGAGAGTCTGGTCGTACAGAAAATCGCCCTGGTCGAAGCGGAGCGCATGGGGCTTCGCGTAGACAACTCCGAGATGGCGGACTGGTTGCAACATGGCCCCTTTGCCAAAGAGCTGTTTCCCAACGGGCAATTCATCGGCCAGGACCGGTACGAGCAATTCACCGAGCAGGCCTTCAATCGCACCATCCCCCAGTTTGAGCGGGAAGTAAAGGCGCAGTTGCTGCTCACCAAGCTGCAAAGTGTTGTCGAGGGCAGCGTAATGGTTTCCGATGGGGAACTGCGCCAGCAGTACGTGCACAAGAACACCAAGATCAAGTTCGAATATGCCGTCCTCACTACCGACGACGTAATGAAGCAGCTTCATCCCACCGATGCCGAGCTGAAAGCCTACTACGACAAGAATCTCAAGGTTTACGAGAACTCGATCCCGGAAAAACGCCGGGTTCAGTACGTCGCGATCGATACGGCGAAGCTGCGCGACAAGGTCCAGGTGACGCCGGCTGACGTGAAGAATTATTACAGCGCCAATCTGGATCAATACCGCGTGCTGGAAGAGGTCAAGGTGCGGCATATCCTGATCAAGACGCCTCCTCCCGGCGCCGATGGCAAAGTCGATCCCAAGGCGGTCGAAGCGGCCCGCGCCAAGGCGGAAGACATTATGAAGAAGATCCGGGCGGGAGGGAATTTTGCCGAGCTGGCCAAGAAGTTCTCCGATGATGCGGGTAGCGCCCCCGCCGGAGGCGAGCTGGGCTGGATTGGCCGCGGCCGCACCGTACCCGAGTTCGAAAAAGCAGCCTTTTCTTTACCCGTCGGCCAGACCAGCGATCTGGTGCAGAGCAGTTACGGATTCCATATTCTTCAAGTCGAAGACAAACATACGGCGCACGTAAAGCCGCTGGAGGAAGTTAAGAGCCAGATCGAGTCGCTGGTCGCCCAACAAAAGGCGGAGACTCTGGCGGAGAACCTGGCTAGGACCGTAGAGAACTCAGCTCGGACCGCCGGCTTGGCCAGTGCGGCGGCCAAAAATGGACTGGAAGTTATGACCAGCTCGCCCGTCAGCAAGAGCGACTCGCTGGCCGGGGTGGGCAACACCCCGGAATTCATGTCCGCGGTTTTCAACGCGCCCGACAAAAATCCGCCGGAAACGGTTCACCTGCCGGCGGGGTATGCCGTATTCCAGGTGCTGGAGGTGGTGCCTCCGTCCACACCCTCGTTCGCCGAGGCCAAGAGCCGCGTGGAAGCCGATTTTAAGCGCGAGCGGGCCACCCAGGATCTGCAGCAGAAACTGCAGGAGCTTTCCGATCGGGCTCGGGCCCAGCATGATCTGAAGAAAGCTGCCGGTGAGGTTGGCGCCACCCTGCACACCAGCGAATTGGTGGGACCGGAATCGCAAGTGCCGGAAATTGGTGCGCTGACCGGCCCGGCATCCGCGTTATTCGACCTCAAAGTGGGCGACATCAGCGCGCCAATTCCCAGTGGGCGCGGAGGCGCCGTAGCCCTGTTGCTGGACAGACAGGAACCTCCAGCCGGTGGCTTCGATGCCCAGAAAGATCAAATCCGCGAGTCGCTGTTGGCGCAGAAGCGCGCCCAGACGTACCGGCTATTCATCGAAGGGTTGCAGCAGCGGATGGAGAAAGAGGGCAAGATCCAGCTCTACAAGAAAGAAATGGAACGGCTCTTGCCTAAATCCGAGGCGAGCTGATCGGCGTCCAAATACGAGCAACAAGCCGCTGGCCACTGGCCACTGACCACTGGCCACTGAATGGAGGAAGTCAGGAGCCAGAAGTCAGAAAGTTATTAGCTTCCGAGCTGGCCACTGGCCACTGACCACTGACCACTGCCTCATTATGTCTGATCGCGCATCCGGAATCCTTTTGCACCCCACCTCCTTGCCGGTTCCCGCCGGAATCGGCGACTTTGGTCCCGCCGCCCACGATTTTGTGGAATTTCTCGCCGCCGCTCGCCAGCGGCTGTGGCAAGTTCTGCCGCTGAATCCCGGCGGCCTGGGTAACTCGCCCTATTCTTCGATTTCCGCTTTCGCCGGCAACCCCCTTTTGATCAGCTTGGACCGCCTGGTGGAACGGGGATGGCTGGACCGGGGACGCCTGGCCACCCTGCCGGAAACTCAGGGGAACATCGATTACGACCGGGTTCGGACCGCCAAGCTCCCGCTGCTGTCCGAGGCGGCAAGCCACTTTGCCCGGCATGCTACCGGCGCTGACCGTACCCGCTTCGACCAGTTCTGTCGCGACCATGCCTGGTGGCTCGACGATTTTGCCCTCTTCGTAATTCTGCGGCGCCGCTTCGACGAGCAGGCCTGGAATCAGTGGCCGCGGGAATTTGCCCGCCGCGACCCCGCGACGCTGGCCCGGCTGCGCGAGCAGAACTCCCAGGCGTTCGACGCCATCCGCGCCCTGCAATTCGCCTTTTTTGAGCAATGGCGCGAACTGCGCCGCCATTGCGCGCACCACGGCATTCGCGTGATCGGCGATACCGCCATATTTGTCAACTATGACAGTGCCGACGTCTGGACCCATCCGGAGATTTTCCGCCTCAACGGAGAGCTCGAGCCGGAAGTGGTCGCGGGGGTTCCGCCGGACGCGTTCAGCGCCGCCGGCCAGCGCTGGGGCAATCCCCTTTATCGTTGGGACGTGCTCCAGCAGCGTGGCTTCGACTGGTGGATCCGGCGCCTGCGCCTGGCCTTAACCTTCTACGATCTGGTCCGGCTCGATCACTTCCGGGGATTCGAAGCCTGTTGGGAGATTCCGGCCAGTGAGCCGACCGCGGTCAAGGGGCGGTGGATCAAAGGCCCCGGGGACGCGCTTTTCGAGGTGTTGCGCCGCGAACTTGGCTCCCTGCCGTTCATTGCCGAGGACCTGGGCTACATTACGCCGGAAGTCCATGCGCTGCGCGAGCGCACGGGTATTCCCGGCATGCGGGTAATGCAGTTCGGCTTCGGCGATCGCGGAGCCCACATTTACCTGCCCCATCGCTTCGAGGCTAACACCGTCGTTTACACCGGCACCCACGATAACGATACGACGTTGGGATGGTGGCGATCGCAGGCGACCCCCGACGAGCGCCGCTTGGCGCAAACTTACCTCGGCGCCGACGAGCACAATATGCCTTGGGCCTTTCTGCGGGCGGCCCTTACCTCGGTGGCCCGCTACGCCATCATTCCTCTGCAAGATGTGTTGGGATTGGACAGCTCCGGGCGCATGAATACCCCCAGCCGCTGCCACGGCAACTGGGAATGGCGTTTCCATCCCGGCCAGATGAGTCCGAAGCTTGCGGAAGCTTTGGCCGCCCTTACCGATGTCAGCGATCGCGATCCCTGGGAATCAGACCGCCCGCAGCAGGGCTACCGGGAAGTTCGCGAAGATGTCTCGGCATAGTAGATTCCTCCCGCTGCCCGCGCTCAGACGCTCCCCGGTCAGCACGTTGCGGAATTCGTTGTAAGCCGCGGGCGCCGCCAGCTCGGTTCCGCCCCAAACATTGCCCAGTGGAGGAACCGGCTGTCCCTTCATCAGGGAATAGGCCAATCGTGGCACTGCCAGCAACACCGCGTCTTGGCCGTGCTCCCGCATAAATGCCACTACATGTTCCTGCTTATCCCCGGTTGCATATACCGGCAGATAGCTGCCGGCCTGAAACAGGCGGGAAAATTCCCGGCGGCATCGCAAAGCCGATGCCGTCGTCCACAATTTCAGCCTGCCATCCTGCCAATTCGCCAGCATCTCTGAGAGCAGCGGCAAAACCCTCTCCGGCCGAAGCGTTAGCGGATTGCCGGCATTTTCACACGAGCCCGTGTATTCTTCTTGCGCCACCGCGCAAGGCTGTTGATCCTCATCGTGACCAGCCAGGATGTCCGATGCTGTTCTGACTTGTGACTTGTTACTTGAACTGGTTTCAAAAATGGTGTCATCCTGAGAAGCGGCCCCCGTCTTGGCCGCTTCGAAGGACCTGCTTTTCGGCCCCGTGCCATTTTTGAAACCAGTTCCCCTTGCTTGTTGCTGGTCCCCAGCCGCTGCCGCGAGCAAATCCCTAAGCAGCCGGCGCCGCAATGGGAAATCGACCGGTCTGCGGTTGTCCGGATCCACCAGGCTGAAATCCCATAGCTCGTTGCCTTGGTAAAAATCGGGTACTCCGGGCGCCGCGATCTTGATCAGGGTTTGCGCCAGGGAATTCAGCGCGCCGAAGAACGCCACCGGAGGTAAAAAAGCCTCAAACTGTTGCCAGAAAGCGTTGGCCTTGTCGCCCTGATGCGGTTCCAGGATGCGCGCCAGGAACACCTCCAGCGCGGCTGTGTATTCCGGATTCGGGTTTACCCAGCTCAGATTGACCTTGGCCTCATGCAAGGCCTTGTTCATGTACCGCTGAATCCGCTGGACAAAGTTCTCGTGCTCCGTCACCTTGCCGGCCGCCGTTCCTCCCTCATTGCTTCCCGTTTCCCCACGGATCCCTGCCGCGCGGGCGACGGCGGACAGGGGCCACGCGCCGACTAATGTCTGGTACAGGAAATATTCCTCATTCTGGTCCGGAACGGTGCGGCCGTCGCTGATCACCTGTTTGCGCGTCCGGTTCAGGCGGCGCCAGCGCAGCGCTTGCCGGGACCACTCGCGGGGCATCTCGGAAAGCACATCGAGCCGGGCCCGCACATCCTCGCTGCGCTTGGTGTCGTGAGTGGAAGTGGCAAGCAGCGAGAATGGCCAGTTCCGGCTCCGCTCCAGGTTGCCGCGGTGAAACTCATCGACCGAAATGCCGAACTCGGCTGGCGTGCACCCTACTTCATTGCCGGCAATCAGGCGGTTATACACGTAGCAGACTCGGTCTTCCAGGCCTTTGGCCATCACCGGACCGGTCAATTGCTGGAATTTCAAGGTGAAACGCAAGCGGTCGCGCTGCCACTCCGGACCAGCCAGTTCGTCGGGGATGAGCAGCAGAAGGTCGCGCAGCCAGTCGAAGAGCGCGGCCGCTGTACCCGGATTGCGCCGTTTGGCCCGGGTAATCGCCTCCAGGATGTGCGTCCGGTCTTGCGCGCTCATCCCGCCGCGCTCGTCGATGTAGGTGCGGTACACCGGGAAGCAGGCAATGGTCTCCCGAATAGCATCGGTCAGCGCCAGCCGGGTGAAGTCGCGGGCGTACCGGTCGGTGCTGCTGATCTCGTCCAGCATGTGGCTGAGCACCGTCACTTCGCTGGACAGGGCCGTATGCATGATCTGCTTTTTACTCTCGTAAATCAGCGTGTCGATGTCGATCGGGCCACCGATGAAGCGCCGGTAGGCCGCATCGAAGGCGCGCGCGTTGCGCTGATCGACGAAAATTCCGTTTACCAGCCGCACAAATTCATACCCGACGGTGCCATCGACCGGCCAATTCTGCGGCAACGATTCGCCCGGCTCCAGAATTTTTTCCGCCAGCGCATACAGCGGCGCCTGCCGGTTCATCCCGTCGTGCTGGCCACACATTTCCTGAACTTCGAGCTCGATCCCATTTTCCGCCAACGGTCCCGTGGGTTCGGGGCCCAGGCACTGGCTGGCGGCATAGAGCATCTGCAGGCGGGTAAAGTATTGGATCGGATTCAGCATCCCGTCGGGATGGTCCAGACGTACGCCGCTCACGCTGCCTTGCGCCAGCAGGCGCCGCAGCAGTTTGTGGGTGGCCGCGAATACCCGCGGATTGTCCATCCGCAAGCCGGCCAGATCGTTGATATCGAAAAACCGCCGGTAGTTGATCTCCTGTGCGGAAACACGCCAGTAGGCCAGACGATAGGCCTGGGCTTCTAAAACCCGGTGCAAGGCGTCGAAGCTGTGGGCATCTCCCGGTGTGCCATTGCAGCGGCGCAGGGCTTCGCGCACCAGAGCCAGCACCTGCGGCGAGCGCTCCAGCAATTCCCGGAATCGCTGTTTCAGCGCGGGGATTTCCCGCTGCCGTTGCAGGGCCAGTTCCGGGGCGGTGGCGCTGTGCGGCGGCAACTCGCGCAGCTTCCACAGCACATCCTCCAATTCCCCTCGTTCCGCGTCCCCTAGGGAGATTTCCGGCGGTTGGATCCGCAGGTCGCCCATGGTCTCGAAGATCACCGGAATGGTTTGCGGGTCGATGGGAAGGCGCTTGTCGTAATAGCTCACCCCGAATCCCGCCTCGCCGTATTGCAGCTTGATGTGTCCTCGTTCCAGTTCCGCGCCGTATAGATCGCCCAGCACCGGGATCAGCACCTTATCGCGGAGCTCTCCCTTAACTGGCTGCCAGTCGATGTCGAAGAAGTCGGCGTACTCGGACGCCCGGCCGTTCTCGAGCACGTCCTGCCACCACGGGTTCCCCCCGTGCCCCACTCCCATGTGGTTGGGCACGAAATCGAGAACCAGTCTCATGCCCCGCGCTTGCAGCTCCCGGGTCAGTTCCCGGAATTCTTCTTCGCTGCCGATCTCGGGATTGATCTGGTTGTGGTCGATGATGTCATAGCCGTGCGTGCTCCCGGAACGCGCCTTCAGAATAGGCGAAGCGTAGACGTGCGTAATTCCCAGCTCGTGCAGATACTCCACCAGCCCGCAGGCATCGGCGAAACGAAATCCCTGGTGGAACTGCAGGCGATAGGTGGAAATCGGGCACTTCTGCGCTTTTTGCTCGGCCAGTTGGTTCAGGCACTCGCAAAGGCCGCGACGGTCGATCACCGGCGCCGAAGGGCTAGACCGAACGCTCATTCGTCGTCGTTAGATGAAGACACGCGTCATCGGGTGATCCGGGGATATCGGGTGATCCGGGTGATCCATTTATCGGGTGATCGGGTGATCTGAAAGACAAGCTGCAGATTCTATGCTTTGGATTAGCATCCTGTTCTCAGCGCCAATTTCCGGAAGTAGCCGTTTTGAGATCACCGGATCACCCGATCATCCGATCACCCGATAAATGGGTTTGGCGAGCTGGCCACTGGCCACTGCTTTACTATTCCGCTCACAGAGTTGAGAATAGGTCTGGTTGCAATGGTAAATTTGTTATTTTCATAACGGCGCTTTTGCGCCCCATAGCTGTTCAGGAGGAGCCCTCATGGTCGCCACCGGCGAATACATTCGCATGACTAACTATGTTGACGATATTGCCGCCACTTTGCGCCGCATTGTTGTCGGCTCAACCACGATGACGGAAGAAGAAAGGAAGCGCCTGGCGGAGTACATGCGCAAAGTGGAACCCAACTACCCGGTCATCGTGGAGCAGCTCGAAGGGAGCAAATGATGACAGCCCGGCCTGTCCAGACCATCGCGGTGATCGGCGCCGGCATCATGGGCCGCGGCATTGCCCATGCCGCCGCCGTGGGTGGTTTCCGCACCGTGCTGGAGGACATCCTGCCGGCCTCGTTACAGCGCGCCCAGGCCGAAATTCGCGCCCATCTCGACCAGGGCGTGGAGTTGGGTAAGCTGACCCGCGACCAGGCGGTCACCGCCCTGGGCAATATCACTTTTGCGGCTACCCCCGAAGAAGCCGCGCGGGCCGCCGACCTGGTCATTGAGGCGGTTCCGGAGGAGATGGAGTCCAAGCTTGAGATCTTTACCCTATTGGACAAGGCCTGCCGGCCCGACACCATCATCGCCTCCAATACCTCCTCGCTCAGCATCACGGAGATCGCTTCCGTTACTTATCGCGCCCCGCGGTGTCTGGGCATGCACTTCTTCAATCCCGTCCACAAGATGAAGCTGCTGGAAATTGTGCGAGGACTCGAAACCGACGATCAGACCCTTGCCACGGTGGCCGAAGTGGGCCGCCGCATGGGCAAAGAAGTGGTGGTCATCGCGGATTCACCGGGATTCGTAACCAGCCGCATCAATGCGCTGATCGGAAACGAAGCCTTCCACATGCTGCAATCGGGCGTCGCTTCCGCTGCCGACATCGACAAGGCGGTCCGCCTTGGCCTCAACCACCCCATGGGGCCGTTCGAAATGGCCGACCTGGTCGGCCTGGACACGCGCTTGCACGTCCTCGAATACCTGCACCGCACCCTCGGAGAGAAATATCGTCCGGCGCCCTTGTTGGTGCAATATGTGAAAGCCGGACGCTTAGGCCGGAAGTCCAGGCGCGGCGTCTACGAATACCCATCGCCAGAAACGCCGTCCCCCGCACTCCCCGAAGAGGTAACCGGCAGCAGCCCGGAAAAAAAGTTTCGTTAATCTCTCAGGTTACTGAAAACGTGGAAGCACCGGGCTTTACAGGCTGCGGGAAAAATCGGTCTTGTATCAGGGCACGACTACCGTGCCGTGCGGGGAGACAAGAACTGCGGGGCGTCCGCCCGGCGATTCCCCCCCTTGCAACCTTCAGAAGCAAAAAATCCTTACCCTAATATCTGTCATTCCGAGCGCCGCGCCCAGAATGGCGTGGTCAGTTGCCACTCAATCGCAGGGCGCGGGGCGAGGAACCCTATGCATTTCGGCCCTGTATTCAGGCGCCGTTCGTGCGTGAGGAAGATGCGTGAGGAAACCGGTCCCCTCTAGTACACGCAGGTGTCAACAATCGAGTAATTGCAACGGCGCTCTCTGCGCCCGCACCCGCCTTTAGAGCTTGTCTTATGTGAGAATCCCTCTGCGTCCGAAGCCTGTCCTGAGCTTGCCGAAGGGCCTGTCCTGAGCCTGTCGAAGGAATCCTCTGCGGTGAAAGGGCCCTTCGCCGCAACTGCTGAAAACCGAGCCACTTGCTGCTCTGCAAGGCATCCCGGGTAGCTCAGGGCCAATCTAAGTTTCGAGCCGGTTTTGCGCCGGCCGATACCAAGATGCCGACACCATGGCAGACTTCTGAAGCCCCCGAGCGTGAACTGAACCCACTGCGGCAGGAGCTGATTGCCCGCCGCGTTGACGAATTGGGCGAGTGGTTCCACAACCTGGATCTGCACGGGGTAGCGACGGCTCCGCACCATTTCCTGGGTGATTTCCCGCGTATCAAGTGGAAACACATTGCCACCGCCATTCCCGCCGATCTGAGTGGCGCGACCGTGCTCGATATCGGCTGCAATGGCGGATTCTATTGCGTCGAGATGAAGCGCCGCGGCGCGGAGCGGGTGGTCGGAGTGGATATCGACGACCGTTATCTCAAGCAGGCCCATTTTGCCGCCCAGACCCTGAATCTGGAGATCGAGTTTGTCAAGCTGTCGGTCTATGACATCGACCGGGTGCCCGGCCAGTTCGATTACGTGCTGTTTCTGGGCCTGTTTTATCACCTCCGGTACCCACTTTTCGCCCTCGATAAGATTGTGAAAAAAGTTGCCCCAGGCGGCAAGCTGGTCTTTCAAACCATGGTCCGCGGCTCGGAGCGGTCGCGGGTGTGGGACGACGATTATCACTTCTGGAATAAAAACATCTTTGAGGACCGGGATTTCCCTCGGATGTTCTTCGTCGAAAAGAGTTACGCCAACGATCCGACGAACTGGTGGATTCCTAATTGCAGTGCCGCCGAAGCCATGTTGCGCAGTTCCGGGCTGAAAATTGTGGCGCATCCCGAGGCGGAGACCTGGGTTTGCGTTCCCCAACGCGTAATGCGGGACGGGCAGTACATCCTGGACCTGGAATTGGCCGGCACGCTTTAAGCGGCTGCGGAAAAAGTCGGTTTTGTATCAGGGCACGACTTCTAGTCGTGCCGCAAGCTGTTGAAAATAGGTTGGGCTTTAGCCCCTGAGGACCGGGAATCGCGCCCCAGCGACTTTTTCCGCAGCCTGGTAAGCCGGCAACGATTCGAATGCGGGAAGGAGACTCATGGTCGAGGCGGTAATGCTGTGGAACGAGCCCAACAATCTTTCGCATTGGGATTTCAAGGTAGATTCCGATTGGAAGATGTTTGCGGCAATGGCGATTGCCGGGGCGCGGGCCGTGCGGCAGGTCAATCCCGAATTGAAGATTGTGCTGGGCGGAATTTCCCCCATTGACCCGAATTTTATCCGCCTCATGGGCAGTCACGGGGTCCTGGATGCCGTCGATGTCGTGGCCCTGCACGGCTTTCCCTTGGACTGGAACCATTGGCAGATCCACGAGTGGCCGGAAAAAATCAACGAAATCCGCGCGGTAACCGCCAAGCCGATATGGGTTTCCGAGGTCGGCGCCTCATCCTTTGGCGCCGAGGAAGTTCAGTTATTCGGCCTGCAGCGCACCGCCGATTTGTTGTTGCCCATTCTGGACCGGGTGTATTGGTACAGCCTCTTCGATCTTCCCGCCACTTGGACCGCCACCACCCGGCACCGGGAATCGGAAGGGAGCGCGTATTACCGCCACTACTACATGGGTCTGATTCGGGAGGACGGCGCCCCCAAGCTGGCGGCTTCCTGCTTCCCGGAAGGGCTGGGAATTTGTCAATGGTTTCATTTCGAAGATCACCGCCTGGACTCGGCGGTGAATTGGCTGCGCCGATGGGGGGTCAAATACCTGCGTACCGGAATCAGTTGGGCAGACTGGTTCCGTCCGGATTCGCAAGTTTGGTTTGACCGGCAAATGGCCGCTCTCGGTGAATTTACGACTACTTTGACCTTGTGCTTCACTCCGGAACATCTCGGGGTAGTTCCGCATTACACCAGTCCGCCCAAGCAGGCTGAGCAGTTCGCGGAATTTGCTCACTGGGCGGTAACCCGGTATGCCGCCCCGCGGCCCCCTGCCGGAACCCCTCTCCCGGCCTGCGACGGGATGGAAGTGGGAGCGAAAGACTAGCGATGGCTCACAAAGTCCTGGTCACGGGTGGAGCGGGTTTTGTCGGCTCCCATTTAGTCGATGCGCTGCTGCAACGCGGCCGCGAAGTCCGCGTTTTCGACAACTTGTGCCCGCAAGTGCATCCCGCGGGATTGCCGGAATATCTCTCGCCGGAAGTGGAGTTTGTGCGTGGCGACATGCGCGATGCGGCCGCGGTGCGGGCCGCGCTGCGCGGAGTGGATGCGGTTTTCCATCTGGCCGCCAGGGTGGGCGTTGGGCAATCGATGTACGAAATTGCCAACTACATGGCTGCCAATTCCTTGGGTACCGCCAACCTGTTGCAAGCTGTGCTGGAAACCAGGGTCGAGCTGCAGAAGCTGGTAGTCGCCTCCTCCATGTCTATCTACGGTGAAGGTAGATATCGGTGCGCCCACTGCGGGGAAGCAGCTCCGCCGCCCCGTCCGGCGGAGCAATTGCGAAACAAGCAGTGGGAGTTGCTTTGTCCGGAATGTGGGGAACGGCTGGCCCCGATTCCCACCGATGAAGCCAAGCCGCTGCAGTGTACCTCCATTTACGCGCTCTCCAAGAAGGACCAGGAGGAGATGGCCCTGCTGTTTGGCCGTACCTATCGCATCCCCGTAGTTGCGTTGCGCTATTTCAATATCTACGGCACCCGCCAGGCGCTCTCCAATCCCTATACCGGAGTGGCGGCCATTTTCGCCTCCCGCTTGCTGAACGGGCGCGCGCCGCTGATTTTTGAGGACGGACGGCAATTGCGCGATTTTGTAAGCGTGCGGGACATCGTTGCCGCCAATCTGTTGGCGCTGGATATCCCTCAGGCGGATGGGCTGGCGCTGAATTTAGGGTCCGGAGAGCCGATCTCCATCCAGGCAATTGCCACGGCTTTGGCCTGCGAGCTCGGGGCCCGGCCCTTGGCTGCGGAGATCACCGAAAGGTATCGTGCCGGTGACATCCGCCATTGTTTTGCCGACATCAGTAAGGCTAAGCACGTACTGGGCTACAAGCCACGAGTTCGATTTGCCGATGGGATCCGTGAGCTGGTCACCTGGCTGCGCTCGCAAACCGCCGACGACCGTGTCGCGGAAGCGGCGCAAAAGCTGAATGTTTACGGGCTGACCGCCTGACGGAGCTGTGACCCTGAGAAAGTGAACGTGAGATGAAGCAGCCAGACCCGGTCCGAAAGGTGCTGATCCTGGGAGGCGCCGGCTTTATCGGTTCCAACTGGGCTCATCATCTGCTGGAGCACACGGGAGCGTCCATTCACCTATTCGATAATCTGTCGCGGCGCGGTGTCCGTCACAACCTCGCCCGTTTGCAGCAGGCGGCCGGCAAAACCGGGCGGCTGCAGATTACGGTCGGCGACGTGCGCGATCCGATGATGGTGGAACGCGCCAGCCGCGGCGCCACCGAGATTTACAATTTCGCCGCGCAAACTGCGGTGACTACTTCCCTGGCCGATCCGCGGCAGGATTTTGAGGTGAACGCCCTGGGCGCCTTCAATGTTCTGGAGGCCGCGCGGGTGAACGGCCTGCGCCCCTTTGTCCTGTTTACCTCCACCAACAAGGTGTATGGGGATATGGCCTCGTCCCACCCTGTGAAGGCCGGCCCGCGGCGCTACGAGTACCGGGATTCGTGTGGCATTGCGGAGTCGCAGCCGCTGGACTTCTGCTCTCCCTATGGTTGCTCCAAAGGTGCCGCTGACCAGTATGTGCGCGACTATGCCCGCATCTACGGTTTGCCGACCGTGGTCTTGCGCATGTCCTGTATCGCCGGGCCGCGGCAATTCGGTAACGAAGACCAGGGCTGGGTGGCGCATTTTTTGTACTCCGCGCTGGCCGGCACGCCCCTGGTCATTTACGGCGATGGCCGCCAGGTGCGAGACATTTTGTGCGTTCACGATCTGCTGCGTATTTTCGAGCTGGCGCGGGCCCATACGCAGGTGACCGCCGGCCAGATTTATAACGTCGGCGGCGGTCCGCAGAATACCGTCTCCTTGCTGGAGTTAATCGATTTGGTCGAAACCCTTACCCGGTCGCGGATTCGTTATGAGTTCCAGGCGCGCCGGCCGGGCGACCAGCTGGTCTACGTCTCCGACACGCGTAAGCTGCAACACGATACAGGGTGGAAGCCGCAGTACAACGTGGCGCAAACCTTGGCGGAGATTCACGCCTGGTGGAAGCAGAACCGCCAGCTCTTTGCCCCGGGGGCAGCGGTTTCCTCTCCCGTGCGGGTGCCCAGCTTGCAGGAGGCGCCGGGAACGGCGGCATGAAATACGCCCTGGTCAATCCGAATTGGGATTTCAAAGGCTCCATTTATTTTGGCTGCCAGGAGGCGCATTACCCGCTGGAGCTGCTTTTCGCCTTCGACCAGATCCGGGAGGCAGGCCACGAACCGCTGCTCGTCGACGCGCAGAACGAAAACCTGACTACGGAAGACGTCAAGCGGCGGCTGGCTGCCTTCGTTCCCGATTTTCTGGTCATCCCGACCGCACCCTCTTACCTCTTCTGGCGTTGTCCGCCGCCCGAGTTGCGCGTGCCCCGCGAGTGGTTTCAGGCCTTGGCGACGAAGGCCGTTAAGGTGGCGATTGGTCCCCACTCGTCGGCTACTCCGGGGCCGACGCTGCGCAAGCTGGGCTGCGACGTGGCGTTGCGTGGCGAGCCTGATTTTACCCTGGCGCAGCTTGCTTTCCGTCCTTGGAAATCCATAGCAGGCTGCTGCTGGCGAGGGGAAGGCAGGGAGCAACTGGTCCCGACTCTGGGCGTGGCCGATATGCGCAAACTCGGCGCGCTGGAATTCAACAATTATGGCGTGGAGCGCCACCAGCATCGGCACCATGTCTTCTGGGGTGAAGGCCAGGGCGCCGAGCTGGAATTTGCGCGCGGCTGTCCGTGGGCCTGCACCTTCTGCAATAAGACCCTGTTCCGCGACAAATTCCGCGAACGCAGCGTGCAAGCCGTATTGACCGAGATCGACCGCCTGGTCGCTCGGGGCGTCGATTATGTTTATTTCATCGATGAAATTTTCGGGGTCGGCCGCAATGTGCGGCGCCTGCTGGAAGGGATTGCGGAACGCAACGTCAGCATCGGCTTTCAAACCCGCATCGATCTTTGGGACGAGAACTCGCTCGACCTGCTCGGCCGCGCCCGCACCATCTCGATCGAGTGTGGCATCGAATCGATCACCCATGACGGACGCGATGCCCTCAATAAGAACTGCCGCATGTCCACGGAACGGCTGACGGAACTGCTGATTTACGCGCGCCGCCGCATCCCCTGGGTGCAGGCGAATTTGATCCTGACGGAAAAAGACGACATGGCCGACATTCGCCGTTGGCAGGAGCGGTTGAAGGCCGAAGGCGTCTGGGTCAGCGAACCGGTGCCGATGTTTCCTTTTCCCGGCACGCCGCTATACGCGCAGATGTTTGGCGCCCCGGACGACGGGGCTTGGGAGCGCGCCCATCACTACTACACCGCCGCCTTCGGGGGCAAAGGATACAGCGATATCCAGGAGCCGCGGCCGGTGGCGCTGGAGGACTTGGAATGCACGCGCTAGTCACGGCCGATAGCATCGGCGGAGTGTGGACCTACGTCCGCGAACTGGTGACCGGCCTGGTGCGCCGGGGCGTGCGCGTCACCCTCGTCAACTTTGGGCAGATTCCTTCCGGCGACCAGGTGGAGTGGCTGGAAAAGATCCCGGTCGATTTTCGCCCCACCGGTTTCCGCCTGGAATGGATGCAGGATGCCCCGGAGGACCTCGCCCTTTCCACCGAATACCTGTTGTCCGTGGTCCGGGAAACCCAGCCCGACATACTGCACTTGAACCAGTACGCCTATGGCGCCCTGGACGTCTCCATCCCGAAACTGGTCGTCGCCCACAGCGATGTGATGAGTTGGTGGATGGCCGTGCATGGCGAGGAACCGAGAGAGACCCGATGGTCGGCCTGGTACTGCGAGATCGTGCGCCGCGGCTTGGCGGGCGCCGCCGCCGTCGTCGCCCCCTCCCAATGGATGCTCGATGCCCTCTGCTCCCGTTACCTTGGCCCGGCCCGGCACCTTGGCCCGGCCCAACCGGCCAACGCCTCTCCATTAGCCCGGCCCGCCAACATTACGGTAATTCACAACGGCCGCACCCCCGCACTCTTCCATCCTCATATAAGCAAAGAAGATTGCGTCGTCAGCGCCGGCCGCCTTTGGGATGGCGGCAAGCAAATCTCGCTCCTGTCCGGGATTGATCCGCCTTTCCCGGTACAAATCGCCGGTTCCAATGAGCATCCCGACTCCGCCGTGCCCAGTCATGGCCGGCAAGCCACGGGCAACCGCGTCGAACTTCGCGGCCGGCTCACGGAAAAGCAGATGCAACAACTCTACGGTCGGGCCGCCATCTATGTGGCCACCTCGCAATACGAACCGTTCGGACTGGCGCCGCTGGAGGCCGCTCTTTCCCGGTGCGCACTGGTCCTCAATGACATTCCCACGTTTCACGAACTGTGGGGCGATAGCGCCTGTTACTTTCGCTACAACGATGCGCAAAGTCTGGCGGACACCCTCAAGCGCCTGGCGGAGGATCGCGAGTCGCGCATTGCCTACGCCAACCTTGCCTATCACCGTGCCCGGCAGTGCTTCACCACCGACCATATGGTCGACGCGTATATGGGCCTCTACCAGTCCCTGGTGCGAACCGAGGCCGAAGCCGCATGAGCAACCAACTTAAAATTGCGTATTTTGCCCACTCCTGGGTGTCGGATTGGAATCACGGCAATGCGCATTTCCTGCGGGGCCTGGCCCGGTCGCTGGTTCGCATGGGCCATCAGGTGCGCTGTTTCGAAGAACTCGGCGGGTGGTCTCTGCGCAATTTAGTGCGGATGGAGAGCGAGGCGGCGATCGGCTCGATTGATGATTTTCGCAGACGATTTGCCGAACTGAACATCCAGTTTTACAGGAATGACGATCAGTTTGTGGAATTCGCAACCGGGGAGTTGCGCGGCACCGATGTGGTCATCCTGCACGAGTGGAATGAGCCGACGATCGTCAATACGGTGCTCTCGCTGAGAGAAAAGCTGGGATTTTGCGCGTTGTTTCATGACACCCATCACCGCGCCTACACCCGCGCGGGCGAAATCCTCCGCTTTCATCTGCACCGGTTTGACGGTGTGCTGGCATTCGGCGAGGCGGTTCGGGCAATTTATGCGGACGGCTTTGGATTGAAGCGCGTATGGACGTTCCATGAGGGCGCCGATATCGACAACTTCAAACCTCTGCCGGCGGAGAAGGAAGTGGACGTACTCTGGATCGGCAACTGGGGCGACGAAGAGCGTTCGCGCGAATTGCAGGAATTCCTGCTCGCTCCAGCGGCTGCGTTAGGCGACTGCCGCTACGCGGCGTGGGGTGTCCGCTACCCCGAAACTGCCTTGCAGAAATTGCAGGCGGCCGGCATCGAGTACCACGGTTATCTGCCGAACCTCCGGGTTCCCCAGGCGTATGCCAGAAGCTTTCTGGCCTTGCACGTGCCGCGCCGACAGTACGCGAACGGACTCAGCGGTATTCCGACCATCCGTGTCTTCGAAGCGCTGGCCTGCGGCACGCCGTTGCTGTGCTCGCCGTGGACCGATACCGAGCAACTGTTCCGTCCGGGCGCGGATTATCTGGTGGTTCCCGACGGCTACGCTATGGCAGCGGAGATCAGGCGCCTGCTGCGCGACGATGCCGCGCGCCAGCAGTTGGCCGAAAACGGATTGCAAACCATACGGCAACGCCATACTTGTGCTCACCGGGCACAGCAGTTAGTGGAAATTTGCGAGGCACTTGGCAGATGAAGCTCTTTGTCTTCGGCTCCAGCCTGACTTCCTCCTACTGGAACGGCGCCGCCACCTACTATCGGGGCATCTACAAGAATTTGTCCGCCCGGAGCCATGAGATCACTTTTGCCGAGCCGGATATCTACGATCGGCAGAAGAATCGCGACGTCCGGGAGATCGAATATGCCCGGGTGATGGTTTATCAGCCCGGTAATCTTGATCCACTGCTGGCGGAGGCGGCGACTGCCGATCTGGTCATCAAACATAGCGGGGTGGGCGCTGAGGACGAAGAACTGGAACGGCGCGTACTCGACTGCCGCTCTCCCCAGACCCGCGTGGCCTTCTGGGATGTGGATGCGCCGGCCACCCTGGCCCGCGTCGAGAACGACGCCCGCGACCCTTTCCGCCGCCTCATTCCCGAGTATGATTTCATCTTTACCTACGGCGGCGGTCCGCCGGTGGTCGAACATTACCTTCGGCTGGGCGCCGCCAACTGTCATCCAATCTACAATGCCGTGGATTCGGAAACGCATTATCCGGTAGCCGCTGAACCGGAATTTCGCTGTGACTTAGCGTTTGTGGGACATCGCCTCCCCGACCGGGAACACCGTGTGGAACAGTTTTTTTTCCGGACCGCGGAATTAGCGCCGGAGTTGAGCTTCGTGCTGGGTGGGGAGGGCTGGCGGGGCAAGACTATGCCATCCAATGTTCGCTGGATCGGACACGTCGCCACCAACCGGCACAACAGTGTGAACTGCTCGGCCCGGATGGTACTCAATATCAATCGCGATTCCATGGCCGAGGTGGGCTTCTCGCCGCCGACCCGGGTGTTTGAGGCCGCCGGCGCGGGAGCGTGCACGATTACCGATGCCTGGAGCGGAATCGAGACGTTTTTCCATCCTGGGAGCGAGATCCTGGTCGCTGGCTCGGCAGAAGAGATCGTGGAGGCTTTGCGGACACTTACTCCCCAATCGGTGCGGGACATCGGCAAGGCCATGCGGGCACGGGCGCTTCGAGATCACACCTATGCCCAGCGGGCAGATCAGGTCGACCAGGTGCTGCGCGCCGCCCTGGCGGCGGATCCGGTGGCGGTGGACGGCTAAATTCAGGATTTTTGGAAAACGGACTTGCTATTTGACGTGCCCTAGTTGTATGGGCCTATGAAATCCCAAATCCGAAATCCGGAATCCCAAATGCTTGGCAACGTATGAAGATCGTAATCTTCGGACTTTCGATTACTTCCTCCTGGGGCAACGGTCACGCGACCACGTTCCGTGCGCTTTGTCGCGCTCTGCGTGCCCGTGGCCACCACATCGTTTTTTACGAGAAGAACCAGGAGTGGTATGCCAGCAACCGCGATCTGCCCAACCCGGATTTTTGCGAGACGCGCATCTTCGAGGACTGGGACGCGGTCCGTCCGAATGCCTGCCGCGAATTGCAGGATGCCGATATCGCTGTGGTCGGTTCTTATTTTCCTCATGGCACAGCCGCCATTGATGAAGTGTTGGACTCGGCAGCGGCAGTCAAGGCTTTTTACGACATTGATACCCCAATTACCATCGGCCAGTTGCGCGAAAGCGGCGCGACCGGCTATCTTGCCGCTTCCCAAGTCACTGGTTTCGATCTCTACTTCAGTTTTACCGGCGGACCGATGCTGGAGGAGATCCAGTCCCGTTTCGGCGCTCGCCGGGCGGTTCCGCTCTATTGCTCATTCGATCCCGAGCGATACCATGCTTTCCCGGTACACAAGCGCTACCAGTGCGATCTGAGCTATATGGGCACGTATGCGCCCGACCGCCAGCCGAAGATCGAACAGCTGCTTTGTGAGCCGGCGCGGCATCTGCCCCAGTGCCAGTTCATCGTAGTGGGGCCGCAGTATCCGAAGACAGCGGTTTGGCCGCCCAACGTCCGCCGGATTGTTCACCTGAATCCACATTGGCATGCGCGTTTCTATTCCTCGTCCCGCGTGACCTTGAACGTAACTCGCCGCGACATGGTGCAGGCGGGATGGTCGCCCTCGGTCCGCTTGTTCGAAGCCGCCGCCTGCGCCGCCACCATCGTCTCCGATAACTGGCCTGGCTTAGACAGTTTCTTTACTCCGGGAAAAGAGATTCTGCTGCCCACGGATGGTAACGACGTGGTTCGCTATCTCACCCAACTCAGCGATGCCGAACTCCGCGGTATCGGCCTGAGCGCCCAGGAGCGCGTCTTGCGCGAGCACACCAGCACCCACCGCGCCCGGCAGTTCGAGGAGGCGGTCGAACAGGCGCTACGCCCTGCCGAAAGCGCACTCCTGGCTGGTTAGCTGAAGCCACAAGCCACAAGCCGCAGGCAACAAGCAACAAACCACCGGAGATGACCTACCTTGAAGGAGACGGCCCTCTCGCCGAAGAGATGCTGGTGGCGGTGGAGATCCCGCTGGCGGCGCGTGCTGGCCTTTAGGTGGAAGCACCGGGCTTTAGCCCGGTGACAAAAGGTTCGCTCGACGCGGGCCTTTAGCCCCGGTCAGCGCCGCCATCAGCTAGTTTGCAGTTCCTGGCTTGCGGCTTGTCGCTTGTTGCTTGCGGCTGGCGCGGGAAAACACCGCGCCGAAGTTTGGCATCTAGCTAATAGTCTGCTGTTTACTACAACGCAGTAGAGCTGTAAGACAAGCCGGAAGGTTGCCGCTGTTCCGTTTTCTTACCGCTGTCTCGCTGCTGGTATTCCCGCCGCTTGGTTGTGCTGGTTCGGCCAGTGCTGAAGTAATGGCGTTTGGCAAAGGGGTTCTTATGAGAGTTGGCCTGATTGCACCGCCCTTCATTTCCGTGCCTCCGAAGAACTACGGGGGGACTGAACTTTTCATCGCCAACCTGGCGGAAGGGCTGAAGAAACTCGGCCATGACGTCGTGGTGTACTGCAACGGCGAGTCGACGGTGGGGGTGGAAAAACGCTGGCTCTATCGCCACGCGCAATGGCCTATCCAGGGCGAGGTGTACGCTAATCTCAAGGACATCAACCACACCGCCTGGGCGATTCACGACGCAGCCGAAAGCTGCGATCTCGTACACCTGAATAACCTTCCCGGCCTGGTGCACTCGCGCTATCTGAAACTGCCCTTTGTCTACACGATCCATCATCCCTGGCAGCCCGCGCTGAGTGAATTCTATGAGTTTTACCCGCAGGTAAACTATGTCACCATCAGCGATTTTCAAAGACGTTGCGAGACTCTGCCGAATATTCGCACCATCCATCACGGCGTCGATCTCTCGCAGTATCGCTTGCGCCGGAAAAAGCAGCCGTACCTGAGCTTCCTGGGCCGGATCGCCCCCATCAAGGGCACCCACTTGGCCATCCAGATTGCTCAGGAGGCTGGAATACCGCTGAAAATCGCGGGGGAAGTCCAGCCCATCTTCCGTGACTATTTCGAGCGGGAAGTGAAGCCGCACATCGACGGCAAGTTTATTGAGTATCTTGGGGAAGCGGATCTGGAAACCAAGAACGAGCTGCTGGGGAATTCCCTGGCAATGTTGTTTCCCATCCAGTGGGACGAGCCTTTTGGGCTGGTGCTGATCGAAGCCATGGCTTGCGGGACGCCGGTGCTGGCGCTGCCAGGCGGTTCTGTGGCCGAGATTGTGGAAGAGGGTGTCTCCGGTTGGATCGGCCGGTCCGTCGCTGATCTTGCCCGCCGGGTAGCCACCGTGGATAAAGATTTCCTGCCGGCTAAAGTGCGCGCCTACGTCGAACGAAATTTCTCCCTCGAGCGCATGGTCGGCCACTACGCCAAGTGCTACCGCGAGGCCGTAAACCGCGGCTTCGGCATAGAGCTTCCCGCGATCGCTGCCGGGTAGAGCGAGGCGAGCCGTATTGTCGGGTTCTCCCAGTCCGTTGCTGTGATCAGGAGCAACAAACCCTCACTCCCCAATACCTGTCATTCCGAGCCGCGCGCCCGACCTGATTCGGGCAATTGCAATTCGATCGAGGCGCGGGGCGAGGAACCTATGCATTTCGGCCCTATCTGCTGTTGCCATTTCTGAGCAACCAAGAGATCAGGGCCACACCTTTCAGCCCCTGTGGGCCAAAAATCACGTCTGAAACACGACTTTTTCAGCAGCCCCTCTAGCCGGGTTGGTGAAACCCGGCAGTCAACATCTTGAGAAATTGCCAAGGGTACGCTACCGTGGATGCACCCCGGCGAATGCTTGCCGTCCACACGAGCGTAAGGGCATGACAGGCGATCAAGCGAAGAAGGTTCTGCCAGTCGGCAAACTTCCGCTTGAGCATTTGCGATGGCTGCTGCGGCCTCTGTCCAAGCAAGATCCGCGACTGCTGGTTGGACCTCAGATTGGCGAGGATGCGGCCGTCATTGCGGCCGGAGACCGCTATCTGGTCGTCGCGACCGATCCCATCACCTTTGCCGCTGATCAAATCGGGCGTTACGCGGTGCACATCAACGCGAACGACATTGCCGTCATGGGTGCGCGCCCATTGTGGTTCTTCCTCGTCATGCTTCTTCCGGAGAACCGCACAACACTGGAGCTGGCGGAGACGATCATGGCCGATGTGCGAGCCGCCTGCGAGGAATTGGGTGTCACGCTGGGCGGCGGACACACGGAAATCACACAAGGCCTCGACCGCCCCATTCTGGTCGGACAAATGCTCGGCGAGGTCACCCCGACTCACCTGGTGCGCAAGAGTCGCATAGCCATCGGCGATCTGATCCTGTTGACCCGCAGTGTAGCCATCGAGGGCACCGCCATCCTTGCCCGAGAGAAGTCCGAACGGCTGCGCGGACGGGTGGCTGCCGATCTTCTGGCGCGGGCCGCTCGCTTCCTGCTGGAGCCCGGCATCAGTGTCGTACGCGCGGCGCTTGCGGCTGCTGATGTCGGCGAGGCCGTACACGGAATGCACGATCCAACGGAAGGCGGCCTCGCGACGGGGTTGTGCGAACTGGTAGCTCCCGCCGGCCTTGGGCTTCGGGTCATTCGCGAACGGGTTCCTGTGGCTCCCGAGACCAGTGCGATTTGCCATGCGCTCGCGCTCGACCCGTTGAAACTGATTGCTTCGGGCGCGTTGCTGATTGCCGTCGCTCCAGACCGGGCAGACGCGGTTCTAGAAGCGGTTGCGGCCGCAGGCGTGCCGGTCGCAGTGATTGGTGAGGTGCGTGAGGCGGCCGACGGTATCACGCTCGTGACTAATGGGCTTGCAGAGCCGCTCACTCCACCGGACCGAGACGAGATAGCACGAGCCTTCGAAGGCAGTTAGTATCGGCCGCTCTGAAAACGTCCAGCGCAGAGACACAGAGACGCAGAGCCTGGGGGAAGAGCTCCGGTGTTGGTTTCCTCTGCGGCTCTGCGTCTCTGTGCTGGACTTGTAAATGGCTACAATCTGTCGCGCGTGCAGCACCGCATCCTCACTTCACGCGTCAATTCCACCGGACATATCATGTGCTAACTACACAATATTGGTTTTGACTTGCAAAAGCGCGCACTAGCAGTACAATACGGGCGCTTAATCAGCGAGGAGATGCTCGTGGGTGACGAAGCAACGGGGAGTCGAATGCAAGAGAGGATTCGATGATGTCAGCAGCGACCACTAACGTGCAGGAAAAAATCCCCAGTGCGAGATGGTGGCGGATTATTCCACCAACCATCATCATTTACATCATTTCCTACATGGACCGGGTCAATATCAGCTTTGCCATGGCAGGCGGCATGAATAAGGATCTGGGGCTTTCTGCCGCTGCTTCCGGGCTGGCCGCCGGAGTTTTCTTTTGGGGATATCTGGTATTGCAGGCGCCCGGGGGCCATATGGCCGAACACGGTAGCGCCAAGAAATTCATTACCTGGACCATTCTGGGATGGGGATGCATTTCTCTACTGACCGCCCTCGCTCAGAACGCCTGGCAGCTCTACGTCATGAGGTTCCTGCTGGGGGTCGCCGAAGGGGGTGTCTACCCCGCCATTCTGGTGGTGATCGGCAACTGGTTTCCGCAGAAAGAACTCGGCCGCGCCAACGCTCTTTTCCTGATTAGCCTCCCGCTTTCGGCGGCGGTCACCAACCCCATCTCCGGCTGGGTGGTTGAGCAATGGAGTTGGCGGGGGCTCTTCGTTTTTGAGGGGGTAGTGTCGCTGGCGCTCGTTTTCATCTGGTGGCCGCTGATCAGCGACCGCCCGGAAACGGCCAAATGGCTTTCTCCTGCAGAAAAGGAGTATCTCCAGTCAACTCTGGCGGCGGAGAAGGCCGGCCGCGAGGCCGCGAAGCAGGCCGGGGGCCACACGAAATGGTCCTACGGCCAACTGCTTGCCGACAAGAATCTCTGGATCATGATCATCCTGTATTTCTGCTATACCTCGGGCACCTTCGGTTACCTGCTATGGCTTCCCACCTTGCTCAAGAAGCTAACGCATATGAGCCTGACTAGCGTCGGCTGGCTCAGTGCGCTACCGCTGGCGGCGGCGGTGGCGGGGGTGTATTCGTTCGGCGCCCTGTCCGACCGGAAAGGCAATCGCCGGCTGTGGTGTGCCAGCGCGCTGTGGGGCTTCGGCCTTGCCTTCATCATCTCCACCTTGTTTCCGAAGTACATGTGGTTCTCTTATGCCCTGATCGTGTTGACCGGGCTGTTGTCCAAGGCCATGCAAAGTCCGTGTTGGTCGATGCCGTCTCTGGTCTTTCCTCCCGGAGTCGCTGGCGGAGCCCGGGGCATCATCAACGGCATTGGAAACCTGGGTGGTTTTGCCGGGCCCGTATTGGTCGGCTGGTTTACCACCGCGACGGGAAACATGAATTACGGAATCTACTCCGTGGCGGCACTGCTGATTATCGGCGGCTTTGTCACGATGCTGATGCCAAAAGTTACTGCCGGCTACCAATATCAGGGGCAAGCCAAGCGATGACGATCTTACGCGGTTACGTCGAATGGTTATGCGGTCTGCAGTTCGAATGTATACCGAAACCTGCGGCCGTAGCCGCGCGGAATGCGGTCTTCGACACCGTAGCCGCCATCTTGTCCGGAAAATCGGGAAAATCGGGGACGGATCAATTTCTGGTATTTTGATGAGCCGTGGCGTGACTAGCACGAGTGATCGTGATTCTTCGCATCTCGGGCGGATTGTCGCAGAACTGATGCAGGAATGGAACAGTAAAGGCCAATCCCGGCTATCCGGCTATCGGGCCTTTCCAACGGTGCCGTTCTAGTCCCGGGTCGCTCGGTGCGCCGCCCACCCTAGCAGCGCTCCCAGGGCAAGGGTCGCGCCCAGCACCACAGCGGAATGCTGCCGGCCAAACTGCTGCAGCCACGGCCCCTTCACCAGCGTCGCGAATGCTGCTCCCCAGCCCAGAATGATCAGTGGAGGAGCGTAGTGGCAGAGGATGGTGAAGTCGCGCCCGAGGTATACACCAGCCACCAGCCACAGCACAATCAGAGGCCGCAGCGGTGCATGTGGCCCACACAGCAGAAGCCCGGTTAGCGCCGACGTCACGATCAGCGGCAAGTGCACCAACAGACCCGGAAACCGATAGGCCGAGAATCCCTGGCGTGAAGGGAACGGCGAGCGGAAATAGTAAAGCCATTTCATCGGGCCAGCCGGAATTGTACTGCAACCCCGCCGATTTTCGTGGGAACGCCTACTGAATCGTCGCCCTCTTGGCTTGTCTTGTGGGCAGACACCCGCCGATCGGGCAAATCCGCACCCTTACTTCTTGGAACCCTCCTTCTCGACCATCTCCAGCATCTCCCGGACCTCGGCGGCGTGGGAGCCGGTGGGGGCCAACTCCAGGTATTTCTTCAGAACCTCCGCCGTCCCTGGAACAAAATGAAGGTTACTTTTATCCGACATGGACTGGGCAAAAAGGAGGTTTGCTTTTACATAGTAGGCGTCAGCCCGACCGGGATCGGCAGCGATGGCCTTGTCGCAGGCGATGGCGGCCCGGGTCTGATTGCCGACGTTATATTGACTGGCGCATAGATTCCAGTAGGCGCGGCCGGGATTGGGGTCGGACGCGGCGGCCTGGAGGTTACTGCTCCATTCGGTCTTGGTTTTCATCTCGAACTGATAGCGCTTGGTCGATGTGCGATGGATTTCTACCCTGGGGATGTTCTTATAACGAGCGTCAGGTCTGGACTGCACAACCCTGAGAACATCGGTAGCCGTGTTAGCGCCGCGGGACCACTGCGCATAGCGAGCTATTACCCCGTCCGGATCGGGGTCGTCGTCGGAAGTCAGCTCCGGTTTCCCATAAGCGGAGACGATGATGGCGACGACTCTTTCGTACGTCAAATCCGTGTTATGGGCGTCAATCGAAGTCACCCGGCCATGAACCCAATCTATCCGAACCGAAATAGTGGCCACCGGCTGGCCGAAGGAGTTGGGGCCTGCCGAGGGACCGTATTCGGCTTCGAAAGCCCCACTTTGATCATTCCCGAAGCGGCTGGTCCGGACAGGCGTGGAAGAGCCGGAGAATGCCGGAAGCCCGCTGGCATTGAATGCGGCCACCGCCTCCTTGACGGTCATGCCGGGCCTTACGCCCAGGAAATTAAGATTGCTGGGCTCCGCCGACCAGTCGGACGCGGCCGGAGGAGCGGTTTGGGCGAAGATGCCCGAGGCTGAGAGGACCAGGGCCACAAACAGTAGACAATGCTTCACAGGGGCCTCCGGGGAATGGTTGGGTCTCTGGAACGGGCATAAAGGTACTCCATTCCGTCGGCGCGGACAAGATTCACTTTGTGCTATGGGTCCTGGCACTCCCCGGCCGCTATTGGAAATTGCCTCTGGTTTCTTTCACAAACATCATCGAAATAAAGAGCAGCACGCTCATCCCAAACAAAGCCCAGCTCAGACTGATGGGAATCCTGGTCACACTCCGAGCCGCTCCGGTAACGATCATCGGCATCATTCCGCCGACCGCAAAGCCCACATTCCAACACACTGACGTCCCCGTGGCCCGGATCACGGTCGGATAGCGCTCATTCAAAAAAATTAAGGTGGGCTGGGCATTAGCAAAAGCGGCGAATACCAAGCTGACCACCGTAATGTAGGTAAGATTGCTGGCGCCGGCCAGGAAAGGCACGCCGAAAATAGCGAGCACCATGCCCAGCAGGCTCATTCCCAGATAGGCCGCCTTGCGGCCGAACCACTGGCTCAACTGGCCGACGATGATACAGGAGATAGCGCCTACCAACCCCGTCCAGCTCAAAATTACCGCCGCAACCGGCTTGGGCACGTGATTAACCACATCGAGAAAAGTAGGCAGATAACCGGCCGTTAGGTAGTACATACTGGCCGCCGCGATAACCGCGACAAAGTTGAGCAAGGTAATTTTGCGATATTCGGCGGTGAAAAGAACCTTAATCGGGGGCTTGGTGGCAATCGCTTTCTTCTTCTGCAGCTCCACAAAGTAAGGCGATTCGTTGAGCGTATAGAAAATAAACAAGGCGAACACCGCGCTCAGCAGGCCGGTAAAAAACATACATCGCCAGCCCCAGATCGCGAATAAGGGCCCGGGAAAAAGCTTCGACATGATTCCGTAAACGGCGGAAGCGATCGCAATCGCGATACCGCCGCCGGAACCCTGAATCAAACCGCCCGCCCAACCCCGCCAGGACGGCGGAACGGTTTCTGTACCGATGGTATGGGTCGAGGCGTTGATGCCGCCAATAAAAATGCCTTGCAAAGCGCGCAGCATAAGGAATAGAACCGCGGCAAACGCCCCGATCTGCCTTATCGTCGGCAGCACCCCCATGAGGGCGGTTATAAGACCCACGCCGCCCATAGTGATGAACAAGGCGTTTTTGCGGCCCCTCTTATCGGCGAACGAACCAAACAGCACACCGCCCAGCGGGCGCACGATTCCCGAAATCGCAAACCCGGCGTATACCCCCGCCAGAGAAAGCACCGGATTAGTCGCGGGGAAAAAAAGTGGGCCGATGGTAGGAGCGACAAAAAGCAGTAAGATAAAGTCAAATATGTCGAGGGACCAGCCCGCGACAGAAGCGAAAAGAGCCACCAAGATTTGTGTTTTGCCCACGGCTTTTGGAGCCGGCGCGGCAGCCGTTCCCGGCATCGACGCTTCCATGGAATTGAGCCTCCCTCTTTTGCCTGGATCGATATATTCCCGGACCGGTAACCGCCCCCGCTCTCCAAGATGCGGATTCCTTCAAATACGGAGCTCGGGCTTTGCAGTTAAGGCCACCCACATGCACTTTCCCTTCGGCGCCGTGTGGGTCGGAAAGAAATCCTAGCACAAAGCGGCACCGTAGAAAATAAAGAGTTAGACTTAGACAGCCAGACTCCCTTCGTTTTGCCGTAGAACTCAATGTCGTTCCAGGTCCGGCGCTGCACAGCACCACCGCAATAGTGATGAACAAAATCTCTTGTGGCCGCTTCTAAGACCCGTTTGCCCTGGTAGAGATAGGACGTAACCACAATTGGACTGAGCTTCCAAAATTAGACATAACGGTGTAGCATGATAGTTCCAAAAGCCAAAACTTCAGTAGTTTGTGATCTTTTCTGCCGGAGAGATTTCCTTCCAGGAATAATGAATAGAGAGTGAGGCAAAATGAAAGTAGTTGCTTTCAATGGTAGCGGCCGAAAAAATGGAAACACCGCGATTCTGATCAACAAGGTTTTTGAAGTGTTGCATAAAGAAGGTATTGAAACCGAGATGGTTCAGCTTGCCGAAACCATTGTAAAACCCTGCGCGGGCTGTAGAAAGTGCGTGGCCAACCAGAATCGCCGCTGTTCGATTGTCAATGATGGGGGGAATGACTGCATTGAAAAGATGTTGTCGGCCGACGGGATCATTATGGCCACCCCAGTTTATTTTTCCGATGTTTCCGCCCAACTCAAAGCGCTAATCGACCGAGCAGGATATGTGGCGAGAGCAAATGACGATATGTTCAAACACAAGGTAGGCGCGGCGGTAATTGCCTTGCGCCGAGCCGGCGCCATTGGAGCGTTTGATACTATCAATCGTTTTTTTATGGTTGAACAGATGATTGTGCACGGCGCGCACTATTTTAACTTTGCCATGGGCCGGGATATTGGAGATGTGGAAAAGGACGCGGAAGGCTTGGACAATCTGCGGCTGGTGGCCGAGAATATGATTTGGCTGCTGCGAAAAGTTAGCGGCTGATTTGCCTTGTTTCCCAGGAGCGCCCATGGATAACCGCATAGCCGATTACCGGTCTCGCTTGCTTAAACTCGCTACCACCAATGTCTCCGATGCTTTGGATGCGCTGAATCTGAAGGGGGCAACTTACGGTATTAATGCCATGTGGCCGGGGACACCTAAGATTGTCGGCAGAGCCGTAACCATGAGGATGATCCCCGCGGGAGTGACCGCGCCACAGGTCCACGCATCCGTGGAAGCCATCGATGCCGCGCAAGCAGGTGACGTAATCGTGGTGGACAGCGGTGGACGGTTGGACACCAACGCTTGGGGTGGGGTGGTGGCCGCCGGGGCAAAGATGAAGAAGCTCTCCGGCGTAGTGGTCGACGGAGCCGTGAGAGATGTGGATGACTGTATGGAACTTGAATTCCCGGTTTATGCACGGGGGAAAGTGGTGACCACCGCCCGCGGCAGAACCATCATCGACGGGACGAACATCATGATTCAGTTTGGGGGAGTTCAAGTTAGACCGGGCGATATTGTTTTCGCCGATATCAACGGCGTGGTCATAATCCCGCAAGAACGAATCGATGAGGTGGTCAAGCGTGCGGAAGCGCTGTACGAGCGAGAGCAGCAGATGGTTAAAGACATCCAGGCAGGAATGTCGATGGTTGAAGTCGACAAAAAATATCGCTACGAGCAAATGCTGACGAAAAACCACCCGGCTTCGGAATAAGACAGAAGTCAGAAGAAAGAATTTTCTCGCTCGTAGCCGCCTGGCGTTCTTAACTGAACGGTGTTGGGCGTCAACCCGGCGCTTCTCCCCCTTGCAACCTTCAGAAGCAAAAAGTCCTTACCCCCAATATCTGTCATTCCGAGCGCCGCGCCCAGCATGACGTGGCCAGTTGCCACTCAACCGCAGGGCGCGGGGCGAGGAACCTATGTATTTCGGCCCTATGTGCCGTGGCCATTTCTGGCGACCGAGAGAGCAAGGGCTACATTCCTTAGCCTCGAGGAACCGAAAATCATGTCCAAACGAGACTTTTTCCCTAGCATCCTGCATCGCGGGAGTGACTCGGGGCAATAGCAGTTCGACAGGCAAGGTAACCACTCCTCTCTCTCATTTCGCGCGGGCCGGAGCCGTTTACGCCGTCTTCTTCACCCTTGGGACAATTGGTTTGCTGTAGTCTAAAGTTCCGTAGATTACGCCGGCCAACCCCACCGCCACAACCGTGACCACCAGGGCGCCGTCATACCCCCAGCGCGTTTCGATAAGCAGGCCCGAGATCACGGGGGCGACAATGGTAGCCAAAGCGCCACACATACCATTCATGGCCGATACGGTGCCGATCTGTCCCTGCGGCGCAAGATTGGTGGTTATGGCCCAGTTCTGCGCCCCGCTGATCGCCACCAGACTGTAGGACGCGGTCAGCCAGAACACGGTCATACCCGGCGTAGGGGCCACCACTGCCAGGTAGAGAGCGATGGCCGACCCAAACATGCCGGCAAACTGGCCGGTACGGCGTACCTGATTGAGCGTGGCGCCGTGCTGAAACCATTTGTCGAGCGTGAAAGAGCCGATCAGTTCAAATACCACGGCTCCGATATAAGGATAGGCGGCCGCATATCCCATCTGTTTTAAGTTGTAGCCCT